>Ga0164294_10004959_pt1 | contig 11493 bp, 11 predicted proteins | sample GEODES005metaG_FD_111479 | JGI IMG/M metagenome (GOLD analysis project Ga0164294, IMG submission 111479) | Oligotrophic lake water microbial communities from Sparkling Lake, Wisconsin, USA - GEODES005 metaG | ecosystem: Environmental > Aquatic > Freshwater > Lake | place: USA: Sparkling Lake...
AAAATATCGACGGAGTTAAAAACCGTTCTTCCTTTAGTATTATTAAAGATGAAAAATTCAAACCACTTGGAATTTTAAACATTCCTTATGTGGAAGACGATAGTTTTTATGAAGCAGAACTTCAAAATTTCTTGATAAAATTAGGACAAGTTTATGCGTTTATGTTGGTTATCGCTTTTGGAGTTGCCTATTTCCTTTCAACCTATATCACGAAGTCATTAAAAACAATTTCTGACAAATTACGTGACACGAGTTTGGATCAGAAAAACGAGAAAATTGTATTGGAAGCAAATAGTAAAGAAATCAATTTGTTAATTCGTGCTTACAATGGAATGGTCGATGAATTAGAAGAAAGTGCCTTAAAATTAGCACAAAGCGAGCGGGAAGAAGCGTGGCGAGAAATGGCAAAACAAGTGGCGCATGAAATTAAAAATCCGCTTACACCAATGCGATTAACGGTGCAAAGTTTCCAACGAAAATTTGATCCTAACGACCCAGATTTAAAACAAAAGTTAAACGATTATTCGAAGACATTAATTCAGCAAATTGACACCATGAGTTCTGTTGCATCAGCGTTTTCTAATTTTGCATCGATGCCAGCGCAACAAAACGAAACCTTAAATGTGGTGAATGTGGTTGAGTTGACATTGGATATTTTCAACGAAGATTACATTGTTTTTGAAAGCGAAGAAAAAGAGATAATTTCTAAAATGGATCGCGCACAATTGATTCGTGTGATTACTAATTTAGTTAAAAATGCGATCCAATCACTACCAGAAAATCAAGCGGTCAAAACTATTTTGGTATCTGTAAAAAAAGAAGAAAACAACGTTCTTATTTTGGTAAAAGACAATGGAATTGGCATTGAAATCGAAAATATAGATCGAATATTTGAACCTAAATTCACCACCAAAAATAGCGGAATGGGATTGGGATTAGGAATTATTAAGAATATTATTGAAAATTATAAAGGATCAATTACATTTGAAACAGAGCAGGGTGAAGGAGCAACTTTTACGGTTTCTTTACCCATAATTAATTCATAAAATCAGCAAAATGAACTACGAAAACATCTTAGTTTTTCAAGAAACAAACATCGCAAAGGTAACTATCAATCGACCTACAAAGTTGAACGCATTAAATAAAGCAACCATTTTAGAATTACACGAAGCCTTTAAAACATTAGAAAATAATAAAGAAATTCGAGTAATAATTCTAACGGGAAGTGGCGATAAAGCATTTGTAGCGGGTGCAGATATTTCAGAATTTGCTAATTTTTCCGTGACTGAAGGGGCTGATTTAGCAGAGCAAGGACAAGCTGTTTTATTTGATTTTATCGAAAATTTATCAACACCCGTAATAGCCGCAATCAATGGATTTGCCTTGGGCGGAGGATTAGAATTGGCCATGTCTTGTCATTTTAGAGTGGCTTCCGAAAACGCAAAAATGGGATTGCCTGAAGTTTCACTTGGCGTAATTCCAGGGTACGGAGGCACACAAAGATTGCCACAATTAGTTGGAAAAGGAAAGGCAATGGAAATGATTATGTCTGCGGGAATGTTAACGGCCGATGAAGCAAAAGCCTACGGTTTAGTAAATTATGTTGTGCCACAATCAGAACTTTTAGAATTCTGTAATGGCATTGGACAAAAAATAGCAAAAAATTCACCAGTAGCAATAAGCCAAGCGATTAAAGCGATTAATGCCAATTATAAAGAGGGGGTAAATGGGTATAAAACCGAAATTGAAGCTTTTGGAAAATGTTTTGCAACCGCAGATTTTAAAGAAGGAACAACTGCTTTTTTAGAAAAAAGAAAACCTGATTTTAAAGGAGAATAATTTATTTTTCACCGTTCCACTCTTCATAAAATTGGTTTAAAAACAACTCCATGAACTCGTGCCGTTGTGCTGCAATTTCTTTCCCTGTTTTGGTATTCATTTTATCTTTCAAAAGCAACAATTTTTCATAGAAATGATTAATTGTTGGCGCATCAGAATTTTTATATTCTTCTTTACTCATGTTGAGATTTGGGTTTATTTCAGGGTTGTAAATAGCTCTATTTTTAAATCCTCCGTAGTTGAAAGTTCTTGCAATCCCGATGGCTCCAATGGCATCTAAACGATCTGCATCTTGAACAATGTCTAATTCTAAAGAACTGAATTTTTTGACTTCATGACCGCCTTTGAAGGATATATTTTCAATAATATTAATAACGGGAACAATCTTATTTTCATGGACATTTTTACTTTCTAAAAATAATCGAGCTTTTTTAGGGCCAACAGTTTCATCACCATCATGAAATTTACTGTCGGCAATATCATGAAGTAAAGCCCCCAATTGCACTATTAAAATATCACAATTTTCTCCATTTGCAATTAGCAAAGCATTTTTATAAACGCGTTCTATATGAAACCAATCGTGACCGCCTTCCGCATTTTCAAGCTCTTTTTTTACAAATGCAATGGTATCGTTTATTAGATCTTGGGTTGTCATAAAAATATATTTAAAAAAAAATGTTGAATCTTAAAGAGTTACTTCAAAATCCAACATTTAATAGGCTACGTTATTTTATTATATTCTTGCTGGCTCCACCCATTTAAAAACTTGAGATTCTTGAGGAATAACTAATCTTTCCGATATTTTAGCCATTCTAGAAGGAAGTTTCATCAAATAATCACGGGCTTTTTCGGCATCGTCAGTTAAATTTGAAATTTTATCAATTTCCCATTTATCTATTAATTTTTGCATTATATCCACATAATCGTTAGCGGTATAAACTCCAATTCTCTGAGCTGAATCAGAAAAATGTTCAAAAGCGGAACTTATTTTCTCGCCAGATTCTCTTAAAAATTGAGCCGGCATCACGATTTTTTGTTTCATCATATATTGAAAAGCAAGCATCATTTCGCTTGGATCTACTTGGAAAATACGATTTACAAATTCACTATAAGCATGGTGGTGACGCATTTCATCACCGGCAATCATTTTACAAATTTTAGATAATTTATTATCACCATAAGATTTTGCTAATTGTGCCACACGGTTATGAGAAACATAAGTAGCTAATTCTTGGAAACTAGTATAAACAAAGTTCTTGTAGGGATCTCTTCCTGTACCAATATCAAAACCATCATTTATCAAATGTTGCGTTGTCATTTCTACTTCACGCATATTTACACGACCCGATAAATAGAGGTATTTACTTAACAAATCTCCGTGACGATTTTCTTCTCCAGTCCATTGGCGAATCCATTTTGACCAGCCGTTAGCTTCCACTTGGTCAATTCCTTCCACGTCCATTAACCAAGATTCATAAGTTGGCAAAGCCTCTTCGGTTATGGTATCGCCAACTAAAGTAACCCAGAAATCGTAGGGTAAATCTTTAGCGATTTCTCTTAATTCTCTTACTTCTTCATAGAAATTTTCACTTTGTGAATTGGGTAAAAAATCAGTAGGTTGCCAAATAGTTTCAACCGGAATAAGATAATTGTCTACAAAAGTGTCTACATTTTTTTCAAGAAATTGCATCACTTCTAGACGCATGTTTTTTATTGACATATTTAAATTATTTTATATTTACAGCCAATTATATAGGTCTATAAATTAAATTAAGTAATTATACTTTTAGTTATTAGGTCTTCTGTTATAATAGTTAATTCCTCACTGTTTGAATTTTTAACAGAAATTGCTTCGTGAATAGTAAAAATAATTTTAATCCCGAGGCCGAAGGGCAAAAAGCCAAATTTAAAGAATTTCCATGAATTATTGATAGTAATTGGCACAACAAATGCTGAAGGTGCGTATTTACAGAGGATTTTTAAACCGCTTTTGGCAAATTCTTTAGGTTTTCCGTTTTTGGTTCGCGTTCCTTCAGGAAAAATTACCGCCGAACGCTTTGTTTTTTCAATATATTTTGATAATTCTTTAATTTCTACAATTGCTTGTTTAGGATCATTCCTGTCAATTAACACGGATCCGCCGTGGTTTAAATTATAGGAAATACTTGGAATCCCTTTGCCTAATTCCTGTTTGCTTACAAATTTTGGATGAAATCTTCTCAAGAACCAAATGATCCCGATAATATCGTACATACTTTGATGATTGGCAACAAAAATGATCGGAACCCCTTTAGGTATAAACTCCCGATTTTCAATTTTGAATGTAATTCCTAATAAATGGGCAATTCTTAGTAAAATAAAATTGAGGTAATCAACACTTTTTTTATGAGCTTGGTAGCCAAATAGATTAAAGCAAATCCATTGAATAGGATGAAAAATAACTATGGTTAGCAAAAACAGAAGTAGGCTAATTATAGAAATTGGGTAGGATATTATTTTTTCCATTGCTTTATTATTGCGGTCAAAAGTACGAAATTATTATTTTGCAGTAGTTTTTTTGTGATTCTAAATTCTTTATTAATTCACCACTTGTATCTTCAAAAAAAATAACTATTTTTACTAAAAATAAGAGAAACTAAATGAAAGAAAAGATGAGTTCAGAAAAAGAAGCCAAATTAAAAGCCCTCCAACTTACATTAGACAAATTAGACAAGACTTATGGTAAGGGAACTGTAATGAAAATGGGGGACAAAGCCGTTGAAGAAGTAGAAACAATCTCGTCAGGATCATTAGGATTAGATTTAGCTTTAGGTGTAAATGGATACCCGAGAGGGAGAGTTATTGAAATATATGGCCCAGAATCTTCTGGGAAAACAACCTTAACTTTACATGCTATTGCAGAAGCTCAAAAGGCCGGAGGAATTGCTGCTTTTATAGATGCAGAACATGCTTTTGATAGAACTTACGCAGAAAAATTAGGCGTTGATATTGAAAATTTAATTATTTCTCAACCTGATAATGGAGAACAAGCTCTGGAAATTGCTGAGAATTTAATTCGTTCAGGGGCAATTGATATTGTTGTAATTGACTCAGTTGCCGCTTTAACACCAAAAAGTGAAATTGAAGGCGAAATGGGTGATTCTAAAATGGGATTACATGCTCGTTTAATGTCTCAAGCATTAAGAAAATTAACAGGAACTATAAGTAAAACAAATTGCACCGTTTTCTTTATCAATCAGTTGAGAGAGAAAATTGGAGTTATGTTTGGAAGTCCAGAAACAACTACAGGAGGAAACGCATTAAAATTCTACGCTTCAGTAAGATTAGATATTCGTCGTTCTACACAAATTAAAGACGGGGATAATGTGATTGGAAACAGAACGAAAGTGAAAGTGGTAAAAAACAAAGTTGCCCCACCATTTAAAGTTGCTGAATTTGATATTATGTATGGTGAAGGAGTTTCTAAATCAGGTGAAATTTTAGATTTAGCTGTAGAATTTGAAATAATTAAAAAATCGGGTTCTTGGTTTAGTTATGGTGAAACAAAATTAGGTCAAGGTCGTGATGCGGTAAAAGCGCTAATTAAAGACAACCCAGAAATGGCTGATGAATTAGAACATAAAATTAAAGAACATATTAAAGAAGTTAATGCTTAAAAAAAATGCTCATGAAAATGAGCATTTTTTTATTCGTTATAATCTAAAAGTTGCTTGTGAATACAATTCCAAGATTCCGTTTTTAATTCTCGAATATCCGTTTTATTTTCAATTGTTTTGCCTGTTGATGATATAAAAGGGTGAATTTTTGCTCTCATAACACCCATGCTTCCGCTAAAAAAGGTATATGACATTCTCTTTTTATTATCTGGAAATGAAATAGGAACAATAGGAATTTGGTGTTCAATAGCCAATCGAAAAGCCCCGTCTTTAAAATCATCCAAAACAATAGATTCATCCGATGGCACACCACCCTCTGGAAAAATACAAATACTTAAACCTTGCTTTATTCTTTTTTGAGCCTGGTCAAAAACTTCCATCCGACTTCTTGAACTACTTCTATCAACTAAAATACAGCTGCGTTTGTAAAAAAATCCAAACAATGGAATATTCGACAATTCTTTTTTTCCAACAAATACAAATGGATATTTTGAAACTACAAGCATCAACATAATGTCAGTCATAGAAGTGTGATTGGCAATTAGCATATAACTATTATTGGCTTCAAATTCTTGTTCCCGTTCAATTTTGTAATAAAAACCAGTTCCAAAAAGCGTCATTTTTGCCCAAATTCTAGCCATTATAAAAAAATAGGGATACCATTTTTCTTTAAGTATAGAAAAAACTAAAAAAGGAAACATTATAATTATAGGAATTCCCATCATAATGTAAAACCAAATTCGCCAAAGCAGCCAAAATACATTTTTTATTAATTTCATGGTATCAAAAATACATATTTCTCTGTTATTTTTAATACAAAGGTTTAACTTTGCGATAAATAAGAAATAATGTCAAAGATTTTAACAGGTATTCAAAGCACAGGAACCCCGCATTTAGGGAATTTGTTAGGGGCAATTATTCCAGCAATTCAGCTGTCTAATAAACCAGAAAACGAATCGTTTCTTTTTATTGCCGATCTACATTCTGTTACCCAAATTAAAGATGGCGAAATATTAAGAGCCAACACTTATAGTACTGCTGCTGCTTGGTTGGCGTGTGGTTTAAATGTAAATAAAGTGGTTTTTTACCGACAATCTGACGTTACTCAAACGGCAGAATTAGCGTGGTATTTGAGCTGTTTTTTTCCTTACCAACGATTGACTTTAGCCCATTCATTTAAAGATAAATCCGATCGATTAGAAGATGTAAATGCAGGGTTATTTTCTTACCCAATGCTAATGGCTGCTGATATATTGTTATACGATGCGCAATTTGTACCTGTTGGAAAAGACCAATTACAACACATTGAAATTACTCGTGATGTTGCCGCTCGTTTTAACCACCAAATGGGGGAAACATTCGTTTTGCCAGAATCGTATATTCAGGAAGATACTAAATATGTTCCCGGAACCGATGGGGGAAAAATGAGTAAATCTGCCAATAATACCATTAATATTTTCTTGGATGATAAAGCCTTGCGCAAACAGATTATGTCAATTGAAAGCGATAGCACGCCGCTTGAAGACCCAAAAAATCCAGAAACTTGTAATATATTTTCGATTTATAAATTATTAGCTGATGAAAATCAAATTAAAAAAATGAGAGAAAATTATGCTAATGCTAATGCTGATTATGGTTACGGTCACGCCAAACAAGAATTGTTCGAATTGATAATTGACAAATTCAAAACCGAGCGGGAGAAGTACAATTATTATATGAATAACCTTGCTGAAATAGACCAACAATTATTTCGTGGAGCTGAAAAAGCGGCTGCAATTGCCAATGGAGTTTTAAAAAGAGTTCGTCAAAAACTAGGATTTAGTTTCTAAATTGCTTCAAATAGTTTCCCCGGTAATGGCCGAACCACGCCTTTTAATTCCATATTCAATAGAATTCCCGATATTTTGTAAATCGGCAAATCACATTCCAATGCTATAATATCTAGGATTTCTTTACCCGATTTTAATAGGTAATCGTAAATTTTTTGTTCGTCATTTTCTAAAGTTACAAATAACTTTTTTTGAACGGAACGTGTAGTTTTTTCAATATCCCAATTTAGAATATAAACTAAATCGGCAGCGCTAGTTAGCAAATTTGCTTTTTGAGTTTTAATCAAATTATTACATCCTAAACTTAATTTATCAGAAGTTCTGCCTGGCACAGCAAAAACATCCCGATTGTAGTCGTTGGCTAAATTTGCAGTTATTAAGGAGCCTCCTTTTATTGCAGATTCTATTACAATTGTAGCTTCAGAAATACCGGCTACAATCCGATTTCGTTTTACAAAATTCTCTTTTTCAGGATTGGTTCCGCTCCAATATTCAGTCATAAAACCTCCGTTTTTTTCCATTTTAGAAACGTATTTTTTGTGGGAACTTGGATAAATTTGATCCATTCCATGTGCAATTATTCCAATAGTTTGTAAGTCGTTCTCCATTGCCGCTTGGTGAGCAACAATATCGACACCGTAAGCAAAACCGCTAACAATTATTGGATTTAAGGGTGCTAATTCTGTGATTAGTGATTTGCAAAATTCAGTTCCATAAGAGGTGATTTTGCGTGTGCCCACAACACTTATTATCTTTCTATTGTTAAAGTCAATATTGCCTGAAGAAAAAAGCAACAATGGTCCATCAATGCAATGTTTTAGTCGTTCAGGATAGGTTTTGTCTTGAAAATAAGAAACGGTTATTCCGTTATTTTCGATGTATTTTAATTCTGCTTCTGCTTTAGCAAATATGGATTTATTTTTTAATTTTGAAATTAAAACAGATCCAATTCCGTCAATTGAGGCAAGTTGGGATGATTTAGTAGTGAAAATTGCAGCCGCTTCTCCGCAATGGGAAAGTAGTTTTTTAGCAACAATATCGCCCACACCTTCTACTTTTTGTAACGCTAATAGATAATACAATTCGGTTTCATTCATGGCATATATTTATGTAAGTAAGATAAGATTTTTTTTGAAAATTGTTAATAAATTTTGCGAATAAAATTTTGATAACTATTTTGATTGTATAACTTTGTTATTATGAATTTAGAACACTACATCTCTCAGCTATTATATCGATATCAATGTGTAACGATTCCTGGTTTTGGCGCTTTTTTAACTGATTTTCAATCAGCTCAATGGCATGAAGCTAGCAATGGATTTTATCCTCCGAAGAAATTAATTTCCTTTAATTCGTTTTTGAAAAATAATGACGGTTTGTTGGCAAATCACGTAGCTCAAAACGAGAAAATCTCTTATGAATCAGCTGTATTATCTATAGAAAATGAAATTACCAAATGGAAGAGTGAATTGCAATCTGCAAATAAAATTTCCTTCAAAAGCATTGGGGAATTTAATTTAAATGCTGAAAAAAACATCGTTTTTATCCCTTACGAACAAGTTAATTATTTAGCAAGTTCATTTGGTTTAACCTCTTTAATAGCTCCTTCAATCAAGAGAGAAGTTATAGAACATGTATTTGAAGATGTAAAAGAAGAGGAGGTAATTCAATTAATTTCTGATAGAAATATTGGTAGAACTTATCTAAAATATGCTGCATTAATAGTATTTTCTTTATCATGTTCAGGAATAATGGGCATTAAATTATACCAGGATAAAGTAGCTTCAGACACCTTAATAGTAGAAAAAGCAGTACAACAAAAAGTTCAAAGCACCATTCAAGAGGCAACATTTGTAATTACTAACCCATTGCCATCAGTAACGCTATCTGTAAAAGAGGAAAACAGGCCGTATCATATAGTTGCAGGTTCCTTTAGACTTGAAAAAAATGCAGATAAAGTGTACAAAAGATTAACCAAAAAAGGCTATAAAGCAAAAAGATTACCACCTAACGCAAATGGATTATTTCCAGTTCTTTACGGAAGTTTTTTAACCCTTCAAGAAGCGGAAAGAATAAAATCTGATATTCAAAAATCAGAAAATCCAAATGTTTGGATTCTAATTGAAGAATTTTAAATAAAAAATCCCATTAATATCGGGATTTTTTTATGTTGTGTAATTACCTTTGTAAAAAAAATATGCACCCAAAACATCCTTCAGAATCTTTAACAGTATTAACTGATTTGGTATTACCAAGTGAAACCAACCCTCTTAACAATCTTTTTGGCGGGGAGTTATTAGCTAGAATGGATAGAGCTGCAAGCATTTCAGCTAGAAGACATTCCCGTAGAGTAGCAGTTACGGCATCTGTAAATCATGTTGCTTTCAATAGAGCGATACCTTTAGGAAGTGTAGTTACGGTAGAGGCAAAAGTTTCCAGAAGCTTCAAAAGTTCCATGGAAATCTTTATAGATGTTTGGATTGAAGACAGAGAAACGGGAACGAGAAGTAAGGCCAATGAGGCTATTTATACTTTTGTTGCTGTTGACGATTCAGGTCGTCCTGTTGAAGTGCCTGCGATAATTCCAGAAACTGATTTAGAGAAAGCAAGATTTGACGCAGCATTACGAAGAAAACAATTGAGTTTGGTTTTGGCAGGAAAGATGAAACCAAATGAAGCCACAGAATTAAAAGCACTTTTTGATTAATAAAAAAGGGAGTCAATTTAGACTCCCTTTTTTTACATTTTATACAACCAACTCGATGGATTAAAATAGGTTGTATTTTGTGAAATGGTGAATTTGAGAATAGTTTTTCCATTATCACCACTAGTTCTAACTCTACCAATGCTTTGTTTTATAGAAACTTTATCTCCTTTGTTTACAGAAACTGAACTTAGATTTTGGTATACCGTGAAAAAATCTCCATGTTGAATCATAACGGCAGTATTCACCGGAGAAAATACCATAATACTGGTTACCACTCCCCCAAATACAGCTCTTGCATTGGCGCCTTTTTCAGTTTCAATATCTACACCGCTATTTTTAATTACCAGAGATTTAAATTCTGGGTGAGGATGTTCTCCATAGGCTGAGTAAATTGACACCATCTTTTCAACTGGCCAAGGCAAACGGCCTTTATTTGCTTTAAAATTATCAGCTAAAATTTTCCCTTCCGCAGTTAATACAATTTTAGTAGAAGATTGTATTGCTTTTGTTTCAGCAACCACGGCTTCTTTGGTAGGAATTTTTGTATTATTTGGAGTTGCTTTTCTGCTTGCTTCTACCGCTTTTCTATTTGCTTCAGCGGCTTTTCTATTTGCTTCAGCAATAGCCTCACGAATCAATCGATCTATTTTTTGATCAATTGCTCTTGTTTCTTGTTGTTTTTTCTTGATTTCAGCAAGATATTTTTTCTTGTCTTTTTTAATTGAATTTGCTAAAACTTCTTGTTCTTGTTTTTCCTTTTGAAGTTCTAAACGTTCTTTTTCGTTTTCTTCAATCAATTTTTGTTTAGCGCTTTTTTGAACTATAATTTTCTGATTGTAATTATTAAGCTCAGTTGTTTTTTCTTTAATTTCAACCCCTTGAGTTTTTCTATAGCTAGTATATTGTTTCATATATTGAACTCTTTTGTAGGCTTGTAGAAAATTTTCTGATGATAATAAAAACATCGCTCGACTTTGTTCGGAACGACTTTTATATGATTTTACAATCATTGCTGCGTAGTCCTTTTTCAAAATTTCTAATTCTTTTTGCAAACGATTAATTTCTAACTGATTAATATACATGTCATTACTCAACAATTTTGTTTGTTTTTCAGTTGTATTTATCAGTTTTTCTTTTAGTTTTATTTTACTTGATTGAATCAAAATTAGTTTTGTAACCGATTTTTCTTTTTTCTTAGTTGTTTGCAACAGCTCTTCAGTTTCACGAATCTCTTTCTGGATTTGAGCTTTACGCTCCTCCAATTTTTTTTGCTGATCTTCCTGACCCAAAACGGAACAAGAAATGCAAAGTATTAAAAAACTAAAAATAAATTTTGACATATTGAAGCTATATTTTTGCAAATTTAATTAATAAAAACTCTCTCGTAAGAATTTGGATCAGAATATGGAAAAGAAAGTTCCTCATTGAAAGAAATTGAATTATAATTGATATTTATTATCGT
>Ga0164294_10004961_pt1 | contig 11490 bp, 8 predicted proteins | sample GEODES005metaG_FD_111479 | JGI IMG/M metagenome (GOLD analysis project Ga0164294, IMG submission 111479) | Oligotrophic lake water microbial communities from Sparkling Lake, Wisconsin, USA - GEODES005 metaG | ecosystem: Environmental > Aquatic > Freshwater > Lake | place: USA: Sparkling Lake...
CGCATTCTTTCCCGCAACGGTGTGGCACCCCCGGTGTACGAGCGTGGTCGTCGCGACGTCTATCACCTCAACACCAACGAGAAGGTCGACATCTTCTTCAACTTCCGCGACTTCCCGGATCCGAACTACAATCCGCCGAACCCGGCCTACAAGCCGGAAGCTGGCCGCTACGCCATGCACTGCCACAACACGGTGCACGAGGACCACGCGATGATGACCCGTTGGGACATCGTCAACCCGCCGACCACGGTCTGATGTAGCGAAACAGAACGGAGACTGCCATGCGACGCCCCCAGCATGTGAAGAAATCCTGGTTCGCCGCCGCGCTCGTCGCGGCGGGGCTGGGCGCCGGTGCCTTCGCACCGATGGTCCACGCCGAGGACCTGCAAGAGGAAGGTTTGCCTTACGGGGCGAAGCTCGCTGGCAGTGCGCCCATGCCGGGGCGCTCCGCGCACCGCATCCCGGACGTCGAAGTCCTTGACCAGGACGGTAAGAGCTATCGGCTCCACTCCGACCTGATTAAGGGCAAGGTGGTCCTATTCAATTTTATGTACGCCGACTGCGATGGCATTTGTCCGCTGCAGACGGAAACGCTGAAGCGTGTCTATAAGGAATTCGGCGACCGCATGGGCAAGGAGATCGTCATGCTCTCCTTCACTCTGCGCCCGGAAGTGGACCGCCCGGAGAAGCTGAAGCACTACACGGAAATGCATGAAATTCCCGAAGGCGGGAACTGGAAGTTCCTGACTGGCGACCCGCAGACCTTCGAAAAGCTGCGCCGTGCGCTGGGTTTCTTTGACCCAGTTCCCGAATTTGACCTGCAGAACGCGACGCACCTAGGAATGGTGCGGTACGGTGACGATAACTCGGACCGTTGGGCAGGTTGCCCGGCAGGTTCTTTGCCAAAAGTGATAGCCAATAACGTTTTCCGGCTGTACTTGCCGGCGACCGAGACTTGGTTGGTGCCGGACGTCAGCTGAGTGGACGCCGGGCGGTTTCGGGGCTGCGTCTGTGATGCAGTCCTGGATTTGCTGTTGATGATCGACGTTCGAACGACGACTGCCCCCTTTGTTGATATCCCTGTCTTGTTGGTCTCGCATCTCCCTAGGACGCGCCATGAACTTCCAAAAACCCGCCGCCACAGTGCTGGCGTTGCTTTACACCCTGCCATTAATAGCCGGTATGGCCAATGCCGCTGCCCCGGTTAGTGTGTTCGTAGACGAGATTGACCAGGAAAGGCAGGTGCGTGTGCGCCCCTTGATGGATCCGTTCGTCACGCTGGGCAGCTTGAAGCCCCACAACATGCCGCTGCCGAATCTCACCGGCATTGTCGCCAATCGTCAGAAAGTCCTCTTGCTCGGCAAGGCGCTGTTCTGGGACCAGCAGACCGGTAGTGACGGGGTGGCTTGCGCCACCTGCCACTTTGCCGGCGGTGCGGACAACCGCATCACGCACCAAGTGAACCCCGGCACCGGCGATATCCGTTTCACGGGTGGCGACAGTGCCTTCGGTGGCCTGACCGCCGCTACCAACGCAAGTGTCGTCTCGCCGGCCCAAACCATCGGTAAGAGTTCCGGTGGTCGCGATCTTGGTAATAACCAGACACTCGACTACACCGATTTCCCGCTGCACCGCTTGGAAAACCCGAAAGACCGACATTCCGAGGTGCTGTACACCACGAATGACGTGGTGGGTTCGGGCGGCTCCTTCGGCGGCATGTTGGTAGAGGCCACACGCGGCTCGATAACTGATAAATGTCAGCCTGGCAAGGGCGATGTATTCCACAGCGGTGGTCAGGCCTTGCGTCAAGTCACGGGTCGCAATGCGCCGTCCGTCATTAACGCTGGGTTTTTCACTCGCTTGTTCTGGGATGGTCGTGCGAATTCGATTTTCAACGGGGAAGATCCGTTCGGCGGTCGCAATGCCAGCGCCTTCGTGGTCGAGGCGGTAGGGCTGACCACGGTAGCACCCCGGAAACTGGCGCTGGCGAATGGTCAATTGGCCAGCCAAGCGGTAGGTCCGGCGCTCAGTGAAGTGGAGGCCTCCTGCGGCGGTCGAAACTTTGCAGAACTCGGCCGTCGCCTTGCCAGCGTTCGCCCCCTGCAGACGCAGGCCGTACATGCGCAGGACAGTGTGCTCGGTGCTTATCGCCATGTTTCCGGCAAGGGCTTGAATACCACTTACTCCACACTCATCCAGAGTTCGTTTGACTCGAAATGGTGGCGTGGTCAGGGCAAGTACCGCCGCGTGAACGGCACTCTGGTCGCCGACCCTAACGGCTATACGCAGCAAGAGCTGAACTTCTCGCTGTTCTGGGGCATTGCCGTCGCTTACTACGAGTGGACATTGAAGAGCGACGACAGCTTGCTTGATCAGGCGCTCGAGGGCCGCATCATGCTCAGTGAGCAGGAAATGCGGGGTGCGTTCGTGTTTGCCAACAAAGGCAAGTGTGTCGATTGCCACGCCGGTCCTATGCTCAGCAAGGCAACAAACATTGTTGTACCGGAACTTCCCGAGCCTGGGTTTGTGGTCGTTCCCGAGGCAATGAACGTGGCACGCATGGATGGGCTTTTCAAGACGGCCATGCCCATCATGTATGACGAGGGCTGGTACAACCTCGGTGTTACGCCCACTGCGACAGATAGGGGTATTGGTGGCAACGATCCATGGGGTAAGCCACTTTCTTATTCGCGTCAGGTGGCCGAACCGACGCGCAAGGTCGACTCATTCCCGTTCAATGCTTGCTGGTTCGAGGAACGAATTACGGAAATTGCCCCCGAGGCATGCACTCACGCTGTTGAAATGGCTGCCTTCAATCCTGCCGAGCAACGATTGGGTGTCGATGGTGCCTTCAAGACGCCATCGCTCCGTAATATCGGCCTCACGGCGCCCTATTTCCATAATGGCGGCTACGCCACCTTGCGCAGTGTGGTGGAGTTCTACGCCCGCGGCGGGAATCGCCGTGGTGATGGTACCGAGGACCCCGAGTGGGAGTTCAATGACAACAGTGGTACGGGCCACTTGGGTCGCGGCCACCCGGTGATGGATGCCGGCGTCGGCTCCAATGTCATCGGTATCGAACCCCTCTTCAAGACGGACCCGAACGAGCCGGACTTCTTCCCGGACGAGACCAAGCAGCTCACCGATGCGGAGATTGAAGATGTGGTGGCCTTCCTACTCACCATGACCGACCGTCGCGTGCAGTGCCGTGCCGCGCCGTTCGATCACCCTGCCCTGAGCATTCCCGACGGCCACCTGGTCACTCAGAGCGTTGGCGGTAATGCCAAGGACTTCTACACCGTATTGCCGGCCACCGGCGCCAGCGGCGTGGCCGATGCGCAGTGTTTCGTGAATAGCGGCGATCTCTTCATCCGCTGATCCATCCGTTTTACTCCACGGGCTGGCGGTGGTCTGGTGTTCCCAGGCCACCCCAGCCCGTTTTTTCTTGGCAGGTGCCGCGTCCCTTCGCGCCGAGCGCTATTGCGGCGACGCGTTTCCGCTTTCCATAATCTAGGACTGCGAGGCAGGTCGCAGTAGGTCCGCCGCAGCCTCGTTAGGATGCGCTAACCCTAACTCGGATTCATTCCATGGCTCTTCCTGTCGATGACACCCACATTCCTTCCTGGCAGCGCTGGCGCTGGTTGGTTTTTGGCGCTGCGGCCGTCGCGGGCATCCTCGCGCTCGCGCTCGCCTGGAAGTTTCTGGTGCCGCATGCGGGTCCAGAGCAGGACGTGGCGATTGTAGAAGCAGCAGCGCAGGCGCGCGCGTCGCGCGAGGCAGTCATCGCGGTCGAAGAAAAATTACGCAAGACACCCAACGCGGGCGATCTGCGCTTGGCATTGGCGGGTCTATTGCTGGACCGCGGCGATCCGCGTAGCGCCGCTGTCGAGGCGCAGAAGGCCTTGAAGGCAGGGATGGCGGCGGCTTTGCCGGTGCGCGTCCATGCCCTCATTCATAGTGGCGATGCCAAGGCCGCTGCGGCGGAGCTGACGTTACTTCCGGATAGCGCCAATACCCGCCGTTTGCAGGGCGACTTGCTGCTGCTGCAGGGAAACTGGAGCGCAGCACAAGCCGCCTACCGCAGTGCCTTGGTGCTGGATGCGGGCAACGTGCCGGCGCTGTTGGGCTTGGCCGAAGCACTGGACCGTGTGGGTGATGTCGCGGGTGCCAAGGCGCAAATTGATACGGCCGTGAAGGCGGCACCCGAATCCGCCGAGGCGCAGGTGGCTGTTGGCGTATGGCAACTGGCGCATGCCAGCCCAGCGATAGCCCGTACCACGTTGCGCGAGGCGGCCCGCCTTGCCGGTGAGGCCGGCAAGATGCAGCAAGCGGCTGCAGCGTGGACGAATATCGCCGATATCGACTTCGCCGCCGGCAACGTGAAAGCGGCTGACGTGGCCGCAAGCGTATTAACGCGCCTGCTGCCCGGGACGGCGGCGACCGAACTGCGCCGTGCCCGCGCCGATTTACTGCTGGGTAAGCCGGCGGCCGCGGAAGAGCGTCTGCGGCGTCTGTTGCGCCAGTCACCCGACAACGATCAGGCCCAGTTGTATCTTGGCGTGGCCAGCAAGGCGCTGGGCAAGCCCGAGGCTGCCCGCATGTATCTCGCGGCCGCTGCCAACTCAAACCGTACTGAAGTACCGGCAAGGCGCATGCTCGGGCGCATGTTGCTGGCGGCTGGACAGGCGGACGATGCCGTGCGCTTGGTGCGGGAAAACGAAGGCGCTATCGACAGCGACCTACTTGCCTTGGGTGGGCGCGCCAGCCTTCTCACTGGCGACACTGACGCGGCCTTGGATTACTTCCGCCGCAGTGTCGCTGCTGCGCCGCAGGATGTGCGCCGACAACTCGACCTTGCCCGCGCCTTGCTCAGTGTCGACAAGGCGCAGGACGCGATTATTGTGCTGGATGCCGTAAAGGTTTCGGCAGCGCAGGAGCCGGAGCGCTTGGTGCTGCGCACGGCGGCCTTGTTGCAGTCGGGTCAGCGCGAAGCCGCCGTGGCTGGTATGCGTGCGCTGGCGGCGAGCCGCCCACAAGAGGTGGACGCCCAGTGGTTGGCGGCGCGTGGCTTTGTGCTCGCTGGCGATCCGGTCGCTGCCCATGCGGCCGTGCAGCGCGTCACGCAATTGTCACCGCAGGATGCGGGCGCTTTCACTGCTTTGGGTTTGTTGTCACTGGCCACGCGCGACTTCGCTGCCGCGCAGCAGGCACTGGATCGCGCCCTACAATTAGACCCGAAGAAGCCCGAGGCGCTCTACGCGCGCGCCAATCTGGCGGTGTTGCGTAATGACACCGCAGGTGCGGAGCAGTGGCTGGCGAAGGCTGCGGCTGCCGCACCGAAAGCGCTGCCGCCGCGGATTGGGCTGGTGCGTCTGGCGCTGGCCCGTGGTGATGTGGTTGGCGCCGAAAAGCGCTTGAAGGAATTGCACGGCGTGGCGCCGGCGAATGCGCTGGTCGTCGACATGCTTGCTGCCGAGTGGCAGGAGTTGAAGGGCGACCGCAGCGCAGCACTTTCGGCTTGGGAGCATTTGGCACAGGCCAATCCGAAATCCGCGGAGATTCAGGCGCGCTTAGGCGCAGCGCTGGTACGCGCTGGCAAGTTGGTCGAGGCGAAGGCGCGGGTCAAGCAGGCGGTTGCTGCCGATGGTGCGAACGTCGCGGCGCTGACGGCTTCCGGCGACTTGGCCATGCGCAATGGCGATGCCCGTACCGCCAGTGAGTTCTATGGCCGCGCCGTGGCGCTGGCTCCAAGCCGCCCCTTGGCCATTCGTCAGTTTGCAGCCCTGCGGGCGTTGCGTTCGGCGGAGGCGGACGAACCCTTGCGTGACTGGCTGCAACGCCGGCCCACAGACCTGACGGTACGACTAGCCCTCGCGAATAGTTTGGAGGAGTCCGGCAAGCTCGCCGCAGCCACGGCCGAACTGGAGCGAGTATTGAAGGACAAGCCCGGGCATCCTGGGGCCGCGAACAATCTGGCGTGGCTCAAGTTGCAAGCGGGCGATGTCCAAGGCGCGCTGGCGCTGGCGAAGACGGCCGTGGAGGCAGCGCCCCAGCAGTTCGAATTTGTGGACACCTACGCCACGGCACTCGCCAAGGCGGGCCGGTCTGCTGAAGCGAAGGCCTTGCTCCAGCAGGGGCAATCGGCACAGCCCAAGGACAAGCGTTATGGAGAGAGATTAGCGGCACTCGGCTTGCGCTAAGCGCGCGCTGCGGCTTCCTCGGCGAGGCTGGCCCGCAGACCCGCGGCGCAATTCGGGTAATGGGGTTTGAACCCCAATTGCTCGCTTAGCCGCCGTGTTTCCACGCGGCGCGCTTCCATCAGAAACGACCACCCCTCGGCACTCAATCGTGGGCGGGCCAATTCATCGGGTAGCACTGCTGGGGCGGGTAGCCCCGTCAGTTGTGCCAACTGTTGCAGATAGGCCGCCGTGCCTGTGTCATCCCCGTCCCCCACATTGAACAGCGTATTGGCAGCTGCAGGGTGCAGTAGCGCCAAGCGTAGCGCGCGCACTAAATCGTCCACGTGAATGCGGTTACCGGGGCGCGCCAGCGCTGCTTGCGGCAGGGGATCGCCGCGGCGCAAGCGGTCGAGTGGCAGCCGCCCCGGCCCGTAGATGCCAGGCACGCGCAGCACGGTCCACTCCACACCCGCTGCGGCGCAGGCGCTACGCAGGGTGGTTTCAGCGGCGAGCCTGCGTCGGGCACGTGGCGTGGCCGGCTTGGGGGCTGTGTCCTCGTTCACCGTGCCGCCGCCGGCATCGCCATAAACCCCGGTGGTGGACAGATAAACGATACGGCGCAGATTTGCCATGCCGCGAAAGAGCGCGCTTAAAGCCTGTTCCAGCCTGGGGTCCGTCTCGCCAGTGCTAGGGGGTGGTACCAGATAGGCAAGATGCGTCCAGTCGCCGTGTACCGGAAGCGGCGCTGGTGCGTCCAGATTCCAATCGGCGGAGCGCCAAGCGGTGATGGTGCTGAAAGCGCTATTGCCAGGGCTTCCCGGGTTGCTGCCCGCCTCGGCGCTGGGCTCCTCGCTGGCCATTTTCAGGAAGCGCTGGCCGGTGTAACCGGCGCCCAACAGCAGCAGTTTCGGCAGCGAATCGACCATGGGGAACCTTGTCCAGTGCAAGCCACTTCACGCGACCCGTGCGGTTTACATTAGCATTGGCGACCGCATGAACACGCCGCACCCCGCTACTGTCGTTTTCCATCCCGGTACCGAGCCGGTGGTGCTGGCTGCCGGCGAGACTTTGCTGGAGGCTGCGCAGCGCACCGGTCTGCGGGTGCCGCACAGCTGCCGCGGCGGTAATTGCGGTAGTTGCCGCATGACGCTGCTGGCGGGTGCCGTGGACTATCCGCGCTTCGCGCCGCTCACGCCGCCGGGACTCATTGGCGCCACGCCGGGGCTGGACCCCGGTGCCGTGGAGGTGCTCGCTTGTCAGGCTGTGCCGCGCGGTGCGGTGCGGGTGGAGCCGCGCGAGCTGCGCCGTGCGGGCGAAGTGGAAGTGAAGAAACTCCCCTGTCGCGTGGCCCGTTGCGAGACCTTGTCGCCGGGCGTGCTGGGGCTGTGGCTGCGGCTACCTGCCGCGGAACCGCTGGAATTCCACGCCGGCCAATATGTGAACCTGTGGCTGGGGGATGGGCGGCAGCGCAGTTTCTCCATTGCCGCGCCACCGCACGCTAGCGCGCTGGTGGAAGTGCATATCCGCGAGTCGGCCTCCATGACAGCCAGTGGCGTACTGGGTGAGTTGCGCGAAGGCAGCCTGCTGACCATAGAAGGCCCGCACGGTGTGTTGGGGAGCGATATCGACGCTGGTGCGGCCGAGAAGGCAGCGGTGGTCTTGGTGGCCGGGGGCACCGGTTACGCGCCCATGCAGGCCTTGTTGTGGCAGTGGCTGGAGTCTGGCACGCAGCGTCCCGTGGTTCTCTACTGGGGCGTGCGCGCGGTGGAAGATCTTTACCGTGATGCTTGGCTGCGCGAGCGCGCGGCGCGGTTCACGCAGTTCCGTTATGTGCCCGTGCTGTCGGCGGCTGCCGCAGACGACAGCGCCGAGTGGCGTCGCGGCTTCGTGCACGAGGCCGTCCGCGCGGACTGGCCGGCTTTGTGTGCCGGTGGGTTAACGCCAGAAGTAGTCGCAGCAGGCCCCACCGTGATGGTGGACGCGCTGCGCGTGGCCTTGTCGGAACTGGCCTTGGCGGGTTACCCCGTGGGCCCCCTCACCTGCGACGCTTACGGCTGAAGCCGCCGCGTTGGGCTCGGCCGGGGGCCGAAAATACGCCTACGCTGGAGTTCGCGGCGTTTGGTGTTTCCACCAGAACGCCAGAGCCGCCACGAGACCGGTATCGTCAGGCCGGTCGGCCACCACCAACGCACCCTCGAAACCCAGTTCCCGCACGCGTTGGCCAATGCGCCGGCTGCCCGCCAACCAAGTAATGCCGCTGAGGCACGAGGCATCCGGGAACAAGCGCAAGGTGTTGTCGAGCAGTTCACTGCTGGTAGCGGTGACCACGTGCACAGCGCCGCTGGCGAGCGCCTGCTCGGCCAGCGCTATCTGCTCGATGAGCAGCGCGGTGGTGGCCGGCAGTACGCGGCGGTAGACGTCGGCATAGTGTACTTTGGCGCCGCGCGCCTGCAGCGACTGCGCCAGATGCTCGCGGCCACCTTCGCCGCGCACAATCAAGATGCGTTCGCCTTGCACCTGCTGTAGTTCCGTGGCGGCAAGCAGCGTTTCGCTGTCGTAACTGCCCCCGGGAGGCAGCGCCACCTTGTGGCCAGCGTCTGCCAGCGCCTGCGCTGTGGCAGGCCCAATGGCGAGAACTTCCGGAGCGGGGCCGCTGCTGGTGCGTAGTGCTTCCAGCAGCAGGCCGCCATGCGTCACGGCGTTGGCACTGACGAAAATGATGCGCTGGTAATGATCGAGCGGGCCAACGGCAGCGCGATGCCCCGCGGCATGGCCTAGCGGTTCAATGGTCATGGCGGGGAGTCGCCACACGTTAGCGCCGGCGTCGGTCAGTTGTTGGCACAACGGCTCGGCTTGTGCCGCCGGCCGCGTGACCAGCACGCCAAGACCGGCCAGTGGCAATGGCGTTGGCAAGGGCGTTGGCAAGGGCGTTGGCAACGGAGTGGGCGCGTCGACCATGGTTGCCTAGTGCTCGGCGGCGCGCGCCGCCTCCAGCAAGTCGCCAGCGCCGGCCGCCAGCAGTTTTTCGGCCACGGCCACGCCCAAGGCTTCACCGTTGCCAAGCGCAGCACGCAGGGCGGTGGTGTCCGTTGCCGTCAGTGCAAGCGTGCCGCCGTCCGCTACGCTGCGCGAGCCATCGGCGGCGCCCACCAGCCCTTGCAGACGCAGCAGGTTGCCTTCGAGTACGGCATGGCCCGCGATGGGCGACTGACAGCTACCGGCAAGGCGCGCCGAAAAGGCGCGTTCGGTGGCTAGGCACAAGGCCGCCAGCGCGTCGTCAAGACAAGCTACCGCGTTGCGGGTGAAGGCGTCGTCGCTGCGGCATTCGATGCCGATGATGCCCTGGCCCACGGCCGGCACGAGCAGCGCTGGGCTGAGGTGCTCGGCGATGCGCGCGGAAAAGCCCAAGCGGTCGAGGCCTGCACAAGCCAGCAGGATGGCATCGAAGTCGTTCGCGTCGAGTTTGGCGAGGCGCGTGTTGACGTTGCCGCGCAGGGGCTGCACGACGAGGTCCGGCCGCAGCGCGCGTACTTGGCACTGGCGCCGCAGGCTGGCAGTACCGAGTTTGGCGCCATGCGGTAGGTCCTGAAAGCGGGCGAAGTGGTTCGACACAAATGCATCGCGCGGGTCCGCGCGTTCCAATGCCGCGGCGAGGCACAGGCCTTCCGGTAAAGCGGCAGGCATGTCCTTCATGGAATGCACCGCAAGGTCCGCACGGCCTTCCTGCAGGGCCACTTCCAGTTCCTTGATGAACAGGCCCTTGCCGCCTACTTGCGCGAGCGTACGGTCGAGGATGCGGTCACCCTGCGTCACCATGGGCAGCAGTTCGACTGCGAGTCCTGGGTGGACAGCGCGCAGGCGTGCAGCAACATGTTCGGCCTGCCAGAGCGCAAGCGCGCTACGGCGGGTGGCAATACGCAGGAGTTTCATGGACAGCGAGTTTCGCACAGCGGCGACTAGCCACCCAACCGGCGCAGTACTTCGGCTGACAGGCGTCGGCTGGCATCGATGGTGAGGCCGCCTTGGCGCAGCGTCAGCGTCAGTCCGCCATCGGCCGAGCGTGTGGCGGTAGCGATGGCCGCTGGCACCACCAAAGCATTGCGATGTACCCGCAGGAAATGCGTGCCATGGGCAGTTTCCAGTTCGCGTAGCGAGTGGTCGCTGAGGAACTCGCCTTGGGTAGTATGCAAAGTGACGTACTTCTGGTCCGCCACGCAGGCGAGTACGTCGCTTAAAGACACCAGATGCCATTGCGTGCCGTGGGCCGTTTGTTGGCGGACGGTGATGTGTCCCGGGGTCGTCACGGGACGCGCATTGTCGCTGCCGGCCAGGGCGTTGGCAGCCAGCGCGTTGTTGACCTCTGGCAGGCCGGCATTGCCGAAGCGTTGGGCCAGCGTGGGGCGTTGGGCACGCGCTAGCGCAGCGGCCAATTTCTCGCGGCGTACCGGTTTCAGTAGATAGGCACTGGCGGCGGTATCGAAAGCTTCCAGTGCGTGTTGCTCGTAGGCAGTGACGAAGATGATGGCAGGCGGCAAGGGGAGTTGTGCCAATTCGCGGGCCGCCTCGAGACCGTCCATTCCCGGCATGCGCACGTCCAGCAGCACCACTTCCGGGGCGAGCAGTCCCGCCTGTTCCAGCGCCTCGCGGCCGTTGCCGGCTTCACCCACCACCAAGATGTCGGGAATGCCGGCGCAGAGTTGCCGCAAGCGCTGCCGGGCCGGTGGTTCGTCGTCGACGATGAGCAAGCGCAGGGGCGTAGGCGACATGGTTTCAACCGTTGCCGGTGAAGGGCCAACACAAGCGCGCGGTAAACCCCGCCGCGGAGGCGGTGGTGTGCAGACTGCCGCGGCCGCCGTACAACAGCGCGAGCCGTTCGCGGATATTCGCGAGCGCTTCTTGGTGGCCAATGTGCAACGGCGAGTGCGAGGGCAGAGGTGCGGGCGCGGTCGCTGCATCAACGTTCAAGACGTTGGTACTGCTACTGGGAAGCGGGTTGACGACTTCAAGCCATGCCAGCTTGCCATCGCTGCCACCGGCGACCGTAACGCAGCCACCCTCCAACAAGCGTTCAATGCCGTGGTACACCGCATTCTCGAGCAATGGCTGCAACATCAATGGCGGCATGGGCACGGTGGTGTCCAGCGCGGTGAGGTCCCAGTTCACCTGCAGGCGGCTGCCGAGGCGCTCCTGTTCCAGGCGCACATAGGCTTTGGCGACTTCCAGTTCGGTGGCTACCGTGGCGACCATGCGCTCCGCCGCGAGGCTGGCGCGGAACAGGTCGGCCAGGTCTTCCACGGCGCTGGCCGCGCGC
>Ga0164294_10004963_pt1 | contig 11490 bp, 11 predicted proteins | sample GEODES005metaG_FD_111479 | JGI IMG/M metagenome (GOLD analysis project Ga0164294, IMG submission 111479) | Oligotrophic lake water microbial communities from Sparkling Lake, Wisconsin, USA - GEODES005 metaG | ecosystem: Environmental > Aquatic > Freshwater > Lake | place: USA: Sparkling Lake...
CTTCCTTCAGCCGCGCCTCCTTCAGCCGCGCCTCCTTCAGCCGCGCCTCCTTCAGCCGCGCCTCCTTCAGCCGCGCCTCCTTCAGCCGTTCTTCCTTCAGCCGCGCCTCCTCTATCTTGTGAGTTCGTATCATCTTACTAATAACATACAATACAATCTGATGAATCATACCATGCTGTATATAATTACCGTGTTGTCTATAATTATACCCCGAAGGGAGGTATGTAATTATAGACAGCCGATAGCTAGAAGTCTATAAATTACGGAGCCCGATCGAAGAGAGGGATCTGTCGGTAAGCGGCTTTAGCCGCGAAACCCAACGGGGCTGTATACGTAATTTTAGACTTCACGGTACTTATGGACGACACAGTATTAACATTTTATTCTAAATCTATTTTTAGCACCCATTTTCACAATTGTATTATATAATAGTATATCATTTTGAAAATATTGGTGAAATTGTTTTATACGAGCATAATCTTTTTCAGAATATGAACTACGCACATTACGAAACGCCATATTTAATTTTACTTTAGAATGCGTTACATCATTTAATATATTATTTAATGAAATGATATCATTTTTCAGATTTTCAAATATAAGTATACAGTTAATATGTTTCACATTTTGTAATGCAATTTCAATATTATCTTGAAAACCACTCAATCTCGATGTCAACAGATTTGGGGCAATTCGTGGTATAATAGAAAGAATTTCATCATTGGTTAAATCAGAAAACGCACGGTTATCATTTCGTATAAAATGATAATAATGTGATAGAGAACGCGAAAATGGATCTCTGACACACGTAATGGAGAAACAGGTTTTTGAAAATAAGTCAGTTACACCCGGTTGATTAAAATTACAATGGCATAAAAGTACTTTAAAATCATTTTGTTTGATGAAAGCCAAATCATTTTCATTCATTAAATTATGTTCATTTTTATACTTTTCTGGAAGAAATATTTCTTGAGTGTCATATATATTTTTAAAATATTCATGCAGCATGCTACGTAGCGAGCTTCCTGCACATTTTTCAATATGAAATAAGCAAAAATCGATTGTATTGCCAAACTTTTCTTTCATTTGTATTTTCTTCTGTCTCCGAGTCTCTTCCCGCCGAGCCTCTTCCCGCCTAATCTCTTCCCATCGAGCCTCTTCCCGCCTGGTGTCTTCCCGCCGAATCTCTTCAGCGACCCGGATCTCTTCAGCAACCCTTCTTTTAACAATAAACATATCTACACTATGTGTTCAAATAATATTTATTTTAAAATACGCTACGATATAATGGCTACGAAAACCCTCGATGAGCGCGAGCTATGTGATCTTGAATGTATTTCGTCGGGAGTATTCGCACCTCTTACATCCTATATGACCAAGGCCCAGTACGAGTCTTGCCTGGATACTCTCAAGGTTTCGGAGACAGATGTATTCCCAATTCCGATTGTGTGCACTGTGACCAACCCCGTCGACCCTGACACCCTTCTAACACTCAAACATATCACCGGTACAACCGTCGCAACGCTCAAGGTGACCGAGTGTTGGCAACCCGATATGACCCGCGAGTGGGTCGCCGTTTTCGGCTCCGATGACCCGAATCACCCGTACATTCAGTACATGAAGACAAAGGGGTCCTATTATGTGTCGGGCACTCTGTGTGTAGTCCCCGGATATCAGTGGCATTCCTCCTTCATGAAGGAACGCCGCACACCGGCGGAGCTGAAGGCAATGGGCCCATGGATCGGTTTCCAGACCCGAAACCCTCTACACCGCTCTCACATTGAGCTCATTTGCAAATCGGCGACCGGCGTACCTTCCGGGACAAAGGTCCTTCTTCATCCCGTAGAGGGCGTGACACAGGAATGCGATATCCCTTTCCCCGTACGCATGAAGTGCTATCGTCAGGTGTTGCCCAAGCTCCCCGATGCAACCCTGTCCATTCTACCTCTCAGTATGCGCATGGCCGGCCCCCGAGAGGCCGTGTGGCACGCCGTCATCCGGCGCAACTACGGCTGCAGCCATTTCATTGTGGGCCGCGATCACGCCGGCCCCTCGTACAAGAAGCGGGACGGCTCCTCCTTCTACGGTCCTCTGGACGCCCAGAAGTTGGCCAAGTCACTGGAAGCCGACATCGGCATCAAGATCGTAACTTCCGAGGAGGTGGTCTATTGTGAGGACACCGGTTCGTACATGACGACGACCGAGGCCGCCGGCCATGATGTGAAGCAGATTTCGGGTACGCAGTTTCGCGCCATGTTGGAGAAGGGCACGCCTGTTCCTGAATGGTACTCGTGGCCCGAAGTAGTGGAGCCGCTCCAGAAGTTCTACCAGAAGCCCAAGGGAGTGTGTGTCTATTTCATCGGCCTCTCGGGCTCCGGCAAGACGACTCTGGCGCAGGCGCTCAAGGCGCGAATGCAGGAGGAGTGGCCGCACAAGGAGGTGACTGTGCTCGACGCGGACGAGATTCGCACGCACTTGTCCAAGGGCCTCGGGTTCAGCCGCGAAGATCGATCCATGAATGTCCGCCGCATCGGTTACGTGGCATCCGAGATTGTGCGTCACGGTGGTATTGTGTTGGTTGCCAACATTGCGCCGTTTGAAGCCGATCGCGCCGCCAATCGGGCAATGATCAGTCAGCATGGTACGTATCTGGAGGTCTTCGTGGATACGACGCTGGAAACATGCGAGTCCCGCGATGTCAAGGGGCTCTACAAGGCGGCGCGTGCCGGCACGATCAAGCAATTCACGGGCATTTCGGATCCGTTTGAGACTCCAACATCGGCGCATGTTGTCCGCGAACAGAGTCTGGAGGAGGCCAATGCGGAGGTGTGGGCCCTTCTCAATACTGCACTAAAAAAGTGAGAGCTATGCATACTTTCTAAAATTACCGTGTTTTCTATAATTATACCCGTAGGTATAAATTCAGTCTGGCGAAATTTATATATATATTGTATATACAATGCCATTCTATGATTTTATTGAAATAGGGACATCTGATTTTAACACGGAAATTGAGAAAAAGGATAATAAAGTTGGTATCAGCATTGAACCGATTAAATTTTATTTAGATAGGATTCCAGATAAACGAAACTGTATTAAATTAAATTTAGGAATAAGTAATTATAATGGAAAATGCGTAGTTAATTATTTATCTGAACAAACTATTTGCAAGTACAATTTCCCCTACTTTGTAAGGGGGTGTAATTCTATAAATTCTTATCATAAAACGGTCACTAGTATATGTAAGAGTAAAAATATTGATATAGAAAAAATAGCTGATAAATATACGGTTGATGTTTCGACGCTTCATACACTTATGATTAAAGCATGTGTTTCTGGAGTCTATTTTCTAAAAATAGATACAGAAGGGCACGATGTAATCATACTCAAAAAATTTTATGAAGAAATTAAAGACAATGCATATTTGCCACATGTTATTCAGTTTGAGAGTAATGTCCTTTCAACGGCGGAAGATATAAATACCATTATACGTTTATTTACTAATATTGGTTATGATTTGATTAGTAAGGGAAATGATACAATATTAAATCTTAATCTTAAAAATATCAAAAACAAAAAGAAATATACGTCAGCAATCAAGAATTACTACATAATGGGCTATCCATTAAATTATAGTTTGACAAATCTGCCACACAATAATACGTTAGAAAGTGCAAAGGAATATTGTATAAAACATAAATGTTCTGGAGTTACTCTACAAAATGGAATTTACCAAGTAAGAAATGGTAAATACATTAATTATGCGGAAGGTGATATTTATTCGTGGATCTTTATATAAAGAAGGCGTTTAGAAAAAGTGAGGCCTCACCTGCAGGGTATGCATAACCCCCGTAGCCACCAATGACAGCTTCTACACTCCCTACATGGCTGAATCGCCATATTGATTCAGATATCCTCCGCCAAAAAAGCCGCTACACCACGAAACATTATCAGAGCAATCATGTCGCCATGATCTTCCATGGTCGTAAAATCCTCGCCATTGGTCAGAATCGTGTAGCGGACACTGGATACACCCATCGCGAAGGAATACTGCGACGTAAAAATACGGTCCATGCAGAGGTCGATGTTATTCGCGCCTTGGGAGATATTTCAAAACTTCGCGGAGCGACGTTGGTTGTAATCCGACTTGCGGCATCGGGCATTCTTAATTCACGTCCGTGTCCAGCATGCCATTGTTTCCTTGAAAAGTGTGTGCGGGAATATGGCATGCGCGGTTGGATTCATAGCTAAGTAAGCGCATCCAGCTTGTCAGCCAGCTCGCTAAAGTGGTACTTGACCGTCATAGAATAGAAATTCACTGCCTCTACACGCCCATCATAGGTCTCCGCAAGCTTGCGGGCCTTGGTGATCAAGGCAGGGACCGCCTTCAATGCCCATGCTTTCACGGCGTCATAGACAGGAACAAGATACGCCGGCGGTTCGCGGAGCTGCCCAAGGATCGCTGTCTCCAATGTGGCATGGAACACCATGCGGTTGTAAATCTCCACCTCCGGATGTTTTGCATTTGTACATGCAGTATGCCCCGGCTCATTTACGAGCGGATCCTGATTAATGACGGCGGTCTGGATACTCTGGAGCACAGAGAGAAGACTCTGTACGCCAGACCAGGGCTCCCCCTGCCATGTGTTCAAGAGTGACAAGCAGACCTTGCCATTCTTGTACAGATTTGGATTGAACCGCGTCCGCCCGTCATTCGTGAGATAGTTGAACATCGGCGGCTCAAAGGGATAATTGTCAGGAAATGTAACCTCGAAACAGAAGGCGCCACCATAATACGGAGTCTCGTCATATGCGCATACAACCGCCCAACCGTGATTTACGCGATCATCATCGTGAATCCAGAAGAGACCGGCGTCGGCCGCTTCCATGACCTTCTTGACATCAAGTGTGATTCGTCGTATAGCGAGCGCAGAAGGTGGCATCGTACCATGTAACCGTAAATGGGTGCCAGGGGTCACCTTTTGGCCAAAAGGTGACCCTTTCACCGTGTGCAAAGACGATACCGTACGATGCCCAGTCTTCCATCACTTGTAATGTTCTTTATTCCGACGCGGACCGGCAAGAACCGGTTCGTCCTTATGAACGCCGTGTATGATCAAACCGCATGGGTCCTCACACCATTGGAGACCCTAACAACTATCACCATCGTAACAGAGAATACAACAGCCACGAAATTCGGCATGTTGGTATTGCGAACACATGACGGGAGTATGCTGAACATACGCATCAAGACGTATGGAATGGTTATACTGGTCGACGGCGTGGGAGTAATTCCGGTGATCTCTACGCCTTTGCACACGACGGTCTTTGGCGCCCATGCATTGAAGTCGAATGTTGTCCTGGCGCCGGATATTTCAAGCAATGTCATAAATCATGTAGGCGACAACAATACAAATATGATTACAACGGACGTTTCGGGGAATATTGTGCTCAAGGCCAAGAAGCGGCCAGCGCCAACAGGGAAGGGACTCGAGAAGTTCGTTGCAAAGCAGCTTCTGGATCTTGCCATTCTTCGGAAGGAGATGTGTCCCATTACGGCGGAAGAGTTCAGTGAGGGAAATACGGCGGTGATGCCCTGTGGCCATCTCTTCATGCAATTCGCCATTGAGGAGTCCTTCAAAATTGAGAAGGAGAAGAACAAGTGCCCGTGGTGCCGACAGATGGGCGCACCCACGTATGTCTGACACGAGTCTGACACGAGTCTGACACGAGACCTCTCTTTACCGTGTTTCTCGAGTCAAAACAAAACTTGACCCAATATTTTGCGTTATGCCGGTCATGCCACAGGATGACAATGAACCTACGCTCCTATCTTGATACACGACGTGTTACTTCTGCCGACTGGAACTTAACGGGATGGGGTAATCGATGGAGCGGCAAATATAAGATTCCGCAGGATGAATACACCGCCTTTCTAACGCTAATACACGACCATGTATTTACAAAGGGCCTGGCCTGTGGCATATTGGAGAAACACAAGAAGCAGAGTCCAATTATTATTGACTTGGACTTTCGCTATGCGGCCGGCGGGCCTCTCCGTCGCCGTTTCACCGAGGATCAGGTGCGCGAATTCGTTGCCGCCTACGCCGATGCCGTGGCGAAATTTATTTCTCCATTGCCGGATCTCCAATTCTTTGTATCACTCAAGCCGGCACCCGAAGTAGATTCTGCAAAGGACGAACACAAAGATGGCGTGCATATTATGTGCCCTCGATTGACGACGAAAAGAGAAATCCAGTGCGCGATTCGCGGGCATCTTCTACAATCCGGTGCAATTGAACGCATCTTCAGTTCTACAGGGATGATAAATACACCGGAGGATTGTCTGGATTTATCCGTAATGCGTACATCGAATCCGAATAACTGGTTTCTGTATGGCGCGTGTAAGCCCGACAAGGCATGGTACAAGGTCGAACACGTTTATTCGGCAACAATCCCGACAGAATATTCGGAGATTACTGCTGGCGATCTTGAGGAAAACGACATTAGCCAATGGTCGTCACTGGAACTCGTTAAACTACTGAGCCTTCAATTGGGACACGACGAACCAACGGCACTGACATTTCGGTCTGATCCAGAGACGGTTGCCAATTGGACACAGATGTTACAACGGTATAGCAGTGGAAACAACTGGGCTAACCTCGGCCATGGGGGTGCCAGAATACGCACACCGGGCCTCGGTTCCTCCGCGATCGCGACCGATGTCCCCGAGCTCACACTGAATCCTCACGAAGATGTCGACATGGTCCAACTCAGCGGTATGTCAGTCCGAACACCTTATTCCGACGCGGATATCAAATTGGCATATAGGATTGTAGCAGAGTGTCTGGATCCTGTGAAACGCGCCAAGAACTACCACGACTGGGTCGCACTCGGTATGCTTCTGCACAATATCTCGGATTCCGACTTGTCCCGCGACACATGGGCCACGTTCAGCCGCCGTGCGCCGGGTTGTGCAAATACACCGGATTCCGTGTATCTCGATAAATGGCGACTTCTTCCCGCCGATTCCTCTGCAATCCAGCGCGGCCGCAAACTTCTCATGATGGGCACTCTTCATATGTGGGCAAAGCTGGATGCCCCCACTATCTATGACACGATTACGAAAGAGGCTAACACCGAGTTGGCTCTGCTCAATAGTTCCGGCACGCACGACACGATTGCGAACCTCGTTCTCCGCATGTATCGCGAAGAGTTCCGCTGCACACCGCCGAAGAAGGGTTCGACGGCTACGACATTCGAGTGGTATCAGTACGAGAAACACGCCTGGCGCTCTCTCATGACCTGGACCACGCTACGTTCCCGACTGGGTAACGATGTGCGTGACATCTATCTGCTGGCCGAGCGCAATCTGATCAATCGTGAGCTGGCCACTACGGATCAAGGCGACAAGGAGCGGATTCAGGCCCAGAAGAAGAATATTACCAAGATCACGACCCAGCTCCAGACCACCGGCTTCAAGGAGTGCGTCATGAAGGAGGTCACGGACAAGTTCTACGACGAGGACTTCCTGAAGCACATGAATCAGGATCCGACCCTCGTCGGCTTTGAAAACGGTGTCCTGGAGCTCCGCAGCCCTGGCGACGATGGCCGCCCTCACGCCAAGTTCCGTCCTGGTCGTCCCGACGACTGTGTCAGTTTCCAGATGGGCCGCGGCATGGTGGGGCTCGACGCGATTCCTTACATTCCGTATGATCCCGCCGCACCGACACCCGAGCACCTCGAGGTGATCGACTTCTTCGAGAAGATCTATCCGGATCCCGTGCTGCGCGAGTACGCTATGACCCTGTATTCCGCCTGTCTGGAGGGCGCGAACCACGAGCAGAAGTTCTACATCATGTCGGGCTCTGGGGGCAATGGCAAGTCCAAGATCATCGACCTCATGGGCAAGACCTTCGGCGAGTATCAGGACTCGCTGTCAGCCACGGCACTGACCCGCAAACGGGCGGATGCAGGCAACGCGAATCCCGAGTTCATTGATCTCAAGGCGAAGCGGTTCGTCAGCATGGTGGAGCCCGAGGAGGGCGAGAAGATCAACACGTCGCTCATGAAGCAGCTGTCGGGCCAGGATATGCTCAAGGTCCGCGGTCTGTACCGCGGCCAGGAGGGCTTCATCTTCACGGCCCGCATCTTCATGTCGTGCAACGAGCTGCCGGCGGTGTCCTCCATGGACAATGGTACCTGGCGCCGCTTGCGGGTGATTCCGCACGTGGCGACGTTCGTGGAGGAGGGCAAGCCGACGAATCCCGCGGCCCACATTCACCCCCGTGACCCGCTTCTGGATTCCAAGATCCAGCGTTGGCGCCCCTACTTTGCATCCATCCTCGTCTGGTACTACGAACACCGCTACCTCTGCGGAGGTCTCAAAGAGCCGGCACAGGTGACGGCGGCCTCGAACAAGTACAAGGAGGAGAACGACTCGTTCGCGGCATTCTGCCAGGAGTGTCTGATCAAGGAGATGGGGGCCGAGACCCGTGCACAGGATATCCTGGTTCGTTACAAGGAATGGATACGATTCAATCCTGGTAAGAAGCCTATGCAGAGGCCGGCAGTACTGCTCAAAATGGCAGAGGTGTATGGCCAGCCAATCGAGGGCGGAAAGTTGTTCGCCGGTGTGCGGATTGCCGAAGAGGGAGAAGATATTTCAGGGAATCTTATTTAGCTACCGTGTTGTCTATATACCCGAAGGGTGTACGTAATTTTAGACTTCACGGTACCGTGAAAGAGCCGCAATTGCAACAGCTGTTCGACGTGAATTCAAGAGTAAATGTCGGTCCAGGTGCGCCGGTCTGCAGAGTAGACCGCACCGGATTTTTGGGTAGCCTGGTGTATACAGGGGCATTTACGAGTGTAATCGGATGGTTTCCTTCCGTACATTTTTGAATTGTGACGATCGCTGCAGGATTCCCTCCGTCTATCAGTTGAATATAGGTATTCAGTGGGCAGGGGCCGGCGTGATCGATGTTTGTAATGTCGCGAATAGTATACACCGCCGTTAGACAGTTGCGCCGAATTCGCAGACGCTGTTCATAGGTTCGTGCATGTGCCACGCACGAACACGGCCTCGGCAACTGTAGTCTATCAGTGACTTCTCCCCCACTTTCCATTACTCTATCTTACGTGAATGAAAAAAACCCGACATACATCATAACGATCGCGAGCACCCATGACGCCGCAATAATTATGATCCGTTCGTAATCGGTGAGACTCATGATTGCCTGAATCGGAATCTTATTGAACACGAGCAGCAGACTCGTGAATAAGAGAAATGCGCCGAAACACGAGAGAAAGAGGATGAGCACCTGATTGTCGGGCTCACTCGTGAAATATAGGGCCGGACTGGACGAAGGTGAGGCATCCAAAAATTTCCGGCGCTCTGTACGAATCTCTGTCTTGATTTCGTCTATCTCCGTTTGCAGTTTGGATGATTCTCCCTGTGCGAGTTCGGCGAGCGTTGACAGAGTATTTCCGGAATCCACTTCGCGTCCCAGCTGTCGCAGGATAAAATCATCGATGTAGGTGAGTGTATCGGCCTCTTTCATAAGTTTATCCATAGCGGGCTTGGCATCTTCGAGTGCAGCGGCGCCCTGTTCCTGCGGCCCCAGACACGTCATATAATCTGTCTTTGCCTTTGTAAGATCCTGCATTGCCTGTGTGACCATCGACTGGGCCGAATTTGTCTGAATCCGTTTCGCCTCACACGCGCTGAGTGCCATTCCTTATTGTTGAATAATAAAATAATGACTGGGTCAAGCCCTACGCCGTTTCAATAGGCTCACCGTTAGCACCGATGCAAATCTGGCCACTGGGAGGCGCCACTTTGCCATCCTGTGGGAAATTGCGCTGGTTCCAGTAGCGCGGATCGCGGACGGTCGCAGTGTAGTTCCAGCGGTACAACCAGGTTCCGGCACCGACGATAATCACAAAGCCCATTGCGTATTCTGCGGCCCCCTGTGTGACCCAGCCGGTCGATGCAAGATAGAGAAGCACAGTAACTGTGAGAACCACCAGCAAAATCAACTGTAGCACAAACAGGGTCTCGCGCTTATTCTCGTAGTACCAATTGTTGATCTCCACCTGGCGCCGGGTCAGATCCTTGTTGTAGTTCTTGGCACCCTCCTGCTTTGCCTGCTCCGCGATAATCATGTCTTGCGTATTCGCGAGATCATTCGTGCGATTCAGCGCGGCGAGACTATTGTGGTCCATGTCCATCATGCGCGCCATATCACCGGATGTTTTCACGAAGGACGCGCGCTTTGTGTCCACCGTCTCCGATAGAATGCGCCCCGATTTTTCGGCGACGTAGGCGGAATACTTGGCGGGATCCGCCTGCAGCATTTGCATGAACCGGACCTTTTCGATGTCCTGCATATCGACGATATCCTTGGAAATTAGATTCGGATCGCTCATCTACTCTGCCGTGCTAATTTTACACCGAAGGCCTGATATTTTTGTAGACGGTCAGAATTGTACCGATGGCCACGACATTGAGTGCGACGAAAAACATGATCTGGGTGTTCATCGCCGAGCTCTTTTCGGCGGAATACCGCATCATCTCCTCCTGGGTCCGGATACGAACATCGCTGGACTGCAGGAACTCCTGCTGCCGCTTGAGCGTGGCAATCTTCTCCTGCAGTTTCTCATTTGCGGCATTGATCATCGGGCTGCGGGCATTCACCTTCTCGGCGCGATCATTGCTGACATAATTGAGAATCTCCAGGAGGGAATTCAGCCGCTTGTTGATATCCACCGTAAGATTCAGTGCGCTCGCGACGGAAGCGGTGTCGGCACCGTGTGAGTCCGACACAACATTCAAGAACTGCGTAAGCGCCGCCTTGTAGCGGGTTTCGTAGAAGCAGTATTCGGTTTGCACGAGGGCATAGAACTGCTTATCCGCCGCCATCTGTTTGTCGAAATCGCTCAGTTGTCCGGGGATTCGCCCTGTATCAATTAGTCCTTGCACGTAGCCTTGTAGGGCCGTGCGGCTAATACGTTTCGTAGATTCATCCATCGGAAGAGTGGTTGTGCTGATACCCTGCATAACTTCGCCCGCTGCATCTACAGACACTGTGTCCCCCTTACAAATCTCCGAAGATAGTTGCTGCTCCTGATTACTGTAGATGCGTCCGGAGTAGTGTAGGCCGGAAGCGCCGTCTTCTACAGGAGATTTCTTAAGTGGTACGGACACTACGGGGATAGGGGCCGAATACGGTGCCGGTTCCGGTGGCGGGTTCGGCCCTGACCAATTGTTGCCCATTCTCTAAGATTACAGGGTATTTAATCCGCGAGCTCGGAGAGGGATCTGGTACAGTGTACCCCGAGGGGAGTACCGTGAAGTCTAAAATGTACGTACACAGCCGTGCCGACAGGCCGGCTGACTGGCTGACGCCAGTCAGCCTTACCCTCCTTTTAGTCGGGTTTCCGTACATTTTAGACTTCTAGCTATCGGCTATCTATAATTACATACCC
>Ga0164294_10004964_pt1 | contig 11489 bp, 8 predicted proteins | sample GEODES005metaG_FD_111479 | JGI IMG/M metagenome (GOLD analysis project Ga0164294, IMG submission 111479) | Oligotrophic lake water microbial communities from Sparkling Lake, Wisconsin, USA - GEODES005 metaG | ecosystem: Environmental > Aquatic > Freshwater > Lake | place: USA: Sparkling Lake...
AAGTGAGATGATCTTGCACTTTTGCTAGAATATAAGGCAATGTTTTTTCTTTCGTTTTGGTTTTAGAGACTTTGTTTTTCGGCAATAGCTTTGCCAAGTTTTCTGTCTGACGAACCGATAATCCTTTTGTAATAATCTCTTTGTACACCGTTAATTGAGCGTCTACATCTTCTAAATTGACCAACGCTTTGGCATGTCCCATTGAAATCTCATCGTTTTTTACGCCCAATTGTATATCAGGTGGTAGTTTTAATAGGCGGAGGTAATTTGTAATCGTGCTTCTTTTTTTACCAACACGTTCCGCTAATTGTTCTTGACTAAGGGTACATTCGTCGATTAATCGCTTGTAGTTAACACCAATTTCAATGGCATTTAAATCTTCTCGTTGAATGTTTTCAATTAAGGCTATCTCTAAACTTTCTTGATCGTTGGCAGTTCTAATAAAGGCTGGAATATCGGTTTTACCTGCTAGTTTAGAGGCACGAAGTCTTCTTTCTCCAGCAATCAATTGGTATTTATCGCCACCTAAAGAACGAACCGAAATTGGTTGAATCACACCATGAATCTTGATAGAGTCGGATAATTCGTTCAAACTATCTTCATCAAAACTAACTCGAGGTTGAAATGGATTCACTTCGATATTGTTTAGGGGAATAAAGTTGATTCCCCCCGAACTAGTACCGATAATAATTTCTTTTTTGCCAGTGATATTTGTATCGTCTTCTATATTGGTTAATAGTGCGCGAATTCCTTTACCCAGCAAGTCTTTTTGCTTACTCATTTTCTTCTAAATTAATTATCTTTTCTGAATTCTTGATTTTTGTACCATCATTGTTTTGCAAAATTTCTCTCGATACTTCCATGTAATTTTCAGCACCTTTGCTATCTGCATCGTACAATACAACTGGTTTGCCCTGACTTGGCGCTTCCCCTAATCTCGAATTTCTATAAATAACGGTTTCAAAAACTAAGTTTTGGAAATGTCGCTTTACTTCATCTACTACTTGATTAGAAAGTCGAAGTCGCGAATCGTACATCGTCAATAAAATACCTTCAATTTCTAATTCAGGATTTAACCTCGACTGAACGATTTTGATGGTATTGAGTAATTTTCCCAAGCCCTCTAACGCAAAGTATTCGCATTGCACCGGAATCAGCACCGAATCAGATGCAGTTAGGGCATTGATGGTAATCAAGCCTAATGATGGGGAGCAATCGATGATGATATAGTCGTACGAATCTCTTAACTTTTCAAGTACGTTTTTTAGTATTTTTTCTCGATTAGGTTGATTAATCAATTCGATTTCTGCTCCTACCAGATCTAGGTGCGACGGTAATAAATGAAGATTTGGCGTTTCTGTTTCGAGAATAATATCTTTCGCATTTAAATCGTCATTAATCAAACATTCGTAGATACTTGTTTTGATATTTCTTGGATCGAAACCAACACCAGATGTTGAATTGGCTTGCGGATCGGCATCGATTAACAAGACCTTCTTGTCTAAAATAGCCATGGATGCGGCAATATTGATGGCCGAAGTGGTTTTGCCTACGCCTCCTTTTTGGTTTGCTAAAGTAATTATTTTACCCATTTCTCTCTTCTCTCTTCAATTTTAATTTACAATTCAATCGTTTCTCCAATATTTAGCAATATTAACTCTTTTCCCTTGTTTGCGAAGACTTCTTTTGCCACTGTATGGTTAATTTTAATGTAGCCAAAGGTGTCATAATGCACGCCAATAACTTTATTGGTGTCTACAAATTCTGCTGCTAAAACGGCATCCTGGGCACCCATCGTAAAGTTATTCCCAATAGGTAGAACGGCAAAATTTAGTTTTTTGCTGGTCAGCGGAATCAATTTCATGTCCATATGCAAAGCGGTATCACCACTATAGTAAAAACAAACTTCATCACTTTCTATGACAAATCCGCCAGGATTGCCACCATTGGTTCCATCTGGCAATACGGAGCTATGCACAGCATGGACAAATTTTACATTCCCAAAATCAAAATTCCAACTACCCCCATGATTTAAGGGATGGGTGTTCTCAATGCCTTTATTTTTAAACCAAGAGACCACTTCATAATTAGAAACGATGACTGCGTTGTTCCGCATCGCGATATCATAAGCATCTGCCACATGATCTTCATGCCCATGCGTAATCAAAATATAATCTGCAACGATACTGTTAAAGTCGATGTCTTTGGCTAACTCGTTATACCGGATAAATGGATCGAACAAAATTTTCTTTCCTTTCAACTCCACCATAAAACAAGCATGCCCGTAAAAAGTAAATTTCATGTTAGTATTTTCTACAAAGATAATACATCCTTAAAAACCACGTTGATAATCGCTTTCAGTCATTATTAACATATTGATGTTAGCAGTGTGATGCGAAAAAATTACTATAGCCTGAAAATTTGATTTATGTTAGCATTTCAACTTCTATAAAATGTGGAAAAATCGTTTTAAGTCCAATGACTCATTGGCCATTTTTTCTTGCCTATGCTTATTTTTCATGCTGCTTAGTTGCGATCCCAATCACAGCAAAAAGAATCAACATTTAAAGATTTTCAAATATAATCGCACTTCGGGCATTTCTTCGACCGACCCAGCTTTTGCAAAAGACCAATCGAATATTTGGTGTGTAAATCATTTATACACAGGCCTCTTACAGCTCGATAATCAGTTGAATATTCAACCTTCCATCGCCAAAAGTTGGACCATCAGCCCGGATGGTTTGGTGTATACATTTACACTGAGAACAGACGTGCAGTTTATTGACGACGATTGCTTTGAGAATGGAAAGGGGAGAAGAGTGCTCGCCACCGACATCGAATATTCATTTGCGAGACTGATTAATCCAACCATCGCCTCCCCTGGCGCTTGGATATTTAACGGAAAAGTAGATGATAAACAGCCTTTTAAAGCATTAGACGATAATACCTTTCAACTTAGATTAAAAACACCCTTTCCACCGTTGCTGAGCATGCTAACCATGCAGTATGCATTTATTGTCCCTAAAGAAGCGGTTGAAAAATATGGCATCGAATTTCGAAATCATCCTGTAGGAACAGGTCCATTTAAATTAAAAAGCTGGGAAGAGGGTAGTAGTATGTATTTGGTTAAAAACGATCAATATTTCGAAAAAGATGGCGAAAACCAGTTGCCGTACCTAGATGGCGTGAAAATTTCTTTTATCGATAATAAAAAAACAGAGTTTTTAACCTTCAAAGAAGGCAATCTGCACTTTATTTCGGGTATAGATGCTAGTTATATTGATGAAGTTTTAAACGACAATGGCACCTTAAAGCAAGTATATGATGGAAAGTTTAGATTGATGAAATGTTCGTATTTAAATACGGAATATCTCGGTTTTTTGATGAACAACAAAGGGTTGAAATCGCTGCAAGATAAGCGTATTCGCCAGGCGATAAATTATGGTTTTGATAGAAATAATATCATCAAATATTTGCGTAATACAGTGGGTAAACCTGCCACAGCAGGTATTATTCCTATTGGTTTGCCTTGCTTTGATGCCACCAAAGTAAAAGGTTTTACCTATGATGTGGAGAAAGCGAAGAGTTTGTTAGTTGAAGCCGGTTTTCCCGGTGGCGTAGGGGTTCCTCCGATTACCTTATATACCAACGAAAGCTATAAAGATGTGGCTGAATATATATCGAAAGAATTATCTAAGATTGGTTTGGTTTTAAAAGTGGAAATGACACCACCGGCCTTGTTACGCGAATGGATGAGTCAAGAAAAAGCGGTTTTTTTCCGAGGATCGTGGATTGCCGATTATCCGGATGGAGAAAGTTACTTATGTATGTTTTATAGCAAAAATACAGCACCACCCAATTATACAAGATTTAAGAACGCTGCTTTTGATGCATTATATGAGCGCGCTTTAGTAGAAAATGATATCCAAAAACGATATGAATTATATCATCAAATGGAGCAAATTCTAATCGAAGAAGCACCCATTGTTCCTTTATATTACGATGAGGTATTGCGCTTCACACAAAATAACGTGAAAGGCCTAGAACCGAATGCGATGAACTTATTGGATTTACGCCGCGTTCGATTAGAATAAATTAGGCGGTAGTATTTTCTTGTGGGTGTTCAATTGGAATATTAATTCTAAATATGGTACCATTTTCGGCACTCGATTCCTTGACAAATATTTTTCCTTTGTGATAGTTTTCTACAATTCTCTTAGATAAAGACAATCCCAATCCCCAACCTCTTTTTTTGGTGCTATAGCCGGGTTGAAAGATAGTTTCAAAATTGTTTTTAGGTATACCTCTGCCGGTATCGCTGATGTCAATATAGTATTGGTTATTAATTTTACCACTCGAAATATCGATGGTGCCAATCCCTTCCATCGCATCAATAGCATTGTTGACGATATTTTCTAAAACCCAAACAAATAATTCTCGGTTAATTAAAATTAGATCATTTTCATTTTCGCAATAAAGGTTTATAATCACTCGTTGCGAACTTCTTATCTTATAGTATTCTACCACCTCATGTAATATTTCGCCAATCTTATAGTGCGTTTTTTCTGGCATTGAACCAATCTTACTAAAACGGTCTGCAACTAGGGTTAACCGGTTCACATCTTTTTCAATTTCTTCGGCAATGTTTAATTTTATCAAATCTTCAATCGGCGTTATTTTCAATAATTCAACCCAAGCATTTAACGATGAAATTGGTGTTCCGAGTTGATGTGCTGTTTCTTTACTCATACCCACCCATACTTGATTTTCTTCTGCTTTGCGGGAACTGCTAAAGGCAATATAGGCAACGCCTAAAAATCCACCGAAAATGAGTAACTGAATAAATGGGAAAAAGCTCAATTGTTTATACAAATAGGAGTTTTCATAATAAATAGTTTTTCTTTTTTGTCCCCCTAAATCGATATTCATCGACTTCCCGTTTTTCTTCATCTTATCAAGCCTGGCAAACAATAATTTCTTATTGGCTACAATATTTTTTTCAATATTACCTGTGCTTTCTATTCCTCCATTTTCATCCGTCAAAATAACTGGAACAGATGCTGAATTAATCACTACTTCAGAGAGAAAAGACTGCACTAGGTTTTTTAATATTTTCTTTAAATCTTCGTAAATTTTAGAGTCTTTGTAATAAATATAATTCACGATGTGAATATCTTCAATTCTTGTATCGATTACGATGGGGTCGTTTACACTGAACATCGTTTTGAGTGAACCACGAAAGTCGACACTATCTTCAATCCCTATAATGTCAACATTTCGACGAGCAACGATTCTATTATCTTCATTCACCAACAACATCGGTGTATTTTTATTGCTGGAGCTTACATCGCTCAAAAAAGTGAAAACTTTTGAGTCTTCGGTCGTCGCAATTAAGGTGGTGGCATCAGCCCATAAGCGAACGTTGGTTCTTTCATTTTCAGCAATTTTAATAAAGAGTTCATTGGTGTATTTTACGATGTTGGCTTTGTTTTCAATGGCCTCGGCCCAGAGTTTAATATTTTTTTCTTCATCTGACGAAATTTTATTGGCCAAGTGATTGGTGTACCCAATGGTAACCAAGGCCAATATAAGGGCTATCACCAGTAAGATTAACTTTAACCGAGTCTTCTGTTGGTATATATTCATAATGTAACGCTCAATTCAAAAATAATCATTCTTGTATAACTTGACAGATTAAAATGTATAAAGTTTGCATCTTTAAATTTTAGGATAGATCATACCACTAACGATTGAAATGAATAATTGGTATCAAAGAAAAGCTTTTAATTAAAACGAATACTCTTTACCGGAGAAATCTTCGTGATGTACATCGAAGGCAAAATAAGACATAATATACAAACGATAAAGGTGATGATATTTAAACCAATAATCCATACGAGATCTATTGCCACCGGTGCTTCTGTAACATAATATGACTCGGCCGGCAGTTTAATGATATGGTCATATTTTTGAATCAAACAAATGCCTATTCCTAAGATATTACCCACTGCTAATCCTTTGGCAATGATAGCGCCTGCTTGTATCAGAAAAATTTGTTGGATGGTCCAATTAGAGGCGCCAATCGCTTTTAAAATCCCAATCATATTTGTTCTTTCCAAAATTAAGATGAGTAACGCGGTACAAAGATTAAGGATAGCCACCAAAAACATAATAAACAGAATAATCACCTCAGTACTACTTTGCATATACAACCAATCAAAAATATTGGGTTTTAATTCCTTGATGGTTTCTACCGCAAGTCCCGGATCTGTTACCGTTGCATTGAGTTGTTCGGCCACCTCATCGAGTTGGTCGTGTAATAAACTTCTATAATAATCATCGCTCATAAACGGACTGCCCAATACCATATAATAATTTTTGAGCTTGCGTGGTTGCACACAACTAGGATCGAGAAAAACATCGAACTCACCCACAGAATCTGGCCCCCATCCATTTTGATCTTGTACCACATTCATATTAACAAATACATATTGTTTGTCAAATTCCTCTAATCCTGAGTTATAAATACCACTTACCACAAACTGTTTCATTCTTACCGGATAGGTCATAAAGCTCACAATTACTTTATCATGAAGTTTTATTTGTAACGCATGTGCTATGTTTTCTGAAATAAGCATCGGTTCCGATTCTCCTTCTTTGGCAGGATGCAGTATTTCCCCACCTTTCATAAATCCTTTAAAATTCGACCAATAAAAATCACTATCGGCACCACGTAAAATAATACCAGCAAAATCAGTCCTGGTATTCAATAATCCACCACAACTGCCTGCCCTTTGAATTTTAATGATTCGTTTATCGTTTGGTTGTGTATAAAATGTCGGATTCTTATAAATCGCTTTTTGTTTGATAGTTTTTTCAAATGAGTAAGGGGCGATTTGTATATGCGACCAAAAACCAAAGACCTTGGTTTGAATTTCATGCTGAAACCCATTTACCATCGAGGAGGTGATAATCATTACTGAAAGGCTCAATGCTACAGATATAACTGAAATACGAATGATAAAACTGGAAAAAGTAAAACTACTTTTGCCTGCAATACGAGACGCAATAAAATAGGCCAGCTTCATTCCATCGAATTTTAATTACAACTATTTTCAACCAATACAAGCACAAATATAAATTGTGGTATTAAATTTGAACTGTAAAGCAATAACTATTTTATTATTAAACCAATTTAAATGATGAAGATGGGAATGGTCATAGGTCCTTTATTTTAAATTTGAGCTGTTGGTAGGTCCATCCCATCTAAAGAACAAAAAATGGGTATCTATACCAAATTGATGCAAGTTAAGGTAAAAGAATCTGCTCCTATCATCTAAGTAAACAAACGAATTACATGTTGAAATTTATATTTTTATCAATCAGCTTTTTACTCACATTGGTAGGCACCAAATCAACCACAGTATCCAAAGCAAATTATCCTGAAAGTCGCGAGACCAAAGTAATTTCAGCGCCTATCAAAATGATGGATCGAATCAAAATGGGGGCAGAAGACACCCCTCAATATCTCTCGCATCTGAAAGGAAAGCGGGTTGCTTTACTAGTCAATCAAACATCCGTATTTTACAATAAAATTACCTTAGTAGATTCGTTACATACGTTGGGTGTAGATATCAAAAAAATATTTGCTCCTGAACATGGTTTTCGAGGCATTGAAGATGCAGGGGCATCTATCGCCAATCAAATTGACAAAAAAACAGGCATACCTGTGGTTTCTTTATACGGTAGTAAATTGAAGCCTTCTAAGGCAGATCTAAGTAATGTCGATATTGTTATCTTCGATATTCAAGATGTAGGGGCTCGTTTTTACACCTTTATTTCTTCGATGTATTACATGATGCAGGCTTGCGCTGATAATCATAAGGAGTTAATTATCCTCGATAGGCCAAATCCTAATGGCTATTATATAGACGGTCCGGTACTCGAGCCAAAGTATAAGTCGTTCGTTGGCATCGTTCCTATCCCGATCGTTCATGGTTGTACGGTGGGAGAGTTAGCGGGGATGATGAATGGAGAAGGATGGCTCGATAGTGCCCGTACCTGCAAATTATTGGTGGTTCGATGTCGCAATTATTATCATAAAAGATTATATAGTTTACCGATCAAACCTTCTCCCAATTTAGTCAACGATCGAAGCATAGAATTATATCCTTCTTTATGTCTTTTTGAAGGGACAGAAGTTAGTGTGGGTCGTGGTACCGACTTTCCTTTTCAGGCGATAGGATCGCCCTATGCTGGGGTTTTGAAGCTTTTTAGTTTTATACCAAAAAGCAAAGTGGGCGCTACCAATCCGCCATGTAAAGATCAAAAATGTTATGGAATTGATTTGCGTATTAATCCAGATTTTAGTTGGGAACGCGAAGGCAAACTTCAATTGCGCTATCTTGTTCAGATGTACCAAGCATTTGGTGCCAATCAATCTAAATTTTTTCATGCAGATAATTTCTTTGATAAGCTGGCTGGAAACAACGAGCTGCAAGCACAAATCAAAGCTGGGTTAACCGAAGATGAAATCAGAGCTTCTTGGCAAGATGGATTGCAGCACTATAAAGAAACGCGAAGAAAATATTTATTATACGATGATTTTGAATAAATGAAAGACAGACAGCATCCTTTAAGAATTGTATTTATGGGAACCCCTTCATTTGCGGTGGCCTCCCTAGATATATTGGTAAAAAATGGCTTCGATATCGCCGCGGTAATCACCGCACCCGATAAACTTGGAGGACGGGGTATGAAGCTACAAACCACGCCAGTAAAGGAGTATGCGCTCGAACATCAGCTTCCTATTTTACAACCTACTAATTTAAAAAGTCAAGATTTTATCGACGAGTTAAGTAGCTTACAAGCCGATTTATTTGTGATCGTTGCCTTTAGAATGTTGCCAGTAGTGGTTTGGAGTATGCCCCCGCTCGGATCTGTAAATTTACATGGATCTCTATTGCCCGATTATAGAGGCGCAGCACCGATTAATTGGGCGATTATCAATGGCGAAAAACAAACCGGTGTCACTACCTTTTTTCTACAACACGAAATCGATACGGGGCCTATTATTTTTGCCGAAACTATCGAAATTACAGAATACGAAACAGCAGGTATACTGCATGATAAAATGATGACGATAGGTGCCGCTGTTCTATTGAAAACGGTAACAGCCATCGATAAAAATAACTATCCGCAAATACCCCAAAACCAACCTTCGGCAACAAAGATAGCCCCTAAGATCTTTAAAGAAACCACCACTATTCAATGGGATAAAAGTGTAGAAGAAATTTATAATCACGTCCGTGGGTTATCGCCCTATCCGGCGGCTACTGCTGTCTTACATCAGAAAAAATATAAAATATTTTCGGTCGAAAAAACAAAGATTACACCAGCTTTTCCGCCTGCCACCATTCTATCTGATCATAAAACGTATGTGCATGTTTATGCCAACGATGGTTATTTGTCTATTCTTGAACTGCAAGTAGAAGGGAAAAAAAGAATGGAAATCGTTGAATTTTTAAGAGGAAATAAAATGGAAAATTGAAACGACTCTAGGTAGTTTCTGCATCCAATGCCCTACTGTCGATGGCGGCTCTCACAGACCCTTTTAATAACAGTAATTCTTTAGCCGCTTCATAAGATAGTTTCGTCGATAGCATCACCATTTGCGTGCCTCGTTCAATGAGCTTGTCATTACTAAGCGCCATATCTACCATAATATTGCCTTTTACCCTTCCTAGCTTAATCATCACAGCAGTTGAAATCATATTCAAAATCATTTTTTGTGCAGTGCCACTTTTCATTCGGGTACTGCCGGTCACAAACTCGGGTCCCAAATTTACTTCTAATGGAAAATCAACCATCTCGGCCAAAGGTGTACAAATATTGGAGGTAATACAAGCGGTTAAAATGTGATTCTCTTTACATTTTTTAACGGCATGTACCACATAGGGCGTGGTGCCGCTAGCGGCAATGCCAATCAAAATATCATTTGCCCCAATTTGATGTGCCTGCAAGTCGAGCCATCCTTGTGCGGTATTGTCCTCCGAAAATTCAATCGCATTTTTTATAGCTTCATCTCCTCCTGCAATAATGCCAATCACAAGTCCAGCGGGTATACCAAATGTAGGCTGACATTCACTCGCATCAACAATTCCTAATCGACCACTCGTGCCGGCACCTATATAAAAAAGTCTGCCGCCAGCGAGCATTTTATCTGTTATAACATCAATTAGCGCCGCAATTTTTGGCAAAATCAGGGCAATGGCATCTGCTACCTTTTTGTCCTCTCGGTTAATATTCGTCGCAAGTTCTAGCGAACTCATTTGCTCTAGATCATGATACAGCGATGCCGATTCAGTAATTTTAATCATGTTGTAAATTTATTAAATCGAGGGCAAATACGGCACTCTTTTATCTACTTATAATTGGGTGTGGGCAGCCCTCTCGTGGGCGCATGATGTAGATGCATACCATGCTATAGCTTATTGTTCGCCCACTCCAGACCGGGTGCTCTGTCGTACCCCGATGCCCTATCGGGGGTACTCCTAACGCCCCCTGCTGCATAGTCTACCTACCAAAATAGCAACAACAGTAAATCAATAGCTGCTTTTTCTGTAACGGGCAGCAGAGGTGTCTTTTCAATCTTTAACGAATAAAAACAAATTGAAATCAAAAAGTATTTATAGTTTTGAGGAAGTATTCATCAACTATCCATTAAGAAGTGAACGACATTCAACCAAATCCACCTTCATCGCCGAAGAAACAATATTCTTTTTTGTATCCATTGGCATTTGCCATCGTCCTTATTACTGGTATTCAACTCGGTATTTTTATCAATAAAGCATCCAATGGCAAAGGAGGAAAACCTGAATCATCGCAGTTTCAAAAGCTGAATGAGATTATGAATTATGTGAATCAAAAATATGTCGACACCCTAAACAACGAACAACTAGAAGAAGGGGCCATTGCCAGCTATTTATCCAAGTTAGATCCCCATTCTGTATATATTCCAGCCCGCGACATGGAAAGTGTGGATGAAGATATGCAAGGAAATTTCGAAGGGGTCGGTATTGAATTTAGAATTCTATCTGATACAATTCTTGTTGCGAATGCTATATCTGGCGGACCTGCTGAGGTAGCTGGTTTAAAAACAGGCGATAAAATTATTCGAATTAATGATACAATTATTGCCGGAAAAAAAATTACGAACGACGATGTGATGCATAAATTACGCGGCGAAAAAGGAACGAAAGTGAAGGTGTCAATCATGCGCGCGGGCGAAAAGAAATTATTGAATTACGTGATTACTAGAGGCAAGATTCCTTTATACTCTGTCGATGTTTCTTATATGGTCGACAATGAGGTGGGATACATTAAAATCAATCGTTTCAGCGCCACCACCACAGAAGAATTTGGTAAAAAATTGTACGAGTTAAAACAACAAGGGGTTAAAAAACTCATTCTCGATTTGCGACAAAATC
>Ga0164294_10004965_pt1 | contig 11488 bp, 2 predicted proteins | sample GEODES005metaG_FD_111479 | JGI IMG/M metagenome (GOLD analysis project Ga0164294, IMG submission 111479) | Oligotrophic lake water microbial communities from Sparkling Lake, Wisconsin, USA - GEODES005 metaG | ecosystem: Environmental > Aquatic > Freshwater > Lake | place: USA: Sparkling Lake...
CTGAGCTCCAGCACGCCGCCCGCGCTGTCCGCCCCCGCCCCGCCGCCGCCCATCTGCAGGCCGCCCGGGCCAGTGATCTTCGAGTTGATGGTCGTCGTGATGCCGTTCTTCAACGCAAAGAAGCCGCCTTGGACTCCAAGCGTGATGCCCATCTTGTTCTCAAAAATCATGTTCTCGGTCGAGCCCGTCGAGGGCGTCTTGGCCTCGATTGTCCCGCCGTTGAAGGTCAAGTAGTCCTGTTTGAACAAAGACGGCGTCGGCCCCAGGCCGCTGATCAGGTCAATCTCCACCACGCCCTGATTGATCGTGGTTCCGCCGGTGTGCAGGTTGTTGCCAAACAGTTGCAGAACGCCGGGGCCGGATTTGACCACGCGGACGGGAATTTCATCCCCGGCGGTGATGGTGCCGTTCCAATGATCCGCCACCTGGGCGTTGATCGTCAGGGTGCGGCCATTATCCACCCAGGGAAGCAATTCATAATTGCTGCCGGCCCCTGCGGAGAGTAACCCCTGGCCTGCGGTCGCCGAAGCGCCGATGATGTGATTGGCTCCTCTGGAGATCAACCCGCCGCTTTCCAGGATCAGCGTGCGGGCCAGCGTCGTGCGCAGGTTGATCGTCTTCGCGGTGGAGTCGTCGAACTTCAAAGAGTTCAGCACTCTGGGCACATTGCTAGAAGCAGAACCGCCGGACGACACGTTGATTGTGTGCTGGTTGGAGCTGCCGCTGAGGCCGTTGATCCGCAGGTTCATCGTTGAGGCCCAGGCTCCTTGGTTTGCGCTGGAGCCCGAGACGGTTGTCGTGTAGCCGTTGTATTTGACCACTGAGCCGTTCGCATAGGTGGCAAAGTCGCTCTGCACTGTGCTGTCTAACGTCTCTCCCGTTGTGACGACAGCCCAGCCACCGATGATGCCATTCACCAGCGGCGGGGCCGAAGTGATTTGAATTTCATTACGGGTGTTGGCACCCAGGTCATAACCGAGAAAATGCACGGTGCTACCGGCAGTTCTATTTAGCCCCGCAAAAGTAATCTTGCTAGTCGCCCCTGTCGCGGCTTGTGACGGAAACACCTCCGTCTTGCCACCCACAAGATTAAGAGTGCCCATCACCTCCGAATAACTGGCGGCTGGCAAGGCATCGGCATGAACATGGCTAAAACGAATGGAGCCGCCGTTCGAATTGATCGTTGCAGAGTCATTGACGCGGTTCGTGTTGTTAAACACGATGGTTGTGGGCGTCGTAGTGCCCGGAGCATACATCGTTCGATCCTGGCCATTGCTGATGAGCAGCCTACCACCTTCAAGATTGATCGCTGCGGTGCTAGTCAGCGCCCCGTGACCGAAGATCGCCTGATTGCGTTGTGAGCCCCCAAGATTGCCGTTGTTGTCAGCGGCTGTGACAAAGTCAGTAGTTGAGGCGTTCGTGACATAGCCAGTGACTCCAGAACGTAATTCCATCGTGCCACCAGTGATGTGTGTCGCCCCTGAGTAGGTGTTGCCATTGGTGATTCGCAGGGAGCTTGCCCCGGTCTTGGTCAGTGTGCCGGTGCCGCTGATCACATTGCCAAACGTCCAACTCGCTGTCGCAGCTAGTTCCACATTGGAGCTGTTAGCGATGTTGCTGCGGAAGCGTGGAATGTCATTCGAGCCGTAAGCTACCCCTGTTCCTGGCTGGCCATTGGTCTGACTCTCGGGATTGTAAGGCTGGCTGACCTGCCCGGCGACGTTCAGCAGCCGGAGAGTCCCGCCGCTGACCGTAGTGGGACCGGAATAAAAAATGCTGTTGCCCGCCAGGGTCTGGGTTCCGCTGCCAGCCTTGGTGATGCCGATGGTGCCCGCGCTGACGCCGCTGTTCTTGTTACGGATGATGCCGTTGAACGAGAAATTCGCGGTGCTGTTGAGCGTCAGCACTGAGTTGAAGTTGAAGTCCGCCTCGTCCTGCGTGTTCTCAATCACCCCCTGGCCGGTGAAATCCGACACCCCAGCGATGGTTTCCGTGACGTTCGCGCCTGTCGAAGGAGCCGTGAACCCGTTCATCTTGAAATGTGCGTTGCGTCCAGAGGCCGCGTCGAACCAGATTGCCGTGTTGTCGGCGATTTGATTCGACCGCGAAAGCTGCAGGAACATGCTGGTGTGGCCATCCCGGCTGGCATTGCCGAGGAACAGGTTGTTCGACGAAACCGCGCTGCCAGCGGCGGCGTCCAAAAACACCGTGCCGCCGGTGTTGCGCAAAAAGGTGTCACCCGTGTAGGTGTTGTTGCCGCTCAGCGCCACGTTACCGGAGTCCAGCTTGGTCAAACTGCCGCTGCCACTGACATTCGCGCTGATCAGAGCGATGTTCTTGCTCAACACGTCCCCGCCTGTGCGCACCGCCATGGTGAGGGAGTTGTTCAACGTCACATTGCCAGCAATCTCGTCCGGCCCACCAATGATCTTGTTGAGCTGGGCCGAGCCACCAGTGGTATCGAAGGTCAGGGAGTTCAGATTCAGATTGAGACGGTCCCCGCCGCTGATGTCGCCGAGCAGCAGGTTGCCTAACGTCACATTCTTGGCCGTGCCGGAGGCGGTGGCGTAATCGGCGGTGATCAGACGTAGGCCGCCAGGGCCACCGGCGAGATTGGCGAGCGAAGTCGATGATGAATTCCCCCCTGCTTTGTAAGTGACTGTCACGCTCCTCGGACCTGCAAACAGCACATCAAAACTGGTCGGACTAGAACTGGAGCCATTGACCCAGGTGGTGCCACCACTTGCGATAATGAAGGAGCTGTTTTGAACAGGGGCCGCCCGCAATTCGCGAGAAAAAATGACAGGGGTGTCAGAGGCGAGTGTGTTGACCGCCAAGTCTTTGACGCCCTGAGTCCCCGCCGGAAAGTAAACAATGACAATGTTACGCCCTGTGACAGCGAATGATATGTTAGCATACGTGACTGTGATCTGCCGGGACGAGGAATCGTAGCTGGCATTAAAAGCATTACTATCACTGCTGACGGCATTCACCGTTGCGCCTGATTTGGTGCGTGTCCAAAAATAGGTGCCGTCCGTCACCCCGATTTTGTCTTCATCTGGAAACTGCGTCAGCACCCGCGAGAAAGTGGTGGCCACGCCATCGGTGGCCCCAATCCGCTCTGCTGCGCCGACGACTTCATTGATATCAACCGCATCCGCTGTGGCATAGGCAATGGTCAACGTGCGGTTGCCGGTCAAGGCAGGGTTGTAGGTCACCCCGATCTGATTGGGGCCGCTGTTGTAGACCACCGTCCAGGCAGACGAACTCGCCCCTCGCCCCTGGCTCCAGAAAAAGGTGCCGTCGGTCACCGAGATGCTGCCATTCACCGGAATCTTGGACAGCGTGACCAACTGCTGTGAGGTGCCCGCTGCCGCCGTCATCGTCGCCACCTGGGTGAAATCCGCGATCATGCGGCCCGGACCGAAGTCCTGGTTGATGATGGCGCTCGAACCCACGCTGCTGGGTGCCACCGCGTTCTGCCAGTTGGCACTGTTGAACCAAGTGCCATGGTTGTTCACATTCCACTGCCCTTGATCCAGGGTCTGCGCCTGCAAGGCCGGAGCCAAAATGGCTAGGATGAAGGCCAGAGAGCGGAATAGCGTGCTTGGTTTCATGGAAAGGAAGCGGGTGGTTAGCGCTTTAGTGCTCCTTTTCCCAAAAACGTTCGGACAACACAAGCCCATTCTGCAACACATGGACAATTTCCCGTCACTGCATTGTAATCACAATTCAGTGTCTTCGGCGGTTCTGGAGGCTTTCTTTCACTCACCATCCGGCGGCTGCCGACCAACTGGTGGCAGGGGGGAGAATTGAACTCCCGACCAAGGGCTTATGAGTCCCCTGCTCTACCTCTGAGCTACCCTGCCAGTCTCATCGCCGACCGCTGCTTGCCCCGGCAAATGGGTCGCGAAACTAACGCACCAGTCCGACCTGTCAAGCCTCGCCTCGATCTTGCAAAACATGAACTCATGGCCGAAACCCAGACCAACCGCCATGCCCGCCACACCGATCACGTTTTTCAACCGCCACACCCGCCAGCTCGAGACCGAGGCTGTCTATGGCGAGGCCTTTCTCCGGTGGGCTTATGAACACCCGCTGGGGCAAGTCGCGCTGCACGCGCTGGTGAAGCACCCGCTGTTCTCCCGCTGGTATGGGTGGCGCATGGACCGGCCCGCCAGCCGAGACAAAATCCAGCCTTTTATTGACGCGTATGGCCTTGATTGCGGCCAGTTTGCCGACCCTGTGGAGTCCTTCCGGCACTTCAACGACTTCTTCTACCGCCGGCTGAAACCAGGGGCACGGCCCATCGACGCGGCCCCTGAAGCCCTGGTCTTCCCGGCCGATGGACGTCATCTGCTGATTCAAGACGTCGCCGCCTGCGATCATTTCTTTGTCAAAGGCACCCGTTTCGACCTGGCCGCACTGCTCGCCGATCCCGACCTGGCCGCCCGGTTTACCCACGGTGACATGCTGATTTCACGGCTCTGCCCCGTGGATTACCACCGGTTTCATTTCCCCTGCGGCGGTGTCCCCGGCCAGCCGCAGGCCATCAGCGGACCGCTGTTCTCCGTCAGTCCGATTGCGCTCCAGCGCCGCCCCGGCATTCTGTGGGAAAACAAACGCTGCCTCACTCACATGCAGTCAGATGTGATGGGCGAGGTGCTTTATTTGGAAGTCGGGGCCACCTGTGTCGGAACCATCATTCACACCGCGCCGGGTGACCGGCCTGTCTTCAAGGGGGATGAAAAAGGCTACTTCCGCTTTGGCGGCTCCTGCGTCATCACCTTGTATCCACCGGGCCGGGTGCAATGGGACGCCGACCTGCGCGAGCACGGCGCGGCACATCGCGAAGTCTATGCCTGGATGGGCGAGCGCTGCGGCACCATCCGGTAAGCAAAACGCGCGGGAGACAGCCCAATGGCTCCCGCGCGTTTGATCCGCTTTGAAATCGCTTCCTAGTGGAGTGGGGTGCATTCGTTGCAGTCAGCACCGCCTTCACTGGGGGTATAGGCCGGGCTACCCTCAAAGGTTTCTCTTTTTCTGAAGAATACTTCGTGGGCACAAAAAAGGCGCGGAGCCTTTCGACCCCGCGCCTCGAAGGATGACTGTGGATTAGCCGACTTTCGGCAGCTCGAAGCCCTCCGCATACTGGCCTTCCAGCAGCTTGTTGGCTTCAGCGGCGAACTCGCCGGTGAATTTTTCCGTCTGCGGATCGAAGCCCAGCGACGGCCCCATCACCACCTGCTCGGCCTTGAGGTCGATGGTGTTGGCTTCCAGGTTGGCGACGAAGTTCTCGAAGGTCTCCAGCCCGGCCTTGTCCGTGCTGAGGCGCTCCTTGATATCGTCGTTGCTCATTTTCTTGCCAAGCTGGTAGCTGACATTGCCAAGCTGCGCCAGAACGGCGGCGTTGTAGCCGTGGATGATGTTCAGGTTGTCATTGACCAGCTTGCCCGCGCGGATGCTGGCGATGAAGTTCTTCATGTGGTCCGGGCCGTCCAGGATCTCGAACTTCTTGATCAGCTTGCCTTCGTTATCCAGCGCCTTGGTCTCGGCCACCATGCCGCCTTCGCAATGCACCACATTGGCGATCTTCAGGCCGGTCGTTCCATAGGCAGGCTCGAAGCCCTTGATCCACTTCAGGCCGGAGCGCGGCATGCCACGGTTATCGAACAGCAGCGAGGGACCCGAGGCGAAGTCATAGAACGCCAACTGGTTGTTGGCGGTCTGGCCGTCGTCCTGGTAGCCCCAGCGTCCGCCCAAGCTCATCACTTGCTTCGGCAGGCCGGGGTTGCCCAGCATCCAGGCACCCACATCAAGCTGATGCGGCCCCTGGTTACCGATGTCGCCATTGCCATACGGGTGCTGCCAGTGCCAGTCATAGTGGAACTGCTCGCGTTGCATGGGCAGCATCGGGCGAGGAGCGGACCACAGCTTGTAGTCAGCGTTCACTTCCACCTTCTTGCTGCCGTCCGTGTTGCGGAAGGTGCCGACGATGCGGCCATTGGCGTCCGGCAGCATAGGAGCGGCGACCTTGCCAATGCTGGCGCGCATCTTGTAGTTCAGGCCACGAGAAAGGGTGACCTTGCCCAAACTGCCTTCGTCAAGGAAGGACTTCACCGCCGCCCAGCCGAGGTCGGAACGACGCTGCATGCCGTGCTGGAGAATCAGGTTCGGCACCTTGGCGGCGGCCTCGATCATCATGCGGCCTTCCCAGGGATTGTGGCACACAGGCTTCTCCACATAGACGTGCTTGCCGTTGGCAAGGCCGGTCATGGCGATCAGCGTGTGGCTGTGGTTGGGCGTGGCGATCGTGATCGCGTCGATATCCTTGTCGGCGCAGCACTCGCGGAAGTCCTTGTATTGCTTGACCTCGATGTTCTGCTTCTTGAACGCAGCGACCTGCTTGGCCATGACCTTGTCGTCCACGTCGCAAAGCGCTACGATGCGGACGCCTTTGATTTTCAGCAGGCTGCTGATGTGGCCCTGGCCGCGGGCATTGAAGCCGATGACGGCGACGCGGACGTCTTCGTTGGCCCCGATGGGCTTGGCCCACGTGGGCAGGGCGGTCAGACCGGCGGCACCGATGGCGCTGCCGATGAACTGACGACGGCTGGATGTCTGGATGTTTTGCATGAGAATAAGTCCGGTTTGTTGGCGGAACGGAGAAGCTAAAGGAAACGTGGCCGCCTTGGCAACCTTTCCTTTTCAGCACGTTCGCAGGCATTCCGGGCACAACCTTACGCATGGCGCAGGCGTGCCCGGTGCCTTTTGGGAATCATTTTCCGGCCACGTTGCCGCCCAGGGCGCTAGGCAGTGTCTTGATCCGCTGCGTGGCGCTCAGGCCATGCTTGTCAGACTCATACATGGCCTCAATGCGGGCGCTGGGGGCAATGACCTCGCCTTCGGCGATCACGCGGGCGAGGTAGGTCAGGGCGAACTTGCCCTTGCCCGGCGCGTAGTCGGTGAAGAACAGCGCGCGGTCCGTGCGCAACTCGCGATGGTCGCAGAACCAGGGCTCGGCGGCATCATCACCCGCGTTCTGGCGCACGTTGGCGGTGTTGAACTCCGGGTTCACCGCCTCGAACACCGCTGGCAGCGGATCGTCGATGGCCAGGTAGCGGTCACCGCCGACGATCTCTACTTCCAGGCGCACCAGCACCATGTCGCCCACGCGCAGGCTTTCGATGCCCTCGGTGCTGCCATCCGGCAGGAACTTCTGATAGGTGCGGGTGATACCATACCCTGCATTTTGCCCGGCGAACTCGCGCAGGTTCGACCAGCTGCGGGCCTCCACGCGGGCGAAGACATTCCGGTCGGCCGGGATGCTGGCCGTCATCGGCAGCGCCAGCAGATTCGGATTCAAGACAAAGCTGGCGCGCGAGACCGAGGCGGGCTTCGGCAGGTCCAGCGTCATCTTCTGCTCGCCCCAGCCTGCGTTCACGGCCAGCGGGGCCGCCGTGTTTTTCAAGCTGCGCTCATAGGCGCTCATGGCATACAGCGTCCAGGCGTTGGTGAAGGTGTTGCCCCACTCGCCGCGAGCGTTGCGTTGCTGAAGCAGGGCCTGCATCGCAGCCTGGGCCTCGGCCTTCAGGCCTTGATCGACATAAACCAGCAGCTTCAGCGCGAGATTCACGCGGTTGCCCGACCAATGCGCCCAGCGCGGGGCGGGAGGCGGCGCAGGCTTCTTCACGGCCTTCTTCGCCGTGACCTTCTTGCTGCTCTCGGCCTTCGCTTCGATCGGCGCGCTGGAGGGAGGCACGCCGATCAGGTTCTTGATTTGAACACTGGGCGAATCCGTGATGCACATCGACAAGGCCAGCAACACTTTACCCAGCTCTGGCAGCGAGGCCCGCTTGTTGTAGAGCAGGTTCTGATAACCTTCCTCCGCCTTGCCGCCCTTGGCCAGCGTGTAAACCGCGAAGCAGGAATCCACCAGCGTCGCGGGATCTTTCTCGTCCTCCAAATTGCGCAGCGCCTTGCTCAGGTAATCGAGCATCTGATCCGTCACCTGCTGAGGCACCGCCGCGCCGATGTCACGGGCTTTCAGCAAGGCAAAGCCGCCGTAGGACGTGGCGAACAAGCCCGCCTCCTTGCCACCGGACCAGTAGCTCAGACCGCCGTCATCCGTGACCATCGTGAGCAGCTGGTTCACGCCCTTCTGAATCGCTGCCTTGCGCTTGGCAGGCTCCAGCTTGCCGGGGAACAAATCATGGTATTCACCGAGCGCCAGCCAGGGCATCATGCTGGACGTGGTCTGCTCCACACAGCCATAGGGATAGCCCAGCACATAGTCCAGCGCGTCACCGATCTCGATCAGCTGCGAGGTGCTGACTTGCAGGCTCACCGTCCCCTCGCCTTCCATCACGGCGGGGTGGATGTCCTTGATCAGGTTGTCCGGCAAAGCATTGCCCGCGATCGGGAAGTAGCGCACCTCGCGATTCGCCGGCACGGGATGCTCGACGTTGAAGGTCGATTCCGTCGCGTCGCTCAACGCGGTGGCATCCGACCATTCGGTGGTCTTGGCCTGCCACTGCCACTTGGCCTCACCGATCTTCGCCATCTTCACGGGGAAGGACACTGCTGTGGTTTCATTCGCCTTCAAGGCCACCACCTTGGTCCACACCTTGCCCTCCGGCTTGGTGCCTGCGGCGTTCAAGCTGGCCATCACAAACGGCCGGTCTTCGGTGATGAAGGCCGCGCGGTCATCCAGGGTCAGGCTAACCGACACCGATCCTGCGTGCGGCGTCGTGTTATGCACGATGGCCTTCACCAGCAGCTCGTCATCCAGCCGGGCAAAACGCGGCAGCGCGGGCTCTAGCATCAGCGGCTTGTTGATCGTCACGCTAGACTCGCTGTTGCCGAACCGGTCCGCGCCCTCGCTCGCCACCGCCATCACGCGGAAGCGCGTCAGGTTGTCCGGCGCGATGAAGCTGGTCTTCACGCTGCCCGTCGCGTCCGTGACAGCCACCGCCGTCCACAGCGCCGTGGCGAGGAAGTTTTTGCGGGAGGCGATGTTGCCTTCGTTTTCCATGCCGCCACCACCGACCACAAAGCCCTTGTTGCCACGGATGCGCGCCTGCACGTCCTCGGTCAGAATCGTGCCGAAGTTCGTGTGGTTGCGAACGGCCAGCGGAGCCGCCGCATGGAAGAAGTCCGACGGCTTCGGTGTCTCATAGCTCATCAGGCTGAGCACGCCTTCATCGACAGCGGCCAGCGTCACCTCGGCGTTGGGCACCGGCTTGCCATCAGCATCCTTCACCCGCACGCTCACCGCCGCAGCCTCACCTGGGCGCACTTCCTTTTTCTCAGGCTCGACGGCAATGGCCAAGTCCTTCGCGTGGCTGTCGATGGTCAGCTCGCAATAGCCAATCTTGTAGTCCGGCATCTTGACCGGCTGCGGGCTGTCCTGGGCGCCACGAATCAGCACCACGGAAATGAATACATTGGGCGCATCTTCCTCGGTCAGCGGCACCTCGATCACCGGCTTGTCGGGCGAGATGTCGGTCTGAAAGCTGCGCTGAATGCGGTTGCGCTCCACGGTCACCAGCGCGCGGCCAGCGATGGGCGACTTGACCACGATGGTGGCTTTTTCACCGGGCTTGTAGATCGTCTTGGCGGACTGCAAATCCATGGTCACGCCATCCTCCACCGCCCAGGGAAACTCATCACCGCCGATCACAAACAAAGGCAGCCGGGTCAGCGTGTGCTTGCCGTTCGCGTCATCGGCTTCAAGCGTGATGAAGTAGGTGCCGCTGCGCTTCGGCGTGACGGGCAAGGTCAGCGTGGCCGCGTGGTCCGGCGTCGCCGCGTGCAGCGTGGCGGTGGTGCTCTGCTCCTCCTCCAGCACGACCTGGTTTTTCACCGTCTCGCCGCCACCGGCGGTCTGCACCTTGATCGAATGATAGCCCTGGCGTTCCAGCTTCACCTTGACCGGCACATCCTGCGAGAAGGGCTTGCCCTCTCCGGTCAGAGCCACGGCTTCAATCTTCGTTTCGCTCCCGGCACGGGCGAAGTAATCAGCGGAACGAAGTCCCACCATGAAGGCCGCGCCAGGCACCACAAACTCGGCCGAGCCGCCGATGGTCTGCTCATTGATGTCCGTGACCTCCGCTTCCAAACGAATGCGCTGAGGCAACGCGGCGGCATGTGCTGGCGGCGCGGGCATTTCGATCACCGTGCCATCGTCGTCAGCCAGGAAAGCCTCGCCTGCGGCATCCCATTCCGCCTCGGAATCTTGCTCAGCGGGATCGGCATCACGGTCCTTGCCGTAGTTCGCCCAGGAAGGCGCGTCGCCGAAGTGGTAAGCGGTGTAAGGTTCGGGAATATCCAGCTCCGGCTGGCGGTAGGCATTCCAGGTGACCTTCGCCTGGCTGAGCGCCTTGCCCATGAAGTAGTTCGCCGTCATCGGCAGGCGCACACGATCCGGTTGCACGTTGAGTTTTGCTAAATCAAACTTCACCTCGAAGGCGTTCGGACGATAATCGTCGACTCGCAGGCTCAGCGCGCCGCTCTCCTCCTCGGAGCCGTCGAACTTCATGCTGACGTTGTAGTAACCAGTCGGCCCGGCGGGCAGCAGAAGGTCGTCATTCCACGAGCCATTGGCCGCGAACGTGACCGGCTTTTCGATCACCACTTTCCAGCGCGGATCACGCACTTGCAGCACCGCCTTCACAGGAGCCGCGTCAAGCCGCAGGTTGTCGCCATTCAACTGCCGCGTGTAGGCCTTCAGATGCGCGGTCTCGCCGGGCTTGAAGAGCGGGCGGTCCGCAAACAGGAAGGTCTTGCGCTGGTCTTCCCAAGGCGACTGCCAGGCATTGCTCAAGCCGAAATGCCACAGCGGCACCAGGGTGTTGCCTTCCTGGGTTTCCAGCGCGGTGCAGTCCGCACCCTTTTCAGCCAGCACATACGCCGTGCCTTTGCCCGCAATCTCCGCCTGACCGTTCTCATCGGTTTCACCGTGGCCAACCAGTTTGCGCTCCTGGTCCACCAGCGTCAGCTTCACCCCTGGCAAAGGTTTGCCGGTCTGCAAGGACACTGCCAGGACCGTTGAAGATTGATAATTGTCCTTCTGGAATAGGCCGATGTCGGTGAACTCCACCAGGCACTGCGCAATGCTGGCCTTGCCTTCCAGATTCGGCATGGCCGTTCCTTCCAACTCAATGATCAGCGGCGCGGCGGCCGCGTCGCCCAGCACTTCCTTCCAGGTCAGCTTCGTCAGCGTGCTCTGATCGAGCGGCTTGTTCAGCGGGAAGGTGCGGTCAAACACCACCGTGCCCGGATACTGGTCGAAGGGCGTGGGCTTGAATTCCTTGCGCTTCTTTTCCTCGGACTCGGCAGCGGTCATGTAGGGCTTGTAGTCCTGGATTGCTTGCAGCAGCTCCGGCCCGGTCATGCGCTTGGCGCGCATCCGCACCTGGGTGACATTCGCGGCGGCGAATTCAAACTCGCCTTTGCCACCCGCGAGCTGCGCGTTCATGAACGTGGC
>Ga0164294_10004967_pt1 | contig 11485 bp, 7 predicted proteins | sample GEODES005metaG_FD_111479 | JGI IMG/M metagenome (GOLD analysis project Ga0164294, IMG submission 111479) | Oligotrophic lake water microbial communities from Sparkling Lake, Wisconsin, USA - GEODES005 metaG | ecosystem: Environmental > Aquatic > Freshwater > Lake | place: USA: Sparkling Lake...
GAAGTAATTACCAATCCATCTGCAAGATACGATGCTGAAGGTGGTGGTGGAATTTTGAATATTATTCTTAAAAAAGGAAAAAACAAAGGAATCAACGGAACAGTAATTGCAACTGCTGGAGATCCAAAAAACCAAGGTATTTCTGCAAATATTAATTCAAAATCAGACACTTATAATTTATTTGCAACGTTAGCTTATAATGACAGAAATAATCCTGGAACAACTAAGATTAATCAAGAGAATTTTGTAGCAAATACTTATATTGAAGAGCGCAGAAAAGCCAATAGATTTAGCGATGGTATCAATGCTAATTTTGGTATGGAATTATTTCTAAACAAAGACAAATCGGCAACTTGGACAAATAGTTTAAATTATAGAAATAATTCAGGAAATAATTTTGAAGATGTTACTTATAAAAATTACACGTTAGACAGAAGCAACTTTTTATTTACGCGTTTCAGAGACAATGAATCTCTTAGCGAAAATGAAGCCATAGAATATACCTCGAGCTTTATTAAGAAATTCAAAAAGGACGGACACAAATTAACTATTGATGCATCATTTTCATTAAATAAAGAAGATGAATTTTCAACTATTTATGGAAGTATTTTAGAAACAAATACTTTTATTTCTGATGAAAAAACCTCAAAAATTGGTAGACAGAACCGAAATTTAATTCAAGCAGATTACGTTTTACCAATAAAAAAAGACATCCAATTTGAAGCTGGATATAGAGGTAGTTATACAAATTCAACTAGTAATTATGCCGTATTGGAACGCATAAATCAAAATGATCCGTACACCAATATTCCTGGATTTACTAATAATTTTGAGTACATTGAGAATGTAAGTGCCATTTATACACAATTAGGAACTAAATTCTTTAAAAAGTTGTCGGTTTTAGGAGGTTTGCGACTAGAAAATACCAATTTAGAAATCAATCAGTTATTAACAAACGATTTAAACTCTAGAAATTACAATAACTTTTTTCCAAGTTTGTTTTTAACATATGAATTAAATAACGATTCAAACATTTCCTTAAACTATAGTAAAAGAATTACTCGTCCAAGAGATCGATTTATTAATCCATTTTCATCGTACACTAGTAATACCAATTTATTTATTGGAGATCCAAAATTAAACCCTTCTTTTACCGATGCATTTGATATTGGCTATTTAAGAAAATGGGACAAAACTACAATTAGTACCTCAGCGTATTATAATCACACTACTGATGCTTTTCAAACAGTACGAAAAGAAAGTGGATTGTTTGTTAATGGAATTCCAGTAATTATAAACACACCTTTTAATTTAGGTGAAGATAATAGAATTGGTATGGAAGTTACCTTAAATTATACCGTAAAAAAATGGTGGAAATTAAATTCAAACGTAAATTATTTTTACAATGAAACCAAAGGGAATTATCAATTTACAAATTCTAATAATACTTTAGTTAATCAAAATTTTAATTACAAATCTAGTACTTGGACCGCTCGATTAACGTCTAAAATAAATTTACCATACAAAATTGATTGGCAAACTAATGGAACGTATAATGCAGGACAAAAAACGGCACAAGGTAAAACATTAGGAATTGCCAGTATGAATTTAGCTTTTAGTAAAGATGTGCTAAAAGAAAAAGCTACTATTTCACTTAACGTGAGTGACGTTTTTAATTCCAGAAAAAGAATTCAAGATTTACAATTACCAACTGTAAATTCTTACAGCGAAATGCAATGGAGAGTACGACAAGTTACGTTTTCGTTTACATACCGATTTAATAAATTGAAAAACGAAAAAGAAATAAAACCAAAAAGCTTAGAACAACAAGAAGGCGGTGGCGGAGAATTCTAACACAAAATAAAAAAATCCCGATTCGTTCGAATCGGGATTTTTTATTAACTTAAGAAAATTACTTTTCTTGTTCAGCTAATTTTTTTGCTTTCTTTTCTTTGTATAATTCTATTAACGATCCGCCAATCCAATATTGAACAAATCCTACAAGAAAAAACATTAACCAAAAACCTATAGTTAAAATGGTTAAGAAAAGTATAAAGCCTAAATACTGGTCAAATTCAAACATGTTTTCCGGAATTTTATTTGTGAATTCTGCTCAAAGATAAATCATAAATTTATTTTTAACAAATAATATCTTTTTTAATGTGATTTTATTTTAATTTTAAAATTGTACACTCAAAGTTTAAATAGAATTTCCTACTAAATTAAAAAAAATAACTTAAGTACTATAAAATTAAATATATAGCAGGGAATGATTCTAGGTTTTAAAATCAATTTTGCTTTTTTGTTTTTAAAATTTATACGAAACTGTTGTTGAAACCATTCTTGGTGCAATAGGTGTAACCGTGTTATCATCGTAAACATAATAACTTGTTACATTACCAATATTCGATAATTTTGCTCTAATCGAAAAAGTATTTTTTGTATATCCAATGGAAGCATCAAATTGCAAAAAACCAGATACTGGAATTGGCTTCCTTGCTAATTCAGCCGGAGTAGATGCATTATTAGGACGCAATCTTCCTCCTAGAATTTTTCCAACATATGAGGATTGGATTCCTATTTCAAACCCTTTAAATTTTAAATTCTCAAACGTATAAAACAAACTTGCATTTGCCGTGTTTTTTGGTGTAAAACGCAACTGAGTGCCTTTATCGAAAATATTACTTTTTGTATATTTTGTTTCGTTAAAACTATAACCCGCCATAGCTCTAAAATTTTTAAAATTACCAGAAATATCTATTTCAATTCCTTTACTGCTATATGAACCCGCTAATTCTTTAATATTTGTATTTATATTTCCATTTGAAAAATCAGTCTGAGCTAAATTTCCAAAATTGATACTATACCCTGTTACATTGGCATTTAATCGACCTTTAAAGAACTCGTTCTTTACACCAATTTCATATTGATCAATAGTTGAATGAGGTAATGCTTGAAAATTTTTATCGGTTCCTGTATTTAACACAAATGAATCTGCATAACTGGCAAAGATTGAATTGGTTTTTGTAGGTTGAAATACTATTCCCAATTTTGACGAAATAATATTGTCATTCGTTTTAGTTTCAACATTACTACTCATTATAAAAGTAGTTGTATTGGTATTGCTTTCCAAATAACTGTATCGTAAACCCGTTAAAACTTTTAATTTAGAGGTTAGTTCTATAAAATCTTGTATATAAAATCCAGCGCGTTTAATATCCGCATCTGCAAGGGTATTCTTATCTAATTGTGGAATAGTTGCAGCGCTGTAAATTGGATTTTTACCAATCACCAGACTTGGATTAAAAATATTGATTTTATCCAAATAATTTATAGTTAAATAATTTAAAGTTCCTGTGTTGGATTTGTCAGCATCTGCACCCATGAGAATGGAATGTTTAATAGTTCCTGTTTTAAAATTTCCTGTTAGATCTATTTCAGCAAAAATGTAGTCTTGTTCTGTATCTGCTTTTTGTACGCCTCTTATCCAGTCTCCATTTGCTTGAACTAAATTATTATTAGGTGATGTTGGAGTTAGATTTCCAGAGTTGGGTCTTGAACTGGATAATAAATTGGTAGTAAATCCTTGATATGATAAGATTCCCTTCAACTGCCAATTTGAATTAATCTTATGATTTATTGTAGCTGCAATACTTTCTTGTTTACTGTCAAATGTAGCCCAATCAAAATTTAAAAAAGTAGATCTGGGTAACGCTACAACTTTATAATCAATTGTAGTTAAACCAAAATCTGGCGTTCTGCTATCTTTCAAATAATCAGCTTCTACTAATAAAGTGGTTTTTTTAGTCAAATTAAATTGAAAAGAAGGATTTATAAAAAATCGTTCACTAGTTACAACATCTCTAAAACTATTTCCTGTTTCATAACTTGTAACCAATCGATAAGCAGCTGTTTGACTTTTATCTAAACTCCCATAAATATCAATAACTGGTTTATAAAAATCATATTCTGACGCTCTAAAACTTATTTCGCCACCTGTTTGAAATTTAGGCTTTTTAGTTTCTAAATTCAAAATTCCACCTGGAGCTACATTTCCGTATAATAAAGCCGAACTACCTTTTAATATTTCAATACTTTCCAAAGAAGCCGTTTCTGGAATTAGTGAACCATTAAAACGAATGCCGTTTTTAAACGTGTTTCCACCACTAAAAGTAAATCCTCTTGAACCATATTCTTCCTGATTATTTCCAGAAGCATTACTGGCACCCGACACATACACGCCATTTGTATTTTTTAGCGCATCCGAAATTCGTAAAATTTGTTGTTGCTCTAGTATTGCTCTATCTATTATTGCTACTGCTTGTGGCAAATCCAATGCTTTAATTGGTAACTTTCCGGCGGTTACAGAACCCTTTTGTATTTTTTTGACAATTACTACTTCTTCAATCGCTTTGCCTTTTTTCTTAATGGTATCATTCTCTAAATCAAAGGCAAAATCATTAGAAAATCTATTTTCAACTTGTCCAAATACGAATTGAACTCCAACAAACATTGCAAAAACTAAAATAAATTTCTTCATTTTTTATTTAGAATAAATTAAAATAACACTGCAAATGTAAAATGCAAAACTATAAAAAACAAGTTTATTTAGAATAAATAAAAATAATAATTCTAAGTTATTGATTATCAAAAAGAAAAAGTTTTAAAAGTAATATTTTAAAACTTTAAACTAAAATTGTAACTTTGTAATCCAAAATAAGAAGAGATGTTAGACAGATTACAATACGTAAAACAACGTTTCGACGAAATATCAGATTTGATTATTCAACCTGATGTAATTGCCGATCAAAAACGTTATGTACAATTAAACCAAGAATATAAAAGTTTAAATGCGTTAGTTCAAAAACGTGAAGAATATATAACTCTGGATGCTAACGTAAAAGAAGCACAAGAAATAATTGCAGATGGTTCAGATGCCGAAATGGTTGAAATGGCAAAAATGCAATTAGAAGAAGCCAAAGAACGTTTGCCTTTATTAGAAGAAGAAATCAAATTTATGTTGATTCCTAAAGACCCCGAGGATGCAAAAAATGTAATGGTGGAAATTCGTGCCGGTACGGGTGGTGATGAAGCCTCTATTTTTGCTGGTGATTTATACCGTATGTATACCAAATATTGCGAAGGTCGTGGTTGGAAATGTTCAGTAGTGGATATGAGCGATGGAACGTCTGGTGGATTTAAAGAGGTAATTTTTGAAGTAACTGGGGAAGATGTTTATGGTGCATTAAAGTATGAAGCTGGTGTACACCGTGTGCAACGTGTTCCTCAAACAGAAACTCAAGGTCGTGTACACACTTCAGCAGCTACTGTAATGGTTTTACCAGAAGCAGAAGAATTTGATGTGCAAATTGACATGAATGATGTTCGTGTAGATTTCTTCTGTTCTTCAGGACCTGGAGGGCAATCTGTAAACACTACTAAATCGGCAGTACGTTTGACGCATATTCCTTCAGGATTAGTTGCACAATGCCAGGATCAAAAATCACAACATAAAAATAAAGATAAAGCATTAACTGTTTTACGTTCTCGTTTATACGAACAAGAATTAGCAAAAAAACAAGAGGAAGATGCCAAAACACGTACTTCTCAAGTTAGTTCAGGTGACCGTTCTGCTAAAATTAGAACTTACAATTACCCGCAAGGACGTGTAACTGACCATAGAATTGGTGTTGACGTTTTTGATATGGACGGCGTAATGTCTGGTAAAATTCATAAATTTATTGACGAATTACAATTAGTTGCCAATACTGAAAAATTAAAAGAATCGGAGGTATATTAATAATTTACGATTTAGGATTTACTATTTATAAAAACTCTGGCTTGTTTTCAGAGTTTTTTTTTATAATCTTTTCTTGAATAATAGTTTTTTACAATAGAAATTTCTACTTTTATCACAAATATTGATGTCATGACCATTACCCAATTGTATTACGTTTTAGCTGTTGCTGAAAACAAAAATTTTACATTAGCTGCCGAAAAATGTTTTGTTACGCAACCTACATTAAGTATGCAAATTCAAAAATTAGAAGAAGAATTAGACATCCAAATTTTTGATAGAACAAAAAAACCAATCGGTTTAACAGAAGTAGGAAACAAAATTGTAACGCAAGCAAAAAACATTGTTAACGAAGCTAATAGAATTAAAGACATAGTAGACCAACAAAAAGGATATATTGGTGGCGATTTTCGTATTGGTATGATACCTACGATTATGCCTACATTACTTCCTATGTTTTTAAATACATTCATTAAAAAGTATCCAAAAGTCAACTTAATTGTAGAAGAGTTAAACACTGTAGATATAATTTTAAAACTTAAAAATGGTCATTTAGATTGTGCTATTGCCGCTACGCCTTTAGATGAAGAAAAACTTAAGGAAATTGTGCTATATTACGAACCTTTTGTAGCCTATATACCAGAAAATAGTCTTAATAAAGCAAAAAAAGAAATTGAAGTTACTGATTTAGATGTGGAAAAAATATTGCTTTTACAAGACGGACATTGCTTTAGAAATAGTGTTTTAAATTTATGTAAAACGAATAATTTTATAGGTGAAAATCATTTTCAATTGGAAAGCGGCAGTTTTGAAACCTTAATTAAATTATCTGATGAAGGTTTGGGTACTACCCTACTTCCCTATTTACACACCTTAGATTTAAACGAGAAAAACAAAACTAAAATTAAGCAGTTTGCTAACCCAAAACCATCCAGAGAAGTGAGTTTAATTTTCTCTAAAAACGAGTTAAAAATTCATATAATCGATGCGTTAAAAACAACCATTCAAGGTGTAGTTAGAGGTGCAATTGCATTTAGTGATGTGGAAATTATAAGCCCGAAATAATTTACGATTTACGATTTGGGATTTACGATTTACGATTTACGATTTAAAATATGAAATTTAAATCACATTTACATCACCTTTACCTTCTCTTACAACAATAGGTTCGTGACCAGTTAAATCGATGATGGTTGATGCTACGTTTTCTCCGTAACCGCCATCAATCACTAAATCGACTAGGTTTTGCCATTTCTCGAAAATTAATTCCGGATCGGTGGAATATTCAATTACCTCATCTTCATCGTGAATAGATGTTGAAACAATTGGATTGCCTAACATTTCTACAATTTGAATAGCAATATTATTATCTGGCACTCGAATTCCAACTGTTTTTTTCTTACGAAAGTCTTTTGGTAAGTCGTTATTTCCAGGTAAAATAAACGTATAGGCGCCAGGTAACGCTCGTTTTAAAATTTTAAAAGTAGGTGTGTCAATTTGCTTTACATAATCGGAAATATTGCTCAAACTACTACAAACAAAAGAAAAATTCGCTTTTTCTAACTTCACACCTTTAATTTTCGCTAATTTTTCCAACGCACGAGAATTGGTAATATCACAACCCAAACCATAAACGGTATCGGTGGGGTAAATGACCAATCCACCATTTTTTAAAACTTCTACTACTTTTTTAATAGCCGTTTCACTTGGTTTGTCTTCGTATATTTTTATGAATTCCGCCATTATTTTTTGCTCTATGCTTAAAGCTTATTGCTTTAAGCGTTACCCAATCACATTTAACTTTGCAAATCGTAACAACAACTTCTTCAAGCCACCAACATCAAAACGAATTTCTGCTTTTTTATCGGCACCAACACCTTCTAATCCTACAATTTCACCTTTTCCAAAACGTTCGTGCATCACAATATTTCCTAAAGCTAAGTTTGCATCTGTAACATTATTTTTCGATGGACTTACACCGCTATTCAAAGGTTTTAATCTTCTAATATTAATAGACGAAACAGGTTCATTTTTAGTAATATATTCTGGTGGTGTTCCTGCTGTTGGTTTCGCCAATCGCAATTTAGATTTATCCACATCGCCAAAAATGTCAATATCCATAGTTGGTTTGTATCGGTAACCCGAATCTATCGGATTCATATATTCCAAATATTCATCATTAATTTCTTCGATAAAACGTGAAGGTTCGCTATCTACCAATTTTCCCCAACGGTAACGCGATTGCGCATACGTTAAATACGCTTGATGTTCGGCACGAGTTAAGGCTACATAAAACAATCGTCTTTCTTCTTCCAACTCGCTTCGTGTATTCATACTCATCGCACTTGGAAACAAATCTTCTTCCATTCCTACCACAAAAACGTGTGGAAATTCTAATCCTTTCGCTAAGTGAATGGTCATTAATGCCACTCTATCATCATCGCCTGTGTCTTTATCTAAATCTGTCGCCAATGCCACATCTTCCATAAATTCTGCTAAAGCACCACGCGCACCATCAATTTCTTTTTGACCTTCGGTAAAATCTTTAATACCGTTTAATAATTCTTCTATATTTTCGATTCTGGCAATTCCTTCTGGTGTGCCGTCTTTTTTTAATTCTTGCACTAAACCTGTTTTCTTCGTTACGTGATCTGTTAACGTGAAGGCATCTTGTTGTTCATTGATGACTTGAAAACTTTTTATCATCGTCACAAAATCTTGCAACTTGGTTTTTGTACCAGAGTTTAATTTTAAATCGATTTTATCAATATGCTCCATCACTTCAAAAATGGAACGCTTATAATGATTGGCCGCTACCGTAAGTTTTTCTACAGTTGTATCGCCAATTCCTCTTGCTGGATAATTTATTACTCGAACTAACGCTTCTTCGTCTTTCGGATTGATTACCAATCGCAAATAAGATAATACATCTTTAATTTCTTTACGTTGATAAAACGATAATCCGCCATAAATTCGGTACGGAATATCTCTTTTTCGCAACGCATCTTCCATTGCACGAGATTGCGCGTTGGTACGATACAAAATAGCAAAATGCGAATTATGCAATTGGTTTTGCATTTTTTGTTCGAAAATAGTTGCGGCTACAAAACGTCCTTCTTCTCCATCTGTAACACTTCGATGCACTTTAATTTTAGGCCCGTCATCATTGGCTGTCCAAACAATCTTTTCCAGCTTGGTTTTATTCTTATCAATAACATTATTTGCCGCTTCTACAATGTTTTTAGAGGAACGATAATTTTGTTCCAATCGGAACATCTTTACACCATCGTAATCTTTTTGAAAGTTTAAAATGTTATTGATATTTGCACCACGAAACGCATAAATACTTTGTGCATCATCTCCCACCACACAAATGTTCTGAAATCTATCTGAAAGTGCTTTTACAATTAGGTATTGTGAATGGTTAGTATCTTGGTACTCATCAACTAAAATATATCTAAATCTATCTTGATATTTCGCTAAAACATCTGGAAAACGATTTAATAACTCGTTGGTTTTCAATAACAAATCGTCAAAATCCATCGCACCCGACTTGAAACAACGTTCTACATAATTATTGTAAATTTCACCCATACGAGGTTTTTTACTCATCGCATCGGCTTCTTGTAATTCGGGATTATTAAAATAGGCACGAACCGTAATTAGTGAGTTTTTATATTGTGAAATTCGACCTAAAATTTGTTTGGGTTTATACACCTCTTTATCCAATTGCATTTCCTTAATAATGCCACCTAAACAACGTAAAGAATCTTGAGAATCATAAATGGTAAAATTGGAAGGATAACCTAATTTTTCCGCTTCACTTCGTAAAATTTTAGCAAAAACAGAGTGAAATGTACCCATCCAAAGGTTTTTAGCTTCATTGTTACCTACAATTTCAGCAATACGTTTTTTCATTTCACGTGCTGCTTTATTCGTAAAAGTTAAGGCTAAAATATTAAACGCATCAACACCTTGATACATCAAGTTAGCAATTCGAACGGTAAGCACACGTGTTTTGCCTGAACCAGCACCCGCAATAACAATCATAGCACCATCTTTTTGCAAAACTGGCGCACGTTGTGCCTCATTTAATTGATTTATGTATTGTTGCATGGCCAAAATAGGATAATTAGGAAAGCAAAAATACAGATTTTGAAGGGATTTTATCTGTTTTTAATTGTCTTTTAACTGTAAATTATCAACAATTTTTTTTTCTTCTGAAGTTAATAACAAACCGGAATTGGTTTCCCAATATTCAGTAATAATGGCGTTTTTCTTATTAATTAAAGATTTTTCTTTGAAAACATCTTCTTTTTCATAAGGCACAAATTTTCTACTATGTTGTGTGGTAATTAAATAATTGACTATTTCCACCTTATTTTCGACCTCTTTTTTATCTTTTACCATCAACCCTATTTCTTCTTTTGTACTGGCTAAAAAATAATCGTCACCATCTAAAATATATAAGGCTTTAAAAGTGGAATTGAATATTTTTCCTTTTACGACTTTCAAGTTAGAAACATCTGAATAATCAAATCGATTGGGTTCTACAAAATATTCTAATTCTAAGATAATATTCTTTTTATTATCATATATTACAGTTACGGTTGGTAAAAACTCTTCAATTTCTGGTTTTGGAACAATTACCATTTGATAAAAATCTGCTTTTCCTTTCACCGTTTTTATTTCGAAATCAAATTTCTTTTTAGCTTTTGATTCGGCTAAATTGGCAATATATTTAAAATCATAATAATTCTGAATGATGTCGTACATATTATAACTTAATGTCTTTTTTTCAATTTTTTCGTTGTTTATTAAATTATACGTTCTGTTTTGTTCTACTAAAATATCAGCGGCAAATTTGTTGGGTTTATCCTTCAAACAAAAATTCACCAAACCATCAGAATAAGATGTATATTCGTTATTGTATTTAAAAAATTCCCTGGAATATATTTTTAAATTAATAGGAGCTGTTAATTTATTCATTGATTTGATAATCAATGTTTTGAGTATGCTAAAAGATTGACGATTAGTAATCACAATATCTTCAATATCTTGAGAAATGTTATCTAAAAAAATCACCGTTTCTGCATCTTTCAAAGTAGCCGAATTTATATTTAATTCTTTATATTCGGTATGCTTAATGTTAATTCTAGAAGGTTTATTTAAATTAAATTTCACCACTCCCTCTTTATTGCTTTGAAAATTTTCATCTGTTCTTAAAATTGCAACAGCAACATTTTCAATAAAAGCGCCAGACACTTTATCTTTAAATACTAATATCACCTCTTTTGTCTGAGAAAACGACAAAAAAGAAAAAAGAATCAAACCGAAAAAAACCAAATTCTTCATACTTACACGCTGACATACTAACAAATATAAGAAATTATAAATGGATTTATTTTATTTAAAAAAATATTTTAGATTTGTAAAAAAACTAGCGATGAACATAGAAGTAAAGATATTAGAAATTGCCACATATACATTACCTGCAATTATTACTGGCGGGGTAGCGTTTGGTTTGCTACATAAATTTTTCAAAAACGAAGAAAACAAACGAAAATTCGAATTACTTAGAGAAAATCAGCGCTTAGGGTTACCCATTAGATTACAAGCTTATGAGCGTATCGTATTATTTTTAGAACGCATCAATCCAATTAACTTAATGATGCGTGTAGAACCGAA
>Ga0164294_10004968_pt1 | contig 11485 bp, 9 predicted proteins | sample GEODES005metaG_FD_111479 | JGI IMG/M metagenome (GOLD analysis project Ga0164294, IMG submission 111479) | Oligotrophic lake water microbial communities from Sparkling Lake, Wisconsin, USA - GEODES005 metaG | ecosystem: Environmental > Aquatic > Freshwater > Lake | place: USA: Sparkling Lake...
GGCCAGGCCACAGCCGGGTTCCAACCCTCGATGATGGACAGCGGATCAGCGATGTCGGTGCCGCCCCAGCCGGTGCCCGGGTTGGCCACCTGAAAGTAGCGCCCTGGCGTTGACTTGCGTCCGCTCATGCGGATGCCGGAGGCCCGCATGTCCAGGCAGCGACCCGCCTGGTGTTCGGTCAACACGCCGGTGATATGGTCGTCTACCACCACCACCTCGTCCACTTTGCCTTCAAATTGCATGGCAAAAATACCCACGGTGGCCGAGCCGCAGCCCACGCGCATGCGGGCCTCTTCGACGCCGTTGACAACAGGCGCTTTGCCGGCCTGAATCAGGATTTGAGCGCCGCCGTCAATCGTCAGCTCCACCGCTTTTTTGTTGCCCAGCGCAGCCATCATCTCAACGGTGATGCGGCCTTCTTTCTTGCTGCCGCCGGTCAGGTGATGCACGCCGCCCAGCGACAGCATTTGCGAGCCGTATTCGGCTGTCGTGACATGGCCGACCACCTCGCCCTTGCAACGGATATTGGCCTGTTCGGGGCCGAGAAAGCGGTCGGTATCGATCTTCACTTTCAAACTGCAGTAGCTGAAAATGCCTTCGGTCACCACCGTGACCATATCCACCCCGCCTGCCTGCGACGACACAATAAAGGGCGCTGGTTTGTAGTCGGGGTAGGTGGTGGACGAGCCAACGCCGGTGATGAAAACTTCCTCGGTGAGCAGCAGATCGCCGCTCCAGTCGGCAGCTGGCGGAGGACTTGCCGGGTCGCTGTCAGCGGCAGAACGCGGCGCAAAGGGCACCAGCATGGCGTCCGGCGCACTCAGGGATCGGTGCAACAAAATCACCGGGTCTACGCGCACCAGTGTGCCGGCCTGGTTGGCATAACGGTCGCAGGCCCCGCTTCGGCCTTCTGAAATTTGACACAGTACCGGACAAGCGTTGCAGGCAATTTTCGGCGTGCCGGTGCGTTCGGCGCGGCCTTCGGCCGGGCTGGGTGCCGGGTTGTCCATGCCTGGAAGCCCGTCGGTTTTTGTATGCTCGGTCATCTTGACTGCCTCGTCCTGTCAACACCGGGGCTGTTCAGGCTGTGAATAATTTTTATGTTGCAAATACTACACTTGAATGTTGCGGATGCTACATTTACAATGCAATGTAGCGCATCCACTCTGTCTGTGCAAGCCTGATTTACCCGAGCATCCACAAGCCATTACCCGGTGCATGGACAATATCCCTAATTGATTTAACCAGAACACCATGAGCGCATTCAACGAAGAGCAAGTCCTGTCCGTGCACCATTGGACCGATACGCTGTTTTCTTTCACCACGACCCGCGACCCTTCTCTGCGTTTTAGCAACGGCCACTTCACCATGATCGGGCTGCGTGTCAATGACAAGCCTTTAATGCGCGCCTACAGCATCGTCAGCCCGAACCATGACGAACACCTGGAGTTTCTGAGCATCAAAGTGCCAGACGGCCCGCTGACCTCGCGCTTGCAGCATATTCAGGTGGGTGACAAAGTGATCGTCGGTCGCAAGCCCACCGGCACGCTGGTCATTGACTACCTGTTGCCCGGCAAGCGGCTTTACATGCTGGCCACCGGCACCGGACTGGCGCCCTTCATGAGCATCATCCGTGATCCGGCCACCTACGAGCAGTTCGAGCAAGTGGTGCTGGTGCACGGCGTGCGGCAGGTCAATGAGCTGGCCTATCACGACTACATCAGCAAAGAGTTGCCGGCGCACGAATTTTTAGGCGAGATGGTGGCCGCCCAGTTGCTTTACTACCCGACTGTCACGCGCGAGGCTTATGCCAACACGGGCCGCATCACCGACTTGCTTGAAAGTGGCAAGCTGACTGCCGACATGAAGCTGCCGGCGCTCAACCCGGCCGAAGACCGGGTGATGATTTGCGGCAGCCCCGGCATGCTCAAAGACCTCAAGCAAATGCTGGAGACACGCGGTTTCAACGAAGGCAATACCTCCAAGCCCGGTGACTTTGTCATTGAACGGGCGTTTGCCGAGCAATAGATACCGGCTGACTGTTTTTCTACCGCTTGCTAACATCACCACCTTGCCCATGGCTACTCTCTCACGTCAACCCGCCGCCAGCGCCACAGCACGCGTGAGTGACAAAAAGCCTGCGGCCAGGCGCGCCGGCACGCGAGAGCAGTCGGCGCAGACCACGCGCGACAACATCCTTCGGGCCGCCACCAAGGTGTTTGCCCGTTACGGCTACGAGGGCGGCAGCGTCGAAAAAATTTCGCAGGCAGCCAAGTCCGTGGACCGGATGATCTATTACTACTTCGGCAGCAAAGAAGGCCTGTTCATTGAGGTACTGGAAGACATGTACCGGCGCATGAACGATGCCGAGCTGGCGCTGGTGTTGGACCCGGAACAGCCGGTGGCCTCGCTCAAAGGCGTGATTGACTTCGTGGTGTCGTACTACAGTAAGAACCCCGAGTTCATCACCCTTTTGAACACCGAGAACCTGCACCGCGGCAAACACATCTCAAAGTCCAAGCGGGCCCGGGATTATTCCTCGCCGGCCATCGCCATCATCCGGCTGTTGCTTGAAAGTGGTGCGCGCCAGGGCGTTTTCCGCTCCGGCATGGTGGCGCGCGATGTCTACCTGTTGATCGCTGCCACTGCGTACTTTTATAACTCCAACCGCCACACGCTTTCGGCCTTTCTGGGTGAAGATCTCAAAGCACCCGAGGCTATTGCACACTGGCGCGACTTCATCATCACCACGGTGCTGCGCACTGTGATGATCAAGCCGCCCTGACAGCGGCCTCTTTTACCCACTTCCCAAGGACACCCCATGGCTGAAGCAGTTGCAGACGGAAAATCCGGCAAAGTCGTCATCACCAACATCGGTTTGCTGCTGTCCGGCGACATCGACCGCCCCATTCTGGATGCCGATACCATCGTGGTGCAAGACGGCCTGATTGTGGCCGTTGGCAAAGCCAAGGATTGCGACATGGCGCATGCACGCACAGTGATTGACGTGCACCAGACCTGCGTGGCCCCTGGCCTGATCGACAGCCATGTGCACCCGGTGTTTGGCGATTGGACGCCGCGCCAGAACCAGCTAGGCTGGATCGACTCCACCATGAACGGCGGCGTCACCACCATGATCTCTGCCGGCGAGGTGCACCTGCCCGGCCGGCCCAAGGACATCGTCGGCCTGAAGGCGCTGGCCATCACGGCGCAGCGCGCCTTTGACAACTTCCGCCCGGGCGGCGTCAAGGTGCTGGCCGGCGCGCCCATCATTGAAAAAGGCATGGTCGAGCAGGACTTCAAGGAGCTCGCCGAAGCCGGCGTCAAGCTGCTGGGCGAGGTCGGTCTGGGCTCTGTCAAGGCCGGCTATGAGGCCAAGGAAATGGTGGCCTGGGCCCGCAAGTACGGCATCCAGAGCACCATCCACACAGGCGGCCCGTCGATTCCCGGTTCGGGCCTGATCGACAAGGACGTGGTACTCGAAGCCGACGCCGACATCATCGGCCACATCAACGGCGGCCACACTTCACTGTCAGAGCAGCATGTTTGCGAGTTGTGCGAGAAGTCCTCGCGCGCTATTGAGATCGTGCACAACGGTAACGAGAAAGTGGCGATTGCCGCGGCCCAGGCTGCGTTGCAACTCAAATGCCCGCACCGCGTGATTCTGGGCACCGACGGGCCGGCCGGCTCTGGCGTGCAACCACTGGGCATGCTGCGCATGGTGGCGCTGCTGTCCAGCCTGGGCAACATTCCCGCCGAGCTGACATTTTGTTTTGCCACCGGCAACACGGCGCGTTTGCGCGGGCTCAATTGCGGCTTGATCGAAGTCGGCCGCGATGCCGATTTTGTCTTCATGGACCGGGCCCAACACACCGCCGGCCGCGACCTGCTCGACAGCGTGCAGCGTGGCGATATTCCGGGCATCGGCATGGTCATGATTGACGGCCTGGTGCGCTGCGGCCGCAGCCGCAACACACCGCCGGCCACACAAATCCCCAGCGTCACCACGCACGCCTGAGGCGGCTTCAGGGCATTTTGTCGTCGATGGGCGGGGCGCTGGCCTCGCGCGGTGCCACCGTGCCCAACCTGGCTTTGAGAGATTGCGGCTGGCCGCTCAGCAGGGCGGCGTAGCTGGTGGTGTTGGCGAGCACTTTTTTCACATAGTCACGGGTTTCGTGAAAGGGCACGTTTTCGGCCCAGATCGCCGCTTCCAGCGGTGGGCCATTGCGCCAATTGCGCGGGCGACTGGGGCCGGCGTTGTAGGCGGCAGCCGCCATTGGCATTGAGCCACCAAAGTCATCGAGCGCACGCTTGAGGTAGGCCGTGCCGATGTTGATATTGGTGTCGCGGTCATTGAGCTGGCCGATATTGAAACCGGTCAGGCCGATGTAGCGCGCTGTCTCGCGTGCGGTGGCCGGCATGATTTGCATCAGGCCACTGGCGCCCACGCCCGAGCGGGCGTCCATGATGAAGCGGCTTTCCTGACGGATCAGGCCGTAGACATAAGCCGGGTCAAGACCGATATCGCGGCTGCGTTGAAGTACGGTTTCACGAAATGGCGTGGGAAAGCGCTGAGAAAAATCAATCTCTCCGCGCGTTCGTTCACTGGTGTTGATGCAGCGGTCCCAGATGGCCAGATCGCAGGCCATTTGCGCTGCGGCCAGCAACTCGCGCTCGCTCATGCCGCCGGGCTTGGCCAGGTTGGTGCTGTAGTTCCATTCGCGCACGCCTTCGCTGCGCAGGCCGATGGTGATGGCGTAAGCGGCGCGTTGCAAGCCCGGGTTGGTGCGCGCAGCTTCTTTTTCGCCGAAGGTCAGTGCGACGGGTGCAGCCGGTACGGTGATCATCTGACCCAGCTCTTCGAGTGCCAGTTGTTCGTAAAAGCCGCGCACCGAAGCAATGGACTGCAACAGGGTCAGCGCCTCGGCGCGTTGCGCCGGCATGGCAGCCGGTGCCGGCAACTGGGCCGGTGCCAGGGCCAGCAGCGCGCGGGCTTTCCAGTAAACCCAGGTGCTGTCTTTGCGCGCCTCCGGGCCCATGGCGTTGATACTGGCCAGCACCAAGGGCCAGCGCGGCTGTGCGCCGGCGCGCAGCGCAGCGCGGGTTTTCCAGGCCAGCATGTCGTCTGTCAGGTCACTGTCGGCAGAGACCTTTTGAAAATGTGCCAGGGCGTCCGGGCTCTGAAGGCCCATGCGCATGGCGCTTTGTTTGCCAATGACGCCCCAGACCCAGTTGCGCTCTTCAGCAGTGAGCTGAAAGTCCCACTTTTTATCGAGCAGGGTGGCTGCGGCTTGCGGATCGCTGGCGGCCAGCTTGACCAGCGCCAGTGTCACGAGTTCTTTGCCGCTGCGCGAAATCGCCATTTTTCTATCCGCCAGAAATTTGGCCGGGTTGGCTTGCAGTGAGGCCAGCAGTCCAAGCGAATCGGGCGAGACCATTTCAACCGCATCGCGTGTTGGCCGGGTCCGGCTGGCCTCTATCGACAAGCGTGCTTTGCGCCAGATGTCCAGCGGTTTGAATTGCTTGGCGGCCAGCATGCGCTCTGCGGCAGTGCGGCAGCCTTCGTCTGCGTCGCGCTGCGCGTACCAGGTTTGACGAACCAGATCGACCAAGGCGGCCGCGCCTTCAGCCCCGTTTTTTTGATGCTCAAGCGCCCAGGCAAAACAACGCACTTCGCGGTCATCGCCCATGCGAAACAGCGGATGCTCTGCGGCAAAGCCGGCCCAGTCGCGGCGCTGGCCCAGCAGCAGCAACCAGTCGTTGCGCAAGCGGTCTTCCTGGTAGGTGCCGGCATAGCGTGCCAGGAAGGCCTGCACCTCGGCCGCGCTGGCCACACCCAGGCGGTTGCTCAACTCCCAGTACGCCGCCCAGGGTTCGAGCACATGGCCACGCGTTTGCGGCAGCAGTGCCGCCATTCGAGCCTTGTCCTCGCGTTTAAAGGCTTGGGCCATATCTAGAACCGCCTCATCTGCACGACTCAAAGACACTGTTTTTGGCTGCGCCTGCAAAGCCGCCGGCAAGGCTGTCAAAGTGCCAGTCAGGGCCAGCAACAGGGCCGTTCTTATAAATTTCGATAGCATCGGGTGATTATGGACAAATTAAGCGCACGCAAAAAACTCATCGAGCAACGCCTGAACATGCCGGACCGCCTGGCCCGGGCTGACTTGTTACAGCGCGTCATGCGCATCTGGCTGGTCGGACGGCCGGACCTGGTGATTGGCGCCTACTGGCCGATCAAGGGTGAATTTGACCCCTTGCCGGCCCTTTACCGCTGGCAGGAAGACGCTGTGCTGGGCGCCTTGTTTGAGCCCGACACGCCGCTCAAGCCTGACGGCAGCAGCCAAAGCCAGACCGAAAGCCAGGCCAACCGTTCGCCGCGCAAGATCGGCTTGCCGGTGGTTGACAAGGTGCTCAAGACCTTGACCTTTCACGCCTGGTACCCCGGCTGCCCCATGGAGGAAGACGCTTACGGCATTCCCAAGCCCAAGGACACCGAAGTGATTGTGCCGACGCTGCTGTTCGTGCCCTGCGTGGGCTACGGGCCCGGCGGCTACCGTTTGGGCTACGGCGGCGGCTTTTACGACCGCACCCTGGCCAGCTTGCAACCTAAGCCGGTGACGGTGGGGCTGGGCTACAGCCACGGCTGGCTGCCCGAACTCGAGCCCGAAGCGCACGACGTGCCGCTTGACGCGCTGCTCAACGATGAAGGCGTGGTCTGGGCTGGCTAAAGTGCTGAATCGCCGGGGATGGCGTGACCTGGCGATTACGGCTGCCGCAGCAAGCCCCGCACATCCTGTTCGTAACTCTGCAGTTTGGCCAGCGCCTTTTGCCGCTGCGCCGGCGTGGTGCTGTTGTGCAGCTCTGCAAAGGTCTGGCAGTTGTGCAACTTGATTTGACGGGCGTCGTTACGGTAACTCAGGTCCGGTGAAAGAATGGCGCGGTTAAAAACGCCTTCAAGCGCTGCGGCGGCCTGGGCGGCACTGGGCCCGTTGGGCGAAGCCAGGCTGCGCAAGGCCTGCAGCATGTCCTGCTGGCGGCGCAAACTTTCTGCATAAGCGCGCTGAGGGTCAAAGCCGGATTGGCCTAAACGTGTTTGCAGCAGTGCCTGCTGACGCTCATCGAGCTTGCCGTAGAGCATTTCGGTGCGCTCAAGTGCTCTTTCAAAACGCTTTTCAAGCAACTGCTGCGGTGTACCGCTGAGGTAGTTTTCGCGGTACTTGAGGTTGCGCTTGGCAAATTGACGCTCCATATAGGCCAATTGGCTGGCATCCAGGTTCGCCAGTTTTTGCAAGGCGACAGCGCCCTTGGGGCTCTGGTCCAGGCGCACCATGCCCTGGAGCGTGGTGAGTACATGTTCCTGGATTTCTTCGTAGAAATCACAGACCCTGGCTGGCGTCAGAGGTTCTGCTATCTGGCGCTGCATTTTTTGCAAGCTGTCGATGTAAGCTGGCAGCTGCGTTTGCCGGTGCCACACATGGACTTGCTCGAGCGCGGTTTTGAGCGCCGGTTTTTGTGCTGCATTGAAATCTACATAGTCGTTGAGATACCAGTCCACCACCAGCGGAGCCTGGTTGTAGGCCAGCCGGACTGTGCTGCAGCCCTGCAGGCCCAGCATGAGTGCGCTAAGGCCGATAATCCCCAGCAGGTTTCTACACAACGACTTGTAAGCAGGACATCTCATGGCAACTCCGATTGACGTCGTCATCATGGCCGCCGGCAAAGGCACGCGGATGAAGAGCGCTTTGCCCAAAGTGTTACATCGTTTGGGCGGACGTGCTTTGCTCAGCCATGTACTCCAGCGCGCCGCAGAGTTATCGGCCCGGCAGGCGGTGGTGATTACCGGACACGGTGCTGAAGTGGTGGAGGCCGCGCTGGCTGGCAGCCCCGTGGACTTGCCCCTGCAATGCGTGCGGCAAGAGCCGCAGCTGGGCACCGGCCATGCGGTGCAGCAAGCCCTGCCCCAACTTCAAGATGACGGCGTCACGCTTGTCTTGTCGGGCGACGTGCCCTTGACCGCCACCGACACTTTGCAGGCCCTGCTGGCCCTTTGCGACGGCCGGCAATTGGCTTTGCTCACCCTGGACTTGCCTGACCCCAGCGGCTACGGCCGCATCGTGCGCGCTGCACCCGGGGGGGCTGTGCTGGCGATTGTTGAGCACAAGGATGCCAGCCAGGCCGAGCGCGCCATCACCGAAATTTACAGCGGCATCATGGCCCTGCCCACGCGTTTGCTGCGCCAGTGGCTGGGCCGGCTTGACAACAAAAATGCGCAAGGGGAGTACTACCTCACCGACATCGTCAAACTGGCCGTGGCCGACGGCGTGCCGGTGGCCGCCCACCAGATCAGCGACGCATGGCAGGTTGAAGGTGTCAACAATCCGGTGCAATTGGCCTCACTTGAATGCACTTACCAGCACATGCAGGCACAGCGCTTGATGCTAGAGGGTGTGCGCTTGGCCGACCCTGCACGGTTTGATTTGCGCGGCAGCCTCATCTGTGGTCAAGATGTGGAGATTGATGTGAACTGCGTGTTTGAAGGTATTGTCAGCTTAGGCGATGGTGTGCGCATAGGCCCCAACTGCGTGATTGCCAATGCCCATATTGGTGCAGGCACTTTTGTTCAGGCCTTTAGCCATATCGATGGTGAACAGCAAACAGTGCAAATTGGACGCGATGCACGCATTGGTCCGTTTGCAAGGCTCAGGCCTGGCGCCGACTTGGCGGACGAGGTCCATATCGGTAACTTTGTGGAAGTCAAAAACGCCTCCCTGGGCCGTGGCGCTAAGGCCAACCACCTGGCTTACCTGGGTGACGCCACCGTGGGTGAGCGCGTGAACTTCGGCGCCGGCAGCATTACCGCCAACTACGACGGCGCCAACAAGCACCGCACCGTGATTGAGGCCGATGTGCATGTGGGCAGCAACTGCGTGCTGGTGGCGCCCGTGACTTTGGGCGCAGGCGGCACCATCGGTGGCGGCTCGACCATCACCAAAGACACGCCCGCCGGCGCGCTGAGCGTGGCACGCGGCAAGCAAGTCAGCGTGGCCAACTGGACACGGCCGCTTAAAAAACCAAAACCCTGAAACAGGGGATGGATCCCCGCATTCGCGAGGATGACGGGGAATGCGGCCGGGGGCTGCTAAAAAACGGCCTCAGGCCGTCGCTGCATCGGCAAAAGCAATTTGCACTTTGAGCGACTGCGATTTGTCGCCCGCCAGCGCAAAGGCTTCGACGGCCCGCTCAAAGGGCAGCACGGCCGTGATGACCGGCTTGCCGTCAATCAGGCCGCTGTTGAGAAATTGCACCGCATTGGCAAATTCGGCGTGAAAGCGGAAAGTGCCGCGCAGATCAATTTCTTTGGCCACGATCTGGTTCATGGGCAAAGCGATTTCACCGCCCAGACCCACTGCGACCAGCACGCCGCGCGGCGCGATGACATCCATCGCAGCGCGCAGAGCAGGCTCGCTGCCGGAGGCCTCAAACACCGCGTCAAACTGGCCTTTGTCAAGCTTGTATTTGTCGAGCCCTTCGCTTTGCGTGCGCAGGTTGATGGTTTCGTCGGCGCCCATCTGGCGCGCGCATTGCAGCGGCAGATCAGCAATGTCGGCGGCGACGATGCGCGCCGCGCCGGCGCGCCGCAAGCCGCCAATCAACAAAGAACCGATAGGGCCACAGCCGGTGACCAGCACCTGCTTGCCCAGCACGCCGCCGGCGCGCTGAATCGCATGCAGGCCAACAGACAGGGGTTCGGCCAGCGCCGCTTCCGACAGGCTCAGGTGGTCCGCCACCAGGTGGGCCTGGCTGGCACTGATCACCAGCTGCTCGCTGAAGGCGCCCTGGATGTGCGGGAAAGGCATGGCGCTGCCGTAAAAGCGCATGTTCAAGCAATGGTTTTGCATGCCGGTCTGGCAAAAACGGCAGTTGCCGCAAGGCCTCGAAGGCGATATGGCGATGCGCTGGCCTTGTTTAAAGCCGCTGACCTTTGAGCCCATGGCCTGCACCTCACCAGAGACCTCGTGGCCCAGGGCCATGGGCTGCTTGATGCGCACGGTACCAAAGCCGCCGTGCTGGTAGTAGTGAAGGTCCGAGCCGCAGATGCCGCCAAAAGCCACGGACACCAGCAACTCATGCTCGCCCATGGCGGGCTGCTCCCTGTCTTCGAGTCGCAAATCCTGGGCTGAATGAATGACGAGAGCGCGCATGGTGTGAGATCTTTCAGATAGTCAAAGTGTGGCGGTGACGCCGCCGTCTACATACAGGATGTGACCGTTAACAAAACAAGAGGCTTCGCTGGCCAGAAACACCGCAGCGCCGCCCAGGTCTTCAACGTCGCCCCAGCGGCGACTGGGCGTGCGGCCTACCAACCAGCCCGTGAAGGCGGGGTCGGCCACCAGCTTTTCGGTCAGTTCGGTCTTGAAGTAGCCCGGCCCCAGGCCGTTGACCGTGATGCCGAACTGGCCCCAGTCAATCGCCATGCCTTTGGTCAGCATTTTGACAGCGCCTTTGCTGGCCGTGTAGGGCGCAATGCCCGGGCGACCCAGCTCGCTTTGCACCGAGCAGATGTTGATGATCTTGCCGCAGCCGCGCGGAATCATTTTTTGCGCCACTGTTTTACCGACAAAGTAAACGCTGTCCAGGTTGGTCCGCATCAAGGTGTGCCAGTCGGTGTCGGCAAAGTCGTGCAGCGGGCCGCGGATCTGCATACCGGCGTTGTTCACCAGAATGTCGATGCTTCCTATGTCTTTTTCGATGGCGTCAATGCCTTGGCGAACCGCATCGGCATCGGTCACGTCAAAACCAGCGGTGCTGACGCTCAGGCCCTCGGCGCGCAGCTCTTGCGCTGCGGCTTGCAGCTTGCCTTCATGACGGCCGTTGAGAATGAGCGTGGCGCCGGCCTGGCCGAGCGAGCGCGCCAGCGCCAGGCCAATGCCGCCTGACGAGCCGGTGATGAGCGCCCGGCGCCCGTTCAAGCGAAATTTTTCAAGCACTTGTTGCATGTTCAAAGCCGGGTTGTTAACGGAGCATCCAGCGCAGGGGCGTCATCACCAGTTCAGGGAACGCAATCAGCAAGCCCATCACCACCACCTGCGACAACAGAAAAGGCCAGACGCCTTTGATGACGTCGTGCATGGGAATCTTGCCGACGCCGCACACCACATTGAGTACCGTACCCACCGGTGGCGTCAACAGGCCAATGGCGTTGTTAATGATGAACAGCACGCCAAAATACACCGGGTCAATGCCGGCCTGGCGCACCAGCGGCATCAGCACCGGCGTGAGGATCAGCACCGTGGGTGCAAAGTCCAGGGCTGTGCCCACCACCAGCACGATCAACATGAGCATGACCATGAGCAGCATCTTGTTGTCGATGAAAGGCTCCATCAGCGCCACGATCTGCGCCGGGATGCTGGCCACCGTGATCAGCCAGGCCGACACCAGCGCCGCCGCCACCAGGAACATCACGATCGACGAGGTCTTGGCGGCA
>Ga0164294_10004969_pt1 | contig 11482 bp, 14 predicted proteins | sample GEODES005metaG_FD_111479 | JGI IMG/M metagenome (GOLD analysis project Ga0164294, IMG submission 111479) | Oligotrophic lake water microbial communities from Sparkling Lake, Wisconsin, USA - GEODES005 metaG | ecosystem: Environmental > Aquatic > Freshwater > Lake | place: USA: Sparkling Lake...
CGAATGAAAACAATAAACAATTTTTGGTGGTGGCATACAAACTCCGTTGGGGTATTGTAAGGTCGTGACCGTAATTGTCAAGCTATACATCAACCCCGACAGGATCTGTCGGGGTTTGTTTTTTTAACGAATGATTTAACTAAGCTACTAAGATGAAAAAAATATTAATACAAACAGAGGTGACCAGAATGTTAGCCGATACATTCACACCTGTTGGCATCTATCTTCGATTGAGAGATCGATTCAGAGATACCATATTATTAGAAAGCACAGACTCGCATGCGGCTGAAAATAGTTATTCATTCATAGGAGTGAATGCAATTGGAGGGATTGAAATATCTAGCTTGAATGAAATAGAATATAAATATCCAAAGCAAGAGCCTCAAAAAGAAGTTATTAAAAATGTGCAGGATGCACCTGATCGAATTTGGTCCTATATGCAACATTTTGAAATGAGTGCATCTACTCAAAAAGAAACCGCTTTTGGGCAGGGTTTATATGGCTATACCACTTACGACGCCATCCCGTTTTTTGATACCATTGAATTTAAGGAGGGTGCACCTGTCATTCCATTGATGCGTTATCGTTTATACCAATACGTGATAGCATTCAACCATTTTAAAGACGAATTATTCATCTGTGAAAATAAAATAGACGGGATTGATTCTGAATTAGACACATTAATATCTTGCATTAAACATAAAGACGTACCTCAATATCCATTTAGTATTGTAGGCGCAGAATCTTCTAATTATACCGATGAAGCCTATCGTGCTGCGGTTCAAAAAGGGATTCAACATTGTATGCGTGGAGATGTGTTTCAGATTGTATTGAGTAGAAGGTTTCAACAACAATTTGGTGGAGATGAGTTCAATGTATATAGAACTTTAAGAAGCATCAATCCTTCCCCTTATTTATTCTTTTTTGATTATGGTGATTATAAATTAATGGGTTCTTCGCCAGAAGCTCAAATCATTATCAAAGAAGGTAAAGCGGTGGTGCATCCAATCGCTGGCACATTTAAAAGATCTGGGGACGAAGCCATAGATGCGGAAAGAACAAAAGCTTTATTGGATGATCCAAAGGAGAATGCAGAACATGTGATGCTAGTTGATTTAGCCAGAAACGATTTAAGTAGGGTTTGTACCGAAGTGCGTGTAAAACATTTTAGACAAGTACATTATTATAGTCATGTCATTCATTTGGTGAGTGAGGTAGAAGGTAAAGTGCCTAAAGCCGCGAATCCATTTCATTTAATTGCAAAAACTTTTCCTGCAGGTACATTAAGTGGTGCACCAAAGTTTAAAGCAATGCAATTGATAGATGGTATAGAGCCAACTAAAAGATCTTATTATGGAGGCTGTATTGGTTTTGTAGGTTTTAACGGCAGTTGCAATCAAGCGATCATGATTCGTACTTTCTTGAGCAGGCAAAATACATTGACCTATCAAGCAGGTGCCGGAGTAGTTGCGGCTAGCGATCCAGAAAGCGAATTACAAGAAGTGAATAATAAACTGAACGCATTAAAAATGGCTATTGTAATGGCTGAAAAAATTTAAAGTAGATCCAATGAAAATATTAGTATTTGATAATTACGATTCATTCACTTACAACTTGGTTCAATTGATCAAGGAGCAGTCGGATGCTTCGTTGGATGTATTTAGAAATGATGAAATTCCTTTGGAAGCGGTAAAGGCCTATGATAAAATTTTATTATCACCTGGCCCAGGCATTCCATCTGAATCTGGTTTGCTCATTCCTTTGATTCAAGCCTACGCAGCCACTAAATCTATTTTAGGTGTTTGTTTAGGACAACAAGGCATTGCAGAAGCATTTGGAGGGAGTTTAACGAATCTCTCTAAAGTGTATCATGGCATAGCAACCCCTGTTGAATTGATTGGAGATTCAATTTTATTTGAAGGGCTTCCAAAAACTTTTAACGTAGGAAGGTACCATAGTTGGGTAGTGAATGAACATGATTTACCCGCCGAATTAAAAATTACTTCTAAAGACGCCGAAGGTTATATCATGTCGCTAGAGCATACTAGCTATGATGTCAAAGGAGTCCAATACCATCCGGAAAGTGTGTTAACACCTGAAGGTGCAAAGATCATTGGCAACTGGTTGAAAAACTAATAAAATAATTAGATGAAAAAGATTTTACAATATTTATTTGAACATAAGACTTTGAGTCGAGACACTGCTAAGGAAGTGTTGGTTCAGATTGCGCAAGGTGGATACAACGAACACGAAGTGACTTCCTTTGTGACCGTGTTCTTAATGCGAAGTATCACCATTGACGAATTAATGGGTTTTAGGGATGCATTGCTATCTCTTGCTGTGCCATTGAATTTAGGTCTTGACAATGCAATAGATATTGTAGGTACAGGAGGAGATGGAAAAGACACATTTAATATTTCTACATTGGCTTGTTTTATTGTGGCAGGCGCAGGGCAGCCAGTCGTGAAGCACGGAAACTATGGCGCATCCAGTGTGAGCGGCTCATCCAATGTGATGGAACAACTAGGATATGTATTTAAAAATGATGAAGCAGCATTGGCCAAAGAAGTGAAAGAAGCAGGCATTTGTTTTTTACATGCACCCTTGTTTCACCCAGCATTAAAAACAGTGGGTCCAATCAGAAGAAATATTGGACTTAGAACTTTCTTCAATATGCTTGGTCCAATTGTGAATCCAGCAAAACCTGCTTATCAATTGATTGGGGTGTATAATCTAGAGATGGCAAGGCTATACAATTATGCCATGCAATCCTTAGGAAATGAATTTACATTGATCCATAGTTTAGATGGGTATGATGAAATTTCATTGACCTCCGATACTAAAATCATTTCCAATAAAGGGGAATGTATGATGACGCCTTATCAATTAGGCAAGCGTAAAGTATTCCCTGAAGAATTGTATGGAGGCAATACAGTAGAAGCGGCGGCTGAAATATTTAAAAAAATTATCCAAGGAAATGGAACCTGGTCACAAAATGCAGTGGTACTAGCCAATGCAGCCATGGCGCTTCAAGTAACTGGACAATTTGAAAATTATGAAGCAGCTTTTCAGGCTGCAGTGAAGAGTTTAGAATCGGGTGCAGCCAACAATTGTTTAAATCAATTAATCAATTTGCAGAAATGAGTACTAATATCCTAGCTAAGATTGTCGATCATAAAAAAATCGAAGTTTCCGAAAGGAAAAGGCAACTGAGCGTGGCAGCATTAGAGGCCATGCCACTATTTACTAGTGAAGGCTATTCATTAAAATTGAATTTATTGAATTCAGCCTTGACAGGCATCATTGCAGAATTTAAAAGACAGTCACCATCCAAAGGCGTGATCAATGCGACTGCTTCGGTGGCGGATGTGGCAAATGCCTACACAAAATTTGGGGCAGCAGGTATTTCGGTATTAACTGACAAGGATTTTTTTGGCGGAACCATAGATGATTTGAGTATCGCAGTAAAAAATACAATACCAGTATTAAGAAAAGAATTTATAATTGACGAATTTCAATTAATAGAAGCAAAAGCATACGGCGCTTCGGTGATTTTGTTGATTGCAGCATGTTTAACACCAGCATTGACTAATTCCTTGGCGACATTTGCAAAAAGTATTGGATTAGAAGTGTTGTTGGAGATTCATGAGGCAGACGAACTAGGGCATATATCTGACGCTGTAGACTTTGTGGGGATTAATAATAGAAGTTTAAAATCATTTGAAGTTAATATTGAACATAGTTTACAGCTCAAGAATCAGTTGCCAAAAAATATTTTAAGTATTGCCGAAAGTGGTATTTATAGTGTGGAGACTTTTAAGTTGTTAAAAAAAGAAGGTTTTGATGGTTTTTTAATGGGGGAATATTTTATGAAGCAAGACAATCCTGCAGCAGCGTTTGAATTATTTGTTACATCAATTAAAACGGATAAAGATGCAATTTAAAGTATGCGGCATAACGAATTTAGAACAAGCAACTGCATTGCAAGCAATGGGGGTGCACTATATTGGCTTTATATTTTATCCAAGTTCTAAACGCTATGTCTTAGAAAAATTAAGCTTAGCTGATTTAGCCAATTTTAAACCCAAAGCCGTCAAAAAAGTGGGTGTATTTGTGAATGAAACATTGGAACATTTGCTTGAAATAGTTCAAGCCGCTGGTTTGGATCTAGTGCAATTACACGGAGATGAAAGTCCTGATTATTGTGCCGCAGTGCGTCAAAAAGTAGAAACGATTAAAGTATTTAGAGTGGGTGCCGCAGTACCCAATTTTGAATCTTATGAAGCAGTAGTAGATTATTTCTTATTTGACACTGATAGCGCATTATATGGAGGAACAGGTCAACATTTTAATTGGGAATTAATCAAAGGAACAACCATACCTAAACCATTTTTTTTGAGTGGAGGGATTGGTCCAAATGATATACAAGGAGTGCAAGTGATGGAAAAAACGACAGCGGGCAAAACATTACTTGCTTTGGATATCAATAGTCAATTTGAAATAACACCAGGGGTTAAAAATTTAGAAAAAATAAAAATCTTTATCAATGCATTTATTTAATGAATTAACCAATTATCAGCAGCCAAATGAGGAAGGGTATTATGGGCAATATGGCGGAGCGTATATTCCAGAAATGCTTTACAGCAATGTAGAGACATTGAAAACACAGTATTTGCAGATCATGGATGATCCAGCTTTTAAAGCCGAAGTGGCTGCCTTATTGAAGGATTATGTAGGTCGACCAACACCATTATTTTATGCAGAAAGATTGAGTGCAGAAATTGGTGCCAAAATTTATTTAAAACGCGAAGACCTGTGTCATACCGGGGCACATAAAATCAATAACACTGTTGGGCAAATTATTTTAGCGCAAAGATTGGGTAAAAAGAAAATCATTGCAGAAACTGGTGCTGGTCAACATGGTGTGGCTACTGCAACTGTATGTGCGTTAAAAGGAATGGAATGTGTGGTGTATATGGGTGAAAAAGATATTGAGCGACAAGCGCCCAACGTAGCCAGAATGAAAATGCTTGGAGCCACTGTGGTACCTGCTAAAAGTGGAAGTAAAACTTTGAAAGACGCCACCAATGAAGCCATTCGTGCTTGGATCAATGAACCAGATACTACCCATTATATTATTGGAAGTGTGGTAGGGCCGCATCCTTATCCAGATATGGTTGCTCGTTTTCAAAGTGTGATTAGTGCAGAAATGCGCACGCAATTAGAAGCAGTCACCGGGTCTGCATTACCAACCCATGTGGTGGCTTGTGTAGGTGGAGGCAGCAATGCCGCGGGTGCTTTTTATCATTATTTAAATGAACCCACTGTGGAACTAGTCGCTGTAGAAGCAGCTGGTCATGGAGTGCATTCTGGCATGAGTGCAGCTACTACGCAATTAGGTAGCACTGGAATTTTGCATGGTAGTAAAAGTATTGTCATGCAAACAAAGGATGGACAGGTAGTAGAACCACATAGTATTTCTGCGGGATTAGATTATCCAGGCATTGGGCCATTGCATGCTTTTTTATACGCATCTAAAAGAGGCACATTCATGAGTGCTACAGATGAAGCGGCACTTAAATGGGCTTTTCATTTATCAGAAATAGAAGGGATTATTCCAGCATTAGAAACAGCGCATGCATTTGCAGTTTTACCCGAAATGAATTTAAAGCCAACAGATGTGGTGATTGTTTGTTTGAGTGGAAGAGGAGATAAAGACCTAGCTACCTATATGCAAGCAATGGATATGAAATAAAATCATCAATATGGATGCATTTGAACGATGCGTCTTTAAAATAAAATGTATGTCAAGGTTATCGAAATTATTTGAACAAAAAAATGAGCGTGTTTTAAATGTGTATTGCACTGCAGGTTATCCTCAATTGAATAGCACCATGGAAGTGATGGAAAGCTTACAAAAAAATGGAGCCAATATCATTGAATTAGGCATGCCCTATAGCGATCCACTCGCCGACGGAGAAGTAATTCAAACAAGCAGCCTTATTGCATTGAATAATGGTATGACCATTGATACCTTATTTGAGCAATTGGAAAAGATGCGCTCATCCATTCATATTCCAGTGGTCTTGATGGGCTATATGAATCCAATTTTACAATATGGCTTGGAGGCTTTTTGTAAAAAGGCAAAATCAGTAGGTGTGGATGGATTGATCTTACCCGATTTACCTTTGTATGAATTTGAACAAATGTATGGTGCAACAATTAAAGCAAATGATTTAGATTTTATCTTTCTAGTCACGCCTGAAACACCAGAAACAAGATTAAGAAAACTGGATAGTTTAAGTTCCGGATTTTTATATGCAGTGAGTTCATCTGCAACCACAGGAACGGATAAAGATTTTACTAAAGTAGCTATGTACTTAGAAAGATTAAAATCAATGCAATTAAAAAATCCATTCTTAGTAGGATTTGGAATAAAAGATAAAGCAAGTTTTGATGCGGTGAATGTTTTTGCAAATGGCGCCATCATTGGTTCTGCATACATACAAGCATTGTCTAAGGGAAAGGATGTGGAAACGACTACAAAAACTTTTTTAGAAGGGGTATTAAGCAACTAAAGTATTTATATAAAATGAACCTAACGATCTTACAATACAATGCAGGCAATATTCAATCAGTGCTTTATGCCCTGGAGCGTTTAGGTGTGGTAGCAACAGTGACAGATGACCCAGCGATGATTCAAGCTGCAGATAAAGTGATTTTTCCTGGAGTAGGAGAAGCGAGCTCAGCCATGGCTTATTTGAAGGAAAGAAATTTAGACCAATTGATTGTTGCATTGAAACAACCCGTCTTGGGAATATGTTTAGGCATGCAATTGATGTGCAAGCATTCTGCAGAAAATGATACCACCTGTTTGGGTGTTTTTGATGAGCAGGTATTGGCATTCAATGCAAATGAAGCAGGTATTAAAGTACCGCAGATTGGCTGGAACAATATTGCGAATTTTAAAACTGAGTTATTTAATGGGGTTCCAGAAAATAGCTATACTTATTTTGTACATGGTTTTTATGCTGGACTAGGAGACAATACGATTGCCACTACAGATTATATCCAGTCCTATAGCAGTGCATTGCAAAAAAATAATTTTTATGGGGTACAGTTTCATCCAGAAAAATCTGCAGCAGTTGGGGAACAAATCATTCAAAATTTTCTATCCCTAAAATCTTAAAATACATGCAAATTATTCCAGCAATCGATATCATAGAAGGCAAATGCGTTAGATTAACAGAAGGGGATTATGCCCAAAAGAAAATCTACAACGAAGATCCATTAGAAGTAGCAAAGCAATTCGAAGGAGTTGGTTTAATGCGTTTACATTTAGTGGATTTAGATGGCGCTAAAGCAGGCAAGGTTATCAATTGGAAAGTGCTTGAAAAAATTGCCAATAAAACTGATTTAGTCATTGATTTTGGAGGCGGTATCAAAACAGAAGTGACATTAAAAACAGTGTTAGATACCGGCGCAACTTACGCCACCATTGGCAGCTTAGCTGTAAAGGAAAGCGCCACTTTTGAGGAGTGGATTGAACGTTTTGGAGCCCAAATTTTTATGTTGGGTGCAGATGTGCATGCCGAAAAAATTGCTGTAGGTGGATGGCTTGAAAAAACTGAAATAGATGTGTATGATTTTATAGGTTCTTATATGAATAAAGGGGTGACACAAATCTTTTGTACAGATATTCAAAAAGATGGAAAATTAGAAGGCCCATCCATTGAACTCTATCAAAAGATACTTCAACAGTATCCAAGTTTACAATTGATTGCAAGTGGAGGGGTTAGTCAGTTAAAAGATTTAGAGGATTTAAGAAGGATTGGTTGTTCCGCTGCCATTGTTGGAAAAGCGATTTATGAAAATAAAATAAGTTTATTGGAACTTTCTTCATTTTAAAAAATATGTTAACAAAACGAATCATACCATGTTTGGATATTAAAGACGGACGCACTGTGAAAGGCGTGAACTTTGAGCAAATCAGGGATGCCGGTGATCCAATTGAGTTGGCCGCATTGTATGCAAGTCAAGGTGCGGATGAATTGGTTTTTTTAGACATCACTGCTACTATTGAACAAAGAAAAACTTTGAGTGCATTGGTGCATAAAATTGCACATCACATTAATATTCCATTCACGGTGGGTGGAGGTATTAAAACAGAAGCCGATGTGCGCGTATTATTGCAAAATGGTGCGGACAAAATCGCTATCAATACTGCCGCATTTTTAGACCCTGCTACAATCAGTCGATTTGCAAAGCAGTTCGGAAGTCAATGTATTGTGTTGGCGATTGACGCAAAATGTGAGGCTGACAATAATTGGTATGTCTATTTAAATGGGGGAAGGACTAAGACAGACAAATTGGTGGTAGATTGGGCAAGAGAAGCAGTGGATTTGGGTGTGGGAGAAATTCTATTAACTTCTATGAACCATGATGGCACAAAACAAGGCTTTGCTTTAGACATTACAGCGCAACTCTCGGAAAACTTACCTGTTCCAATCATTGCCTCAGGTGGTGGTGGAACGGAAGCGCATTTTTATGATGTGTTTACAAAGGGTAAAGCGGATGCGGCATTGGCGGCAAGTGTTTTTCACTATAAAGAAATTGCAATTCCTGATTTAAAACAATATCTACATCAAAATGGAGTGACAGTTAGAATTTAAAACATCCATACAATTAATTAATTCAATAAATTATCAATAACCAATTTAACAATACATTTATATCAATACTAATTATCATTTTATGAATATCGATTTTACAAAATACACAGATGGATTGGTGCCAGCCATTGTGCAAGACGCATCCACAAAAAAAGTTTTGATGTTAGGCTTTATGAATCAGGCTGCAGTGGATGCCACCATCTCTTTGCAAAAAGTCACTTTCTTTAGCCGTTCAAAAAACAGGCTATGGACAAAGGGGGAGGAGAGTGGCAATAGTTTAGGCTATTTGAGTATGGCATTGGATTGCGATCAGGATACTTTATTGATCCAATCCACCCCAGTTGGTCCAGTTTGTCATACTGGTGCAGGCACCTGCTGGGGAGAAGCAAATACCCCAGAATCGCATGATTTTTTAGTCCATTTAGAGCAAATCATTGAGCAAAGAAAAATAGCTGACCCAGAAAGCTCTTATGTAGCCAGTTTATTTTCAAAGGGTATCAATAAGATTGCGCAAAAAGTAGGGGAGGAAGCAGTAGAATTAGTGATTGAAGCTAAAGATCAAAACAACGAATTATTTCTAGAGGAATCAGCAGATCTCCTTTTCCATTATTTAATGCTGCTTCAGGCCAAGGGATTTAAATTGACTGATGTTGTTAAAATATTGGAAAAGAGACATAAGGCCTAGCGCCTAACGAGATTAAATTTATATATTTGACAATAAATTAAAAAGTATGAGAAAAAACATCATCGCAATTGCTTTGATTTTGGCTAGTCCATTTTTACAAGCCCAATCATTGAATTTGCAAGGTAAGCTGACCAACGTGAAAGACACTGCCACTGTAACCCTAATTGACGGTGTAACCAGTAAAGAATTGGTGACTGCTAAATCTGTGGCAGGCAATTTTAGTCTTCAAACACAATTGGAATATCCAAGTTTATTGATTCTAAGTATTGATGGAGTTGCTCAAAAAATGCCTGTTTTTGTGGGCAATGAAAATGTATTGATCGAAGGAGATGTACAGAATATGGCATCTATAAATGTCAGTGGTTCTGTGAGTCATGATGTATACAATGTCTATATGAATTCTTTGAATCCAAAGATGATGCCCTATATCACTAATATGCAAGCTGCGAATATAGAAAAAAATACTGCAAAAAAAGATTCGTTGAATAGTGCAGCTACTACTCAATCTAAGGATATCATTGCTACATTTAATACATTGTCTAAAGCAAATGCAAGTTCTCCAGTAACGACTTTAATGTTATTGCAGTTTTCAAATATTTTTCCAGAAATTAAAGAGAATCTTGCGACTATTTATGAAACATTAGCGCCTTCTGCTAAGAAAGGCCCATTCGCTGAATTCATTGATAAAACAATCGCTTCATCTGCTTTTGGACAGATTGGTACAGCGCTTCCTGATTTTACACAAAATGATGTGAACGGAAAGCCATTTACACTATCGTCTTTAAAGGGTAAGTATGTGTTGGTTGATTTTTGGGCTAGCTGGTGTGGCCCATGTAGAGCAGAAAATCCAAATATTGTTAAAGCGTTTAATAAATTTAAATCAAAAAATTTCACGGTCTTAGGTGTTTCATTAGACCAGGATAAACCAAAATGGTTGGAGGCAATTAAGAAAGACGGCCTTGCTTGGAATCATGTAAGTGATTTGAAATATTGGAACAATGCTGTGGCAGCGCAGTTTGGTATCCAAAGCATCCCTGCTAGTTTTTTAATTGACCCAACTGGTAAAATTATCGCAAGAGATTTAAGAGGGGCTGATTTAGATAAATTTTTAGCAACGAATTTGAAATAGACGTTTAAAAAATATTCTCTTTTAGAAAAAAGTCGCACCATATTTGGAGCGACTTTTTTATTTCCTAATAATTTATTAAAATAGTTTAATGAAAAATAAAATTCTAACTGATATATTTATATAAAATTATTTATCAAAATGGATAGTAAAAACTATTATAAGTATTCAGAAGAATTTGCAGTTAAGATTTTGGATACTTATACAATGTTGAATCTTCTATCTTATGTAATCTATTCTGCTATCAGAAGACTCTTCGACAATGAAAAGTTGTTATGGATTCCATTTATCATTTTTACTATTAATTTTCTAATTCTATCAGAGTCGTTTTATAAAGTAAAAAGAGCAAAATCTACACTTTCAAAAAATAATTTAATTAAGTTTCTTTTTAACATTATATTTAATTTCATTTTTGCTCTATTTATATTGAGCTACTTTTGGTAATAGGTATATATGGATTAAAGTAGACTACAAAAAAAGTCCCGAATATGTTCGGGACTTTTTTTGTAGTCTAATAGCTTTTATTTAAAAGTTTTTTTATATTCCGCTTCATCAAACCCAAGTACAATTATTTTTCCATCTTGCTCAATCAAAGGCCGGCGTATCACAGATGTTTTTTCTGCCATCAATGCGATGGCAGCTTTTTGATTGGTGATAGTTGCTTGCACCTCAGGTCCTAATAATTTCCAGGTAGTACCTTTCTTATTGATCAAGGCTTCCCATCCAACTTGTTTAGCCCAGCTTGTTAATTGCACACTTGTAATGCCTTGTTTCTTATAATCATGAAAACTGTAAGCTTTTTTATTGGCCTTCATCCAGTCCAATGCCTTTTTTACTGTATTACAATTAGGGATGGCGTAAATAATTGGTATGCTCATTTTATTGAACTTTAATTGACTTTGCAAGCCAACTTTTTGAGATAGGTTGCAACCAATCAGTTTCAAGTGTCGCTTTGGTATGCACTAAATTATTAAAATAGAGTGTATCCAAGGATAATAG
>Ga0164294_10004971_pt1 | contig 11478 bp, 15 predicted proteins | sample GEODES005metaG_FD_111479 | JGI IMG/M metagenome (GOLD analysis project Ga0164294, IMG submission 111479) | Oligotrophic lake water microbial communities from Sparkling Lake, Wisconsin, USA - GEODES005 metaG | ecosystem: Environmental > Aquatic > Freshwater > Lake | place: USA: Sparkling Lake...
TTGGTTGTGCAAGTGATACTGTACGTACCTCGTGATTGCGTCTTTAGCAGCTAGGTAATGTAGTGGCATGATGGGCACGGAGGAGCACAGGCTGAGCTCCATGTCTGACAACAGATCACCGCCTAATGACACACACGAGATGGACAAGAGGAAACAAGGCGGGATGACATGATTACCTATCGAGCGATAATGATAATGTGTCTGCAAAGCGATGAAATGACCCACAGTCCCATCAAGCAAGGCATGTCAGCACCTGGTGCCTTAGATAGATCCGCGAGGAGGATGTCTTGATCACCATCAGCATCATCGTCACGGGAGGAAGACGATTTGACTTCTGCGGGGGTGAGCTTTCGCTGCTGCCGCCCCGAGGGATAACTGGTTGCTGTCAGGGAAGAGGTAGGGTTCTGAACAGCTGCTGCTCCTACTGCTACTACTTTCCGGCCTCTACCAGCAGGTAGGACGCTATGGTTAGAGAAGGGGATGGGGTGACTAATGGCAGCAGTGTCCGACTCGCTGTTGTCGCCCCCACTGCGACGTCTTCGGGACGAGCTCGACAGCCTAGCAGTGGATAAACTACTACTACTACTACCCACTTCACTGCTGGGTAGCTGAGGGTTAGCTTGAGGGTTCGCAGTATCTAACCCTAACCCTAACCCTTCGCTGAATTCGTCGGCACCGAACAGGTAGGGCGCCGACTCGCGGTGTCTCTTGGCCTTCAGGTCTTTCTCGCGACTCCTCTTCAACGCCTCATAGTCCCGCGCTTCCTCCAGGGTGCGGATCCCTGGGAGGGTTAGGGTTAGGATGGAGAGGAGGGTAAGCACAGTGATTGAAGCAACCCCAGAACAGTCTGACGTACATTGTAAGCTACGTTACAACAACACTTCATGGAAGCAGATAGCTTTACCTGCAGAACGGTATGCGCAGTACAGCTCCACTTGGGCACGCAGTTTCCGGGCCCGAAGCAGCCCCTCGACCAGCGCGTCGTGCTCGTCCTTCGAGTGGAAGCGGGCGAACACTCTGAGCTTGCCCACCAGCTCGCGCTCCTCGCGGGACCTCTTCCGGTCCTGTAGCTGTTGCTGCTTGCAGTCCACCAAGCCTTACAGCAGTTGGTTCGAGGAGTAACGGTTAGGGTGATGATGTGAATACGCGGACTTGATACTACCACTGCACTGCCCTCACGATGATACTACCAGTCCACATGATGATGATACTACCAGTCCTCACGATGATGATGTCTTACCTCTCTCGATGGCAAAGTCCTTGCGCTCCCTCCGTTCCTCCAGTCGGCGGTTGTAGATCCTGATCACCTGAGAAGAGAGTACGTAACGTACGATGGTGCAGTGACTACCTTTCCCTGATCTACTCCATCGATGTCGATATCAAGTAGTATCTGTCTATCTATCAGTCTGTCTCACCCACCTGCAGCTTCAGCTCTCGCTCGGAGGGGTGCTCGTCCAGTCCGAACTCCATATCCGACAGCATGCGCTCGGCGTCGTTGTCGAACTCGTTGTCGAAGTCTCCCCGAAGGGGTATGAAGCCGGCGAGCTCATGTCCGGGCAGCTTGGCCTGCTTCTCCTTCAGTTCCTGCTTGTCCTTTGCGCCTAACCCTCCCCCGGTGCGGCAGTGATGATCCCTTCCTAGAAGTAGAAGTAGTGAAACAATCAACCAGCAGCTAGTATATGACGGTCGTGGTCCCACATCTGATGCCTCTCACAAGCAGCGAGAATGCATGATGCCTCTCACAATGAGCGCAGCGAGCTAACCTGCATCTCTGACCACCGATTCCCCCAAGGAGTAACCGGGGCGAACAGGGATGCGATTTGGTCCCTCCTCCTCCTCCTCCTCCTCCTCCTGCAGTGCAGGTGCGACACACTGCTGCAGGTCTCCGTTGACATCGAGGTACTGCTGGGGCAAGCAGTAGCCGTGCAATCCCAAGTAGAGCTCCCAATAGTGATCCTCCAACTGCTTAGCGGTCTTGCCTGACAGAACAGACAGTAGCGGTGAGTGCATCTATCCATCATCCGGTGATTGCATTCATCATCGAGTGAGTGCATCCATCATCCAACCATAAACCGTCCGTTGGGTACAGTGAGCGAGGCATTAGTGAGGCAACGCGAGACAAGCAAGGCATTAGTGGGTCGTCTTATAGGGTGTGTGAACAACACTATAAGGACAACACTATAAGGCAAAGCAGCTAGCTGTCTTGTCTCACTTGGGATGAAATCGTCTGAGATTACTTTCCAGTTACCAATCCCGCATCGCTCTATGCCTGTTAAAAGTTGTTGCTTATTATCGATCAATGATCTATGATGACAACCATGCACCAGTCAGTGAGCATACCATCTAATAAAGCCAACTCCTCGCTGACAGTCCAGTCTTTGCTGAAGAGAGGTATCTCCAAACAGGTCGCGACGATGTACTTGTGGTCGCTGCGGTGGTGGGCTTCGGGGACGTCTACTCCAGACAAGAAGCAATCGCCGCAGAGGAATACGCTGCTGCTAGGGCTGCACTCAGCGCAATGCACGAAGAAGCTTCTGGAGACATCTCGGTCGCAATAGACGCATATGTAGCTGCTGCTGCTGCTGCATCGACTCACCATGATTCACTGACTGTCAAAAAGTCGGTAAACTTAAATAAAGATTTGAAACCAGGGTTTCCATTTCCCATTAAATTAACCGTCGTCTTCTACTAAAACCCAAAAACCCGCAGCTCAGGTCCTAAAACCGTTTCTTCTTTTCACGCAGTGAACAAATGCAGCAACAATGAGGACACATTAAGTTCATCTGTGCATATTTTATGCCCATGTTATCATGGCAGCAGCTACTATTCAGTCGGCAAAGGTAGAATAGCGACCAACCACCCCTCCCTACTTAAGGCTTGCTCGATACAGTAAGGTAACTTCACAGTATCGATGAACAAATATGAGGTGCTGGGTATCGTTGGAGAGGGGGCCTATGGAGTTGTCCTCAAGTGCCGCAACAAGGAGACTGCGGAGATAGTGGCGATCAAGAAGTTCAAGGAGTCCGATGATGACGAGATCCTGCGGAAAACAACTTTGCGGGAAGTGAAGATATTGAGGATGTTACGCCACAACAATATCGTTAGTCTGAAAGAAGCCTTCAAGAGAAAGGCTAAGCTGTACTTAGTGTTCGAGTATGTCGAGAAGAATCTGTTGGAGGTGCTTGAGGAGGAACCGTCTGGATTGGATCCCGAAGTCGTGCGTACTTACATTTTCCAACTCGGTAGGACACATGTTCGAATCTCCTTTACTCACTAACCAGTGATATGACTCTGCACTGTCTCTCTTGTTTCATGTTCTATGTATCACTGTATTATGTTGTTCTAGTGCAAGCCATCCATTGGTGCCATAGCAACTCGGTGATTCATCGTGACATCAAACCAGAGAATCTGCTCATCAACGTTCGCTCGAAAACGTTGAAGCTGTGCGACTTCGGCTTCGCGAGGGTTATCTCGAAGTCCTCCGACGAGCTCACAGACTACGTCGCGACCAGATGGTATCGAGGTAGGTGAGATCATCTAACTCATCATCGATCGATTCCATGCAATGACTCTATCTCATCATCGAACAAACAGCACCGGAGCTGCTGCTGGGCTCCACCAACTACACCTTCGGGGTGGACATGTGGGCCATCGGCTGCATCATGGGAGAGATCAGCGACGGACAGCCCATATTTCCCGGTGACTCGGAGATCGACCAGTTATACATAATCCAGCGGGTGATGGGTCCGCTGACCAACGAGCACCAGGAAATGTTCATGACCAACCCCAGGTAGAGTAGAGTAGAGTAGTGTTTGGTGATGCGTATGGTGATCGAGCATTTTCATTGTGCAGATTCGCAGGGCTGAAGTTCCCCGACATGTCTAAGCCCGAGACCCTGCAGAAGCGATACGTGGGCAAGCTGTCCAAGAGGGCTTTGGGGCTGATGGTGAGTGAGTGAGCTGAGCTGAGCTGACCCTATCTATCTATCTCTTGCTAGCTGTCTTGATGCTGTGAGACTTAATGCTATGCTGCTATGCTATGCTTATGGACATACAGCGATCGCTTCTAGTGATGGAGGCTTCCGATCGACTGAGCGCGGAGGCGTGTCTAGGAGACCTCTACTTTGAACACTTGGACCACACACACCGCTCAGCTGCTATGGTCCCGGCAAGCAAGTTCCAACTCAGTGGGGCTCCAGTCCAGCAACAGCAACAGATGGCCAATGCTAGCCACAGCGGCAGCAATCCAAATAATAGTCCCGGGGGGGTGCACTGGCCTCAGATCCCTGTCAAGTTCAACGCCACTGGCACCGCTGCAGCTGGCGGTGGGGACATGGACTGGCATCAACAAGGCGGGGCAGGCATGAACAAGCCCGGTGCCGCCCAGATACCGAATATTAACCCCGGTGGAGGGATCGCTATGACAGCAGCACAAACAGCAGGTATGAATAAATGGGAGACCGCAGGAGGGTTAGGGTTGGGTTAGACAGCAGGAGAAGTATCACTACCCCCGCCAGCTGTCCTCTATTTACCGTGTCTGCCATGTCTATAGCTACACAGAAGAAGGACCAGGCATCGCCCCGCATGCAGCAGCAGATGAACATGAACACCCAGATGAACATGAACACCCAGTATCACATGCAGAGTGTACAGCAGCAGCAGTATGCTTCTGCACAGCAGCAGCAAATATTCTACGGCGACCCGTCGGCGACCTCAGCGACAGGGTTAGCTTACGGACAGCAGCAGGTCCACTCGGAAGTACCAGGTGAGCAACAACCAATGCTGACAACACTAACCCTAGCTCTAGCCCTAACACACTCGCAGAACGATGATCGGACTTCTAACGACTGAGTCATATCGCCTGTCCTATTGCTCTGATATACAATCAGATGGAGCTCCGAACAGTCGTCAGAAGAGCAGGAAAGGCAGGGACGGCAACGCGAACGACGCTGTGTACGAGGCCACGAAGGAAAATGTTTCGAATCCTATCCTTAAGGCGGACCCCCCTATCCACTCTACAGCTCTCAACAGTAACAGCAACAGCAGGGACCGTGAGCGGGCTCGGGAGCTGGAGAGAGAGGCTGAGAGAGAGAGGGAACGGCAGCGAGAGAAAGAGATCCGGGCTTTCCGAGAATTCAGCACCAAACTGCCGATAAAGCAACCGAGACGGTCGTTCGGCCAGGACCCGGATGCGGGTAGGGACTGGAACTACCCGACCCCAGGCGGCACCCCTACTCTAGGGCCGCTGGGTGCTGTGCCGGGAATGAGCCTGATGCCCAGCACTTCGTTCAATAGTCGAGATAAAGACGGCTTACTTACTCAGGTTATCAGTAGCGCAGAGGCAGGCAGCTTCAGCAACTTATCGGTGAATCCCAATTTGATCATCGGTGCAGGAGGGGGTCCGCAGAACATGCAGCAGCCCCACCCGACTACTATCACTGTAGACTCTCCGGCCTTGAACTACAGTAGCCCGCTGCTGCATCAACCCGGTACCAGTCACGGGAGGAAGACTCCCCGAGCAGCGGCACTCACGATGCCTCCATTGGAGGGGGTCAATATTGTCAGCAGTCTAAACGGAATGCAGACTCCCAACGGAATGCAGACTCCCAACGGAGGGGGTAGCAGACTGCGGGTCGCCAGCCGCCCTCAGCCACAGCAGATCTCTAACCCCAACCCTCTCATAGGTCATGCCATCTCTAACCCCAACCCTCTCATAGGTCATGCCAACGCCTATGCGAACAGTAACGGCATTGCAGCGATGGATGGCAGTAGCAGCATCTCATCCCAACAGCAGCAGCAGCATTACGGAGCGTTGAATGCATTGCCGAACATACTGAATGCTAACTTCAGCAATCTGTCCATCAGCCAGCAGCAGCAGCACGGGATCATCACTCCTCAGTCACTTAACCCTAACCCTAACTACACTGGGACTGGGTACAGTGAGATAGACTACTCCTCGGCTCAGATGCACGGCAGCCATCCTCCGACTTACAGTCAGCCGCAGCCGCAGCAGCTCATCACGAATAGAGGGAGGATATTGACTGGTGGCGATAACAACCACGTAGGCATGCAGCAGGCCCAGACAGCAGCCACGGGGGCGGGTGTCAACAACAGCAATCATCTCAATCACGCATACATTGCTCCGGTCCATAGTATGAACAATCATCACAACTACCCTCAGTACCATAGCAACATCAATAGCAACAACAATGCCTCTAACTCAAGCAGCAATGCGCATCGGAGTAGCAACATGGCAGGGGGGCGTAGCAATGTGAGTATATGCTGTCACCTGACATCTTCTTTCGTAGGTTATCTTATTTACTGTGATGTATGTTCATGCTTAGAAGCAGCACGCTCCCCCTATCGGCAGCCAGAAGCACCGGTGACCGTTAGATAGGGAGGGGGAGTGAATGATTGAATGAGGGAGTGTCTCTCTGTGCGACTACAATAGACCATCAAGTGTTGCAGTTATGTACACTACGTGATAGATAGATGGAGAGAAGGTGTTTGTCTCATGCTTTTGATTTGATTTGATTTGATTTGATGAGAACTAGTATACTAGTCTAACAGTAGTATATTTGATTTGATTTCATATGTATGCTTCTCTCGTCTGACAGTTGTATTGTAATGCAATTCAGTATCTCAATCCACTGTCACGGATATGATTAACGAAATTCATCAGACAGAGTAGAAGAGGGAAGTAAGTTGTGGATTAAGAGAAGAATGGATAGGGCTAAGATAGCTATGAGCACTGCTTAGTCAGAGAGAGAGAGAGATCGCTACTGTTTACTTACCTTACTGCAGTGTCGCGCGGTGATGAGCAGCAGAATGATCATGATTAAATAAAATTTTAATACAGACGGTACATGGATTACATGAAATACTTACTGTACTGCACATATAAAACAGTTATACTATTGGTACGTACTGTACGTACCGTCTTATACAGTACAGTACAGTAAGATGGCAGCAGCTAAGCAGCAAGTGCAGAAGATCTCGATGGTGGTGATCGGAGACACGGGTGTTGGTGAGTATAGTGGGGAGGGACTATACTGAGGAGTCACTACAATGCTGCTGCTCGCACGATATTTATACCTTATCTTACCGGTACCTTACTATGCTGTCAGGGAAGAGTTGCTTGTTGCTCCAGTTCGTAGACCGCAGGTACTGTAGGTCTTCAAGCTGTAGGCTTATACTTCTGCGGTACCGCACCAGCATGATGATCTTATGTACCGCCCACTGACATCTTGCCCTGACTGGTTCTTCCTTGTACAGGTTCAGTCCAGTGCATGACCTAACCATAGGTGAGATAGACAGACAGATGAATGAAGTCAGAAGTCGATGCTGACACACTCGCCATTCACATCCATCTCTCTGTCTATCTGTCTGTGTCTGTCTGTATTGGTGCTTTAGGAGTGGACTTCGGGTCGCGGATGATAGATTTGTGTGGGGAGAAGGTCAAGCTGCAGATCTGGGACACCGCCGGACAAGAGTCCTTCCGCAGTATCGCGAGGTCGTACTATCGCGATGCCGCCGGGGCGCTGTTGGTGTTCGATGTGACGAGGAGGTAAGGGACAGACAGTTACTGTAGGTGTAGGTAGGTGTAGAGTGATCGATCTGTAGCCTCCTTCCTTGTTGCGTTGTGATGGAGGGACTAAGTTATCTCTCTGCTCCGTTCCATCAATTCATCCATCACAGGGACACTTTCGCTCACCTCGGTCGATGGCTGGACGAAGCTCGCCTATTCGCTAGTCCCTCTATAGTGGTCACATTGGTAGGCAACAAGGCGGACGTGCAGAGTAAGCGACAGGTCGACCGGGCCGAGGCGCAGGCATTCGCGGATGATAATGGTCCTCACATTCACTGTTGATATTGCTGTTCCCTGTGATTAGTATCTATGTGATTAGTAACTACATCGCTCGCTACTACCTTTCACATAGGCCTGAACTACGTGGAGGCTTCAGCTAAAAGCGCCGGTACGTACAGATCTACTGTAGCACCGCTCATCCCTCACCATGACCGTTACATCACATCACATTACACAGACGGGGTGGACGAGGCCTTCATGTCCACGTGCGAGAAGATCTGGGTGGACATGAAGAGGTCGGTACATGATGAGATGAACTGAGATGAGACTCTGCCACATTGATGATCCTTTCCATATTGTATAATGCATGTCCTAGTGGTGTTATACAGAGGAGGAACACTCAGCGAGACGAGGTAATGAATTTATTTCTCAATGCATGCATGCATGCAGCTACTGTTGCATGAGTGAGTGAGTTATCTTCCACGCCCCTGCTGCTTCTTCCTCAGAAGGACGCATCATTCCCTTTGGGGTCATCTGGCGAGCGGCGGGTGCCCTACGGACGAAAAAAGTGTTGCTGACAGGAGTATTGACTGTACAGTACGTGTGCAGTAGTACACTGCGATATTGTACGTGTGTACGTAGTTGATAGAATTACTGTACATGTGTACGTACACTAGTTGAGATAATGTACGTGTGTACGTACACTAGTTGAAGATGGCGAAAGTTACATTGTTGCATCCCCTACATCATCCTCCAGCGAATGAATTAAACATAGCACAGCAGTGATAATTCGTAGCAATGTCTACTTGCAGCAGTAACAACTCGCAGAGTTAGCTCCAGAAAGTTGTGAGAGAAGTTCTACTATTACTTCACAGTAGCGGAACAATCCGAACTTCGAAAAAGTGTTGCGCAAAATACAAAAACTTTTCAATTATCAGCCCTAGCTTGCGAACATGTACATCCAAAGCCGAATTCCCATCGATGCGATCGGATGTGAGGACCATCTATCACTGCTAGATCCAGCTGTTACTGATAAGGCTGACGTTACAGTGCAGGCTCAGTTCAGTTGCCCCCTCCTCACGGTGCAGGCATTGGTCTCCACTCCTTATCCTGTAGTATGCTGTGACTCCAACAGTAGCCTGTCTTCATATTCTGCTGATGACTGTAGATACATCGATGATGATGACGATGACAAGCATTCAGTCGAGTACTTCAGCTTCACTTCATCCAGTGATGACAGGCAGCAGGAGAGCTCCTCTATGTCGTACAGCAACAAGAACACTAAGCGATACTCTAAGTCTCGTACGCAGCAGCACTCATATTCAAAGCGCGGGGACGACACGTGGTTGCACCATGCAGTTGTCAGAAGAGAGATTTATGCCAGAGGAACAATCGATGATGAGGGACAACTGATAGAGGGAGTGAGATCTAAGCATCATACTCTGAGCAGCATAGAAATGGTGGAGATCAGTTTGTCATTACGTGATTTCAGCCTCCATTACAACGATGACGCCTCAAATGGGGACGACTGCACTTCTACGGGCACCGGTGAGGAGACGAGTCGTCGTTTGATGGGCAGTGATGCTGTAGTGACGCCTACAGCAGAGGGACAGCAGCAGCAGCAGAAGAGGTCAGCCGCTGGTCGGGGATCGAGTAAGATCTTCCTGATTTTCGATGAGGTGAAAGAACTCGCCTCGTGCTTGAACTGCTACAGGTAGTGTAGCATTCAACTGCAACAGCTGCTGTATGACATATGATGACTACCTCCTTAAAGTACCTGCCTATTAGAGTATCTGATTAATCAACCTCAAAATGAGAACCACATCCTCCTGTCCACTAATACCAGCAATAGAACATAGTGATGCTACTGCATATACGCGCTCATCATCATCATCATCGATCGGTCCTGATCGATCTCAGTGTGTGTGACCTATCAGATGTTTGATTCTGTTCCTGATCTTGTTGAGCGGATGCTTTAGTCGTTCTTACCGGTGGGGGGTCACCATTCAGCCGAGAGGTAGAGGTCTACGCAGTCCTGGCTCCTGCATGAAGACACTGTCCACGTGGAAGCAGAAGAAGGCGCACAGGAAGGAGTACAACGCCTGGGTGCATGTCGACAGAGAGCCTTTCGTGTTTCCTGATCTGCAGCTGACTTACTACTACAACAACAAGAGCAAAAGACTAACAGAGAGTGATTCTGCAGCAACAGCAGTGGAGCGCAGCACTGCAGTCGTCGACCAGGTCAAGGTCGAATACGAGCTGTTCAGAAGCATTCGGGGGATGTTCAAAGGAAACATCAACGCGTAGTTCGATTATTGTGTGTGGGGACCTTAACCCTATCAATCTATCAATTTGACCTTAACCCCCACTGAGTACAGCCTATCAGTCGAGAGTAGAGCTGAGGTCAATGGATGATCTGGCTGGACGGTGACAACGCCTCCACTGCACCGTACCACGCGCCCAGCTGCGGGTTGTGGGCCATCACCTCGTCGAAGGTTCGCAGGCCCCGGATGGAGCGCAGCACGCCGAACACCAGCAGGTCCGGCATGCTCACCTCGTTGCCGTGCAGGAACTTCTTGCCGGCCAGCGCAGAGGTCCACACCAGCAGCACCTCGTGTAGCTCTACGGCAGATATCACCGCAGATAGATAGGCAGACAATCAAGTCACTATGTAGGGACAGCAGTAGGTAGGTGTGCTGAACGGAGGTCACCTTCCCTCTCGTGCACGATGCCGTACTTCTTCTTTATCTTGCCGTTCGCCAGAGACATGAATAGAGGGCCAGCGACCCGCACGGCCGCGCGCATGAATGCATTCCACGTGGCCACGTCAGCTGCATAGGCGAAGCACTCCCAGCTCTCCTCGAAGGAACGGGTGATGTTGGGGTAGAGCATCACGGCCAGTTTCTTCTCGCTCCATTCCGACCAGTAGTCCGTATCGCTTGTCCACAGCTGGTTGAAAGACTCGCTGGATCGATGATCGTGCTCTCCTATGGCTCGGATGATGGCTAGTGAGTCCTCCACGACCACCCCGTCCACGATGGCGATGGGGACCTTCTTCAGCTTCGAGTCGATCGACTGCAGCTCACCCTTAGTGAGCGGGTTGACCTCCACGGCAGAGTATGGAATCTTGCTGTAGTCCAGATAGGACTTCACGCGGCTGCAGAACGGACAGATCAGGTACTGATAGAGAGTGATGTTCAAGTCCTCACTAGGACGGGTACTGCTGCTGCTGCTGTCGCGTGTAGACCCCTCGCAGCGCAATGATGCATCAACTTGTGGAAGACTGCTCACAATCATTGCAGTGGTGATAGCAGATAGACACAAGCTGATGGACGGGTGCTGCGAGGTCGACAGCAGCCGCCGCTGTGGGGAGCAGGAAGAATGGACAGCGGCCACTCGACTGATGGAGAGGCAGGACCGGGCCACTGTAGTTCTGCTGCTGCTTCTGCGATGGTGATGGGTAACGCTACGGTAGCAGCTACCACCCACCAGGCGGAAGGGTGGAAGTGTCAGCATTGGTCGGTGTGACATTTCTAGTCAGTTCGTAAGTTAACTGAAGGGCAATTTTTTTTTATACATACGTAACACAAAAAAATGGCATTCCCAGTCTGAAATGCAACGAGAAAATTTTGACGTTGCTGCTGATTTTGTTAACACTTAAATAAAGCAAAA
>Ga0164294_10004974_pt1 | contig 11473 bp, 5 predicted proteins | sample GEODES005metaG_FD_111479 | JGI IMG/M metagenome (GOLD analysis project Ga0164294, IMG submission 111479) | Oligotrophic lake water microbial communities from Sparkling Lake, Wisconsin, USA - GEODES005 metaG | ecosystem: Environmental > Aquatic > Freshwater > Lake | place: USA: Sparkling Lake...
CGTACGGCGTCGAAGTCGGCTGTGTTGCGTCCATGATGTGTGGCCGAGCGCTTCCGCTTGCCTTTTTGAAGCTTCGATGATGGCGCGAAAAAATGAAGCGCCGACCGCGAGAGGATGCCTACATGACTCACCAAAAATTTTCGTGTTCAACGTCAACTCTACTAAAACTCTACTAAATCGCTCCGTCCGACGGCGCTGCCGATACCATGTTCATGTACTCTGCCGATGCAAGAAAAACTTGAATGTCATCTTTTCTCTCGCGACCATCATGCAATGGATCGTGGACTCCGAGTTCGTGAATCATGACCTCTTGAACTACCGGTGCAACGTGAGCGGGTCAATCATCTGTGACGAGCCGCTGCGCTCGTGCCAGTACGACCCGATCCTCTCCGATGACTCGTCCATCAATGCCACCGCGAAGTGTGGGATTGAGGGCATGTGCTACGTGTGCTTGCACAAGGCACTCTTCCCAATGATCGGGTCCGACGTGCTCATGATCGCCATATTCTTTGCCTGCGGTGTGCTCGCTGGTGCCGCGGGCCTCGGCGGCGGCGGCCTCTACGTTCCCATCCTCATGCTCACGTCCAACTTCCTCATCAAGGAGGCAACACCGCTGTCGAATGCTATGGTGATGGGCAACTATCTCGCGCAGATCCTGATCAACGTGAGGCGCCGGCATCCTCACTCCAAGTTCCGCGCCATGATCGACCTCGACGTGCCGCTCATGCTGCTACCCGCGCAGCTCGTGGGCAGCGCGATTGGCCTGTTGCTTGCGCCGATCCTGCCGGCGACGGGCATCGAGATCCTAGCGTGCTTGCTGCTCTTCGTCGCGGCGACCAAGACGGTCATGACTGCGTACAAGATCTTCAAAAAGGAGACCGTCGCCGCCGCGCTCAAGCGACAGGAGCTCCTGCTGAACAGAATGACCCACGAGAGCGCAGCGGCCAACGTCGCCGCCGACGACGGAAAGCAGGAGCGGCTGCTGGCGAGGCAACTTCGGTCCGAGTCGAGCGCTTCCGGGGGTGCGGGTGAGGCGAGCGTCTACCCGATCCTCGCGCCCACCTCGGACGCGGACCGTACCAACAGCGTGCTGCTCACGACGACGGCGGAGGACCTCCACCGTGCAAGAGTCGCGTACCGGCGCAAGAGCATCTGGAAGATCGGCGGCCTGGTGCTCACTTGGCTCTCCTTCCTCGGCATCTTCGTCGGCTCGAGCAACACTAAAGGCGGCCGGTGCTCAGCGGGCAAGCTTGGATGGCTCTTCTCACAGCTCATCGTGCCCGTGTGTGCTGTCACTGGCACCGCCGTGAGCCTCCTGAAAGGCGCGTATGACCATGTCGAGGGCCGTCTGCCCGGCGATGTGGTATGGACGCGCCGCTCCGTGGTGGTGCTGCCGCTGCTCGCGTTGCTCGTGGGCATCGTGTCGGGGCTTCTCGGGATTGGCGGCGGCGAGCTCATGGCGCCGCTGCTGCTTGCGATTGGGATGCTACCGCAGTGTGCCTCGTCGACATCTGCCTTAATGGGCCTCTTCACCTCATGCTCCAACATGGCGCATTACATGATACAGGGCACGCTGCGGCCCTGGTCGAGCTACGTCTACATTCTAGGCCTCGTCAGCTTTCTGGCCGCCTTCACGGGGCGCATCATCGCACTCACGGTCGTGACGCGCCTCTCGCACCCGTCCGTTCTCTCCTTTTTGCTCGGGTTAGCCCTCTACGCGGGCCTCGTCCTCCTCGTCGTACAAATTGTGGGAAATCCTATCGACTGGAGCGTCGACGACCTGTGCGGCAAGTAAGTAGCCACCTGCCGCTGGGCTGTGCGCAGGTGTTTGTGTGTAGAGGACGGAGTCTCGCACGAGAGGTACTAGCAGCCATGAAGCGTGAAGCGTGAAGCCGTACTGTGCATCTGTGCGAGTGTAATCCTCGTGCGTGACCGTGAGCATGCGGGCGTGCGCGCGACACGCGTCTGCAGTCTCACAGAGAGCAGCCACAACCCACGATGTAGGAGTCACTTTATTGCTCTGTGCACTGTGGCAGGCGACTCGTGCGGGGCACGCCCACGCGCTGTGGATAGTTTCGGGCGCGGGTGCAACCGCTTTCTATACTTCCCGAGAACTGTCGCACGTGTGGGGCTAGGGTAGCCGTGCCGGGCAGCGATACACACACATGTCACAACACGCTAAACACGTCCCATGACATCACCAGAAGAGCGGAGCACACAGGGGCACACCGTGCGTTTTTTTCAGACCGCGACGTGTAGTCGGCTTTTTGCTGTTACGAGGCGCTGTGGGATGGGGGATGTCTCCGTAATGTCTCCGAGATGTCTCCGAGAGTCGGAGCCGGCAGCCGCAGCGCGCGTAGATGAGATGCGTTCCGACGCGAGCGCATGCAATCGGCGAGCGGTTGGCGGGAGAGCCCGATTTGGGAGAGCCCGTCATCAAGGACTGCCAGGGCCGATCCGTGCCAAGCGCCGTGCCAAGCGCCTTGGCCGGCAGAAGGACGTCACACAAGAGTCAGAGGTCGTCATGCATGAGAGCAGCTATCCCAGTCACAGCATGCATGAGAGCAGCTATCCCAGTCACACGGTGGGTTGATCCTTGCCTCCTCAGTAAAGGGGGCAGGCGACGCAGCTTGCCCATGCCCATCTGATCAAAAAGCCCCGGCGAGGGCGGCCATGGTGGCGGCGGCCTCCGCCTCGTTTGCGGGGGTGACTCGACCCCCCACGCCTGGCCCGCCGTACGCGTCGACGCTGCTAGGTCGATTCGCAAGTGGCGACGCACCAATCGATCTCATGTGCTGATTCGGGCAGCTCACCGGCCGAGCCGGCGCCACCGCGCTGGACGGCGCGACCCCTGCGACGCCACCGAAACCGAACTGCACAGGCACTAGCAGTGGCGCTGGCGGAGGCGGACTCACCGAGTTCCTGACCCCCTCGCTCCCCCCCTCGCTCACCCCCTCGCCCGCCCCCTCTGTGCATACCTTCGGAGGCGCCGGCATGAGGGCCGGGCGGTATCGAGGGAGGCCCTGGGCCTTGCAGTAGGCACCAAGGAGCATATTCGCCGCGAGCGAGTCCGCGGTGATGGAGCCGCGCGAAGGATCGAGCAGCGCCCCGCTCGCGCGCAGGGGCTGAGGCGCCGTCGTCGGCTGCGGCTGCGACAGAAACTCATTCCGCGGCGGCTGCGGCGGCGGCTTGGCCGCCACTGCTGCTGCCAATGGCGGCGGCACAGGCATGAAGGCGGCCACCCTCTGCCGTTTCGGCAGGGGCGTCGCGAGAGCGGGGGGTAGACGGCCGCCGGGAGACACGTGGTTGCCCTGCTCGTCGGTCACCACTCTCGACGACGACAGCACGGTTGAGGGTTCGATGGCGACAGCGGTGGTGGCGATGAAGGCGGTGGCAGTGGCGACGGGGGCGGCGGTGATGGCAGTGGCGGAGGCAGTACGGCTGATGGTAGCGATGGTTGCTGTGGCCACGGGCAGCGCGCAGCAGTTGGCGGTATCATCTTGCTTGGTCCGCTTGCGCTCTTCCTTTCGGCGCATGCTGTTCCACCGATTCTTGATCGAGTTGTCCGTGCGCCCCGGGAAGAACTTGACGATCTCCGACCAGCGTGTGCCGAGTTCCTGCACCCTAGCCACGATCGCCGAGTCTTCCTCCGCGGTCCACTCAGTTTTTGTTACATCGGGCGAGAGGTGGTTGTGCCAGCGCTCACGGCATTGCTTGCCAGAGCGCCCTTCCATGAGCGCGCCGATGGCTGACCAGCGCACTTTGCAGTGCGCCTGTAGCGCCTGCGTGACCAATGTGTGCAGCGTCTCATCCTCTGCAGGTTTCCAGACGTGCTTTTTCCAGGTGCACGGTGGCGTGGGGGTGGGGTTCCCCAAGGCGTCATCTGGCGAGATCAGAGGTGGGGCCCCCTTGTCCCATGGGGCGGGGCTAGCGGTCATCGCGGTCATCGTGCTCAAAGGCGTTTCGCGGCCAAAATCTTCCTCCATTTCGTCGTGGTCCGACATCGCGCCAAAGATCGGCCTCGCGCCCACGACGAACCGGATTCGGCGCGACGCGAAGCTCGCTCGGCCTCTGCTTGCAATCTTTCTTAGAAGTTTATTTATGTTCCGTAACGGCAGCGTCCATTGTAACGGCTACAAGCGCGTGCGAGACGCTTTTTTCGGACGGCAACTGTTCAGCCGAGCACCTGAAACCGAGAACACCCAGCTACCGCCACACCATATGCGCGCACCGCGGCGGGCGCACGGCAAACTTCTGTTTGCGCGTCGTCGCCGCTATTGGCTACCGATGAGAGCCACTCGCCTGCTTGCTCTACACTGGCCCTACAAAGGTACAACGTCGCTCTTCGCTGCCATGGGTTGCTTGCCATCGTCTGTTTCGCGCGATGCTGAGCCCGACGAAGGTGAACGGATGACGACGGAATCATCGACCGATAGAAGCTCTTCTAGCCACTGGCAGCGGCCAGCGGCGGTGAGACGGCGCAGACTCTTCTCCGGGTCCCACAGAGCCTTCAACGGGGATGGCTGCGCCCAGAAGAAGACGCCTAAGACCGAAGCGGACCGTATGAGCTTGCTCGACGCTCTGAGCGAAGGCACGCTCCTCGGCGCCCTCGCCTCGCAGGAGCTCAATGAGTTGATCGACTACATGGAAGTCGTGGTGATGCAGCAGGGTCAGAAGTGCGATCTGGGCGGTTGCCTCTGTGTCGTGCTCGAGGGCGAAGTGGAAAGAAGCTCTGGCACGCACTCGAACGATGAGAGCGGCGGTGTCTCTCAAAAGCACATAGCGGGCGCAGTCTTTGGCCAGGTGGGACTCTTTGACAACAGCGGGTAACGGCACGCTGGACGACTCCACTTTCATTCGCCCATTAGCCCCCGGCCCTTTACATCCTCGCTCGCTTACGGTCAGTCGTGATCTCGAGTCTCGCCTTCACAGTGTCGCTGGTGGAGTGCATGCACTCGCCACCTGTCCATCCCGCCTGTGCAAGCTTCCTGGGACGGCGTATCGACGCGCCATGGAGTACACACGACAGGCGAACATCAAGACAAACATGAGGCTGTTGAGCACCATTCCGATCTTCAACAAGCTCACGATCGCTGAACGCCTCCAGGTAGCCGACTTGAGTGTTACACGCTCATTCCAAAGGAACGAAATCATCGTGCGTGAGGGCGAAGTCGGTGAGACCTTTTACATCCTTCGTCAGGGTGGCGCTATCGTCACACGCGGTACCAACTCTTTTGGTTTGCCCCAGCGCATCGACTACAAATACCCAGGGGATTACTTCGGCGAGGCTGCCCTGTTAGAGGGGCTGCCACGAAATGCTACTGTCGCCGCTGCTCAGCCTGGCACAGAGGCGCTTTGCATCGAAAAGGCTCTATTCAACGATCGACTTCTCGGCCCCTTGTCGGAGATCATGGGCCGAAGTGAGAGCACTATCCAGCAACACGTGGTCGTTTCTGTGCCATTGCTCGCCCAGCTGACAGCCGAGCGGCGTGACGCGCTTGTCGGCCGCCTCAGAATCGAAACTTTCGACCAGGGCAGGTTCGTCTTTGAACAGGGCGCCCTTGGCGATCGCTTGTACATCATCAAAGCTGGCGAGGTCGTTGTTACTGAACGCAACGAGAGGGGTGAACAACGGCAAATCGATCACCTCTCCGTCGGCCAATGCTTCGGCGAGCGGGCCTTGCTCAAAGAGGAGCCACGTATGGCAAGCGTGCGCGCTGCGACCAAGCTGGAGTGCTATTCCCTGAGCTATCGTGATTTTGCCGAGCTCGGGCTGGCGCATGATGTTGACTGGAGCCGCCGTTGGGACATGGAGGACACGCGCGATGTCTCGCAGCTTCGCGTACTAAGCGTTTTGGGTGCGGGTGCATTTGGCACGGCCTGGCTTGTGAAACACCAGAAGACTGATCGCCAGTACGCGCTGAAGGCGCTCGAGAAGCGTACGGTCATGCGCCAGAACTGGACGTATGTCGTTGTGCGCGAAAAGGAGCTGCTCCAGTCGCTCGAACCGCATCCGTTCGTGATCACGATACATAATGCCTTCCAGAGCCCGACGCATCTCTTCATGCTCATGGAACTTGCACCAGGAGGAGAACTGTTCCAGCTACTCGAGACAGTCGAGCGCTTCCCACCTGAGCAGGCTCGCTTCTTTGTCGGCTGCGTCGTCCTCGCCATCGGTCACTTGCATCGGCACGACATCGTCTTCCGAGACCTGAAGGCAGAGAATTTGCTGATCTCAGGGACAGGTTACCTAAAGCTGATCGACATGGGCTTTGCCAAGCGTCTCGCCAAGGGTGAGAAAGCCTACACGCTTTGTGGCACGCCCTATTACCTGGCGCCCGAGATGATTCTACACCAAGGTCACGGCTTTGCGCTCGACTGGTGGACGGTGGGTGTTCTGACTTACGAGATGATTGGGGGTGGGCCACCCTTCACCGGCAATTCTGAGATGGAGGTCTACGGCAAAGTGACACGTCTCAACTACTCCTGCTCGCCCTCTCACTTTCCAGAGCATTCCATCAGCTTCATCTCACAGCTCCTCAAGAAAGAGCCCGAGATGCGCCTCGGTAGTCTCGTTGGCAAACAGCGCAACGGCGTAAACGACGTGATGGCACACGAGTGGTTTCATGGATTTAGTTGGGACGATCTGGTGGGGCAACGGCTGCGGGCGAGCTACATACCGCCGCCTCGCACGTACAAGTGCGGCGGATCACCAGATCCTTCGAATCGAATCCTTCGTGAGAATCTTAATCTCGAGGACGTGTGCAATAGCCCGTCTGACTGCGGATACTGGGTGGGGTGGTGACAGACTTGGGTAGGTATCGCCGATGCCCGGCTACTATGCGCCGGAGGCATAGTGTTCTGTCTTCCGATGCGTGGAAGAGGGAAGCCCGGATACTGAGTTACCCGGATGCCCTATTTCGTTTGTCTGCATAATTGCGTGGTCATCGGTGTCGCTCCACCCTCTCCAAGCAACCGTCTTGGGTTTAAAGGTTAAGGGTTGGCTTCGGGGTTCGGGGTTCTCACTACTGTCAGGGGTGAAAGCCAGTCAGGGGTCAACTTACTAAACGTATACCGGGGTTGTGGGAGAGGGAGTTGCACACGCTTCTAAACTGCTCCACTAGGAGCAAATCGTGTCGCCTGCTCTTCACCACCGCACGTGGAACGGTAATGTGCCGCGCCCTACTCAAGCCTCGAACTCGTTCAGCGCCTTGTAGCCTGAAGGCGGGGGTAACCTACTCGGCGCAACCATCCCGTAGCCGTCGGGGATGATGAGCTGATGGGTACCGTTGGGTGAGATGCTCGTGACCCATCCCTCCTTGAGCCAGCTCGTCGCAAGCCAGCTCGAGTTGATGCCGGCGAGCATGCCCCAGGAGGCGAAGCGCACGCGCGCGCGCTCGCGCCCCTCCTCGCCAGGCAGTTGCATCCACTTCGTCTCAAGCACCTCGACGCACGTGCCCGGCTGCACATCGCCCAAGTTGGCGCTGTTCAGCTCGGGCCCCTCGCGCAGCACGAGCGCCGTTCCGCCCACGCGCGGCCGGAGCGGGTCAAAGCCGCGAGTCGTCGTCGTCTTCGATTCGGGAGCTCGAGGGGAGAGCTTGGTGATGATGTCGGGATGCCCCATCCGCCTACGCGGGCTCAGGATGCTCAGATCGTGAATCTGCTGCTGCTGCTCCTCGTCGCTCTCGGGACGGTACTCGAGAAAGAGCCGATGGAGTGGGTCGAGGCCTTTACAACCCGCAGCCGTGAGCTCAGCGTGCGTCACGCGCAGGAAGATGACAAGATCGCGCCAGTCGAACCCGCCCTCTTGAAGCTCGCGCAGCTTGTACTGCGCCGCCATCAGCTGGCGAGAGGTGAAGCCAGCGACTCGCAGCGCGCCAGCGTCGAAGCCAACCTCTTTGAGCTCAGACGGGGTGTACGCAGCGTCCTTGAGGTCGGACGCGCTGTACGAGCCCTCGAGAAGCTCTGAGAGTGTGAACCCAATCTTGCGCAGCACCTTTGCTGTGTAGCCCGCACGACGCAGCTTGGCAGTCGACCGGCCGTCCACGGCCTGCACCGCGTGATGGGGAACGCCTCCCATGCGGATCTCGTCGAGGCTGAAGCCCTGGTTCTTCAGGTTCTTGACCGAGTAGATGCCGCGCAGGTCGGCGACCACGAAGCCATACTCCTTCAGCTCCGCCACCTCGTACTTGCCATACATTTTGAGCATGGCGACCGACCGGCCGTCAACTGCCTCAACGGCCCGTTTCGTGAAGCCCGCCTCTTCGAGCTCCACATCTGGAAAGCCGAGCTCCTTGAGCTCCTTGACGACGCTTCCCGCGTCCTTGAGCGCTTTCGCGCCGTAGCCGTAGGCCTTGAGCTCCTTAGCACTGAACCCGAGCGCGCGCAGCTGGATGGCATCGAAGCCGGCCTCGCGGAGCGCGCCCACGCCAAAGCCGCATGCGATCAGATCTTTGGCGGTGAAGCCCCCGACCAGCAGCTCCTTGGCACTGTACCCGACCTCGGCAAGTTGCTTCGCATTCAGCCCAGCCTGGCGCAGCTCCCCCGCGGGTGCCCCGATCGCTCGGAGTGTGGCCACGCTGTAGCCGGCGACCACCAGATCGAGGACGGAGTAGCCCACTTTGAAGAGCGCATCGGCCAAGTAGCCGCACGCTCTCAGCTCATCGGCGAGGTACCCGCCGTCCTTGAGCTCGCGAACGGTCCAACCGCCGTCCTTCCACTCCTCGATGCGGAAGAAGACCTTTCCACGTCGCAGCTCGGTCGCCGTGATGCCGCCTCCCTTGAGCTCCTTGGCTGTGTAGCCACCCTCATCGCCGCCAACGAGGAGCGTCTTGACATCGACCCGGCCGCGAGCACCGAACGCGAGCTCGGCTGCCGTGTACCCTTGCTGCTTGAGACGCTGCGCCGTGTAGCCGGAGTCCTTGAGCACGGCGATGGGCGTGCCTGCTGCCTTGAGCTGCACCAGCGACGTACCCGCCTCCTTGAGCTCCTGCGCCGAGTACCCAGCGTTCTGCAGGTCCTCCGCCGAGTATCCGGCTCCCTGCAGGGCGTTGAGGTCGTAACCCACCTCGCGCAACACCAGCGCCGTATGCCCCGCCTTGCGGAGGTCGAGGGCTTTGTAGCTCGCCGCGAACATCTGGGCGAGCGTGTAGCCCGCATCCGTAGCTTCCTGCGCATCGTAGCCCGCATCGTAGATGCGCTGGCAATCGTAGCCCGCTCCCTTCATCTCATGCACAGTGTAGCCAGCATCATGCATCATGCCCACCTGGAAGATGAGAGCCTTGCGAAGGTCGAGCGCGGTAAACTTGGCGTCGCGGATGTCGGGGATGCGATAGCCGGCCTCTCCCAGCTCCGCCGCCTTATACTTGCCATCCTTGAGTTCAACGAGCGTGAACGCTCTCGAGTCCTTCATCTGCAGCGCCGTGTACCCACCCTCCTTGAGATCCTTAGCCTGGAACCCGAGGGACTTCATCTCGGCCGCCGTGATCTCGGCCTCCCACATCTCCCGCGGTTTGTAATCCAAGTCCCTGAGCTGCACCGCTTTGAAGCCGGCTTGCTTGAGCTCCTTGGCTGTGAAGCCACCCGCCTTAAGCTCGACGGCCGAGAACGCGAGGTCGAGCAGCTCCTGCACGCCGAAGCCCACATTGCGGAGAATCTCTGCGCTCAGGAGCACTCGAAAATGCGCGCGGCGCACCATGCCCTTGCTGATGAGCTGCGCGACGCCCGTCTGCCAGTTGCCGCGCTTGGCAGCACGCTTGGAGGCCGAGTTCACCTCCGCCCTCGCCTCGTTGAAGATCTTGGCCACCGCATTGTACGAGGCGTCGATCTCGCCATCGCTCGGCTCCGGGTTGCGATTCTTGCACAGCAGCTCGTACATTGCATGCACCTCCTTGCGTCCGGGGCCACCCTTGCTCAGAAACGGCGCCGCCGTGAGCGACTTGAGCGCCGTCTGCGGCCCGCTGCGCAGCTTGAGAATGGGTAGCGGCCATAAGGTGTTTGGGCAGATGATGAGGTTCTCGAGCGCCTCGAGTGCCTTCCGATCGGCTTGCATGACCGTGAGGAGACCCGAGAGAGCCGATCGCTCCTCGCGCTCAATTGGCGGCATCCACTCGAGGCCCGCGAGCGATAAGTCGAGGTTCTCGAGGCTGTCGTTCTTACCCAGCGCGTCGACGAGGGAGACGACCTCGTTGTCCGAGATCTCGTACTGACACTTCCACTTGATCAGTGAGCCGCTCTTAATGGCATCGAGAGGCAGCCCGTACCCGACGTTCCACAGCTGCACCGCCTTCTTGGCCACGGGGATGCCGGCCTCGCGCGCCTCCTGCACGAGCTCGTACCACGTCTTGAGCATCGTGAGGGTCGAGATGCCGATCGATTTGGGCAGCACGTTCACGAAGGAGCCGTCGTTGACCGCCATCAGGTTCAACTCGGTTTGGCTCGCTGTGCCAGCTCGCACATGGGAGCTGACCATGACGAGGATGACAGCCTGCATGATGCACTGCGGCAGCGCCTCGATGAGCACCTCTCCAATGATGCGGGTCGCCGCATACGCTGGCACGAACTGGCGCAACGACTCGGGCATGGGAGTGATCGGGAGGAGCCCAAACGGACCGAGGAACATGAGGAAGTCGAGGAAGAACATGCCAAACGGGAAGCTGTACAAGAAGCTGAGATAGAAGGCCGAGGTCGGACCATAGGTGTCGTACAGGTATGGGAGCACCCGCCACCACACGACGGCAAACTGGCCCACGAGCAGGCAGGCCGAGACGAAGGCGAAGCGGAAGGCGCCCGCGCGGTAGAAGAGCATTGTCACCTGGTAGTCGGAGATGAGGTCCATGAAGTAGAGCCACATCGTGATGATGCCCGAGATGGCGTTCTTGAGAATCTTGACCCCGAGCTTGGTTGTCTCTGCGCAGCCGCCCTCACGAGCCCTTTTGGCCTCCTCCTCCGCCTCTTGCCGCGCAAGCTCCTCGAGGTCGACAGCCTCGGCTGCCTGCGTCTTGAGCGCGGCGAGGAAGTTGTTGTACGTCGCGATTTGCTTCTCGAACTTGGAGCGTCGCCCGTTGAGCTCATTCACCACTTCCGGGTCGGCCTCCTTGCCGCGCAGCCGTATCATCAGGTTGACGCCCTCGAGCTCCTCCCTCGCCTTGGTCAGTAGCGCCTGCACCTCCTCCGGGTCGGTGGCGACCTTGGCGAGGAATCCACCGGGCGAGTCGTCCTCCACCTGGTTGTACCCTTGCTCGCGCAGCGCGCGCTGTGCAAACCATTTGTCAATATCAGCCTGGAAGAGGAAGAAGACGACAAAGTAGGCAAACAGCCCAAAGTCGACGACGACGAAGCCCAACTGGTGGGTCTGCATGAACGTGCTCGCGGCGTGGCCCGCCCACGCCGCCCACACTGTCGGGTCAAGGTTCTGGTTGTCAAACTTGGCAGCGAACCACTTCATGGTGCTGATGAACGGCATCATCGCAAA
>Ga0164294_10004975_pt1 | contig 11472 bp, 7 predicted proteins | sample GEODES005metaG_FD_111479 | JGI IMG/M metagenome (GOLD analysis project Ga0164294, IMG submission 111479) | Oligotrophic lake water microbial communities from Sparkling Lake, Wisconsin, USA - GEODES005 metaG | ecosystem: Environmental > Aquatic > Freshwater > Lake | place: USA: Sparkling Lake...
CCTGGTGGACCGCATGGGCGGACCGGCGCGCGCGACCGAGGATCCGCTCGAGGTGCTGTCGGATCGCGAGCGCGAGGTCTTGTCCTGGATGGGGGCGGGTCTCGACACCCGGCAGATCGCGCAGCGCTTGTTCATTTCGCCGAAGACGGTCGAGACGCACCGGATGCGCATCAAGCAAAAGCTGCAGGTGGACAACCTGTACGAGCTGGTGCGCATCGCGGTGCGCCACCTCGCGTAGGCTGCGCCGCTGCGGGACCTCGCTGGGGGATGTGGCGTGTCAGGAATTTCCTGATTCTTGGGGTGGAGCTGCAGATGGTGCACCTGCGGACATTCGCGGTCGGGTGGATGGTGGCAGGGCTGGTCCCGCTCCTCTGGTGGGTCGATGCCGATCCGTGGACCCTGCTCGCGGTGCCAGCAGCAGGGATGGGCGGGTGGGTGGGACGTCGGTGGTCTGCCCGCGCAGACGGTCGCGCGCTGGGCACCACCGCCCCCCGCCAGGTGCCGGCGGCGCTCCTGCTCGATGCCGAGGCGGCCGAGCGACGCCGGATCGCCGGGGTGTTGCACGATGATCTGCAGCCCCAGCTGGCCGCGGTGCGGCTCTTGCTGCTGGACCCAGCCGGGACAGCGCGCGCCGACGCGGCGTTGGCCGACGCACTTGCGACCACCCGGTCGCTCGCCCATGCGCTGCTGCCCAGCGACGACCCTGGCACCCTGATCGATGCGCTCGGCGCCCTGGTCGGTCACTTTCGGCGGTGGCACCGGCTGGATGTGGTGTTGGACGCGGACCCGCGCGTGGCCGCCACGGTGCGCGATCCCGTCTGGCGGGGCGTGGTCAGCTCGGCGGTCCGCGAGCTGCTCTTCAACGCGAGCCGCCACGCAGCGCAGGCGTCGGTGCGCGTGTCGGTGACCGAGGGGGAAGCCTGGATCTTCGTGGCAGTGGCGGACAACGGTCCGGGCATGCCGGTCGACCGTTCTGCAGGGGCCGGTCTGCCAGGGGTCGAGGCGCGCGCGGAGGCCATCGGTGGTCATGTCGACCTGTGGAGCGTGCCCGGCGAGGGCTTGCGGGTCACCCTGGCCCTGCCGCGCCCGACGGCGGCGTCTGGAGCAGCGCCACCAACTCCCGCGGTCGAATCGGGCGAACATAGACCATCCACCGATCGGCATGGCGGTGGAGGGGCACCCGCGTCCCCGGATCGACGATGACGGCGACCCGGGCGGCGGGCCATTGGTCGAGGCAGCGGCGAGCCAGCGAGAGGTCGACGCTACCCGGGCCCGCCTGCACGCAGAGCAAGAACGCGGCGTCTCTCGGGGCGTCGTCCAGCCAGCGCGCGGCGTCGTCGGCGGTGGCGAAGGCACGGAAGGGCGCGCGTCGGGTGGCCACCAGCGCCGAGAACAGCTCCAACCGAACCGGGTCGGCGTCCACGTAAATCCAGGCGGGAAGTGCCTGCGGCCACGCTGGGAGCGGCGGTGCGGCCGGGCGCGCGGGGGGCGTCGCGAGCGGAAGCCACAGGGTGGCGCGGGTGCCACGGGGGCCCGTCTCGTGGACAAAGGCGCCCCCGGCTTCGGTGTAGGCCGCACGAACACTCACCAGCCCGAGGCCGCGGTGTCCCGAGCGGGTGGAGAAGAAGGGATCGAAGCAGCGGCTTTCGGTCTCTGCCGTCATCCCGTCGCCGCGATCCAGGACGTCGATGCGGACCGCGTTGGCGCCGTCGAGGGGCGCGCCGTGCGCGTTCGACGGCACCACACAGGGCTGCTCCAGGGTGACGGAGACCGAGACCGCGCCGCCGCCGCGGGCGGCGTTGGCGTCGAGGGCATTGGCGATCAAGGCGCTCATGGCCGCGTCGAGGGTGTCGGGATCGGCGCGGGTCCAGCAGCGGTTGGCGTTCGGATCGATCGACCAGTCCACCCCTTCGGGCGCTTCGGCGCGCCAGCGGTGCAGGCGGGGGACCAGCGCCATCGCCTGAGGTGTCGCGGGACGCCAGCCGGTGGCGCGGTCCAGCTGCGCGACCAGGGCGTCGGCGTCGGCGACCAACGCGCGCGCGCGGGCGAGGTGTCCGGGCCACTCGACGGGGGATGCGGGGTCGAGCCGCGTGAGTTGGCTGGACAGCTCGGTGACCACGCGCCCGATCGCGTCGCTGACGCCCCGCAGCAGATCCCGGATGCTCTCGTGCCGTTGGGCCTCGGCGTCCGCCGTCGGCACCCAGCCTGCCTGCGCTTCGACCGCTTGCCAGTGCAGAGACCGCAAGGCAAACAGCGCGCTCGGGATGGACAGCAGCGGTCCGGCGCGAATGGCCCACGGCCAGCCGAGCGCGCCGGGTAGCACGGAATAGGTCAGGACGACGACGAGGCCAATCGCGAAGACGCCGAGGAGCCACCAGAGGCTCCGGCGGTAGCGCCCGGGCGGGGTGGCGGCGAGGGCGGCTCCCAGCAGCCCGAGGGTCCACAGCATCGCCGTCGTCTGGGCACAGACATGGACAAAGTAGTAGGGCGAGACCGACGCGTCCCAATCGGGTCCCGTGTGCGCGCGGTAGGCGCGGACAAAGGCGTGGGCGTGGGGATCGATCCAACACTTCCAGGTGTAGGCGGTGCCGGGGCTTCCGAGCAGCAACCAGCCGGGCCCCAGGCGGGGCTCGGGTCGGAGGCAGCGCTCGACAAACAACAGCAGGGCCGCCGGCGCGTAGCCGCTGCACAGGGGAGAGAGGATGTCGAGGACGGGAGCGGCCTCGACCAGGGGCTTGGACAGGCTGAGGCTGGTGGTCAGCACGGCCCAGGCGAGCCCGAGCACCGCCAGGGCGAAGTAGGTGGCGTTCGGGGTGCGTTGACGGTGCAGCACAAAGCCCTGCGCCGCGACGTGGACCAGGCTGGTCGCTGCCGCGACGCCGATGATCGGACCCAGCAGATCGGAGAGGGAGGTCTCGGCCAAGCGCACCCCGGCGCGGGACGCTACCACACCCCATCGTCCTGACGAATCAGGTCTTTCCCGACGGAATGCTGTCTGTTGCAGCGGTACCGGGGCGTATTGCGGCGGGCCTTCGGGCGACCGACCGCAGCGGGAGAGGGGAAGATGCGTCGCAGGGACTGGGACGTAGGAGGGCTCGCCCTCCTCGGGGCGCTGGGTACTGCGGCGCCTGCCTGGGCCAAGGACGACGGGGTCCGGTGGCCGGCTGGCAAGGCCAATGAGGTGTCCGAGCTTCGCATCGGCCTCTCGGCTCAGGGGGCGTTGCGGGGGTTGGTGATTCCAGGCAGCGAACTCCCACTGGCCGGTCGGCTGTGGGTCACCTGTGCGCGGCCGGATGCGCCCGCGGCCTCTACCTGCGACGAGCGGTGGATTCAGGCGGAGAAGGGCGGCGCGCTGCACTGGCGCAGTCGGTCGGTCTCGGTGGTGGTCGAGGGCGGAACCTTCGACCCAGAGTCGGGCGTGGTCACCGTCGACTCGCGGCCGTCCGTGTCCGAGCTCACCGTCCGGGTGCATCTGGACCGGGGCGGTGGGCTGGATCCGCTGTCGGTGACCCTCCGCGCGGGGTTTGACTGGGAGGCGGTGCGCGGGCCCGACCCCGAGCATGTGGCGGCGGTGGAGGTGGTCTCCGATATGCCAGCCGACGCCTGGGTTGTGCCGGGGCGCGACATTCCGGTCCACCTGCGCGTAACCGACCTCGCCGGCCGGGTGTTCGAGGGGCACCGCGTGCCGTTCGGGCTCCCCGACGACCGGTATGCGGTGCGCACGTCCTCCGCGACCTTCGACCCGGTCGCGCAGGTGCTGCACACCGAGCGCGAGCGGGCCACCAACCGCGACGAGACCTTCTCGGTCACCTTTCAGGTGGGGGGCGACGGCGAACCCAGCCGACAAGCCAGCAGGCGTTGGCGGGCGGACTTTGCGTGGCTGCTCGGTCCCGATCCCGCGGACGTCGTCTCGTTCACCCCGCGCTGGGAGTGGAGCGGCGTGGTGGTGGCTGCGCCCGATGGGACGGCGCTGTCCGTGCCACCGGGTGCAGAGACGCAGGCCCTCGCCCGGGTGGTCGCCCGCGATGGCCGGATCTTCGACGCCGCCGTGCCAGCCGAGACCGAAGTCGAGGGCGTCATCGGCCTCCCGCGCGAGCGCCTCGCCATTCGGGCCGCCCACGGGACCGTTGACCCGGCGACCTTCGGGGTGCGCGTGTCGTCCGACATCCCCCGCTTGATGGGGCAAACCCTCGCGGTCGATCTGGGCTACGTCGGACGGCCGGACTTGCGCGCGACCCTGCGGGCGACGCCCGACTTTCGCACCCTGCTGATCGGCTACGCCCTGTCGGATGCGACCCGCAGCGCCACCGGCGCCGCGGGCGGCGCCGGCGCTGAGGGTAGCGTTGGTCCCAGCGGCCCGCCAGGTTCGAACGGCCCCTCGCGCGGGGGAACGGGGGGCGACGGGGGCGAGGGCGGGGCCGGCAGCCCGGGCAAGGCCGGGCCGAGCCTGGACGTGTGGGCCACCCGCGTGACGCTGATCGGCACGGACGAGCCGTGGATCTTGCTGAAGTGGAAGGTCGCGGGCGGCGCCCCCAGCTTCGCCGTGCGCCAGGAGTCCACCGGCGCGTTGACCTTCGCCTCCATCGGCGGGCCCGGTGGGGACGGCGGCCCCGGGGGAGCGGGCGGAACAGGGGGGAGCGGCGGGTTCAACTATGACTACTGCGCGGGCGCCGACGGTGGGTCGGGTGGACGCGGTGGCGTGGGGGGCACGGGCGGCGTCGGCGGCCCGGGCGGGCGCGTCACCCTGCGCGTGAGCGACGAAGCGTTGTCGGCCGTGATCTTGGCGTTGTCGCAGGGGGGTGCCGGAGGAGACGGCGGTCCAGGGGGCGATGGCGGACGCGGCGGGAAGAGCGGCGGCGCGGCGAACTCGGGCGCGGCGATGGCCAAGGCGGCAGCGGGCTTGGTCGCCGCCGCGCAAGGCAAGTATGCGCCCAACTGTGCAAACCTCGGCGATAGCGGTCCACGGGGATCAGAGGGCCCCGTCGGCGCGACGGGCGAGGCGGGTCGCGACGGCGCGGTCGACCTGCAGGTGCTTCCCCTGGGTCGGGCCGCCTTCGCGGATGCGCCCCCCACCCTCTTGCAGCTGGTGCAGTTCGGTCCCTGACCGAGGCCCGTCGGTGTCGCGCAACCATTCATCTGTGGAGACAGAATGTGTCGGTATCAACTGTTGGCTGTCCCGCTCGCCCTGACCCTCGCCGCCTGTGACGACAGCAGCGATGTCGGCGGCACCAGCACCTATGGGTACGGGTATTCTGGTGGAGGGAGCGGATTTATCGGCGTGACCAACTACTCGAGCTACGACATCTATGAGGTGTACATCACCGCATGCACCGATGCCTACTGGGGCTACGACCTGCTCGGCGGCGACATCATCCCCCCGGGCTACGAGTACACCTGGAGCGCCGGTGCGGGCTGCTACGACGTGCTCGCCATCGACGCCGTGGGGTCGGAGTGGACCTGCTACGCGCTCTACGTCGATGCGGGCGGAACGAGCATGTGTACGATCTGACGTCAGTCGACGTACAACGCCAGGGACTTCAGGTAGCGGGTCTCGGGGATCCAGGGCACCATGGGGTGGTCGGGAGCCTGCTCCCCGCGCCGGATCACCCGGATGCCGCGGCGGGCGGCCCGGGCGGCCTCGGCCACGGCCTCGATGAAGCGCTCCTCCTCGGCGTGGTAGCTGCAGCTCGAGGTGAAGAACAAGCCGCCGGGCGCCACCAGGCGCAGGGCGAGCTCGTTGATCTCCCGGTAGCCCCGGATGGCGTTTCCGGCCGTCTTGCGGGACTTGGCGAAGGCGGGTGGGTCGAGGATCACCGCGCCGTAGGCCTCGCCCGAGAGCGCCCGCAGGGTGTCGTGGGCGTCGCCGCACACGGCCTCGAGGCGGTCGGAGACCCCGTTCAGCGCCGCGTTCTCGACGGCGCGTCCGCACGCCTCCTCGCTCCGGTCGATCACGGTCGCGCGGGCCGCGCCGCCGGCGAGCGCGTGCAGCGCCCAGCTGCCGGTGTGCGCGTAGACGTCGAGCACCGTGCGCCCGCGGCACAGCTTGCCCGCGAAGGCGCGGTTCTCGGCCTGATCGAAGAAGTGCCCGGTCTTTTGTCCGCCCAGCAGGGCGATCCGCATGCGCACGCCGAGCTCGTCGATGACCACCGACTCGGGCGGCTCGCCGAACCACACGGCCCGCTCGTCGGGGAGCCCCTCGAGCTGCCGGGCCTTCCCCTCCGACCGCAGCACCGCGGAGGCGGGCGACAGGGCCTCGCGCAGCGCCACCTCGAGCAGGGCGCGCCGCCGCTCCGTGCCGACCGCGTTCAGCTGTACGGCCAGGTGGTCGCCATAGCGGTCGACGATCAGTCCGGACAAGCCGTCCCCTTCGGCGTTGACCAGGCGCAGCGACGTCCGACCGGGGTAGACGGCGGCGCGGTAGGCGGCCGCCGCCCGGATCCGGGCGGTCCACCAATCGGGGCTGTCGAGGTCCACGCCGCGCTTGCGCGACAGGATGCGGATGGCGATCAGGCTGTTCGGGTTGGCGATGCCCAGGCCGAGGAAGGTCCCTTTGGCGTCGAAGACCTCCACGGCGCCGCCGGGCTCCAGACCGCCGACGTCGTCGGCGATCTCGTTGCTGAACACCCAGGGGTGACCCCCGCGGACGCGGGGATCGTGCTTCGGCTTGAGGCGGACGGTCTGCATGCCCGCCCCGGTAACGCGTTCAGTTGGGCTCGGAGGTGGTCCAGCCCGCGGTCCAGTCGTTCGCCGGATCCACGCCGCCGCGGTAAGACGCCGCGTCAAAGAAGGCGTCGCTCGGCGACATCCCGCCCGTCAGCAGGGGCGAGCCGGACATCGGCGCGAAGTTCGGCGCCTCCTGGTTGTAGGGGTCGGACAGCATGGCCTCGGCCTCGGTGTTGTTGGGGCCGGAGGCGAAGAAGTCCGCGACGTCGGTGTCGGTGATGTCGCCGTTGCCGTCGTTGCTCTCGAAGTTCTTCGCGCAGTCGACCACGCCGCCCGCCATCACCAGCGCGCCGCTGTCGGCCTGGTCGAGGGTGGCGAGGTTGGAGAGGGCGAGGCAGGCGTCGTTGAAGCCGGTCAGTACGACATTGTGCAGCTCGCCGGCGGTGCCGTCGCGGAGCAGCGCGCCGTAGTCGGACGCGGTGCTGTCGGGGCTGCCGATGACGGTCACATGGGAGAGGATCGGCTGGCTGCGGGGCAGCGCGTCGTTGTTCTCGCCGTTGTTGTCGGCCTCGATGCCGTTGTCGCCGCTGTCGGCGTACTGCTGCACCACCGCGAACTGCACCGCACCGGTCCAGCCGTCGGTCCAGTCGATGCCGTCGTCGCCGACGCCGGTGACGAGCACATGCTTCGCCTGGGCGGTCCCGCCGAAGAACTCGACGCCGTCGTCGGCGTTCATGTGGACCTGGATGTGGTCGATCTCGGTGCCCGAGCCGACGCCCTGGAAGGCGATGCCGTTGAGCTCGTTGTCGGGCGATATCAGCGTGCCCGCGAACTCGACGCGGACATAGGTCAGCACGCCGGAGTTGTCGTTCGGGTCGCTGCCGCCGAAGAAGCCCGTGCCGCCCTCGCCGAACTGCTGGCAGACGTCCGTGGTCTCGGCCGAGCAGTTGTTGATCGGCGCGCGGCCGTTCAGGATGAGGCCGCCCCAGTCCCCGCGGGCGCGCGAGCCGGGCGCCTTCGACGAGGTGAAGACGATCGGCTGGTCCGCGGTGCCCTCGGCCACCAGCTTGGAGCCGCGGCGGACGACCAGCATGCCGCCGGTGCTGTTCTCGCCGTAGATGGTGGTGCCCGGCTCGATGGTCAGGGTGGTCTGGCCCAGGTCGTCGCCGATGAAGACGCCGCCGCGCAGCAGCCACTGCACGTCGCTGGTGAGGGTGAGGTCCTCGGTGATCGTGCCGGACAGCACGCACACGCCGTCGGCGCACTCGGCGCCCGCGTCGGTGGTGATGGTCACCGTGTTCGTGTTGTTGTTCGTCACGGTCTTCGTGATGGTCTTGGTGCCGCCAGCGCCGTCGTCCCCGCCGCCGCACGCCACGAGCACCGCACACAGACCCGCCAACCACGTCGTCTTTTGCATCGATCCTCCCGGGCCCGTCGGGGCCATCCCGTGTCTGCCTCCCAGGTATCGGCGGGCCGTGACGCCCTGGCGCGGTCCATGTGACGTCTCGGCGAGCTTCGATGGCGCGCCGGTGTCGGCCGCTACGGGCGCCACTCGAGCGACGCCAACGCCGTCCAGCCGTCCCGGCCCTCGCGCACCACCTCGCCGCCCTGGGTGATCCGCTGGACTGGGTCGAGCAGGTTGCGGCCGCGCAGGCGCACGTAGAAGTCCTTGGCGAAGCCCTGCTGCACCAGCAGGTCGAGCCGGGGCACGGGCTCTTCCAGGGTGTCGGGCGCTCCCAGGGCGCCGACCTCGACGATCCGCGGTCCCGCCACATTGAACGAGACGGTGGTGATCGTCTTGCTGTCGCCGTTGTCGTAGCCGACCTGCGCGTTGAGCACCCAGGGCGACTGGCCCTGCAGGGCGCGGTCGTCGGAGGTCTGCACGCCGGCGTTGTCGCCGAGGTCGATCCGGCTCTCGATCAGCGCGCCGTTCATCGCCACATAGGTGCGGTCGAGGAAGCCCGACCCGAGGCCGAACAGCGTCTTGCGGAAGTCCGCCTCGACGCCGTAGTTGAGCGCAGAGGCCGCGTTCTCCCAGGTGACCGACAGCTGGGCCGAAGGCACGATCACCGTCTCGATGGGATCTTGGAAGGCCTTGGCGAAGACGCCGACGCTGACGAGCTCGCCCTCGCGGGGGTACCACTCCCAGCGCAGGTCGCCGTGGTCGATCAGGGCGCGCTCCAGCTCGGGGTTGCCGAAGACCTCGCGTCCGCCCGTGACCTCGCTGAAGGGCGCAGGCGAGAGCTCGCGGAAGTCGGGGCGCGAGACGGTGCGGGCCCAGCCCAACCGGAGCTGCATGGCGTCGTCGTTCGGGTCTTCGGGCGGCGGGAGCAGGCCTTGGGTGAAGGTGACCGCGGGCAGCAGGTCGACCGTCTCGAGGTCGGCCACCACCGGCACGCCCTCGGGGTTGAACAGCTCGAAGGTGGTGACCTCTTGCCGAGACCGCTCGACCCGTGCGCCGGCCAGCACCGACAGGTCGCGCAGGCCCCAGGTGTCGGGGGCGGCGACGGCGAAGGGCAGGTCGGTCATCACATAGCCGGCCTGGATCTCCTGGGTGGCGGTGTAGTTGTCGGTGGCGCGGGTGACCTCGCGGAGCTCGAAGCCGTCGGGTCCGATGTTGGCGGCGGTGAACAGCTGCTCGGGGGGCAGGGGGCGGAGGTCTTCGCCGAGCGGCGCCCGCTCGAAGAAGGAGAAGCGGCGGGTGTCGACGGCGCGGTCCCGATAGACCGCCTGCGCCCCCGCTTGCACCTTGCCGCGGCGCCCGTTGCCCTCGGGTCCGAAGGGCAGGGTCAGGTCGAGCCGGGCGTCGTGGTTGGTGTCGCCGAGGCCCGAGTACAGGAGGTTGTTGCCTTCGGGGCGATCGGAGAGCAGGAACTGCCCCGTGCTGTCCTCGAGGTCGTAGCGGAACTCCCGCTGGTCCGGCTCGTCGCGGACGGCGCTCGAGAAGGCGTAGCGCCAGGTCACATTCAGGTCGGCGAGGGCGCGGAAGGTGTGCTCGCCGCGGAGCTGCTGCAGCAGGAGCTGGCGCTCGACCCACGACAGGCGGGTGACGGTCAGGTCGTCGCCGAGGTCGCCGTTGTACCCGGTGTAGGTGCGCGCCGTATAGGTCGACGAGCGCGTCAGCACGGTCGTGCTGTAGATCGCCTGGTCTTCGTTGAACTTCACGCCGACATTCAGCAGCCCGCCCAGCAGGATGTTGTTCTGCAGGTCGGAGAAGTCGTAGCTGTTCTGCAGCTCCAGGGCGCCGCCGGCGCCGAGGTCGTAGAAGTTCTGGCGGTAGTCGTCGTAGGACCAGCCGTTGGTGTAGGTGAGCCCGCCAAAGACGCCGATCTGGGGGCCGCCGGTCTCGATGCGTCGGCCAAAGGCCACCTGCAGCCCGAAGTCCGGGGCGACCGTCTGCGGTGCCACCCCCCAGCGCGCGGCGTCGACCGACTCGCCCACCGCTTCGAGCTCCTCGGCGGTGAAGCCCGGGGTGAAGAGGTCGCCCTCCACCAGCTCGCCCTGCGCGGTCGCGTCGGCGAGCGCCTGCGGGAGGGCGCGGGGGCCGTTGCCGAAGCCGAGCCAGTCGGTCGGGCCGCGGAAGCCCGTCGGCGCGTCGACCAGGGTGGTCTGGCTGACATAGCCGCCGGTGATGGTGACCTGGTTGTACGGGCGCTCGGGGATCCCGCGGGTCTTCATCGCCACCACGCCGCCGCCGAACTCGCCAGGAAGCTCGGGCGACCACGTCTTTTGGATGGTGACGCTCTCGAGGAGGCCGGTGGGGAAGAGGTCGAGCGGGACCACCCGGCGCTCGGGCTCCGGCGAGGGCAGCGACGAGAGGTTCAGCAGGGTGCTGCTGTAGCGGTCGCCCAGGCCGCGAACGTAGACATAGCGGCCGTCGACGATGGTCAGGCCGGTCACCCGCGCCAGGGCCGAGGTGGCGTTGCTGTCGCCGGACTTCGCCATCTGCTCGGCGCCGATGACCTCGGTCACCGCGGCCGACTCCCGGCGGGCCGCGATCGAGTCGTTGATCCCGCCGACGACCTCGGGGGCGTAGACCACCACCTCGTAGACGTCGTTGGCGGCGGCGGCGAGCGGCACGTCGACGGTGGTGCGCGCGCCGACCGCGACCTGGGCGACGAGGTCGCCGGGCGCGAACCAGCCGGGCTGCGCGACCCGCACGGGGTAGTCGCCGGGGGGGAGCGACAGCGCGAAGCGGCCGTCGGCGTCTGTGACCCCCGACTGGTCGCCCACCTGGACCGCGACATTTGGGAAGGGCATGCCGTCGGGGTCGGTGACGACGACGAGCACCTCACCGGTGGTCGCGGGGGCCTCCGCCGGTGCGCTGGGGGCTTCCGCGGTGGTCGCGGGGGCCTCTGCCGGTGCGCTGGGCGCTTCCGGTGCGGTCGCGGGGGCTTCGGGGGCGGGCGCGCCGGCTGGCGCCATGGAGGTGGAGAGCGGCGCCACAGAGCAGGGCGCAGCACGTCGTGCAGCCGAGCGCGCCGCTCGCAAGGCGGCCTGCAAGGCAGCCCGCCACGCCGAGAAGCAGGAGCGCAAGCTCGCGCGCAAGGAGGCCAAGCGCGCCGCTGCGGCGCTCGCGCGAGCAGGCGGAGGCGAGGTGGGGCTCGCCACTCGCCCCGCGCGTGCATCCGAGGCGGAGGTGATCGACCTGACGGCCGACACCAGCAGCAGCGACGACGACGGCAGTGAAGGCGGCGGCGGGGCCGCCCGTGACGCCACATTGGAGCCCGCGTCTCGTGGCCTCCGCGTGGGGGCTCTGAGCGCTGCAGCAGCCACTGGCCAGTGCGGGGCGGCGGTGTCCGCCGCAGC
>Ga0164294_10004976_pt1 | contig 11470 bp, 9 predicted proteins | sample GEODES005metaG_FD_111479 | JGI IMG/M metagenome (GOLD analysis project Ga0164294, IMG submission 111479) | Oligotrophic lake water microbial communities from Sparkling Lake, Wisconsin, USA - GEODES005 metaG | ecosystem: Environmental > Aquatic > Freshwater > Lake | place: USA: Sparkling Lake...
ACCTAAAGTCGGATCAGCACCAAGATAGAAAATATTCTTTCCTAGGGCTGATAGGATCGGCTTGATCTTTTCAAAGATATCTTTTGGACCAGAAGCCATCACGGCTAAGGTGCCTTTTTCTGCAGCGACAATGCCACCACTTACAGGCGAGCCAATCATTGGGATATTTTGCTTCTCAAGCATGACTGCTACTTGTTTAGTGACGGATGGGCCAGTGGTCGATAAATCCACTACGACTTTTACCTTACCCCCCTGGGCGACATCTGCAGCTACATCAGCAACTATTTGAGGCATTGGCAAGCAAAGCAATACTGTTTCCACCTCAGATGCTAAATCCTTAGCAGAGGCGCAAATCTTTGCCCCTGATTTAGAAAGCCGCTCTAATGCCTTCTGACTCTTGTCATAGATGTAGAGCTCGTATCCTGCTGCAATCAGGCGATTAGCAAAATGAAACCCAATATTGCCAACGCCAATCAGGCCAATCTTCATGTCTCCTCCAACCATTCTTATATTTTTAGAAAACAATACTGGAAGGGGATTGGAAAGCTAACCCGTACATACCATTAGTGTTAATGGATTTAGCTTAAATTAGCGGTTGAGTATACTTTTTATTTATTATCCCATAACTTTAGGTTATAGGCTTGGGGAAAGCAGTATCTCTATGAATTTTTCAGCATGGGTTCCCTGGCGATCGAAAACCGAACGCGCAATAGATGGTTTAAGCAAAATATCTTGCTCTAGTGGTCTAACTTGCAAGCCAACCCAGGCGCCGTTGGAAACCGTAAACTCATCCACGATCGCCACCCCCATACCTGCTCGAACCAGGGAACAAGCCACCTCAGTCTGATGAATATGGATACGTGAATTAAAAACTAAGCCCGCAGACTCAAATGCCGTTCGCACCAATTTTCCAAACTGAATCGATGGATGGTGAGAAATGAGTTCGTATTGCGATAAATCTTCCAATGAAATTTTTTGCTTAGGTGCAAGTGGATGAAGATCTGGAATCACACAAACCATTCTGCCAGTACGAAATGCTTGTACCTCTAAATTAATATGCTCCAAAGGAAGTACCGAAACAGCTAAATCAACTTTGTTGCTTAAAATTTCTTGGGCCATGCTATTGAGCATAGTAGTGTGATAGTTCACCTGAATTCCGGGATAGCGTCTTGTAAAACGGGTTATTGCTTCTGGCATCACTGAATAACTCAAACAGGGGCTAGAAGAAATATTGAGAACACCGGCTGGACCATGTAAAAGATCAGAAGCAAAATCATCCACGCGCTGTGCGTGTTGATAAAAGTCCTCAACCTCGTTATATAAAGCTTCGCCCTCGGGGGTCGGAACCAACTTTCCCTTAACGCGATTAAATAATTTATAGCCTAGAGACTCTTCTGTCTGGGAAATGAATCGACTAACTGCTGGCTGAGAAATAAACAGCATTTTCGCGGCATCGCTAATCGTTCCAGTCAGCATGACTGACCTAAAAACTTCCATCTGACGCAAACGAAACTTCATAGCAGCCTCAGCGGCATATCCTTATTTAGGAATATATTTGGTATAGAGCACTTGAGTGCCATTACGTCCACATCCTTTGGCAACCAATTCACTATACAAACGTTTGGCTAGGGATAATGCGGGCATATCTAATTTGTTCTTATCTGCTTCATCCAAAGCAATACCCAAATCTTTCAGAAAGTGCTCAACATAAAAGCCGGGGGCAAAATCACCAGCAATCATTTTCGCTCCTGAATTGAGCAACTGAAAACCAGATGCTGCACCACCGCCAATAGACTCCATCACTTTGCTTGCGTCAAGACCTGCTTGCTTGGCATAAGCCAATCCTTCACTCACACCCATAATGGTGCCTGCAACAACAATCTGGTTACACATTTTGGTATGTTGGCCGGCTCCTGGTCCACCCTGCAAGACAATATTGGTGCCCATCATTTTCAGAATCGGCAGTACCGCATCAAAATCAGCCTGTTTACCGCCAACCATGATTGAAAGCTTAGCGTTACGAGCGCCAATATCTCCACCAGATACTGGTGCATCTAATGAATGGCAGCCTCTTTTTTCAGCCTCTTGCGCAATGCGTACTGCAAGTGAAGGGCTTGAAGTTGTCATATCTATTAAATAAGCATTTTTTGCTTTATCTAAGATCTTGCCTGCGCCAAAGTAAATCTCTTCCACATCAGATGGATAGCCCACCATCGTAATAATGATATGAGAGCTTGCAGCGAGGTCGCCCACTGTGTCGCACCACTGAGCGCCCTTCTCTACTAAAGCCTTGGTTTTCTCTTTAGAGCGGTTATATACATTGACAGGATAACCAGCAGCAAGTAAATGTCCTGCCATGCTCGCCCCCATAATTCCAAGCCCAATAAATCCAATGGTAGGTTTCATTTCTGAGTCTGAACTAATCATCTGTATGCATATACATTTGTAATGGCAACCTTTATGAATAAGTGGAAGTAATGCAATTTACTTAACTAATTTTCTAACTCTATTAAAAATAAATTATGCTTTAAAAATTAATAGCAATTAATATTCTTTAAAGCAATAACTACTGTACATATATACAGTACTAAAAAAATACGGCTTAGGAATAAGATCCTTTTCATTAAATCATATTGAATCTTAAAGCCATTGCCACCAGAATTTATAAAAATTATAAAGATATATACTGAAGATAATTATTCAATCATTGAATAAATTTTCTGCAGAGGAAAAGTATGTTTCAAAAACATAAGCTTATCTTAGTAGGATTGATGTTATCTTGTTCAACATTACTAAATTCAGCGCTTGCTCAAAATTTTCCCAACAGGCCCATTAGAATAATTACGCCACTACCAGCTGGTTCAGCCACTGACTCAGTAGCAAGAGTAGTCTCTAAAGCGGCAAGTGAAATTTTGGGGCAGCCAATCGTAGTTGAGAATAAACCTGGTGCAGATGGAGCTATTGCAGCGCTTGAAGTAGCTAGAGCAGCTCCAGATGGATATACCTTGCTATTGGCAACAAATAGCCCTTTATCCGTGGTGCCTGCGCTTAAAAAAAATCCCCCTTATGACGTCAATAAAGATTTCACACCAATAACAGATATAGGGCGCTTCACCTTATTTTTAGTTGTTAACTCTGAACTGCCAGTCAAAAATCTCCAAGAACTTATTGCTTACGCAAAGAAAAACCCTGGTGCACTAAGCTATGCGTCAGGCAATACAGCAGGCTTTGTAGCAATGGAACAAATTAAGTCAATTGCTGGCTTAGACATAGTTCATGTACCTTATAAGGGTGAACCCACAGCAATGAATGATCTTTTGAGCAATCGAGTACAACTGATGTTTTCCAATTTAACTACCGCGATGCCTCATATCCAAAGCGAAAAATTACGCCCAATCTCACTATCATTACCAGTGCGCAGCAACATACTGCCAAATGTTCCAACCCTTGCCGAGCAAGGGCTACAAGGTTTCTCTATCATCTCCTGGAACGCGCTAGTTGGTCCGGCTAAAATTCCAACGAACATAGTCAACCGCTTAAATACTGCATTTAATCAAGCCCTATCTCAGCCTGAGGTTATCACTGCCCTTGGCAAGCAAGGTATTCCAATTAAGGGTTCCACCCCTGAAGCTTTAGCTCAGTTAATTAAAACGCAACTGGAGGACTATTCAAGAGTTCTACGTGCCGCAGGAATAGAGCCTGAATAGACCCCAAATTATTTCTTAATTTGCTTGACCCCCATTTTTTTTACATCTATATCGCAAATACATAACGCATAAAGTTGGGCTAAAAATCCTTGGCCATAAGGATTGGCTGCACTCAAATAACGTGGATTTGGGCTTCCCACGTTAACAATCAAAGGTCCTCGTTGTTGGTGATGCATAGTGCCATCACGATAATCAAAATGGTTTTTTAAAACGGCTTCTAAAGCAGAAAATCCAGCACTTGCATAACTTTTGTCTAAAAGTCCAAGCTGATATCCTTTTACAAAGCCATAACCAATCATCACTGTTGCGCTAGTATCTACGGCAGAATAAGGATCATCAACCGTACAACGCCAGAACCCATTTTCTTGAAGCATTTTTAAAGATTTACAGGTTTGTGAAAACTGTTTTTTTAATTTTTCTGGTACTTTGTTAATAACCTCGAGCGTATCAACTACACCTGCCAACCACCAGCCATTTGCACGGCCCCAAACCGTACCATCAATCCAAATATCCGTTTTGCAATAACTATCTTTAACATCAACAGCAGCATTAATGATATGGCGAACTAAGCCATTCTTTTCTGCCAATAGCTCATGCATTCTCATCAAGTCATTTAGCGCCATTTTTTCTTCACCCATAATCGCAAGTGAAGGAGAAACCATATAGGCAGTATCTGCAAAAATCCATCCCTGGGTGCTTGGTGCAGTCGAAAAAATAGGCGCTCCTGCTACCTCAACCCTCTCCTGTAAGTAAATTTTTAATGCCTCACGCGCCTCCTTAATATACCCAGCCAACACAAGAGGGCGAATTCGCGACATTGAATCACTAATGTTTGGATGAGCAACAATACGACCAAGAGGTTTAGCACTTCGAGGAATGTTACCTTTACCCTTTAAGGTATTTTCCAATTGTTTATGTAACATATCATCCCAACCGGAAAGATGCATTCCATTTAACATTGCAGCATGTTTTCCGCCCGTATCAATCGGCTCTTTTAAACCACGCTCTAAAATTTTTCTAACAATTAATTCAGCCATTTAAATCTCCTTTAATAAAGGTTGAAACGAACATTAATCAATCTAATAAGTCCTTAACTTCCAATAAATTTTGGCGCTCGCTTAACAATAAATGCATCTGCGCCCTCTTTATAATCATTTGTTTGCAATAGATTACGTGCTTGATTTTCTGAAAGAGATAACCCTTCCGCAATAGAAATACCAATGGAGCGTAAGATTGTTTCTTTAGTGGCCTGAACTGCCAAAGGGGCATTACTTGCAATTTTCTCAGCCAATTTAATTGCTGTATTTAGTAACTCATCCTTAGCAACTATTTTATTTACCAGCCCAATACGATATGCCTCTGCTGCATTAATCGCATCACCAGTTAACAATAGTTCCATAGCCCTTCCAAGTCCAATAATTTGAGGTAAAAGAACCATGCCACCACTTGCGGCAGCAATTCCCCTAGTAACCTCGGGAAATCCGAAAGTAGCATCTTCACTAGCCAAACGAATATCAGAATTTAAGGCTAGCTCCAAACCTCCACCCCTGATATTTCCTTGCAATATAGAAATGATTGGTTTACTGAAATTGAAAGGTGGAATGTAATTTAGTTTACGGCGCTCACCCGGAAGCCCCTCATATTTTTTAGCAAGATCTAACTCCTCAGGCGTGATTTCGATTTTAATTTCCTCACGATATCCAAATCCTGGATTTGTATATTTCAGATCCATACCAGAACAAAAACTAGGGCCATCTCCGTAAAGAATAATAGCCCTTACGTTACGATTCAACTGGATCTCTGGCCAGAGATCTGCAAGCATACGAATCATTAATGGACTTAAAGCATTATGCCGATCTGAACGACTCAGGCATACAAGAGCAATGTGATTTTCTATAGAAAATTTAATCGGGGTACTCAACTGGTATCTCCTTCTTTTAGGATCAATAATTTATGCTAAGAGCGCCTCGCCTCGAGTCAGAACTGACTTATTGCTACCGACAATCTCAGAACAAAACCATATCTTTTTATCTTTACGCCACATCTTTGTAAGCAAAGTTTCACCAGGAATTACTGGCTTGGCAAAACGGGCAGACATTTCGATCAATAGCTCTGGTTGTGTTGGGCAGAATGCCTGGATTAAAGCCCAATTAGCCAAGCCAAAACTCATCCTTCCATGAAGAATAGGTCGAGAAAATCCTGCTTTTGTCGCATGTTCGGGATCAGCATGCAAAGGATTGTAGTCACCACTTAATCGATAAAGTAGCGCTGCTTGTGGCAATGTGCTAATGCTGATTTGTGCATCAGGCAATCTACTGGGAAACTCATATTCTTTTTGATCATCAGAATCACCGCCGCAACCGCCATCACCTCGAGCCATTGAAGAAGATATCACCGTGCAGATTAAACCTTGATCTTTTTTATCAATCAGTTGATTTTCAGTACGCAATAAAGCGCCTACAGATATGCCCTTATCTATTATGGCTGTGATTTGTGTTTTTCCAATCACCGTACCGCTGACTGGAAGAGGTCGATGCATTACAAAGCCTTGTTCTGCATGTACTACCTTTAATGGATTTACGGTTGTACCACGTTCCCAATACCACAATGGTGGATAGGCAAGCACCACAGACATCGCAGGTAGGGTACGAAGGCGATCTTCTAGAACAAACTGCAACTGATTTTCGTCGAGAGGATCTTGACCAATGCCTATACCCAGGGCATAAAGAATCGAATCTTTGGCAGAATACGTTCTCTCAATATCTTTAATCTTCCATTTTTTTAAGGTTTCGTAATGTAGTGTCATAAACCAAACCTTTTTTCAGCAGAATGTAGCTCTGCACTTCCACCCTTTAGAACAATAGCGTCTCTTAAACTCACGACTGCCTCAAAGTACACCGAGTTATGATTTAACCAAATCCTAAAATCGATTGCATCGCCAGGGAAAACAGGTGCGGAAAAAAAAGTGCTAATAGACTTTAACCCTTTCGGATTTGAATCGCAGCAAGCTTCCAAAATGGCCTTAGTTGCCATTCCGTAAGTACATAAGCCGTGCAAGATAGGCCTATTAAATCCTGCTTTAAGAGCCACTAAGGGGTCTGCATGAATAGGGTTGAAGTCTCCATGCAGTCTAAATATCAGAGCTAATTGCGATAGTGTTGTGTAGTGCCTAATGAAATCTGGCGGACGCATTGGGCGCTCCTTAATTTGCCGATGCCCATGTTCATATTTTGCACCACCACACCCACCATCGCCCCGACAAAACATCGATGCCTCTATAGTTGCAAGCAAATCTCCAGATTTAGTCTCATAAAGATTTCGCTCGAACCACACAATGGCACCGTGATTAGGGCCCTTATCTTCAATTCCTGTAACTTTCAAAACACTACCGACCTCGGTTGCTACTGGCAATATCTTATATAAGTGGATCCCTTGAAATCCATGAACCGCCAAAGTTGGATTAATGCCGACTTTGGCGCGATATAGCCAACCCCAAGGAGACGCCAGTATCGTTGCCATGCTGGGAACAGCTTTTAGCTGTCTTTCATATACGAAACTAAGGTCATTTTCATCTACAGGATTACTGCCGTAACCTAGACTCAATCCATACAAGATAGTGTCTTGAATAGAATAATCTTGAATTATCTCAGGCTCTTGCCAAGCCATCAGTTTTTCATAGTCAAGAGCCATATGATAAAACTAGTACGTTAATCTTGAAAATACAATGCCATCGTTCTTTTTTAAAGCTGTAAAACTACAAATCATATCGCTTGAAGTATCAGGAAAATCAGTTCGATAATGTCCACTTCGAGTCTCTTCGCGCTGAAGACAGGCGTGCAAAATAAGTATGCCGGTAGTAATTAGATTTCGAGTACTCATGCCTACAACCAGATTTTCAGGGGTTAGAGCAAGCGTATCTTCAAGCTCTCTTTGGGTTGAAATTAAATATTTCAGAGCAGCTTTCATAGAAACAGCATTTTTTTCAATTAAACAATCCTTTTGCATGATTTTTTGAACACTAGAAGAAATTTCTTTAATTGACCTTGAATGCCCATCACGATTCCGATGTAAGGCTGCCTCGATAAAGTTGAGAGAGTCATTTAATGTATGTGGCTCGCCTTGCTCTGTTACTTTTGCTCTTTTTGCAGCAGCAATACCGCTTCGATTTCCAAAGACTTGTCCTTCTGCTAAAGAATTCCCTCCGGGTCTATCAGGACCCCTAACCCCTCCAGCCAATTCACCAATCACAAATAAGCCAGGAATACTACTTTGGGCATCAGAATCCATCATCCTCACTCCACCATTCATGCATTGAAAAGCTAAACCAATCTCCAAAGGGTCTTTATCGGGCTTCAGCCCATGGGATGACATCCAACGATATGTATTAGGCATACCATTGGCGATTTTTTCTATTGGAATGTGTGCGAAGGAGAGATAAACACCGCCACGCTCCGTACCGCGACCCTCATTAATCTCCCGAGTAATGGCAATCTCAATAAAGCGTGAATCATTAATGGTAGTAAAAGGAAATACTTTTTGATCATATACATTATTCAAATCAACACCACCAGGGATGTACTTGGCTATAAATTCTTCATGTTGATTGTTTAATAATTTAGGATGTAAACCAAAACAGGAACCGCTAAATAGTTGTACATAGGGATGAATCAAGGCTGGACCCACTTGATGAAATTCCATATTCACTAGAGTAGCGCCATGACGATAACAAATAGCCTGTCCGTCCCCAGTCATTTCTGCAGTTGAAACTTGCTGCTGGAAAGCACCATGAGCTCCTCCAGTCCCCAAAATAACTGCTGGAGCTTCGTAATGAATTAATTGTTGACGCGAAGTATCGTAGCAAAGCGCGCCAGTAATGACGCCATCACGATCACAAATAATATCTAACAACGCTACATTTTCATCAACCTGAACACCAAGACGAATAAGCTCATCTGTAATAGCCGTTACAAAAGCTTTGCCAGTCTTTCCCTTTACCCCAACTGCCCTAGCATAGCTACCAAAATCACTTTTTATTAACTTGAACTCCCCAGCATTGCTACGATCAAGAGGGACACCTAAATCAATTAAGTCACGGACTCGATCAGGTGCATCTTCGGCCAAAATACGAACTAATTTAGGATCAATAAAACCTTTGCCAGCCCTCATGGTATCTTCGTAATGGATTTCAACGCCATCAGCTTTATCGCCAAAACCAGCGGCACCCATACTCATAATTTCACTTGCGCCATGAACCGTACTTCCGCCAGATTTTAAAGGCGCTTTTGTGACCAGCCTAACCTTTGCGCCTTGTTGAGCGGCAGACAATGCAGCTCTTGAAGCTGCACCACCACCTCCAATAACAAGAACATCTGTTTTTACTTTAATTAATTCAAGGGGCAAAGAATTCATCGCAGACCTTTTTAAATTATTTATTTTTAGGTGAAAAAATAATGCCCTCTTTCAAATAGCTATCTATTTGTTTTGGGTCAAAGCCAATCTCTCCAAGAATCTCAATTGAATGCTCTCCTAATTGGGGCGCCCCAAAACGAATAGCTGGATCGACTGATTTCATTCGTATTGGACTTCGTAATAAGCGAGTTTTACCTGCAACTGAATGGAAATGCTCAACTACATTACCACGCTGAATTACTTGTTCACTATTAGTTGCCTCTTCAATATTGAGTACCGGCGCTATACAAACATCCTTATCTTTCAATAAGCTAAACCATTCATCCCGGGTTTTTGTTAGAAAGATTTTAGTTAAATCAGTACGAATTTTTTCTTGGGTTTCATTATCGGCATACTGCAACTCAAGCCAATCATTGCGCCCCAAGCTAATGCATAAGTTCCGATAGAAGTGATCCTCTATTGCTGCAATTGTGATCCACTTACCATCCTTAGTGGCATAAATATCAGACCAAGGATATTTACCGTTATGTCTTTCTTCCCCCCTAGATGGCGGCTGACCCCCACCTAAGTATGTGCTTAATCCTGTAATAGCCAATGAAAAAGCACTATCAAATAGTGAAATATCGATATATTCGCCTTCTCCATTAGTCTCAGAGTTACGGAGGGCCATCAATATAGCAATCGTTACCATATGGGCTGCAGTAATATCTGCCAATTGCGGACCAGATAAACTTGGCTCCCCACCACTTCGTCCGATCAAACTTAATACACCCGCAAGCGAAAGATAATTAGGATCATGCGCAACCAAGTCCCGATATGGAGCCTCTTGCCCAAACCCCGACAAAGAGCAATAAACAATACTCGAATTTACGGCTTTTATTGATTCATAATCAATACCAAGCCGCTTCACCACTCCTGGCCGAAATTGCTCGAAAACTACATGAGATTGACTAGCTAATTCAAGAAAAATTTCCTTACCTTTGGCAGTTTTTAAGTCTATTGCCAGCCCACGTTTATTGCGATTTAGCTGCAAATGGCGCGAAGCAATTCCGCCTATTTTTGGTTCTGTAAAACGAAAGTTATCGCCAGCATTAGTATCTTCTACTTTAATAACTTCCGCACCAAAATCAGCCAATGCTTGGGTTGCCAAGGGTCCTGGTAGTTGCCTTGATAAATCGAGGATGCGAATGCCGGTAAGTGGTAGTCGTTTTTCCATGATCCTTTAGTGCCGATACCCAAGTAAATATTCAGCAATCAAGGTCCGATGAATTTCATTTGACCCCTCAATGGTTTGCATAAATTTAGCGTCGCGCCAGATGCGCCCAATCTCATACTCATCGGAACAACCATACGCACCATGTATTTGCATAGCATCTTCAGCGGCCCTCATTAAGACATCACTGGCATACATCTTGGCCATCGAAGATTCAACACGCGCACGTTGACCAAGATCTTTCTCTAAGGCAGTCTGTAAAACCAATAAACGAGCAGTTTCATAGCCAACCTTCATGTCAGTAATTTTAGATTGGATCAATTGACGCTTACCAATTGCTTCACCAAACGTGGATCGATTCTGCGCATACTCAATCGATAAATCTAAACATGCCTTAGTCATACCTACACAACGAGATGCAACCCCAAGCCTACCGTTTTCAACCGAGGACATAGCTACCTTGAAACCCTCACCCTCGGCGCCCAAGCGATTTGAAATTGGTACACGCACATCTACCATATTCATTTCACCAGTTTCCATAGGGCGAAAGCCAATTTTATTTTTAAAAGGAGTTCGAGTAATCCCCGGCCAATCCGGCTCTAATATAAAAGCAGTAATTTCTCTTCGATCTTTACCAGTATCAACCGTGGCAAAAGTTAAGATCCATTTACAGGATTCAATCATTGAAATCCATATCTTGCTACCATTCAAGATATAGTAATCACCTTTTCTCTCGGCGCTTGCTTTCATAGATGCGACATCAGAACCAGTATGTGTTTCTGTTAAAGCAAATGCAACTGGGCCATCGCCCTTTGCTAGAGGAACTAAATATTTTTGTTTTTGCTCTTCGTTACCAAATTTAAGGACACTGATACCACCGACCCCACTAGCCCATGTGGCTGAAGCAGCCATTGATTGGCATGCTTGAGCTAATTCCATAATAATGAGCGAATAGGTAACATGATCTAGCCCGAGCCCTCCATATTCTTCAGGAACTACCCCTCCCGTTAATCCTAAAGAGGCTAATTCTTTGTACAGATCCATTGGAAAGTATTCTTCACGATCATACATTCGCACCCTAGGTCGAATGCGTTGTTGCGCAAATTTTCTGGTGGTTTCTAGTATTGCAGATTGCTCTGAA
>Ga0164294_10004977_pt1 | contig 11470 bp, 8 predicted proteins | sample GEODES005metaG_FD_111479 | JGI IMG/M metagenome (GOLD analysis project Ga0164294, IMG submission 111479) | Oligotrophic lake water microbial communities from Sparkling Lake, Wisconsin, USA - GEODES005 metaG | ecosystem: Environmental > Aquatic > Freshwater > Lake | place: USA: Sparkling Lake...
GCGGCCGAGCCGGCGACCGCGCAGAAACTTCAGTCGCTGTGGGATGCCTGGAACGCCGAGCAGATCCCGCCGCTCTGGCCGCCAAACAAACCCCAGGCGGCGCCGGCGGCCGCGGCGCCCGGAAGTTGAAAGACGCCGCCGGCGCTATTCTTGGTCGGCCGACTCTTCGCCGCGGAACAATCGAGTGCCGCGGCCTGTGAGCTTCAGGTAGAAGTCGGACGGCAGCCCCTCATAGGTCACGAACTGGTTCGGTGAACCATCGGGCACGTCGTTCGTGCACTTGAAGATCGCGGTGCCCTCGTCCACCTCGTCGAACATGGCCACGTAGAGCATCTCTGCCCCCGCCGCCTTCGCCGCCTCGAACTGCGACCAGAAAAACTCCCCCTTGAGCCGCGGGATCGCATCGAGCTTGGCACCCTTGAGGTTCGACCAGCTGAACCCCGGAAAGGCGACGGGCATGTAGTCGAGGCCATGCTCGCGACACCAGGCAAGGTCGGCCTTCCAGATCTGCTCACCGTGCCCTTGGGCCTCGTCCGGCGTGTGGTACCGGCCCACCGTCCACGGGCTGACCACGTCGGCGAGTTTGATGACGTCGTGCAGGAGCGGCTCGGCGACGGCGTCGCGGTCGAGCGTCCGCCAGCCCGTCGGCACCCCGAGCATGACGGAGCAGCCGTCCTGCTTGAGAAACTCCACCAGCGGGCCGCACTCCGCGACGGTGTAGTTGCGGTCGCGATTGAAGCCGACGCCCCAGACCACCACGACCGGACGACCGCGATGCCGGAGGTAAGCGGGATCGTCGCACACCCGCATGCGGGTGCGGAGTTCCCGCCAGTCGTCCATCACCACCGACATGCTCTTGGGGCCAAGTCCGCTGAGGTCATACATCACGGCGTAGGTCCGACCAAACCGGTTCGCACCCTCGCGGCAGTGGTTGAGGACGACGTTGCTGTGCCGCAGGTGATTGGCGTGCATGAGCGGGGTGGCGAATCGCTGCACCATCACGCCGTCGATCCCATACTGCCGCATCCACTGGAAGTGCCGCAGCACGGTCGCCTGCTTGAAGGAACTGAACACCTCCGCCGGCTTCCCGGCAACGCTGCGGAGTTCGGTCGCGAATCGCTCGTCGGGGCCACACTCCGACATGTCGGGCCAGAGATCGATCCGGGCGTTGCCCGGCCGGGGTGTCCGCTCGTCTTTCGTCCAGTGGTGAAAGCCGAGATTCGCGCCGTCCCCCTCCGCGTTGAACCAGCCCTGGTAGCCGCAAAGCACCTTGCCGACCATCGATTCTGGATCGACTTCTCGAACGCTCTCACCGTCATACGGGCGGAGCGTCTGCTCGTAGACCGCCTGAAGTTCCTCAGGAAAGGCCCCCAGGACGGGCGAGACCGGCACGACCGAGACCAGGGCCAACGCGCTGATTGCGACGGCCGCCACCAGAGTCTCTCGGGCTGTCATCTTCATCGTTCCGGTCATGGTGGGTCCTGGAGGTGGGGAGGTAGGGTGGCGGCTGATTCAAAGTGCTTCGTCACGGCGTTTCAACGAGTGTCACGACACCCACGTTATACCGTCGCTGCCCGTCATCCCCTGCAAGTGGCAGCGCGATCGCCGGCGTGCCGTCGCGCCTCCCCACGGAGACGAAAAGACGGTGGGTGCCCGGTCGCGTCACGGGGGCGAGGCGGCCCACCGTGAACTCGCTCGCATGCTGCACGACCGGGGCTTCGCCCGGTGAACCGACCGCGAGCGTCCGCATGTCGAGGCTTTCGTCCGACAGCACCGCGATGATCGCACCTTCGTCGTCCTTGATCGTGAGCGTCATGAAGCCGCCGGGATGACACGGCGCGACCCCGGCGTTTGTCCATGCTGAATCGACGCGAAACGGCCGGCCGATGACGACGCGGTCGGGCCAGCGGATCTCGCGGACCTGCAGGCGGTAACCAAGCCGGCGGTTGACGGAGTCGATCACAGCTCGGTTCTCGTCGAAGAATACCCGCGGATTCCAGTGGATCGACAGGTAGCTCGCGTGATACTCCTCGACGGCCTCGAGGAGTCGCGTGCCGTCGCCCCACGCCCCCCGCTCCTTCGAGCCGCCGTAGTGCTCGTGCTCCAGGATCACCGGCAGCTTTGGCCAAAACGCCTGGGCGAGGCCGGCGTGATACCACTGCCGCGGCGGCGGCTGCACCATGATGCTGTCGTCGCGGAGCGTCACGTCCTTCGAGAGCGCATAGTCGGTGAGCGGAAACCGGTCGCCTGCCGCGTCGTGCCCGACGATGTCGTCGCTGATGCAGAGGAGCGTGCGAGGAAAGTGCTCGACGTGCAGGTCGATGTGCCGGCGGATGAGCTCGTCAGCCCGGTCCTCGGGCACCCGACTGCTCATGTGCGTATGCCCCTCGCCCCAGAGCCCAAAGCTGCCGATGTCGATGAAGGCGACATCGGGATTGCCGTCGTAGCGGGCTGCCATCGCCGCCAGGAACCGGCCGAGCTTTTCAAGAAAGACCGCATCGCCGAAGTCGGGATCCCAGCATGGGCCCTTGTCCACGGGCCCGTTGCCGAACTCGTAAAACGTCCCATTCGCGCCGGCGTTTTTCACCCACTCGGGCGTCGCCCAGGGAAGCCAGTTCTCGGAGCAGGTGATGCGAAACGCCACCTTCTTCCCCCGGGCAATCCACCGCTGCGCCGGCGTGTCGAGGATCGCCCAGTTGAACCGCCCTTCCTCGGGCTCGACCATCGACCAGGGAATTCGCAGGTAGACGGTGGAGACGCCGGGGAACCAGTCGGCGGTGTCGCCGGCGGCGAGATGCGACCCGTAGTTATCCGGCACGTTCGAGTAGTAGTGCATCGTCCAGCCCATGCCGGGATTGACGATCGCTGCTCCCGTGTCGGACGGCCGCGCCACGGTGATCCCGTCCACCCGCTGCTCCACGCCGGGGCTCGCGGCCGATGCAGCCGCCACGGCCCCCACCAACGGCGCGACAAACAGGACCAATAGTTTCATGGCATTCTCTCGATGACGTCGTGGGCGGGATGGCACAGCGGGCGGCTAGCGGTGGCGGAAGCGGTCGAGCAGCACGGCCCCGAGGATCACGAGGCCCAGCACCACTTTCTGCGTGTAGCTCTCGACGTTCGTGAGGTTCATGCCGTTTTGGATCACGGCGATGATGAACGCGCCGACGAGCGTGCCGAGCATCGAGCCCTCACCGCCGCGGAGACTCGTGCCCCCCACCACAACGGCCGCGATCACGTAGAGTTCGTACATCCCGCCGTAGGTCGGCGAGCCGCTCTTGAGCTGCGACGCCATGATCACGCCGCCGAGCCCGGCGAGCACCGCGCAGGCGACGTAGGCGAACAGGAGCACGCGATCCACCGGCACGCCCGAGAGGTGCGCGGCCTCACGGTTGCCGCCGACCGCGTAGAGATAGCGGCCGAGCGTCGTCCGCGACATGAGTATGTGGGCAAGGCCGTAGAGCAGGAGCATGAGCACGACCGCGTTGGGCACGCTCAGGAGATTCGCGCCGCGGCCGAGCCACACGAACGAATCGGGAATCTGATAGATCGACTGACCCTGGGCGAGGATGTAGGCCATGCCGCTGCTGACGAGCATCATCGCCAGCGTGACGATGAACGGCGGAATCCCGCACCGCGTGATCATCAGCCCCGTGAATGCCCCCACGAGGCCGCACGCGGCGATGGCCGCCACGCAGGCCAGCAGCATGCCGCCAGTGGAGGCCTCCGGGCCCCCGAGATAGTCGCGGATGATGCCGGCCGCCACCACCGCCGAGAGGGCCAACAGGCTGCCCACGGAGAGGTCGATGCCCCCGGTGATGATCACCATCGTCATGCCAATCGCGATGATCGCAATCACCGCGATCTGGTTGGCGATGTTGAGGAGGTTCTCCGCCTTGAGGAAGTTCGGCCAGCGGTAGCTCCGGGGGACCACTAGCCGGGGCGTACCGACCGTGGGAAAGTTGGTCGCGAGGTCGGAGAACACGAGCCACTTCCCGGCGGTCTGCGTGCAGGCAATGGCGTCGATCGTGCCACCGCCACCGGCGATCTCCACGAGGGCGTCGCGAGCCTCCTTCGGTCCGCCGGTGACTGTCTTCAGCACCTGGGCCCCCATGGCGGCCAGCTCGCGATCCAGGCGGGCGGCGAAGGCGTCGTCGCCGGGCTGGTCGCCAGCCACGACGAGCACCCGCGGCTCCCGCCCATACTCCCCGCCGATCGCCGCGGCCACCTGCTTCGCGGCAGCCTCGCCAGTGGGCGACTGCTCGCTCGTGGTCACCACGCTGAAGGTGCCGCAGAGCAGCAGGAGCACAAGCACCATGCCGTAGTCGGAAAGCAGTCGCTGCTTCATGGTCAATCTCAGGCGTGTGCCAGCTCCATGACGTGTTCCTGTGTCGCCTGCGGCACGTCGGCAATCTCGCCGGTCACGCGGCCGTCGTGCATCACGAGGATTCGGTCGGCCATGCCGAGCACCTCAGGAAGTTCGGAACTGATCATGATGATCGAGGTGCCGGCCGCCGCTAGCTCGTTCATCAACAGGTAAATCTCGTATTTCGCCCCGACGTCAATGCCGCGGGTGGGCTCGTCAAAGATCAGCACCTCGCAGTTCCGGGCCAGCCACTTGGCCAGCACGACCTTCTGCTGGTTGCCACCGGAGAGCGTGCCAGCGACCTGCTCCTGGCCCGCCACCTTGATCCAGAGCTGATCGACATAGCGGGCGAAGGCCTCCCGCTCTCGCAGCTGGTCCACGAATCCGTGGCGGGAGAGCCAGCCGAGGTTTGGCAGCCCGAAGTTCTCCCGGACCGAATGCCCGAGGACGAGCCCCTGAAGTTTCCGGTCCTCGGTGAGCAGGCCGATGCCCGCCGCGATCGCGTCGCGGGGAGACGAAATGGCGAGCAGCTTCCCGTCGAGCCGAATCTCGCCCGAGTCGCGGGCGTCGGCGCCGAAGATCAGTCGCACCATCTCGGTGCGACCGGCGCCCACCAGCCCGGTGATCACCAGGATCTCGCCGCGGCGAACCGCAAACGACACATCCCGCACGGCCGGCGGCCGCGAGAGGTGGGCGACCTCCAGGCGGGGCTCACCGATCACGGCGGTCCGCGTGGGAAACTCCCCCGCAAGTTCGCGGCCTACCATCAGCTCGATCATCTCGCTCCGCGTGATCCCGTCGATCGACCGCTCGCCGACGTTGCCGCCGTCCCGCAGCACCATCACCCGGTCGGCAATCGCAAACACCTCTTCGAGCCGGTGGGTGATGGAGATGATGCCGATCCCCTGCCGGGCGAGGTCGCGGATGATATCGAACAGCCTTGCGGCCTCGTGGCTGGTGAGCGCCGCGGTCGGCTCATCCATGACGATGATCCGGGCATCGAGCGCGAGCGCCTTGGCGATCTCGACGAGCTGCTGCTGCGCCGTCGAGAGCCGTCGGCAGGGCACGTCGAGGTCGATATCCACGCCCAGCCGGGCGAAGAGTTCTGCCGCCCGCTGCCGCTCCTGGCCGCGGGCGACGAAGCCCGCCCGCGACTGCTCCTGGCCGAGGAAGATGTTTTCCACGGCGGTCAGCCCGGGAACGAGCGTGAACTCCTGGTACATAACGGCCACGCCCGCCGACCGCGAGTCTTGCGGTGAGCGGAACGTCGTCTCCCGACCGTCGATCGCGATCGTCCCCTTGTCGGGCCGATGGGCGCCGCCGAGCACCTTTATAAGCGTGCTCTTGCCGGCCCCGTTTTCGCCCAACAGCGCGAGCACCTCGCCGGCCGAGAGCCTGAGATCCACCCCGCGGAGCGCCTGCACGCCGGGGAACGACTTCACGATGCCCGCCATCGCGAGCAGCGGTGGAGTCGCCGTCATACGCCCATCGCGGCTTCGAGGGCCGTGCGCATCGCCGCGGCGTCGGGCTCGACGCCGGTCCAATAGCCGACGCCCACGATCCCCTGGTTCACGAGCATGCCGAGGCCGTCGATCGTCCGGCAGCCCCGGGCCGCGGCGTCGTCGAGGAGCCGGGTCCGCACGGGATTGAAGATCACATCGGCCACCACCATGCCGGGAGCGAGCGAGTCGAGGTCGATCGCCAGCCGGGCCTGCCGGTCGTAGAGGCCGATCGAGGTGGCGTTGATCACGATGTCGGTGCCCGCGGGCACGGCATAGTCGCCATTCCAGACCACCAGATCGGCGGCAAGGCCCAGCGTGTCGCGGAGCAGGCCGACGAGTTCCTCTCCGCGCGGCTGAGACCGGTTGACGACGGTGATCCGCCCCGCTCCCGCGAGGCCGAGTTCCACCGCGATCGCCCGGGCAGCCCCACCGGCGCCGAAGAGCACGATCGACTTGCCGCGTGGATCGATCACCGACTGGAGCGACTTGAGGAAGCCCTTGCCGTCGGTGTTTTCCCCGATCAGCTGGTCGCCCCGCCGTACCACGCAGTTCACCGCCCCCATCACCGCGGCCGACTCCCCCAGCCCGTCGAGGTGGGGAATCACGGTCACCTTGTGTGGCAGGCTGCAGTTAAACCCGCGGAAGCCCATCGCCTTCGCACCGCGGACCGCGGCGGCGAGGTCAGCGGGCTCGACCTCCATGTTGACGTACCGCCAGTGCAGGCCGTGGCGCGCAAAGGCGGCCTCGATCATGGCCACCGTGGGGTTGCCGGCCGCCCCCGTCGACATCGAGCCGACGAGTTCGTGGAGAAATGGTCCCTGGCTCATGGGTCAGTTCAGCTCCGGGTCGCGCTCGGCATCGGCCCGCCGGTAGAGGCTCGTGGGGATCAAGAGTTGCGGCGGCAGCGTCTCACCCTTGGAGTGGCGGATGATGGCGTCAACGATCTGGGCGCCCATCTTGTCTGGAAACTGGATGGGGTCGGCATAGATCTTGCCGTCCTTGATCGCCTGCCGGCCCTCGGGCTGCCCGTCGAAGCCGACGATGAACACGCTCGTCTTCCCGGCCTTCTCCAGGGCGGCCCGGGCGCCGAGCGCCGCGGGGTCGTTGATCGCGAAGATGCCGCGGAGATTCGGGTTGGCCTGCAGCGCGTCTTCGGCGGCCTTGAAGCCGACGTCCTTGGCGCCACCGCTCTCCAGTTCCGCCACGATCTCGATCTTCCCCCTGCCGGCGGCATTGTGGGCGTCGATCACCTCACGAAATCCCTTCACGCGGAGCTGGCAGGATTCCGCCTGCTTGAAGTGGAGGACGGCGACCTCGCCCCCCGCCTCGCCCAGCGCCTCGATCATCGCCACCCCCGCCTCCTTGCCGCCGCTGAAATTGTCGGTCGCCACCTGCGTGACAATCTTCACACCCGGCTCGTTGCAGGGAATGTCGACGGTGAATACCGGGATGCCCGCGGCGTTCGCCTCCTGGATCACCGGAATGATCGACTTCGAGTCGCAGGGGCTGAGCACGATCGCGCTCACTTTCTTGACGATGAAATCCTTGATCTGGTTGCTCTGCTTGGCCACGTCCTTGTCGCCACTGACCACGATTGCTTCGTAGCCCCGCTTGGCCCCTTCGGTCGCAATCGTGTCGCCGATCACCTTGAAGAACGGGTTGTCGAGCGTGAGCAGCGAGACACCGATCGAGCCTTGTGCGGTGGTGGCCGCCGCCGGGGCGGCGGTGGGGGCCGGCTTGGCGCAGCCGACGAACAGGGCGAGCGTGGCGACGAGAAGCGCGGAAGCGATGTGGTGCATGGTGGCTCCGATGTCGGATGGTGTCAGAACGTGCCGGTCGCGAGGAACTCGTGCCGGACGGGAGCCGTGACGCGTTTCCCGGTGGTCGAGACGAACGTCACCTCGCCCGGCGCGAACTCGAGCGTCTTCACGTTCTCGAACCCCTCGGGGATACGGACAACACCCTGGATGTAGTTCACGGTGGTCGGCTTGTCGGCGGTGAGGGTGACGGCCGTCGCGATGCCCTCCTTCGAGAGCAGGTTGTCGCTCACCGAGGCGGCCAGACCGTCGGCGAAGAAGGCGGTCACGTCTTCGAGGCCGAGGCAGTTGTTGCGGCCGTTCCACGGGTGGCCGTGGCGGCCGTGGTTTTCCATCCAGAACACGGTCGTGGTGAGCACGGCGGGATCCTTGAGGGCGAACCAGAGATAGCCGTCGGCCGAAAACGTGGCGGTCGTCCAGGCAGGGCCGCCAGTCTTCTCGGAGGATTCGTTCACGAGCTGCACGAGGTCGGCGTAGCCGTAGCGATCCGGGAGCCGCGTGAGGTCGGCGTCGGCTGCCCCCTTCCAGGCCACGGGCACCTTCGCGAGATCGGTCCACTTCGCCCCGGGCAGCAGGGCCTGATACTCTCGCTGCTTCGGGTCGCTGAAGACGCCGGGGCAGGTCATGCCGAAGCGAATCGGGCTTGTGGCGATCCGCACGGCTCCTTTCTTCTCGGGCATCGCGAGCGTGGCGTGGTGACCGAGCGGAGCCCGCCCGGCGAAGCCCTCGATCGTGTGCCGCGAGTAGACGGCGTTTTGGCCGTCCACGAGCGACAGTTCCTTGATGACGCGGCCTTTTCGGACCTTCGTGTCGATCTCCATCGTGAGCGTGCTCACGTCGCCCGCCTGCTTCGTGCCGACCACCTCCCACAGCTCGCCCACGATCTCGCCATGCGGCGGATGCTTTTCGCCCGCCACCTCCGCGGAGTTGCCGCCGAACGGCATGCAGAAGAAGTCGCCGCGAAGCGTAACCAGCACCGGCGCAGGCATCGGCAGCGGGGCCTCGTCCTGCCAGGGGCTCACGGAGTAGGGCTGCACGGGCCGGTCGCTTGAGCGAAAAAACGTGACCGGCGCCATGTGGCCGCCCCGCGTGGTCACCGCCACCTCGACGTCTTTGGTGGCGAGGATGGCGCTCGGCTGCGAGTGCACGCTGCGGGAGGGCGCGTCGGCTGCGACCGCCGACGCCATCAGAACGAGGCTCGCGGCCAAGGCACGAAGGAACGTCATACGCATCCTGCTCTCATGAAGAGACCGTTCGGGAACCGGCAATGCCGACCAAAAGCGATCTTACAGGATATTTCTAAGCGCTCTATCGAAATCGCAACGGCCAAGGCCCGCGTTCACTCGCCACCGGGGGCGGCCGAGCTCGGTTTCGGAACCTTCGCAGGCCGCTGCGTCTTCAGATACTCGGCGACCACGGCGATGAACTCCCCCTCGGAGACCGTGCCGCTGCCGTCCTTGTCGGTGCTCCAAAACGCGGCCTTCATCGCCAGCGGCACCTCGCCGATCGTGAGGGCCGCGTCGCCGTTGGCGTCGAGCCGGTGAAACATCTTCCTCGTCTTGCGTTCGGAGTCGGCGGCGACCTCCGCCGGCCCGCGGAGATCCGATTCAGGCACGGCGATCTCTATGTCGGCTGGCACGGCGATCGTGAAGTAGCCGATCATCATTTCGTCCCAGGACTGATCCCCCCAGCTCACCGTCTTGTCGGGATCGGGGTTGCTCGGATTGGTCGCCGAGTTGTCGAAGTGGGCGACCGCGTGAATCCGCGTGCCCGGCGGCAGGGTGAGCGGGTTGGTGAGCCGGTACTCCGTCTGCCAGTTGAAGTCGTAGCGCGGAACGTCGAGCAGCACCTCCCGCGTTCCGTCGGGATACTCCGCCTCGTAGCGGATCGTCTTGCCGCGAAGGTGCATGTGCGGCGACATCGACAGGAGCAGCGTGCTCCAGGGGATCCGTCGCGACTTGGCCTCTGCGCGGTAGTTGGCCTCCCGCGCCGGAATTTCGAGGTCTCGCTGGAGAGCGCTCGACGAGACCACGCGGTGCGTGATCGTGGCGGGGTCGGCGAACACCAGGCCGATCCTGCTCAGATCCTCCTGCACCGTGCCGACGGGCGTGTAGTGAACCTGGAAGGCGAGCCTCGCTCCGGCCGGCACGAGCCTCGCCATGCCGTCGGGCAGGGCGTCGGCCCGCACGCCCGGCACATACCCGGCGAAATAACCCTTTCCCTCGCCGATCCCGATGGCGTCGTCGGGCATCCGTACGAAGGCGAGGATGTGGTGAACCACCGCCCGATTACCCGGCACGATCTCCACGGCCTTGATCCACGTGTCTGCCGTGAAGCCGGGATCCACGATGAACCACTGGTAGGCCACCTCTCCCTCGGCCTTGATCCGGAAGGGCTCGGTCTGGATCGGCAGCACGAGGTCGGGGGGCTGCGGCAACTGCCAGCCCTCCACAAACGTCTGGGCTGCCGGCAGGCCGGCCGGATCGCCCTCTGGAGCGCCGTCCTTCGCCCACTGCTCGATCGCCTTCTTGTCGTCGTCCGACAGGCTGCGGTCGTTATGGAAGCTGCCAAACTCCCCGCTCGCATGCCAGGGGGGCATCCGCTGGTCGCGGACCACCTCAGCGATCATTTCGGCCCAGCCGGCCGCCTCGTCGTAGGTCGTCAGCGCGAACGGCGCGATGTCGCCGCTGCGGTGGCATTCGACGCATCGATCCCTGAGGATGGGGGCGATGCGGTTGGAATAGGTGACCGTCGCGCCTGCCTCGGGCTTCCGCACCCGGCCGATGAGGCAGCCGACGGGGTCCGCTCGCGGCATGGTCACGCTCTTTCCGGCGAGGAGTTCGTCCAAGGCGTCGGCCAACTCATTCCGCCCGGGCTTCTCCCTGACATAGCCCACGCCGTACTGGTCGTCGATGCGGCCCGAATAACGAATCACGCGGTCGCGATCGAGCACGTACACCTCGGGCGTGCGGGTGGCGCCGAACTGGTCCGCCACCCGGTTCCCAGGGTCTTTGAGGACCGGAAACTCGAGGCCGTGCGTGCGGGCGGAGGCGGCGATTTCCGCGAGCGAATCGTGCACGTTTGAGTTGATGGCCACAAACGCCACACCTCGCGGGCCGTATGCCTGATGGAGCCTCGCCAGGCGGGGGCTGTAGAGCTTCGCCAAGGGGCACTCGGTGCCCAGGAAGGCGATCACGACGAGTTGCTGACCGGCAAGGTCGTCGAGCGAATGCTGCTTGCCTCGGACGTCTTCGAGCGTGAACCCGGCAACGGGCGTGCCGGCCGCACGGACAAATCCCACCGGCGGCAGCGGCCCGAGGATCGCGGCGGCGACCGCCACATTGGCCCACGTCATTCGCCACCGCATGACCGATTCCTCCCGCGTGCGTGACAGCAACCCGCAACGGGTCGCCAAACCATGACGCCATCATGCCAGATTCACGGCAAAATTTCATCACTCCATCCACGACTATCCGCCACCATTACCGATGACCCTCCATTGGGGGCATGCCCGCCGTCACGCTCCACCAGAAATTTTCGGGCTCATAAATTCTTCTTGATGCGGATCGATACAAAGAGCGATTACGATGCACTGAGGAGGTCATCGCGGGGTACGCGTCGCCTCTCGTGAAGCCGGATGAAAACAGGTCACCTCTCGAGGACCATGCCGATGAAAACTGGAGCTCCCCTTGCCGCATGCGTGATCGTGGCTGTTGCAGTTTCCGTCAGTTCACCCGCGGTGGCTCAAACGCCCAGCACGTATCTCGGCACAACATCCGGGACGA
>Ga0164294_10004978_pt1 | contig 11469 bp, 4 predicted proteins | sample GEODES005metaG_FD_111479 | JGI IMG/M metagenome (GOLD analysis project Ga0164294, IMG submission 111479) | Oligotrophic lake water microbial communities from Sparkling Lake, Wisconsin, USA - GEODES005 metaG | ecosystem: Environmental > Aquatic > Freshwater > Lake | place: USA: Sparkling Lake...
TTGAATTCATTGAATATGAAGATATAGATAATAGTAATAATTCTAATGGTGTTGGAAGCATCAGTAGTGAAGTAGTAGGTAACACTACTTCTACAACTAGCACAACTTCTAGTAATATTAGCAACATCAATAATTCTACTTCATCAAGCTCTTCTGCTGCTGCTGCTGCAGCTGTGAAGAAGGTAAAGGCGGAGGCAACAACTCATAAGATCATGTTCAAATCTGGCGATGACCTACGTCAAGATCAGTTGGTGATGCAGTTGATCGCTCTGATGGACAGACTATTGAAGAAGGTCAACCTCGACCTCAAGCTACTGACCTATGGTATCCTTGCTGTTCGTCAGAATGATGGTAGGTGATGCTGATGTGATGATAATAATTATAATAGTTATGATAATTATAAGGAGGGAGAGAGGGTTTTGATGGTAACGATGATGTTGGAGATTTTGTGAATGATGTTTATGATGTTAATGGTGATATGGATGAGGATGAAAAGCATTTATTATGATAGCTGTTGTTTCTTACTACTTCCGTAGAAACATCAGAGAAAAAGAATGCAATAGAATACACATCGATCGATGTATATATGTAACTCATGTAACTGATCATGTCTTTACGATATATGTAGTGACGTAATGTAACTACAGTCGATTACATTCTCGCTTATACATGCCTATCTACACTTATACCCTTCACTGTATATAATTATATACACATATTTTCATCTATAACTATATCCATCCATGGCTCCATAACTTCATCTACCACTTTCTATCCTTACCTATTATCATCTAACCATCTACCCTCATAACCATCATGTATTGGTAGGTCTTATGGAGTTCGTCACTGGCTCGATGCCAATATCAGCGGTACAAAAGCAGTTTAACAATTCCATCGGGGACTATCTGAAGCATCACAACCACGACAAGTCCGCGCCTTATGAGATCGCCCCCAAGTGAGTTATTGCATGGATGTATGTATAGATAATTGCATAGATGGATAAGTTGATGGATGAATAAATCGATGGATGAACGGATCGATGGATGAATAAATCGATGGATGAATGGATGGATGGATAGATAACTGGATGGATGGATGGATGAGTGGATGAATAGATGGATGGATGGGTGGATGGATGGATGGATGCATACTGCTGGAGGTGTGGATTTTTATTTAGTCGCGTGGTTGTCATCATCATCATCATCATCATCATCATCACTTCCATCATCAACATCGTCATCACTTTCATCTTCATTATCCTCATCACCATCCTTATCACCATTACCTGTAGAGCATTGGATACGTTCATCAAGAGCTGTGCTGGCTACTGCGTGGTCACCTACATACTGGGAGTGGGTGACAGGCATTTGGATAACATCATGGTAACTTTATTGATGATCATACTTAGAATGCTATCATTATTCAATTCATAGTTATTATTCCTCCTTTGTATATATAATACACTATGATCTCTACTACAATAACTACTTCTATTTCATTTCTTTACTGTAGCATCTTATCCCCCGCTTACTTTTATTACCTCTATCATCATATAATCACCTCTATATCATCATATAATCATTATATTATTTATCATTATGTATAGATGAAGCCTAATGGTCAGATGTTTCATATTGACTTTGGATTCATCTTCGGACAAGACCCCAAGCCTATGCCTCCACCTTTCCGATTCACCCGGTCGATGGCCGATGCGATGGGGGGAGAAGAATCGGAGCATTATGCAAGATTCAAGACTTATTGCTGTCAGGTAAAGATAGGTAGATGGATAGATAGATAAATCGATAGATTGATAGATATATACATATGCTTTAGACATGGCTAGGGAATCGATAGATACACATCTTGATGATAATATATTATGGTAATGATGTTGATTATGTTCTTGTTGGTGATGATGATGATGATGATGGTTGTTTTATATATATATCATAGCAGTAGTCACCACCATCTACCAGTTGTCACCTATTATTCATCCACTATCATTATACTCTTAAATTAGTCCTATAACTGGTTGAGAAAATCAGCTAATCTTATTTTGAATCTTCTCAGTTTAATGGGTGACGCAGGTATGCAGTGTCGATTATTATAATAATGATGATGATATCGATGATGATGATGATGATGATGATGATGATGATGATGATGATGATGATGATTATGATTATGATCATCAATATCATCATCATCACCATCTCATCACCACGATCATCATCTCATCACCACCATCATCATCATCTCATCACCACCATCATCACCACTTTCATTATCATCATCATTATCATCATCATCATCATCATCACCTTCATCTGTATGTCTATCTACAGGAATTCAAGACATATCCAAGCGTTCTGATTTAGCAAGTGTATTGATCAAAGTGAAAGAAAAATTCCGACTGGATCTCACAGGTAAGATAAGTAGTTATGAGATGGTGAATGTTGTAGCTTCTGTTTGCGTGTATCGGGATGCATTGTTGGTGAATATTATGACGATGATGATCATGATGATTATGCTAATAATAATGATGACGGTGATGACGAAGGTGCCGATTATTATCAAGATGGTGATGATGGCGATAATAATATCATACTCTATTCGTTCAATTAGACGAGCAAGCCGAGCAGTTCTTCATCGGCCTAATCCATGAATCCTTACATGCCCTTGCTCCAAAGATGATGGAATTTGCTCACAAGATAGCTGTTTCTATGAGATAATGATGGAGATGATGATTATGATTACGATGATGATAACTGACGATGGTTTCACATCTTTTTTTTCTTTGTATATTTACTGTAATTTAATATCATGGTTCTTGTATAAAATAAAGTAATGAATGTTCATATTCACTGTAAGTGATAATAATCATTCTGCGATGTGATGCAATAGTCTTAACATATGCTGATGTAGGCGCTGTTGAGTTCAGATGAGTCATAGAATGTGACTGTTGATGTGATACAGTATGCAGATATAATCTCCAAATAAATATGTTTTGAATGCTCTTTATATATATGAGACTATGATGATGTTTTTCATGTAAATGAATATTAACTTCTTCTCTCTCATTCTTAAAGAGCATGAGCTCAACGGAAAGGTCTAAATATACTTTGTATCAAGTATCTATTGCTGTATCAGTCATACATGGAATCAAGTATCTACTGCTCCATCAAGTATCTGCTATTATATAGAATCAAGTATCCTTTGTTATTGTGATAAGATAATTAGAAAGTTTCGAATGTGTACTTAATTACAAAAATTAGATATTCAGTTGCAGTAAAGATATATGCTTATCATCATTTTCATCATCATCATCACCTTCAACATCTCTAGGATTATCTCTATCATCATCTCTAACATCATCATTTAAAGTACATGTCTATCAATCTAACTACAACACTACTATACAGATTAGCTTACAACCTATATACTGGACTTATTTACACTACTATTCCTTATAGAGTTATTTCCAGAATTAATGGAATTAGCAGAAGCCTCCGAATCTCTTCTCGACCGTCGTCTCTCTATCTTTGCTAACAAAAATCTTCTCTTCACCCTTGCACTCACATATCGATATGATACGATTGCAATGAAGCCTAAGCAAGAGAAAAGAATAATGAACAACAAGGAATCTCTTTCTGTAGATGTTGGTGCATAAATGGTCTGATGACATGTCGTGAATCGATCAAGCTCATCGACATTGCCTTCAAAGCCATAATAGCAATTCGTGCTACCAAAAGTATACTCTGCGCCTCTCTTCATCAACAAATTTCTTACATACACTAAATCATCTTGCCAAGGACCATTACATAAAGTTCCTGTCTTACGGCATATTTTCTCATTGTATGGAATCTTACATAGACAAGTGCATTGATTAGGTTGTGTGCAATTGCCTCTCTTGTATTTCGTACCACGCCATCCATTCATACCGTAAATTGCCACGACACCACATGGATCTTTCTCAAATGCTGTCACCTTATCTTCAAATACAGTCCCTAATTGAGTTCTTGTCAATGGATCTGCGATCACTTCACAGACTGGAGTCTTACAATCAAAACCAGACCATCCTGGTGCACATGTGCATACATCAGGTGCTGTGCAATTTCCACCATTCGAGCAACGGAAACAACCTTCAGCACCTGGAGCTTGTGGTAGATCATTGCAAAATGGATCATAATAACCTTGAATACAGATAGGCATAGAACAATCTGTGCCTGTCCAACCAGTAAATCCTCTACTTGTCGATGGGTGGACAAGCCATAGCACTGAGATAGTTTGAATACAAACACAGTTATCTTTTTTTGAACAAATACCACCATTCAAACAACCAGATACATCAGTGGTGACTTGAAGATGACGACATAAGGGGGTGTCACAATTATAACCCTCATATCCATCAGTACAAGTACAAATATCCGGGCCTATACATGAACCACCATTATAACAAGCATAAACCCCTTCGCCTCTGATCTTATCACCTCTTCTGAAGGAATCATCATCAATTTGGTATATAATATTCGGAGTATTAATGCGAATACTTCTACCAATATCTAAACCATACACAGAACCCACTCCTTTAGTCGAACCTAATCCAGCATCATCAACGTAATCACCTTGTGTCCAATTATATACATGACATAAGAAGCGATTGGAAGTAACATTACTACGACGGTTGAAGTTACTCTTATATGGCTCCAAAACATTGAAATATGATTCAGATGTGCCATATGTTTTCTGATCAAAGATATCGGTATATACTCTTGGAGAATGATATGAACCACAGATACGGAAATTCCTATTTGGGTCTAAGAAGGCTTCTAACTTTCCTGTATCTGATACTGAGCCTGTAAGCAATTTAGGATTACTAGAACAGTAGAACTCATGATCATCAAAATGAGTGACATCTTGACCTTTCGTACGATCGCATTGAAAACAACTATATTCTTTCACACTATTAATCTTCTGGGTTTCAAAGCAACAACCAGTATCAAAAGGATCAAAGCCACAACCAGTTTGAAAGGACTGACCATCATTTCCTGTCACGTAGATATCATATTGAGGGCATCTAGGTAAAGTTATCCCTGACTTTGGATCAGTACAAGTCATCAATGCATCACCACCATGACCACCTAACAATTGGAAACCCTCTATTTGATTCTTCAATTGTTGGATATTTGATGGAACATTTAATATAAATTTTTCATTCTGTGTACAGATAGGAGATGCACAATCATAGCCCATCCAACCACTCATCAGTGGTGTTCCATCATAATCCTGGTATAATGGTCGACCTCCAGCACTACGACCATCACGGAATTCATTAGGCCATTGATAGCATTTGCATACATCAGGTGCCACACATTGACCTCCATTCTGACATTCTTGAGCACACATAGGTATCTCACATTGTACACCTGTCCATCCTTTTTCACAAGTACATGTTTCAGGTAAAGTACAATTACCATTATGTAAACATGGATTCACAACACATAGTGGTGTTTTACAGTCAAAACCATCCCAACCTTTAGCACATTTGCATGTATTTGGAGCAGTACAAGTACCATTGTTCGCACATCCTCTGATAACAGTATCAACACAATTACCACCAGCTTGCTTCCATCTACCAATTGAATGAACACGGCGATCATCGTAAGTAATACGAGGTCGAAATGCTAGATCAGTATCTTGAACATTAGAATCATATGCTTTACCAAAGACATCATATTGCTTCTTTCGATCACTGACACAATTACGAAAAAATTCCATGATACAAGCTCCATAAGCCCATGGATTGCTTGTACGATTCCAGATTCCATATCTTCGATAACCTTCATTAGTAAAAGAAAAGGATAAATTCTTATAAGTCACTGCAGCATCTTTGGGTGACATGAAATGATACACTTTATCCAGTACTCTTGATTTACGATGTGTGGGAGGCCATGACATATTTTTTGCCCAAAATGTGTAGATTTTTCCATCTTCTTGTCTTTTGATATTCATATATCTGGAATAAAAATTTGGATGACTAAACACAAAATTTTCATTTTCCCATTGTGTATTAGCTCGAATTGAACATCGATATCCACCTTGTAAGATAGGTTGTAAATTCTCATCACTTCCATTATATCGAGCACCTTTCACTTTTATAGTCTCTCTCTTCACAATACTTGGACCATTAAAATAGTATTCATTGTCTACATAATAATCAGGATTCGAATATTCTCCTTGCAAGGTATATGAATTTTTAGTTTTATTCAAAAATTTCGCAAATATTTCAACTTCACCTTTATTCCCTAACCCACCGAGATATGTTGTCTGTTGACTTTGATAGTAACCTTGATTGCAAACAGGTGTTCTACAATCAAATCCAATCCATCCTGGTGCACAAGCACATATATCAGGGTTGATACATTTTCCACCATTCGCACAGACATACGTGCCTTGTGACATGTTGAACCAATTGACATTTGCTACTTGTCGATCAGCCTCATATGTCCATGGTCCAGTATGACCATCTGTACGATTATAAGTGTATCCTCTCCATTCATTCTTATAGTATGATTCATAAGGAGTTATTGGAGAGTATCTCAAATTACCAGTTGTTGTACCATCAGCATAGACTAATTGAAAAGGAACTTTAAAAGACGTTGGTAACTCAATGTTCATGCATTCATTTGGAGGGGTCTTTTTGCCTGTTATTCCCACATACGCTGGGCCTGAAGGAACTCGAATCGTTACATATTTCATTTCCAATTGATCACATTCAAATTCATTTGTTGCATTACACCAACTTTGAAGATCACAATTTTTATAGGTTGGTTTCTTTAGAAGATGAATATTTGCTTGGAAGAATCCTTGACTACACACAGGTATACTGCAATCAAAGCCACTCCAGCGAGGTGAACATACACATGTATTTGGAGCCACACAATAACCATCATTCTTACAAATTTGATGACACTGTGGAGTGCGACAATCATTTCCACCCCATTCTGTTGGACATTTGCATGTATTCGGACCAATACAATTACCACCATTCGCACATGTTTGAGCACAAACAGGAGTAGTACAATTACTATCAAACCAACCCGTAGTGCAAGAACAAGTATCCGGAGAGGAACAGATCCCATCGTTATGACATGTTTGAACGCACGTAGCAATATCACAATACTGACCTTTGTATCCAGGCTTGCATCCACATGTGTTCGGAGCAACACATAAAGAATTTAAGCCACAACTACTACTACAAACAGGCTTCGTACAATCAACTCCAGTCCATCCTTGAGCACAACTACAGATATCAGGTCCAATGCAGCGACCACCATTCTCACAAATCTGAGTACATGATGCAGAAATAGCACGGATTCTATTATTTTTCGTATCCGCGATATATAGATATGTACCATCAGTCAAGCTGTCATTATAACGAGCAGCGATACCAGAAGGGGAACTAAACAAAGAAGTTGTTGAAGGCTGTCCATTCTTGAATCCACATCCGAATTCCAAGGGAGCTGATGGTGCACCAGCAACGGTATGTACCATACTATTCGATATATTGAAATGAGTGAGACTAAACACACGACCAATATTTGTAGAAATAGAGGTAGATGTGATACCATGCTGAGTTGATCCTATCTTAGCAGAAGGTAAGTTATCTAAATAATTCAATCGTTGCATGACTAGCTGCACATAGCCACCAGTAGTGTCTAGCTTGCCATCATGGACAGCAGCGATACAAACGTTGGATTGATCAGAATACCAAGTTGTTCCTTGCAAGATATAAGAAGAGTGATCAGAAGTACTACATACATGTGGACAGTAGACCAATATTGCCATACCCTCTTCAGAATCTTCATTTAAACGAATTCGATGATCATCAATCACTAAGTTATCTCCAGAGATATCAATAAAATGCTTATCAAACACGTCAACAGGAGGAACACCAACACAATTCTTGATGTATTTGCCTTTATCCAACACATCACCATATGGTTCACCGAAATTAAATTGAATATTCCTTTCAACACGTGATACTTTCCGTCCAATCTTATCAATCGGTTGATCGAAACTAGTACAACCGGAAGGACGTACTAATTCTACTGCTTTCGTACTACATGAAATCGTCTCAGCCACTAAAGGAAAAGGAGTGACACGACGAACACGACATGTGACAGAATCTAGAATATAAGCTATATTATCTGGTGTCACAAATACACCTGTCGAATAGAAGAAATTACTCTCTTGAGCAAGACCATCATCATGTCCTTGCAGTGAGTCACCAGCTATGGTAGATACTCTACCTCGAGATTTGATGGTATAATACTCAGTGATATCATCTGGTAACTCAATGAGACGCAGTCGTTGCTCATCAGCTACCCATACGGTATTATTCGGTCCTCTCGTCACATCAAGAGGATTGTAGAACTCAGCGTAATCTAATGGACCATCTCTGAACCCTGCTTTACCTTGCATACATGGTGCTGTACATCCAGCAGCAGGCTTTCCATCTGGATCTTTTGGTCCTTCAACGACATGTCCCGCGAGAGTAGAAGTATCACCTGTACTAGCAACAACAATGCGAATCAAATAGTTCCCTGTATCTGCTACAACGTAATGATTGCCTTCCAGAAAACCAACACTTTCCGGTGCAGAGAACCGTGCTACCAACCCACTTCCATCAGCGAAACCGGAAATAGGTGTTGCTTTGAATTGATAATCTGTTTCCGAAATATAATTATTGCCACATAACCCAGTATGACAAGCAACAGTACAGTTATTAGTAGAAGGGTTGTAGAGAATACGTCGAATGCGATGATTACCAGTATCTGCGATGATGATCACTACTGTCTTCACATTGTTGATCATCTCAAGACGAACGTCAAGACCTTTTGGAGAACTAAATGTAGCATCAGCACAGTCTCCATCTACTATTCCTGCTTTATCAGGTCCTTTCCCAGCTATCGTGATAACAGAACCATCAAGTTTCACCATTCTAATGGCATGATTCTGAGTGTCCGCCACATAAATAACTCCATCCTCATCAACAGCTACATCCTCGGGAGCATTAAATCTTGCGATATTATGAGGTCCATCGACGAATCCTTTCAAGCCAGAACCCGAGTAAGAAAAAGTGAATCCTTGAGGATTGAAGCTAGGAATCTCACTTCTACTACCACTGTATGTGCAAGTCTGGTCTTGATACTTGTACAGATCATCACAGTTGCTAGGATATGTCCAGAGATCAACAGCACCATCATCACGCCATCTATTCATCCCTGCGTAGACATCTGTCACTGATCGATTCGAAGCTATCAATTTCTTAGCTGGATGCTGGAAGCCATAACCAAAGCATCTTACCGTACAAGTAGAAAAATCAGTGTTAGATGGTAGAATACAATTATCATGGGATAAGAGGACACAGAAGTGGGTGACTGTATCTCCTCCATAATCATGTCGATGACTACCACCAACTGCCCAAGCAGTATCCGACACAGTCGGTATGTTGATAGACATGTCACTGTCGGAGACTCCCTGTAGTTGTAAATTACACGAGCCTTTGTCACCATCATTACTATTCGAAGACACTTGTAGATCACTATCGCAAGTAATAGATTCACAGATGTGGCATTTACTCCTTCCACCCAACACTTGACATGAATGTCTGAAGTCTTGTAAATTAGAATTTGTTCGACCCTACACAAGATGATGATGTTTAATAGAACCATACTTGTATAATATAATATAATGATATATACACGATTGAGGGGTGATGTATGAATGTATGTATAATGATATATACATATACAATAACAGTAGAGACCAACTCTAGTAAGCTACTATTGATGAAGTACGATGTAACAACAATGAGAGAGAGAGAGAGTAGAATATGCACCTTCGCTTCTACAAGTTGTCCTTCATACTTCGAATATGCGAAAGGATAATTCGCATCCCGTGCCATATCACAACTATAAGTTGATATGAAATACAACTTATATTACACATCACAACATCTATCTGAGTAAGTTGTCACATCATACATCATAAATGATTCTTTCATCATGTACCAATCAAACAAGCAACATGATCATGTTTAGCAATAGAGAATCCATTATCTTACCTTGGTCGTAAACTATAGGATCGAAATTCTCTTAAACTCATAACGTCATCGATAAAGAAACAAAATACAATATAAATCAACATGACACTAGAAGATAGCACCATCGTATAAAATTGTTGTTATTGAATAACACAATCACTATACAACAGCACTAATCATCGATTCTAAGTTTTGTTTCCCGCAAATGAGATTAGTATAACTGCTGTGTACGTACAACGAACAATGTACAGTACACTAGTAAGTACGTACTCAGTACACATCTACTGTACAGTAACGGTTTAACCGTTACTTGTACTATACAGTGTATTATTATACAGCAGTACACTGAAAAATGTTGAATGATATTATACCTGAAGAGAAGAGGAAGTTGTATGAGATTGAGCAGCAGATCTTGTTACTGGATAACCATAACACAACGATCAAAGCATCTGATATATATCTTAGTTTGAATGAAACAAATAAGAAATTAGAAGAGTTAGATAAATTAGTTAGTAAAGAATCAAAGTACCGTAAAGATGATTATCGTCGTCGTGTATCTCATTTGAGGAGCACGTATATACATATTAAGAATTCATTGGATAATATAGTTAGAAGACAAAATAGAAATAACTTTACATCACAGAAACAAGAGTTATTTTATACTTCAACAACTAATGGAGGGGGTCATGATGATGGAGATGGAAATGAGACAACTGATTTAGAGGCACGTGATTTAGAGAAACATATCAAAGAAAGTGAATCGTTGGATCGATCGAATCGAATGATCACAGAGTACATTAGTATAGGAAGTAATACACTATCAACATTGTATTCACAGAAGGAACGATTGAAAGGTATGGGGTTGTATATGATACGAAATCATCATATGTGAGCATTAGTTTCATTAATGATCGATGTTATTGATTGCAATAATATGCTATCTCATTTGATCATTATCAACAACTTCATCATCATCATCAAAGTCTACATCATCATCACCATCATCATCTCATAAGTATGATATGATATTGTACGCAAATCTTTCAACTTTATGTATCTACGTACACCTTAGGTATTCAAAGGAAAGCATTCGATATCCTGAGCTCACTAGGCATAGCTAACTCTTTGATGAAGATGGTGGAGAAGCGAGACTCTGTGGATAAGTGGATAGTCTATGCAGGCATGCTTTTGATAACGATGCTAATTCTATTCATATGGTGGTTCTACATGAAGTGATTCAAGTATCAATGCATGCATGGCCAGTATGAGTATTAATGGTCACTATGAGTATGCATGATATCATGAGTATGAATTTATATGCATGACACCATGCTTACATTAATTCATAGCATCATATACAA
>Ga0164294_10004979_pt1 | contig 11469 bp, 8 predicted proteins | sample GEODES005metaG_FD_111479 | JGI IMG/M metagenome (GOLD analysis project Ga0164294, IMG submission 111479) | Oligotrophic lake water microbial communities from Sparkling Lake, Wisconsin, USA - GEODES005 metaG | ecosystem: Environmental > Aquatic > Freshwater > Lake | place: USA: Sparkling Lake...
CTCCGCTGCGCGACTTCCTGATGCGCCTGGCACTGACCGATCTGTACCGGGCGCGCTGGACGGACATGATCCACGACGAGTGGACGCGTAACGTTCTGAAGCAGCGGCCAGACCTGAAGGCCGAAGAACTGGAGCGCACGCGCTCACTGATGAACGCCCATGTGCGGGACAGCCTGGTGACCGGTTTCGAGCACCTTATCCCGGCCGTCGAATTGCCGGATGCCAATGACCGTCATGTAGTCGCCGCCGCCATTCACGGCGGCGCCAGCCTGATCGTGACCTTCAACCTGAAGGACTTCCCGCCGGACCGGCTCAAGCCCTACAACTTGACCGCCCAGCATCCAGACGACTTCATCTTTGATCTACTCGACCTGCATGCAGCCCGAGTTTGCGAGGCGGCCTCCAACCATCGCCGCTCACTGAAGAACCCGCCCAAGACGGCTGACGAGTACCTCGATACTCTGCTCAAGCAGGGCCTCACTCAGACCGTTGGCCTGTTGCGGGAGTGGAAGGTAGCGATCTGACGGACGCGGGTTCGATTCCACTTTCGGGAATCGAACGGGCGGTCGATCTTGATCCCTTGGCGACCACCGAATGCAGAAACACACTGGTGCGATGACGGCCCTGCTGGGCCTCCATTTGGCGAATTTCCGCAGCAGCTATCGCCGCCCCTAAGTGCCTGAGTTGGTGGAGCTTGGTGCAGGCCGCCACCCCTCCACCAACAAAGTAAAAACCCCAATGGGTCTCCGTTGGGGTTTTTTATTGCCTGAATGCGGGGGCCCCCGCGGTCTATCGAGGGTTCGTGCGGAAGGTTGCGGACTGCGCCGATGGGCCATCCGGCCGGTAGCCGGCCACCTTTAGCTCTCTCCGGGTCGTTATTCTCTCCGGAGCGCGGCAATGCTTCGATCGGCGGTCGCTCAATGGCGCTTATCCTGAGGCTGGCACCTACAGGGCGCGGGAGATCAACATCCGTTGAATGTCCGACGTGCCTTCATAGACCTGACAAACACGCACGTCACGGCAAATCTTCTCTACACCAAAGTCCTCCACATACCCGTAGCCGCCTAGCGTTTGCAGCGCTGCCGAACAAACAACGTCAGCGGTTTCAGATGCCACAAGTTTGGCCATTGAGGCCTCGATGAGACAGGATTGGCCGTGGTCTTTAAGGCTGGCGGCATGCAATACCAACTGCCGTGCCGCTTCGAGCCGCGCCGCCGAATCCGCTAGTCGAAATCCAACCGCCTGATGTTCCATGATCGTCTTACCCATCGACCGCCGACTCTTCGCAAATCCGATGGCGATCTCTAGAGCGGCCTGAGCCATGCCGACCGCCTGCGCCGCAATACCGATACGACCCGCCTCTAGATTGGAGAGCGCGACGCTATAGCCGGCTCCAAGCCGGCCAAACACCAGCGCGTCCTCTACAAAAACATCATCAAATCGAAGCGCGCAGGTGTCCGAAGCGCGTTGGCCCATTTTCCGCTCGATTTTTTCCACGATATAGCCAGGCGACGATGTTGGAATCAAAAACGCACTCATCCCGCGCTTCCCCGCACCAGGCTCCGACACCGCAATAACCATCGCCACGTCGGCCAACTGGCCCGAGGTGATGAATTGCTTGGCGCCATTGACCTGCCATCCACCAGCCACGCGGGTCGCCAGCGTTCGAATCGCCGCGGCATCCGACCCAGCATCGGGCTCCGTTAGGGCAAAGGCACCAATGAGATCCCCCGAGGTTAATCCAGGTAGGAATCGTTCTTTTTGCACTTCAGTACCGTCTCTCAAGAGACCCGAGACCATGATGCTGTTCTGGATCGACAAAATGGTGGACAGCGCCCCATCGGCGGCCGCCACCTCCATCAACGCCAGTGCGTACGACACATAGTCCGCGCCAGCGCCGCCCCACTTCTCCGGCGCCGTCATGCCCATCAAACCAATGCCGGCGAGTTCTCGGAACAGACTGCGGGGATAAGCTCCAGCTGCCTCGAACTCAGCCGCTCGAGGACGAATCTCGTGTTGCGAAAATGCGCGAACCGCGTCCCTGATCGCCACTTGTGTGTCGGAAAGAACCATAGAGGGTAAATATCCTAGCGTCCGGAAGTTTGCTTTGGAAATGTCGCGCGGCCAGCATGAAGCCCGCTGCCGGCGTCGGGGACCACTCGGTGGATGGCGTTAAGTCATCCGCCGTTTACGGTGCGGGAGCGTCGTTTCAACTCGACAAACAGGCCACTGTGATCCAGACCTTCGAGGCCGTTTCCGCACATGTCCGCGTAGAGCGTCCCTACCAGCGCCGAGGTGGGAAGTCCAATCCCAAGGTCCGTCGCCATGTCCAATGCGGTACGCATATCCTTCAGTTGCACATGGGCATGAGCGCCCGGCACGAAATTGCCGTTCACCATCCGTTCACCGTGCTGCCTGAGGATCGTCGAATCTGCGAATCCACCGATCAGGGCCTCGCGCACGCTTTGTGGGTCAGCACCGCCCGCCTCCACCAGCAACAGGGCTTCCGCCACTGCTGCAATGGTGATCCCAACAATGAGTTGGTTGGCCAACTTGGCCAACTGCCCGGACCCACAGGGACCCACGTGCGTCAATCGTCCCAGCGGACGCAAGTACTCCTGCACCAGCGCTATCGTCTCCACCTCCCCTCCGGCCATAATGGTCAGCGTTCCGGCAATCGCGCCCCGTTCTCCACCGGACACCGGGGCATCCACATACGCATGCCCCAGCGCGTGTAGCCGCCGGGCATGGTCGCGAGCGACTGAGACTGGAATTGAGCTCATCACCACGACCGGGATGCCTGCCGGCAGTCTCGAGGCCACCGTGTCACCGGATGCAGACGCACCGAAGAGCACCTCTTCGATCACCACACCGGTACTCAACATCACAATGAGCAGATCAGCGTTGCTGACCGCCTCTCGTGGATCGGCAAACGGACGAACGCCACTACTGACGAGGGCCGCGGACTTCTCAGCACTGCGATTCCACGCGTTGACATTTAGGCCCGCCGAGGCGAGATTTTTCGCCATCGGTCCGCCCATGATTCCAGTGCCCAACAGCGCAACCGTCCGCATAACCCCTCCCTCCAAAACTCCCTGACCCCCCAACCGTCAACCCCCCACAGCGCGCGCTCGCCGGGCAGCACCCCGACGCCACACCACGTAACCGAGGACACTCCACCCCAGGATGACGTAGAGCTCCGATGGGAACGACTCGCCCGTATTCGAAAACATTCCAAACAGCGAGGTGCACACCAAGAGCAACGACAGCACGATGCCGCCATAAATCGTTGCGGTACCCCCTGGCACCTCGTAGGGCGCCCGCACCAGGTCCTGGCGCCGGCGTCGTACGAGGCAGGCGATGCAAACGAAGAGAAATAGCAGCGTTACCACTAGACCTGCCACCGACACGATGGGCAGCAGGAGGGGACGACCAATCAACGCTCCGACCATACAGGCCAAGAACATCAACAGCACTGGCGCCACCCGACTTTGCCGAGGGTCACGACGCAGGATCCATTTCCCATCAATCAGCCCTTCACTCGCCATTCCCTCGAGAACGCGAATACCTGCAAAAAATGTCGCATTCCAGACCGTCATCAGCCCGAGGAGCGCCATGAGCAGCACCACATTGGTGATTGCACGCATCCCGAACGCCGCGTCAAACGCCTGCACCGCTGGCAGTTCGTAGCTGGCTAAACGCGCTGATGGCACCAAGCCGGCGACCACTACAATGATCAAGAGATAGAACAACATGGCCGAGAGAATAACGGCGATGAGGATGCGTCCCAGACGAGCATATTCCTCCGGCTTTGCCTCCCCTATTGCCTGAGTGATCATGCCGAAACCTGCAAAGTACAGCGGCGTGGAGCCCAGCAACACAAAAAAAGCCGCAAGGGATTGCGCTCCCTCTTTTGCGCCGAATAGAGGCGCGAAATTTTCGAGATGCGAAGCCTTTAATCCAAACCCAATAAACACGGCCGCAATGACAACTTTACCGATGGTCAGAAAATCCTGCAGTCGGCCTGCGGATTGCGCCCCACGATAATTGGTGAGCGCAATGGCAATGCTGAATCCCAACCCCAGCAATACCGCCCCAAGATGAATGTCAGCGCCCCCCACCGAGTACAAGGTAGGACCCAACAGCCCAGAAAACATGGCCCCAATAATCCAGGACACAGAGACGGCTTCGAAACCAACGAGCGCCAGATACAACAGGACCAATCCCCAGCCAACTGCGTGCGCAGTGGCGGTACCGAAAATGCGTTTCGCAAACACCAGTTCGCCACCAATCACTGGATAACGACTGGCCAGTTCGGCGTAGGAAAAGCCCACCACCAGCGCCTCAATGCCGCCGATAGCAAAAGCGACCGCAGCACCGGCGGGACCGGCCAGTAACAGCCAAGTTCCCACCAGAACGATCCAGCTCCCACCGATCGTCGCTCCGAATGCAAACGCATAGAGCTGCCATGCGCCGAGCGGGCGCGCGCCAACCCCGTCGCTGCTCAGATTTCCAGTCGGTTCGCTGTTCATTGGCCGTACTCCTGGTGGGTTGGCAGCTCTGAGAGCCAACGTAGTGAATGGTTGGTGTCGGTGCTCGGCCTATATTCAGCCGCCATCCAATGCCGGTACTCGACGCGTACCAATTCACTCCAAATAGCCGTGAAGTCGATAACTCCACTGCCTGGTTCGCCACGCCCTGGGGCGTCGGAGAACTGTAGATGGTCGATACGTCCAGCCCAGCGGGCAATCTCGCCACCTACGTCGCCGCCTGCCATCGCTTCGTGATAGCAGTCGAACTGCAGACCAAGGCCCGGAGCGTCTGCATGGTCGATGGCGTCGACGGCCTCTGCCACGTTACCGATCAACATGCCGGGCGCATCGTGTCGGTTCACCGCTTCGACCAGCGGGCGGCATCCCACATCGCGTAGGCGGTGTGTGGCCAAGCGTAGATTGGCGTAAAGCACTTCCAGACACTGCTCACGCTCGGTTCCATCCGGCACACGGCTCTGGCCGATCTGTACGCAGGCGCCAGGCAAGGCCTCTCCCAGTTGGCAAGCCTGGTCTAGTGCAACGGCGAACTCGCTCTGCCGTCCGGGTACCCCAATCAGGCCCACTCCACCCGTGAGCAAGTCGCCCGGCCAGGCATTGAACAGCGCCACCGCCACACCGGCGTCCCGTGCCACCGCCGCGATCACGGCGGGCGAATGCCCCTGCGCTGAATGAAACTCAATGGCTCCGAACCCAGCCAGACGAGCAGCCAGTGGTCGATCTAAAAACGGGAGATCAGTGAAGAGCCAACTGATGTTAGCGCACAGTTTCAGCACGTCGGGCCCGCTCCGCGGCGCGGCAAGACGACCGTAAGGCAAGCCGTGTTCACGTGCCTATCCCCAGAGCCAGTGTCACCCCCGCATATCCGGGATGGAACAGAGAGTCTTGGCCCTCAATGACGTCCCAGTGATTGGGCGCGTTGGCCGGCGACAAGCACTCCGCGGCCCCAGCAGCAAAGTCGACCACCACGGCATCGAGCGGTATGCCGCTGCCCGAGATCAAGATCCCCGTCTGTCCGGTCGCACGAAAGTCCGCGTCCAAGCCCTGCGCTTGCATCTCGCGCGCCAACGCCAAGGCGGTGTACTTCTTGCCTAACGCGCAGTCAGTTCCGACCGTCAGTAAGCGATGACCGGAGCGCTTTTTTCCGGTGGCGACTGGATACGCCCGTCCGTTGTGGCGCACATCGTGGAGGTGCAACCCTAGCGCCTGCGAAAGTTCGCGCAGGACGGGAGCATCCACGAGCCGCTGATGCATGCCTGACGCCACATGCAGGCCGGCGCGCATCGCCACAGCCAAATCGTCGATCCAGGCCGCGGGCAAGCCGCCGCCGACCGACGCCACGCCAATCACCAAGGTCTTCGCCCCCGCGAGGACGGCCTCGGCTGGCGTCATATCCGGCAATTGGGCGTCCACCACACAACCGGCACGACGAAACTGCCCCACGCAGGCGCCGGGCAGCCAATCGCGCAGTCCAAAGGCCGTCTTCGCATGCAAGTCATTTGCGACGTCCCCGAGGTACAAAAGGTAGGGCTTTTCAATTGGCACTGGGGCGGCCACATTCATTTCGTCTCCCCGTCGTCGCCTATCGGCGCGACCACCGGCACCGTGAGACTCGACACAAAAGCTTGCTCACGGTGAATCTTGATCGTGGGGAACCCGCGCGTCGGATACCGATGAAACGCATCCTGGTCATGTCCGGCAATCGCCAGACGTAGCGAAAATCCCTGCGGAATCCTTACCGACGTCGGCAGCAAGGTGATAGCGATCTCGGCTACCTCGCCAGGGCGCAGCGGCATTGCGTCCTGCCGCTTAAAGGTGTGATACGCCCCAAAGGTCGGATAAGGGCTAGGCGCCGAGGACACCCGTCGGTGGATCAAACGTAGCTCTCCCTCCGTGATCATCTGCACGGCGCCTTCCGGAGACACGGCTTCCAGATACACGATGATGGCGCCGTCCGGATGCGTCGAGGAAACTTGGAGCGTGACCGAAGGGTGGCCAGTGATCTCTGTATCGACCGCCAAGGGCGCGCTGGTGTAGGTCAACAACTTCTGATCCGCCAAACGCCGGTCGGCATAAATGACGTCGGGGCCACCCACCTGGGTAGCCCATCGCGAGTTCCGACCCGTCCGCGCCGAGAAATCTACCTTGTAGATGTCCGTGCCGCCGGCGCGCGTCGGCCCAACGCCCAGCAGACGTTGCTCGGGCCCGAGGTACCAGACCTGATCGGCAGTGCCCTTGGGCGGCCACTGCTCGGTTTGCTTCCAGCGTTTCTCACCCATCGTGTAATAGCGGAGCACGGGTCGGCTGGAGCGGCTCACCGCGCTGGCGTTGAGGAAAGGCTGGAGGTAGTCAATCACGCCCTGAATCTGCGCCGGTACGCTCGGGGCTACTGGCGTGTCCGCGGGCGCAAAAATGTCCGCATCAAACGCGGCACCGTGCGACCACGCGCCAATCACATACTCGCCGGCGCCCGCATCGCCCACGAAGCGCGCCAGTACCCCTGCTGCCGTACCCGCGTCCATCCAACTGCCCCAGTGCAGCATGGGCAGTGATCTTCGCGTCGGATTCTGGAGAAACTGGTAGGGCGCCACCATGTGATCGCAGCGAGCAGACAATGCTGCCGCAAATTTCAGATCGTCACGGAATTCGGCCTGCATGAGCCAACGCGAGACATCAAGGTTCGAATGGTGCTGCGCCACGGCAGCCTTTAACTGCTGGCCGTCGTTGTCGCCTTGCACCGGTTGCACGCCGAGCAAACGCGGCCCGGTCGACTTGCCGCTACGCCATTCTCCCTGCGGCACTTCATTCCGGTCCAGCGCCTGAACCCCCGCGCCCCAGACACCACTGATGAAGGCATTGCGCAACCCACCTGGGAACAGAATCGAGCTGTAAGCATCAAAATCGGTGAACAGCGCTACCGCCGCCACCAACGCCGACGAGGGAGCAATCGCCGCTGCTTCCGCGGTATTTCCAGAGTACGACTCGCCGTACGTGGCCACCCGCCCATTGGACCAGGCCTGCGCCGCAACCCAATCAACGACCGGCCCGAAGTCGCGCACCTCACAGGTCGAAAACTCCGTGTCGCGACGACCGAAAGAGGCGCCGCTACCCCGCGCATCGATGATCACCACCACAGCACCGGCGGCAGTCATGGCATCGATGACCGGATCGGCATCGCGTTGCGCAGGGTCGAAGGACCGAGATCGCCAGTACCGCGTGAAACTCACGACGGCCGGGACCTTGGTCTGCAGAGCGCTTTCCGGTGGCCACCAAAGATCGGCCGCCAACCGCGTCCCGTCCGGCATGGGGATGTAGACCGACCCCGGACGTGGAGCCGAAGTCTCGGCGGCGCTCACGGACGCAGGTGAGAACACCGCGATGCTCAGAACGACTGCCGATGCCGCACGGACGATCACAGACCAACGCGCCGCGCTCATATGAGCGTGTTCTCGCTTCCCTTGGTGCGCAGGATCTCGCGTGCCTCCGCAGGCGTAGCCACTTCTAGCGACAGTTCATCCAGAATGCGGTGAATACGTCGCACCTGCGCCGCGTTAGAAGGTGCCAGTTCGCCCGGACCGAGCCAAAGACTGTCCTCTAGCCCCACCCGGACGTGGCCACCCAGTATGGCCGCCATCGTCACAATCGCCATTTGGTTCGATCCCGCCGCCAAGCATGACCACTCATAGTTATCGCCAAACAAATCGTCCGCCGTCTGCTTGGCGTGCAGCACATGCTTCGGGTTCGCGCCCAGCCCACCTGGAAATCCGAAAATGGACTGAATCAGTACCGGACCTTTGATCCAACCCTGATCCATAATAAATTTTAGCGTGTACAAATGGCCGATATCAAAGCATTCGAATTCAAAACGCACGCCGCGTTGATCGCCTAACTCCCGGGCGATGTACTCCATATTGTGGTAGTTGTTAATCATGGTGATCCCCTTGGTCGCCACCATGAACTGCCGTTCCCAGTCATATTTGTACTGACCTTCATAGCGGTCAGCATAGGCCCACAGGCCGGGATTAAATGGCCCCATGTTGAACGAGCACAGTTCAGGGGCGAACCGCATCGGGGCCGATAAGCGCCGGGTAAACATCGCCACCGGATCTGGATTCACTAGCGCCTCGCGGTCAGGCTGGCCCGTAGTGATATTGATAATCGCGTCGCAGCCTTCCTTGATTGGGCGCAGAAACTTCGCGTAGACATCCGGATCGGTCGTTGGGAACCCATCCTGCGGATCCCGTGCATGCAGATGAATAATCGCCGCCCCTGCATTGGCAGCCTCTATGGCCTGGGTGACAATGTCCTCTGGCGTAATCGGCAGATACGGCGACATGCAAGGTGTGTGCGCTGCGCCGGTAATAGCACAGGTGATAATAACCTTTCGCTTTGCCACGTTCACTCCCTTAGAGCGGCCGCATCGCCGTGGCGACGACCGCATCGATTGATTGCTCTAGCACCTCAACGAGGCGGTCTATTTCTTCGGTAGTAATGACGAACGCCGGCGCGATACAAATAATATCGCGATGCACTCCAGTACCACCAAAGTAGAACAAAACCCCTCTCTCGACTCCCGCTCGAATGATGCCCAAGGTCACGCCAGCAGTCTCTGGAAACTGTTCCAGGGTGGTTTTGTTACGCACAATCTCCACCGCCCAGAGCAGGCCGCGACCACGCACCTCGGCCACCTGCGGATGTGCCTGAAGTCGGCTCAGCTTGTTGGCGAGGTACACGCCGAGTTGTGCCGCTCGCTCTACCAACGCTTCGCGTTCCAGAATCTCGAGTACCTTATCCGCCACGGCGCAGGCCGCCGGGTGACCACCGAAGGTATGGAACATGATCGACTGATTGGAGGCAAGCAGCGGCTCGATCACCTGCTGCGTCGTAATGAGAGCCGCCAGCGCGGCATAGCCGCCAGTGAACCCCTTCGCCACCAACACCATGTCGGGCTTGAGGTCCCAATGCTGAAAGGCGAACTTACGCCCCGTTCGACCAAATCCCGTAATCACTTCGTCTACGATGAGCAACACCTGATGCCGACGACAGATCTCTTGTACCCGCGGCCAGTAATCATCGGGCGGCACCAAGGCACCACCGCTGGTACCGACAATGGGCTCGGCGATAAATGCCGCAATGCTATCGGCACCCTCCCGTTCGATGAGCGCCTCCAGACCCTCGGCGCATTGCAAGGAACAGCGCCTGGTCGACGCGCAATCGCGACACCGCAGCGGATAACAGGCAGGTGCGAGAGGGACGCTGGAAAGTAGCGGCTCCAACCCACGCCGCCGTTGCGTATGCCCGGACACACCGAGGGCGCCGATGGTCACACCGTGATAGGACGCCTCACGGCCGATAACCTTCCACTTGCCGGGCCGACCGGCGGCCAAGTGATGCTGTCGCGCCAGCCGAATCGCGGCATCCACCGCCTCTGACCCGCTATTGACCAAGTGAATACGGTGCAGCTCCGGTGGCAGCCATGCCTCGGTTAACCGTTGTACGAGACGCATGCGTTGTGGCGTCTGGACCGGCGGCAGAGCATGGGTGAGGCTCAGCAACGCCTTAGCCGCCACCTCAGCCACTTCCGCGCGACCGTAACCGATATTGGAGACGCAGGCCTGGCCGCCGGCATCAAGAACCCGCTGCCCGCCTGCCGTTACCAAATAGACACCATCGGCGCTCACGAGCCCGGGCAGGGCCGTGAACGGGATGGCTGGAAACGCATCGGCACCCGATACATTCGACATTAGAAGTTGACCCTTACCTGAATCCCGATGGTGCGCGGACGGTTGCGAGTAATACGCTCAGTTACCGCCGCATTGTCGACCATCACGAACGCGCGCTTGTCCGCCACGTTATCCACGAACAAAGTCGCGCTCCATTGTTCTTTTTCAATACCCAACCGCAGGTTCAACAGGCTATACGCCGGCGGCGTGAAGTAGCTCGGCAGTCTGTTCGCCGTACTCAGTGCGTTAAAGGTCGTGGTGCTGCCGCCGGTATGGCTCACATCCACACGAGCAAACGCGCTTAGATCAGCGATCGACAAGGGTACCGTATACTGCGCAAAGGCCGACAGATTGAGGTCCGGAACACCCGGCAGCCGGTCTCCCTTGAACCCGGGGTTGGTGTCACCGGACGCGGTCGGTGTGTCTTCTGTCAATTGGCCATCGTTGTAGCCCAGATTAAAGCCCAATTCGAGCGCGGGCACAGGACGGACAAGTAACTCGAGTTCACCCCCCAGGATCCGCGCACGGCCAGCGTTGACGGTCGCTCGCGCTGTGCCTAAGGGCACAGACAACTGGATGTCCGACCATTTGATGTAGTACAGCGTCGAAGTAACACTCAGTCGGTTTTCAAACGCTGAAAACCGCGTGCCAAACTCGTAGTTCCACAGCGTGTCGGACTGGTAGGCAATCTCGCTATCCAAGATCCCCGGTGTGGTGTTGGTGCCGCCTGCGCGAAACCCTTGAGAGGCGGTTACCCACAACAGCAGGTGATCGCGTGGGGCATAACTGAGGCTGAACTTCGGGATGACATTGGCCTCGCTCGCTTCGCGGACACCATCGGTCAGACCGAGGCCAAGGAAGTTCGGGCCGTTGTTGACCAAGGTATCCTTTTGCTTGATATCAAAGTATCGCAGCCCGACCGTAGCTTTGAGTTTTTCGGTCAGGGCGTAATTGACTTCACCGAATACCGCATACTGAGTTTCTTCGCTGCGGCCAGTTTGATCCAGCAGTTGCCGCGGATCAGTCGCCGGCACACCGAAGAAATTGGCTACCGCTAGAAACGCGGAGGACTTGTCTTGGAGAATCTGATCAAAGCCGTTGTTTTTACGCACAAAGAAGCCACCGAGAATCCACTCCAGCTTGCCTTGGCTCGTCGACGTGAGCCGAATTTCTTGGCTGACGATGCTTTGACGATC
>Ga0164294_10004980_pt1 | contig 11468 bp, 5 predicted proteins | sample GEODES005metaG_FD_111479 | JGI IMG/M metagenome (GOLD analysis project Ga0164294, IMG submission 111479) | Oligotrophic lake water microbial communities from Sparkling Lake, Wisconsin, USA - GEODES005 metaG | ecosystem: Environmental > Aquatic > Freshwater > Lake | place: USA: Sparkling Lake...
GGAAGCCGACATGGCTTTCCACTGCCTGCTGGCCGAGGCCTCTGGCAACCGCATTGCCGCGCTGCTGATCCAGTCCTTGTCCGAGTTGCTGCAAGCCAGCCTCAAGCATGGCTACAGCCGGGTAACCAAGGACCTCGCGGTCGCGGACCACGGCAAGATATTGAAGGCCATCCTCGCCCGCAATCCTTCAGCAGCAGCCAAGGCCATGCGCCTGCATCTCGAACACGCCCGCACCGACCTCGGCCTATGAAATCATTTCTTCTCTGCGCCCTCACTGTCTCGTCCGTTGTTCTCGCCCAGGACTTCGAGGCCGACATTCGCCCTTTGTTGCGGGAGCACTGCGTCGAGTGCCATGGCGAAAAAAAGAACAAGGCCGACCTGCGTCTTGACGCCAAGATGCATGCCTTCAAAGGCGGCGAAAGCGGCCCGGCCATCATCGCTGGCAAGTCTGATGACTCGCTGCTTTTTCAGCGCATCACTTCAGCAGATGAAGACGAGCGCATGCCGCCCCGCGGCAACCCGCTGACGCCTGAGCAGACCGCGAAAATCAAAGCCTGGATCGACGCTGGCGCGGCATGGCCCGAAACTGAGGCTGACAAAGCCGCCGCCACAGATCAGCGTCTGTTGCACTGGGCCTATCAGCCCCTCCAGCGCCCCGCGAACGCTCGCGATGTGGATGAGTTCATCTCATCGAAACTCGCGGAAAAGAACCTCAGCTTGAGCAAAGCCGCTGATGCACGCACGCTCATCCGCCGCGTCTATTTTGATGTCGTTGGCCTGCCACCAACGCCGGAGGAAGTGGAGCGCTTCGTGGCTTCGCCTTCAAGTTATGAAGCATTGGTGGACTCGTTGCTCGCTTCGCCTCGTTTCGGCGAAAAGTGGGCGCAGCACTGGCTCGATGTCGTGCGCTTTGCCGAGAGTGATGGCTTCGAGACCAACCGCGCCCGTGACAATGCCTGGCCCTATCGCGACTACGTCATCGAGTCGTTCAACAACGACAAACCTTACGACCAGTTCATCCGCGAGCAGCTCGCAGGCGATGCGCTCAATGCTGATGCCGCTACAGCCTTCCTCGTCGGTGGAGCGGTGGATCGCGTGAAGTCGAAAGACCCGGTGCTCACCGCCAATCAACGCGCGGATGAGCTGCACGACATGGTCAGCACCACCGCTGCCACCTTCCTCGGCCTCACCGTAAACTGCGCGCGCTGTCACAATCATAAGTTCGATCCCATCGCACAGGAAGACTACTACGCGATGATCGCGATGCTCCAAGGTGTGCAACACGGCGAGCGCCCCATGCGCTCTGCAAATTCAGCCGAGAACGAAAAGCGTCTTGTCAAGCTCCGCAGTGAACTTGCACCGCTCGATGCCAAGCTCGCCGCCTTCCAGCCTCGCTCACATCTCGGCCGCGTCATTTTGATCGACGATACGAGCCCGCAAACCACTGCCATCGAGCAACCGACCAACGGCAAGCCCATCACCTACTCGCCCGGTCGTGAGAAAGGCGCAGCTGAAGATCCCGGAGATGCCACGCGCCTTCCAAACCTCGGCGAGAGCTATCGCTACTGGTCCGCCGAAACCGGCAAGCACGAGGACTTCTTCACCTGGGACCCAAACGCCAGCGGACGCTTCCGCATCTGGCTCTCATGGGGCGCATGGACCACGCACGCGCCTGACGCACGCTACATTCTCGATCAAGACGGCGATCTCAAAACGACGAACGACCAAACGGAAATCGCCAACATCAATCAACGCCTCTTTGCCGATGGCAAGCCTGCCATACCCGAACAACGCCGCTGGAGCGGCCTGCAATCGGTCGGCATTCATGACCTCACCGACAAGAGCATCGTCATCCTCCGCAGCGGCGACAAAGGCGGTCCCACCGTTGCCGATGTGATCGCCTTTGAAGAAGTGCCTGACGAAAAGGCAAAGCCGACCGTTCCGCACCTTCGCGCCCCCGTCTCGCATCTCGCCACCGAGGACAACTTCGATGCCATCGAAGCCAAGTTCCTTCGCTTCACCATTACGGCGTGCAGCAGTGGAGAGCCTTGCATCGACGAACTCGAAGTCTTCACGCCCGTATCGAAAAACGTCGCCCGCACCGCCAAAGTCACCGTCTCCGGCACCTATGCCGATGGCACGAACACCAGCCACAAGCGCGAGCACCTCAACGATGGCCAATACGGCAACGCCCGCAGTTGGATCTCGAAGGAAAAAGGCGGTGGCTGGGCGCAGTTGGAGTTTGAGAAGCCCGAGCGCATCCATCGCGTCGTCTGGAGCCGCGACCGCAGCACCGGCAAAGGCAAACACTACGAGGATCGTCTCGCGCTGGGTTACCGTGTGGAAGTCTCGAGCGATGGCAAATCTTGGAAGCCCGTCGCCTCCAGCTCCGACCGCCTCGCCGATGCGTATCGCAAACGCATCACCACCATCCCGACGCTGAGTGACGTGCCCACCGAGAAAGCCGCAGAGGTCGCCAAGCTTACACAGCAGCGCGCACACCTCGCAGACGAGATTCAAAAGCTCTCCGCTCTTCCCATGGTCTATGCCGGCAACTTCTCGCAGCCCGGCCCGACGAATCGCATGCATCGCGGCGATCCAACGCAACCGCGCGAAGTCGTGGCACCCGGTGCGCTGAAGCAGATTGGCAGGCCACTCTCACTCCCCGCTGATACACCCGAGCAGGAGCGACGTCTCGCGCTTGCCAACTGGATCGCCGATCCCACGAATCCGCTCACGGCACGTGTCATCGTCAATCGCCTCTGGCATTACCACTTCGGCACCGGCCTTGTCGAGACGCCCAGCGACTTTGGCATCAATGGCGCACGTCCCACGCATCCCGAGTTGCTCGACTTCCTCGCCAGCGAACTCATCGCCCACAAGTGGAGCCTCAAGCACATCCACAAGCTCATTCTGATGTCGAAGACCTTCCAGCAAAGCAGCGCGATGAATGAAGTCGCCTACAAAGCCGATTCCAACGCACGACTCCTGTGGCGCTTCCCGCCGCGTCGTCTCGAAGCCGAAGCCGTGCGCGATGCGATGCTCGTCACCAGCGGGCAGCTAGATCTCAAGATGGGAGGTCCTGGATTCGACCTCTTCGAACCCAACGACAACTACGTGAAAGTTTACCAGACCAAGACCGATTACGGCCCCGCCGAGTTTCGACGCATGGTTTATCAAAGCAAACCGCGCACCATGCTCGACGACTTCTTCGGTGCCTTCGACTGCCCCGACGCTGGCCAGCCCGCACCCAAGCGCACGAGTTCCACGACGCCGCTCCAAGCCCTGAATCTCCTCAACAGTCACTTCGCCATGCAGCAGGCCGAAGCCTTCGCCAACCGTGCGATGAAAGAGTCCGGCTCCGATCTCGCCAAGCAAATCCGCCGCACCTTCGAACTCATCTTCCAGCGCCCGCCAAGCTCCGAAGAACAAACCGACGCCATAGCTCTCGCCAAATCCCACGGTCTGCCAGCGCTCTGCCGCGCCCTTTTCAACTCCAACGAGTTCATCCGCCTGAACTAACGCCATGAACCATCTCCTCAACCGCCGCCACTTCCTCAATCGCACCGTCACCGGCCTGAGCAGCATCGCGCTCACATCGTTGTTGAAGCAGGACAACCTGCTCGCCAACGACTCGCCGATTCGTCCCTTCATTGATCCCTCGCGACCATACGCGCCGCGTCCGCCTCACTTTGAGCCGAAAGCGAAGCAGGTGCTCATGATCTTCTGCTCAGGAGCCATGAGCCATGTGGACACCTGGGATTACAAGCCCGAGCTCTTCAAGCGTCACGACACACCGATGCCAGGTTCCGGAAACCTCATCACATTCCAAGGTGAGCAAGGCAACCTCATCAAACCCATCCGCGACTTCAAACCCCGGGGCCAGTCCGGCAAGATGATCTCCGACTTGCTACCGAACCTCGCCGAGATGGCCGATGACATGTGCTTCATCCATTCGATGACCGCGAAGTCGAACACGCACGGTCCTGCGGAAAACCAAATGGGCACCGGCTACATCCTCGATGGCTTCCCAAGCGCCGGCGCGTGGGTGACGTATGCGCTCGGCTCCGAGAATCAAAACTTCCCCGCTTTCGTCGCCATTCCTGATCCGCGCGGAGTGCCGCAGATCGGTCCAAGGCACTGGGGCAGCGCTTTTTTGCCCGCTTCGTTTCAAGGCACTGCTTTCAACGCCAACAAGCCCATCCCCAACCTCGCGCGTCCCGAGTCCATCTCCGACAAAGCCGAGCGCGACACGCGCAACTTCCTCAAGCGACTCAACGACCGCCATCTCGAACAAAACCCCGGCGACAGCGATCTCGCCGCTCGCATTTCGTCCTATGAACTCGCCGCTCGCATGCAACTCGCCGCCGTCGAGATCAACGACCTCAGCACTGAAAGCCCCGCCACCCGCGCACTTTACGGCACCGAAGATACGAACGTGAACAAAGCCGGTTTCGCCAAGAACTGCATCCTTGCTCGACGCCTCATCGAGCGCGGAGTCCGCTTCGTGCAGCTCTTCAACGGATCGTATGCGATGGGCGAAGGCGTGGGTAATTGGGACGGCCACAAGAAGATCCACGACCAGTATGCCGTCCACGCGCCCATCCTCGATCAACCCTGCGCCGCGCTGCTGAAGGACATGAAGGCTCGCGGACTCTTGAAGGACACGCTGGTCGTTTTCGTCACCGAGTTCGGCCGCATGCCCACCTTCCAAAAAGGAGCCAATGGCCGCGATCATAATCCGAAAGGCTTCACCGTTTGGCTCTCCGGTGCCGGTGTGAAGCGCGCCTACAGCCACGGTGCCACGGATGACTTCGGCTATCAGGCCATCGAGAACGTCACCACCATCTACGATCTCCACGCCACGATGCTGCACCTCCTCGGCCTCAACCACGAGCGCCTCAGCTTCTACAACAACGGCATCGAACGTCGCCTCACCGATGTGCATGGTCACGTCGTCAAAGACATCCTCACATGAAGCCAGCGATCTTCCTTCTCTTCACGGCGTCCGCCGTCGCCGTTGATTTCGACCGTGAGATTCGACCGTTGCTTCAAAAGCACTGCGTCGAGTGCCACGGCGAAAAGAAGCAAAAAGGGGAACTGCGTCTCGATGCAAAATCCTTCGCTCTCAAAGGCGGACACGACGGACCCGCCATCGTGGCCGGCAAAGCGGAGGCCTCGCCTCTGTTTCAGCGCCTTACTTCCACGGATGACAACGAGCGGATGCCTCCGAAAGGTGAGCCGCTTTCCGCTGCGCAAATCGCGGCGGTTAGAACGTGGATCGATGCAGGAGCAGTGTGGCCGGAGAACGCGGCGGACAAGGCGGCTGTGGTGGACAAGCGGTTGCAGCACTGGTCGGTGCAGCCGGTGGGGACAGGCTTCGGCACATCCGCAAGCATCGACGCCTTCATCCAGGCCTCGCTCTCCGCGAAAGGTTTGGCGATGTCGCCCGAAGCGGATCGGCGCACGCTCATCCGGCGTCTGTCCTTTGATCTCACCGGACTGCCGCCGACGCCGGAGCGGGTGGAGCAGTTTGTTCGCGATAGTGACCCTGGGGCTTATGAGAAGCTGGCGGATGAGTTGCTGAAATCACCGCACTACGGCGAGCGCTGGGCGCGGCATTGGCTGGACATTGCGCACTATGCCGACACGCATGGTTTCGAGCGCGATCAGCTGCGGCCCAACGCATGGCACTATCGCGATTACGTCATTGAGTCGCTGAACGCGGACAAGCCTTACCACGAGTTTCTGCGCGAGCAGATTGCAGGCGACATCATCCGCCCTGAAGACGAGCAGGCCGTCATCGCCACCGGCTTTCTTGCGGCAGGTCCTTGGGATTTTGTGGGTCATGTGGAGACCAAGAGCGACATGCTCAGGCGTGCGGCACGTGCGGGCGATCTGGACGACATGGTCACGCAGGTCATCACCGCGACGATGGGCATCACGATCAACTGCGCGCGCTGCCACGACCACAAGCTCGATCCCATCACGCAGCAGGAATACTATCAATTGTGGTCGGTCTTCGCGGGGGTGAAGCGCGGCGAACGCGAGGTCAGCGCGGAAGAATCCAAGAGGCTCGCCGATGAAAAAGCGCGCCTCGGGAAAGCTCTTGCCCAAGCACGAGCGCAGATTGCCAAGCTCGCGGGTGAAGGCCTGGAACTCGCCACACTCCTTCCGAAGGACTCCGGCATCGACCTGCGCTATGGCACCGTGACGAAAGACAAGCAGGGCTACCACCGCGATATTCAGACCAACCGTCTGCAAAAGCTGCAGAACGTCCCCGGCGTAAAGTGGGTCTTTGTGCCGGATGGCAAAGGAGTCGTCACTCTGGACTACCAGGTGGAGGTGAAAGGCATTCCCGCCACCAGCGGCCATTTTTGGGACACCATCGCCAATCGTCCGCTGAACGCGCAGCGCAGCACCAAGCTTGGCGACACGGACTACAGCACCAAAGGTCATACCATACTCGCCATGCACGCGAACAGCGGCATCACCTTCGACCTCATCAAATTACGCGAGCAAAGCGGCCTTGAGGCCCTGCGCCTCACCGGCCTTGTCGGTTTCGGAGCCTCGAAAGAAGCTGCCGCGAGTCGCGCTGATTTCACCGTTTTCGTGGATGCCGAGTTAAAGTTCCAAAAGCTCAAGCTGCGCAAAGACGAGACCGCTGCGCTCGACCTCGCAGTGCCCGCATCGGCGAAGACGCTCACGCTGGTGGCTACCGACGGTGGCGATGGGATTGCCAGCGACCTGCTTTTCATCGGCGATCTCAAGCTCGTGACCGAAGCCGCCGAGTCCCGCCTCACCGATGCGGAGACAGTTGAATTGAAGAAGCTCCGTGCCGAAGCCCAGAAGCTTGAAAGCGACCTCAAAGCTTTGCCTGAGCCTGCGAAGGTCTATGCCATCGTTTCCGATCCCCAACCGCCCGTCATCAAACTGCAGCGGCGCGGCAATCCCGAGGACGAAGGTGCGGAAGTCCTGCCTGCCGCGTTCACCTGGGCAAAACACGCGCCCTCCGCGCTTGGCGAAAACGCCACGCCCGAAGGCCAGCGCCGCCTCGCTTTGGCAAACTGGATCACCCATTCCGACAACCCGCTCACCGCTCGCGTGATCGTGAACCGACTCTGGCATCATCACTTCGGTCAAGGTCTGGTGACCACGCCCAGCGACTTTGGCCTCGGCGGCAGCCTGCCGAGCCACCCCGAGCTGCTCGACTTCCTCGCGCGGGAACTCATCACGCACGGCTGGAGCTTGAAGCACGTGCATAAGCTCATCGTGATGTCGAAGGCGTATAGGCAGGAAAGTGGATTCGGCTTTAGCCGAAACAATGCGGCTGAAGCCGCAACCACGTTGGATTCCTCCAACCGCCTCCTGTGGCGTCAGAACCCGCGCCGCCTGGATGCTGAAACGCTGCGCGACACCGTCCTCGCTGTCTCCGGCAAGCTGAACCTCGCCCGTGGCGGCCCCGGCTATCGCGACTTCCATTACACTGAAGCCTATGCGCCGATCTATGACTACATCACACCGGACCAGCCAGAGCTTTGGCGACGCAGCATCTATCGCTTCATCGTGCGCACCACGCCGCACCAGTTCATGTCCACGCTGGATTGTCCCGACCCCGCCAACCTAACGCCCGCCCGCGTGAACACGACTACCGCCTTGCAGGCGCTCACGCTCAGCAACAATGACTTCATGCTTCAGCAGGCCGGTCATTTCGCCACACGTCTCGAACGCGAAACAGGCTCCCACGAGGCCGCCATCCGCCGTGCCTTCGCCCTCGCCTTCCAGCGCGCTCCCTCTGCCGCCGAACTGCAAGCCGCCACGCCCCTCGTCACCGAGCAGGGCCTCTTCGCGCTGTGCCGCATGCTCCTCAATGCGAACGAGTTTATTTACCTCGATTAAAGCATGAATCCCCACTCGCCCTTTCCCTACCATCAGCAAAAACGTTTCGTCTCGCGCCGCGATTTCCTCTGGGAACTCGGTGGTGGACTGGGCGGCGTCGCGCTCGCGGCCATGATGAATGAAGCGCAGGCGGCGATGAACCCGCTCGCGCCCAAGGCGGCGCATCATCCTGCTAAGGCCCGGGCCGTGATCCAGATCTTCTGCCCTGGCGGCCTCAGTCATGTGGATACCTGGGACTACAAACCGGAGCTGGCGAAGCGTCAGGGCAAACCCTTCGATCCCGAGGGCAAGCTCACGTTCTTTGCGTCGAAGCCCGGCAATTGCCAGCAGAGCTGGTGGCCCTTCCGCCAGCATGGTGAGTGCGGCCGTTGGATGAGCGACCTCTTTCCCAAGCTCGCGCAACGTGTGGACGACATGTCCTTCATCCATTCGATGCAGAGCAAGACTGCATTGCACGGCCCCGCGATGTTCATGGCGAACAGCGGCTTCATCCTGCCCGGCTTTCCCAGCATGGGCTCGTGGGTCACCTATGGGCTTGGCAGCGCGAGCCAGGATCTGCCCGCCTTCGTCGTCTTGCCCGATCCGCGCGGACTACCGCCCGGCGGCGTGATCAACTGGGGCGCGGGTTTTCTGCCTGCGATTCACCAGGGCACCACGCTGCAAACGGATGTCGAGAAGCCGCCCATCGCCGATTTGTTCCCGTCGAAAAACTTCGCGCATCTCCGTGGTCAGGACGAGCAGGCCAGCCGTGACTTTCTCCAAACGCTGAACCGCGCACACGCCACTGAGCGAGCTGGTAACAGCGAACTCGAAGCCCGCATCGCCGCGTATGAACTCGCCGCGCGCCTGCAACTCAGCGCGCCCGAGGCCACCAACCTGCGCGGTGAATCCGACGCCACCAAGCAGCTCTACCATCTCGACCACGAGGACATCGGCACCTTTGGCCGCCAATGCCTGCTCGCCCGGCGGCTCGTCGAGCGCGGCGTGCGTTTCGTGCAGATCTTCTGCGGCGCTGAAAACACCACGGCAAAAAAGATCCGCCCGAACTGGGACAGCCACGAAGACCTGGTGCGCGATCACGGTTACTGGGGAGCAATTCTCGACACCGGTGCCTCCGCGCTGCTCGCCGATCTCAAATCACGCGGTCTGCTCGACAGCACGCTCGTGATTTGCACCAGTGAGTTTGGCCGCCAGCCCGCCGCGCAGGGCGCAGGCAAAGGACGCGACCACAATCCGGGTGCCTTCACCGCGTGGATGGCTGGCGGCGGCATCAAGGGCGGCACTGCCTATGGCAGCACCGATGACCTGGGCTTCAAAGCCGCCGAGAACCCCGCCTACTGCTATGACCTGCACGCTACCGCGCTGCATTTGCTTGGCCTTGATCACGAAAAACTGAGCTTCTACAACAATGGCGTTCAGCGTCGGCTGACGGATGTGCATGGACATGTGATCAAGGACATCATTAGCTGAGGCGTTCGCTTCCATCTGGAACATGAAACACCTCATCCTTCTTCTGCTGGTCAGCGCTTTCAGTGGTGCTGTCGGAGCCATCAAACCGAAGCCCAACGTGCTCTTCATCATCGTCGATGATCTCACCACCACACTGAGCTGCTACGGCACGCCTGAAGTGCGCACGCCGAATATGGACGCACTCGCAGCGCGTGGAGTGAGGTTCGAGTATGCCTACTGTCAGTTCGCCTTGTGCAGTCCCGCGCGGGCTTCGTTCCTCACCGGCTGCTACCCGGAAACCACGAAGGTCTTCGCGCTTAACAAAAGCTTTCGAGTCGCGTTGCCAGACGTGGTTACGATACCTGAGCTTTTTCAAAAGGCAGGTTATAAGACGGGCAGCATTGGCAAGTTCTTCCATGGCGGTGGACCGATCACGAAGCTTGACGTGCAAATTGGAGCCGCGTTGAACATGGACTCGGAAGCGTTCAAAGAAGCCAAGGCCGACAGCGATCCCGGTGACAGGCCGCAGCCCAAAGCGAAAGGCGAAGGCTTCAACCGCACCTACGCCGCCTCATTGCGACCCCCCGCCGACTTCACCGACTACAAGATCGCTTCCGACGCGATCGTCACGCTGGATCAGTTCAAAGGGAAGCCTTTCTTCCTCGCCGTGGGCTTCATTCGTCCGCACTCGCCCTATGTGGCACCGAAACCGTTTTTTGATGGCATCGACAAAACCAAGCTCACGCTTCCACCCTTCTATCGCGAGGGTGGTGAAGACATGAAGTTGATGCCAAAAGCTGCGCTACGCCCGAACAACAACTGCTTCCAGTATGCTGATCCCACCGTGGAAGAGGCACGCGATGCTATGCAGGCCTATCTCGCCGCCACCAGCTTTGTGGATACCCAAGTAGGCCGTGTGCTGGCGAAGTTAAAGGAGCTGCATCTTGATGAGAGCACCATCGTCGTGCTCACCGGAGATCACGGCTATCAACTTGGTGACCACGGCCTTTGGGCCAAGCAAACGCTGTTCGAGGGAGCCACGCACGTGCCGCTGATCGTCGCCGCACCCGGAGTGAAGCCTGGCGTTTGTGCAGGACTGGTTGAGCAAGTGGACATCTATCCCACTGTAGCAGAGCTCGCTGGCCTCAAAGCACCTGCTACGATCCAAGGTCGCAGCATGAAGCCACTGCTCGATGACCCCAATGCGAAAGGCAAACAAGTCGTCTTCAGCACCATGGTGGCGCCCAAGAACATCATCGGCCACAGCGTGCGCACGGATCGCTTCCGCTACATCGAGTGGGATGAGGGGCGCGGAGGAGTGCAACTCTACGATTACGAGACCGACCCTGAAGAACTGCATAACCTTGCGGACAAACCCATGCAAGCCGAACGCATCACGCGCATGAAGTCGCGGCTGGCGGCTCATCTAAAATCCGTCGCCGTGCCAAATTAGTTCGCCCCATGAAACGCTTCGTTCTGATCCTCTTTGCCCTCTGCCCTTCGCTATTCGCGGCACAGCCCAACATCCTCCACATCCTCGCGGATGATATGGGATGGAATGCGCTGAGCTGCTACGGCAACAAAGACCTGCAGACGCCGAATCTGGATCGTCTCGCAGCCCAGGGGATGCGGTTCACACAGGCGTATGCGGATGCGCAGTGCTCGCCGACGCGTGCGGCGTTTCTCTCCGGGCAATACGGTGCTCGAACGGGTGTGTTCAAGGTGCTGAACGAGAAGGAGCCGTCGTTTGCGCCGATGCGCTCGGCGGAGGCGAAGGATGCTTTGGGACCGCAAACAGCCACGCTGGCGACAACCTTGCGCCAAGCGGGATACACGACGGGCATCAGCGGCAAGTGGCACATCGCGAACAACTATGCTGTTGCAGCATTGCGTAAGCGTGAAGGCTACTTCGATGCCTACGGCTTCGATTTCACCGGTCCGGCGAATGGCAACGAGCATCACGAGGATAAAACCGTCACCGCCATCACCGATGACATCATTGGCTTCATCGAAGCGAACCGCAGCAAGCCGTGGTTTGCCTTCGCCGCGCATTTCAGCCCGCACACGAAGCTGGAAGCGCCGGAGTCGTTGATCGCGAAACATGTCGCCCGAGGCTTCAA
>Ga0164294_10004981_pt1 | contig 11467 bp, 11 predicted proteins | sample GEODES005metaG_FD_111479 | JGI IMG/M metagenome (GOLD analysis project Ga0164294, IMG submission 111479) | Oligotrophic lake water microbial communities from Sparkling Lake, Wisconsin, USA - GEODES005 metaG | ecosystem: Environmental > Aquatic > Freshwater > Lake | place: USA: Sparkling Lake...
CCATAATCTGCTGATGAGTGGCCCGCCCGGTTCCGGCAAATCGCTGATCGCCGCCGCGCTGGCCGGCATCTTGCCCGATCTCACCCCGGCCGAAGCGCTGGAAGTCTCGATGGTCGCCTCCATCGCCGGCGAGCTGGAGGGCGGCAAGCTGAAGCGCACGCGGCCGTTCCGCAGCCCGCACCACAGCGCTTCGATGGCGGCGCTGGTTGGCGGCGGCACAAAGGCGCGGCCGGGCGAAGTCTCCCTCGCCCATCTGGGCGTGCTGTTCCTCGACGAACTGCCAGAATATCAGCGTGGCGTGCTCGATTCGCTGCGCCAGCCGCTGGAAACCGGCCAGGTACAGGTGGCGCGCGCCGCCGCCCACGTCACTTATCCGGCGCGCGTGCAGTTGATCGCCGCCATGAACCCGTGCCGCTGCGGGCATCTGGCAGATCCCGGCCTCGCCTGCGCCCGCGCCCCGCGCTGTGCAGCCGATTATCAGAGCAAACTGTCCGGGCCGCTGCTCGATCGCATTGATCTGCATATCGAGGTGCCGGCGCTCTCCGCCGCCGATCTCACCCTGCCGCCGCCCGCAGAAAGCAGCGCGCAGGTCGCGGCACGGGTAGCCGCCGCGCGGGCCCGCCAGACGGCGCGCTATGCCGGCACCGGAGTGCGGACGAATGCCGAAGCCGACGGCGAAGCGCTCACCGCCCATTCCACGCCGGATGCCGAAGGCCAGCGCCTGCTCACCCAGGCCGCCGACACGCTGCGGCTGTCGGCGCGCGGCTATGCTCGGGTGCTTCGGGTATCGCGAACGATTGCGGATCTGGCCGGCAGCGACAGCGTGGCGCGTATTCATGTTGCAGAGGCACTCAGCTATCGTCGCCGTCCGCCGGTGAATTGATGGAACAATCCCCCCTCCACTGGATGCTCACGCCGCTGCAGCGCTGCCTCGATTTCCGGGGCCGATCGCGCCGGGCGGAGTTTTGGTGGTTCACCCTGTTCTGGGCCGTGATCGCCGGCACCGCCGCAGCGATCGATGTGGCGGTGCTGGGCGCAGATCTGCTGGCCGGCATTTTCAATGGTCGGCTGCTGCTGGCGGTAATGCTGCTGTTCTTCGTGCCCTATCTCGCTGTCAGCGTGCGCCGCCTGCACGATCAGGGCATGAGCGGTTGGTGGTATTTGGTGACCCTGCTGCCCACGGTGGGCACGCTGATCAACATCTGGTGGATGACTCGCCCCCGCAGACCGGGTGACAACGCCTTCGGCCCCGATCCGCTGCCGGAGCCGGAGAACCCGACGCTCTATTTCTGAGCAGCCGGTTCCGCCACGGCCTCGCCCGCATCCCATTTCGCGATCACGGCGGTGGCAACCGCGTTGCCGATCACGTTGGTGGCGCTGCGGCCCATATCGAGGAAATGATCCACCGCCAGGATCAGCAGCAGACCGGCTTCCGGGATGTTGAAATAGGGCAGCGTGGCCGCGATCACCACCAGCGACGCGCGCGGCACGCCGGCGATGCCTTTGCTGGTGATCATCAGCAAGCCCAGCATGGCAATTTCCTGACCCAATGACAGATCGATGCCATAGGCCTGCGCAATGAAGATGCTGGCAAAGGCGCAGTACATCATCGAGCCATCGAGATTGAAGCTGTAGCCCAGCGGCAGCACGAACGAGGCGATGCGGCCGGGCACGCCATAACGCTCCAGCGAGGCCAGCAGCTTGGGATAGGCGGCTTCCGACGACGCGGTGGCGAAGGTGATCAGGAACGGCTCCCGGATTTCAGGGATCAGGCGGCGCACCTCGCCAAAGCCCAGCACGAACGCGCCGGCACCGAGCAGGAAGGCCCACAACACGGCCAGCGCCAGGTAAAATCCGCCGACGAACTTGCCGAAGGTAACGAGGATGCCCAGCCCTTCCACCGCGATGGAACTGGCAATGGCGGCAAACACCGCAAACGGCGCCACCTTCATCACATAGCCGGTGATCACCAGCATCATGTGCATGATGGCATCGAGGCCCTTGTTGATCGGTTCGGCCTTATCACCCATCTGGATCAGCGCCACGCCGGCAAACAGGCTGAAGATGACGATCTGCAGCACTTCGTTGGTGGCCATCGCTTCGATGATAGACTTCGGGAAGATATGCCCGATGAATTCCTTCAGGTTAAAGGCCTTGCTGGCAACACCCGATGCCGCATCAATTGCCGGCAGCGGCAAACCGACGCCAACACCGGGCGCCAGCAGATTGACCATCAGGATGCCCAACCCCAGGCTGAAGATCGATGCCGCGATGAACCACGCCAGCGTGCGCACGAAGGTGCGGCCCACCGCCCCGCCCGAACCCATGTGGGCGATGCCAACGGTGAGCGTCGCCAGCACCAAAGGTGCGATTATCATCTTGATCAGCCGCAGAAACACATCGGTGATGATCGACAGATAACCGGCGATCTCCTTGGCCTGCTCTGCCGCCACGCTGGCATTGATCGCCCAGCCGACGCCAAGCCCGGCCACAAGGCCGATCAGGATCCAGCGGGTAAGCGAGTTTGTGGGCTTCATGGCCGCCTGACTTCGGGCAGCGCCTTGGCGCCGTCAAGCCGGAAACCGCGCGCGAAGGCTTGCAGCCGGCGCGCGCGCGGCGCAGTCTCGGTTCATGATCCGCACCCTCGCCGCCATCCTCGCCCTGTCCTGCACTGCCCTGCCCGCGCATGCCGCCCCCGGCGACGCCGCGGAGGCCAAGCGGCTGTTGATGGACAGTGTTGGCATCGCCAGCGTCAAGGGCCGCGGCCAGACCCCGGCGCTGGCGCGTTTCTATCGCGCTGCACTGGTGCAGGCTGGCTTCAACGCCGCCGACATCCAGATCGACGAACTGGCCGGCACCGCCAATTTCCATTTCGTCTGGCGCGCAGCCTCGGCCAAGGCCAAACCCATGGCACTGACCGGCCATCTGGACGTGGTGGAAGCCAATCCGGCCGATTGGGAACGGCCGCCGTTCACTGCAGTCGCCGAAAACGGCTACATCTTCGGCCGCGGCGTACAGGACAACAAGTTCGATGTCGCCATGATGATCGCCACGCTGGCCCAGCTGAAGGCCAGTGGCTGGGCGCCGAAACGCGACATCCACTTCTTCCTGTCGGGCGACGAGGAAACCGACGGTATCGCCAGCGCCGCACAGGCCAAACAGGCCGCGGCCTTCGGCATCGAATTCATGCTGAACAGCGATGGCGGCGGCGGTGGGCTGGACGCGCAGGGCAAACCCTTTTTCTACAAGCTACAGGCGGCCGAGAAATCCTATGCCGATTTCCAGCTGACCATCACCGATCCGGGCGGCCACAGCTCCACCCCCACCGCCAGCAACGCCATTGCCCGCATGGGCCTGGTGGCCGCACGCATCGCCGGACACCGCTGGCCGGCACAGGTGAACGACATCACCCGGGCATCGCTGGCCGAAGCAGGCCGCGCGCGGAGCGACGCGCTGGGCGACGCCATGCGCCGCTTTGCCGCCAATCCGGATGATGCCGGGGCCATCACGGCCTTGCGCGCCAATCCCGGCACCATCGGCCAGATTGGCACCACCTGCGTGCCCAGCATGATCAATGGCGGCCATGCGCCCAATGCCTTGCCGCAGCGCGTCACCCTCACTGTCAACTGCCGCATCTTCCCCGGGACCAGCATCGCTGCCGTGCAGACGGAACTGGCGCGGGTGGCCGAGGATCCCGGGGTCAGCTTTGCCACCGGCATCGATTGGCCGGTCACCCCGGCATCGCCGCTGCGGCCTGACGTGACAGCGGCCGTACAGGCGGCGGTTTCGGCACGGGCGCCCGGCCTTGCCGCCACCCCAGGCATGGACGCCGGCGCCACCGACAGCGTGTTCTGGCGCGCGCTGGGCATCCCGTCCTATGGCGTGTCCGGCCTGTTAATGCGCCAGGAAGACAGTTTCGCCCACGGCCTGAACGAACGTGTGCCGGAAGCCGCCATCGCGCCGGCCCTGCGCCACTGGGACATCATCCTGCGCCGCCTCGCCGGATAGACCCTGCTCACATCACGACTGCCCATCCGGCCACACGGCCAAGGTGTCGGCGTGCGCGCCGGTTCAGCCAAGAATCGCGAATCTAAAACCGTCAGGCAACAGAGTCGAAGATCCCAGCAACAAATACTGTTTTCAATAAAGAATTGTAAACAATGATTGAATAAATAAGTCAGTTACGAATCGGACGAAGAGTGATAAATATATCGTGCGTAATTACTTATTAAAAAGGAAGATTAAATTTCGATGTTCGGTCCATGGCGGCTGGGCCTGGCCAAGGATCAGGCTGGTAGCCTGTCGACAGTGACGGCATTGCTGATGCCGGCGCTGATGGCTGCTGCCGGTCTCGGGGCCGACACGCTGCACTGGACATGGCAGCAGCAGATCATGCAGCGCCAGGCGGAATCCGCCGCGCTGGCCGGCGCCGAAGCCCTGTCACAGAACCGCGCCGTTGCCGAAACGGTGCAGGCCCAGTTGGCAAGTGGAGGCCTGCCGGCCCTCGCAATCGCCCCGATCATCGAACAGGGCCCCTCATCCGGGCCGTTCGCTGGCGATCCGCTGGTGGTGCGCGTACGGCTTTCCAGCATTGCCCGCCTGCCCTTTGCCGGCCTGTTCTCATCGGCCGGCGTGCCGATCAGTGTCGAGGCCACGGCCGGCCTGGTGGAAGAGCGCATGGCCGGCGTGGTCCATTGCGATGGCTGCATCACAGACCACGGCGATGGCAGCAACACCTTGGGATGAGGGTCCTGACCTTGTCGCAGATATGACCTTCTGCGGGCCATGCCCATCCCGATGTCAGAACCAAACCCTCAGCATCATGTCGATCCCTGGACCGCTGGGCAACACCCCAGAATCGGGCATCGCCGGGTGATTGCCAAATCACGACTGATCACCATTCAAACCGATGGAACGTTCGTTCAATAGTCCCTGATTCGATCAGTCTGTCGCCATAAAGGATCGAAAATACAGCCAAGTAGCGCAGTTAACGTATATTTGACATTTAACATGTTAAAAACTGCAACAGATTAAAAAGCCGCAAATCGGCGCAAAAGCAGGGTGTGAGTGTCATGAGTTGCTTGTGGGTACGCCGGCTTCAGGCAAGCCGGCGAGGCAATATCGCAACACTGACGGCATTGATGATGCCGGTGCTGATCGGTTCGGCCGGTCTGGCCAGCGACTCGATCCAGTGGACATTGACCAAGCGCATGATGCAGCGCGCCGCCGATTCGGGCGCGATCGCCGGCGCCTTCCAGCTGAGCCAATCCAGCAGCATTTCGGTTGTGCGCGCGGCTGCGACGGGCGACATCAACCGCAACGACGGCTTTCGCATGACGATCACCCCGGTGATCAACAGCCCAGCCACCTCAGGCAGTTTCCGCGATGCCGCGTCTGCTGTGGAGGTGATCCTGGCCACAGACATGAACCTGCCGTTCACCGGGCTGATCATGCGTGGCCCGATGCGCATCAGCGCCCGCGCCGTGGCCGAAGTGGTGGGCAATGGCGATTATTGCGTGCTGGCGCTGGAAAACACCGACACCCCCGGCATCCCGATCGGCGGCAGTGCCACAGTGAACCTGGGCTGCGGCATGATGAGCAATGCGCCCAGCAACACGAGCATCATCGCCAATGGCGCCAGTAGCGTGACGGCCAGCCCGGTGGCCGCGGTGGGCCTTGTGCCCCCAGGCAATTATACCACCGGCACCGTCCGCGAAAGCTATGCGCTGCCGCTGCGCGATCCCTATCGCAACCTGCCCGATCCGATCAATATCTCCAACAGCAACAACGATCTGCGGGTGCAGCCGAACCGTTCCAGCACGTTCAGCGCGGGCACCTACCGCAATATCGATGTCAGCGGCACGGCCACCTTCAATCCTGGCGTCTATTATGTCACCGGCAGTGTGAATTTCGGCAGCCAGGCGAACGTGACGTCAAATGGCGCGGTGTTCATCCTCACCGCCACCAACGCGGCCAGCAACACCAGCAATATTGCCACGGTGCGCATGAACGGCGGCGCCCGGATCAGCATGACGGCACCCAGCACCGGCACCTATGCCGGCATCCTGTTCTATCAGGATCGCCGCGCCAGCAACATGGCCACCAACATCATCAACGGCAACAGCAGCAGCCTGCTGCAGGGTGCGCTCTATTTCCCGCGCCAGGAACTGCAGATGAACGGCACCAGCGGCATGAACACCCGCTGCATCCAGATCGTCGCGCGCCGTGTCGATTGGCGCGGCAACACCGCTATCCAGAATGTCTGCCCGGCCAATTCAGGCGCGTCGTCCTTCAAGGGCACGCAGATCAAGCTGGTGGCATGATGATGAAGCACGCTCTCCTCACCCGCTTGCGCGGCTGCCGCAGCGGTGCCGCCGCTGCCGAATTGGTGCTGATCGCCCCGGCGCTGGCCGGCCTGTTGTTTGTTGGGATGGATGTGGGCCTGGCCTTGTGGGAAAAACATCAACTGGAACAGGCGGCCCAGCGCGGCATCGAACTCGCCGTGGCGCCCGGCACCATCGGCACGGGTTCGTTCAGCCACCTCGATCCGGAAGTGCGGGCGGCGTATGGCAAGCCGGTGCAATCGCTGACGGTGGATAACTGGCTGGAATGCAACGGCCAGCGCCAGGACAACTGGAACAGCTTCTGCCCGGCCGGGCAGACATTTGCCCGCTTTGTTTCGGTGCGGGTGCGGGCCGAATATGTGCCGCAGTACAGTTTTGGCGGCATTCTGCACGGCGATGGCCAGAACGGCGGCTATGTGCTGACCGGCGACGCTTCGGTGCGGCTGCAATGATCCGCGCGCTCCGCTCTGTCGCCCGCAACCGCAGCGGGGCCACCGCCGCCGAATTCGCGCTGACGCTGCCGCTGTTCCTGGCCTTCGTGTTCGTGTTCTTCGGTATTGGCGCTGTATTCTGGGCCAATGCCGGCCTGCGCAATGGTGTTGGCGAAGGCGCCCGAGTGGCCACGCTCTTCCCGCGCCGCAACAACACCCAGATCAGCACGGCGATCCGCGCCAACAGCTTTGGCCTGGGCAGCGTGATGACAGCGCCAACCATCACCCCCGGTGCCGCCAATGGCCAGGATTTCGTGGACATCACGGTCACGGTGAACCCGCAGTTCGATCTGTTCTTCATCGAAGTGGAACCGATCACGCTGTCCGAAACCCGCCGGGTCTATCGCCCCGCCTGATCGCTGCACCGCCGCGCATTGCCCGTCTTGCGCGGCACCTCCGCGCATTGCCCGTTTTGCGCGGCTACTCCGCGCGGGGATGCGCCGCCGCCCACGCATCCAACAATTGCGCCGCATCGACCTTGGTATAGATTTGCGTTGACGACAGGCTGGCATGGCCGAGCAGTTCCTGCAGCTGCCGCAGATCAGCGCCCCTCGCCAGCAAGTGGGTGGCGAAACTGTGGCGCAGCGCGTGCGGCGTGGCACTGGCAGGCAAGCCCATCGCTGTCCGTGCAGCCTGCACAGCGCGGCGCACCGTGCCGGGATCGAGCGCGCCGCCTTTCACTCCGCGGAACAGCGGGGAATCGTGGGCCAGGTCGAACGGGCATTTTTCGATATAATCCATGATCGCGTCCTGCACCTGGGGCAGCAGTGGCACCTGGCGGGTCTTGGCGCGCTTGCCGGTCACCGCGATCACCGCGCCCAACGGCAGCGCGGCCCCGGTGAGCGACAGCGCTTCGCCAATGCGCAGGCCGGCGCCATAAAGCAGCAGCAAAACCGCCGTGTCGCGCGCCGCGAGCCAGGGCTGCGCCGCTGCATCGCCCACCACCGCCACCAGTTGCCGCACATCGCCCGGCGAGACGGCACGTGGCAGGCGGCGCGGCTGTTTCGGGGCCTTCAGCGCGGCAATGGCATCGCAGGCCAGCCCCTCGTTGCGTCGCGCCCAGGCGAAAAAGCCCTTCAACGCCGATACGTCGCGCGCCAGTGATGGCGCCGCCAGCCCCTCACCGCGCCGCAGCGCAAGAAAAGCCCGCAGTTCGGCGGCAGCCAACGTGGCCAGCCGCCCGCCGGTCACGGCGCCGCCCAGATGGGTGCTCAGGAAATCGTCGAACCGTTCCAGCGTCAGGCCATAGGCCCTGAGCGTGTGGACGGACAACCGCCGCTGGTCGCCCGAATAGGCGAGGAAGCGGGCAATGAGCCCAGCCAGAGGATCTGCCGCTGCGCTCAGAGGATGCTCTGACCCGTCTTGGCCCAATCGGCCTCGAACGCGGCCAGGCCCTTGTCGGTGAGCGCGTGGTTGGCGAGCTGGCGGATCACCGAAGGCGGCATGGTGGCCACATCGGCGCCGATGCGCGCCGCGGCCAGCACATGGACGGGGCTGCGCACGCTGGCGACGAGGATTTCGGTCTTGAAATCATAATTGTCGTAAATGGTGCGGATATCCTGGATCAGCTCCATCCCGTCGTGGCCGATATCATCCAGCCGGCCAACGAACGGCGAAATATACGTCGCGCCGGCCTTGGCCGCGAGCAGCGCCTGGTTGGCGGAGAAGCACAGGGTGACATTGGTCTTCACGCCTTCGGCGGTGAGCGCCTTGCAGCTTTTCAGGCCATCGATGGTGAGCGGCAGCTTGATGCAGATATTGGGCGCCAACGCGCGCAGCACGGCGGCTTCGCGCATTATTGTGGCATGATCGGGGGCGACCACTTCAGCCGAAACCGGGCCATCGACGATCCCGCAGATTTCCTTGACGACTTCGAGGAAATTGCGGCCCGATTTGGCAATCAGGCTGGGATTGGTGGTGACGCCATCCAGCAGGCCAGTGGCGGCCAGATCGGCGATGTCGGCAACGTCGGCGGTATCGGCAAAGAACTTCATGGGGGTGCTTTCGTGTGGCTGATTCGCTGGCTGTCGGCCTCCATAACGCAAGCCGCCCATCTGGCCTACAGGCGCTTCACATGATAGCATTTGCTTAGGGTCGTGGGCTTCAGCCATCGGGGAAACGCGCCATGACCACACTTGAACTGCAGAAAGCCCTCAAGGCCAATGGTTTTGATCCGGGTGGTATTGACGGTGTGATGGGCCGCAACACCATCGCCGCCATCCGCGCCTTCCAGGCCGCCAATGGCCTGGAGGTGGACGGCGTGGCCGGGCCGAACACGCTTGCCAAACTTGGCGTCAGCCAGGCGCAGGCCGCGGCCGATCCGCTGTCCAGCCTGTCGATGCCGTGGTTTACCGAGGCTCAGCGCGCGCTGGGCATCAAGGAAGATACCGGCCCCGGTTCCAACCCGCTGATCATCGGCTGGGCGCGGCGGCTTCGCATCGATTATGCCAAGGATGAAATCAGCTGGTGCGGGCTGTTCGTCGCCCATTGTATCGGCCTCACCCTGCCCGGCGAGCCGATGCCCAACAACCCGCTGGGCGCCCGCAACTGGGGAACTCTGGGCATCGGCTGCACGCCCCAACCCGGCGCCGTGATGACCTTCTGGCGCGAAAGCCGGGCCGGCTGGAAAGGCCATGTCGGCTTTTATGTCGGCGAAGATGCCTCGGCCTATCATATCCTGGGCGGCAACCAGGGCGATGCCGTGAACGTCAAACGCTTCGGCCGCGACCGTTTCCTCACCGCCCGCTGGCCGAAAACGGCGCCGCCCCCCACCGGCGGCCCGCGCATCCTGCGGCCGGACGGCAGTTTTTCCGACAACGAACAATAAGGCCGGCTGGCCGGGGCTCAGCCGCCGGCCACCTGCTTCTTGAGCTCCGTCTTCAATATCTTGCCATTGGCGTTCCGTGGCAGCGGTTCGCGGCTGAAGTGTATGGCAACCGGCACCTTGAAGGCCGCCTGCCGCGCCGCCACGAAGGCGCGCAGTTCCTCTTCGCTGGCATCGACGCCCTCTTTCAGCGTCACGAACGCCACCGGTTCCTCGCCCAACTGCTTGTGCGGGCGGCCCACCAACGCGGCGTCCATGACCGCCGGATGCTCGTACAGCGCGTTTTCCACCTCGACGCAGTAGATATTCTCGCCGCCGCGGATCAGCATGTCCTTGGCACGGTCGATGATGAAGCAGAAGCCTTCTTCATCGGTGCGCCCCAAATCGCCGGTGCGCACCCAGCCGTCAATGAAGGTGGCCGCCGTGGCTTCGGGCTTGTTCCAATAGAGCCGCACCACGTTGGGGCCGAAGCCGTAGATTTCGCCCACTTCGTTGGGACCCAGCACCTTGCCGTCCGGGTCGCGCACCTGCAGATCACACACCGGCACCGGCGGGCCGCAACTGTCGGGCCGGTGCTCGTAATCTTCCGCCATGTGGTGGGTGAAGGTGGCGCTGGTTTCGGTCATGCCCCAGCCGTTGCCGGGCTTGGCCTTGAACTCCTTGGCGATCTGGCGAACCAGTTCGGGCGCTGATGGCGCGCCGCCATAGGAGACGGCCTCCAGGCTCGACAGGTCAAATTTGGCGCGGTCGGGATGTTCCAGGATCTGCCAGGCGATGGTGGGCACGCCGCCGGCCGAGCTGATCTTCTCACGTTCGATCAGCGTCATGGCTTCCACCACGTCCCACTTCTTCATCAGCACCAGCTTCACGCCGCCCACCAGCGCGGGATTGAGCACGGCATGGCAACCGGTGGCGTGGAAGAAGGGCACCGATAGCAGGGTCGCCTTCTGCGGGGCGTTGGGGTCAGCCGCCGGCGGCTGTTCGCCGCGCCGCAGGAAACTGCGCGCCGCGCTGCTGGCACTGGCCATGATGTTGGAACAGATGTTGCGGTGGCTGCCCAGCGCGCCCTTGGGCTTGCCGGTGGTGCCGCTGGTGTAGAAAATCGTCGCGTCATCCTCGGGCTGAAGCGCCAAGGCATCGGCCGGGATGGCACGGTCCTTCAACGACGCCCAGTCCATCGGCCAGCCGATCACCTCTTCCAGCCGGCGCGCGCGCGGGTCACCAAGTTCCAGTTCGCTGGCGCGGGTGACGTAGATCTGCTCCAGGTCCGGGCAGTTGGGCAGATGTTCAGCGATGCGGTTGTAGCGCTCGGCATCGATCAGCAGAATCTTGGTGCCGCTGTCGGTCAGGCCATATTCAAGCTCGCCGCCCGTCCACCAGGCGTTCAAGGGCGTGACGATCGCCCCGCACAGGCTGGCGGCATAAAAGGCGACCGGCCATTCCGGCAGGTTGCGCATTACCACCGCCACGCGGTCGCCCTTCACCAGGCCATCGGCCTTCAACCGCTCGGCCAGCGCCAGCGTGGCGCGGGCAAAGGCTTCGAACGTCACCCGTTCCTCGTCCAGCACCATGAAGACCTTGTCGCCATGGGCGCGGCCGGCAGCGAAACAATGGGCCAACGATGCCGGCGCATTCTTCCAGACCCTTGTGGGCCGGCCCTGGATGGCAACCGTTTCCATCTCCAGCGGCTGGCCCGGCGCGGTAAGCAGCGTATGGGCTTCGGCAATCGACATGGCGGGCCAGTTGCTCATTCATCATTTCCCCAAGGCGTTTTTATTGCGGCCACGATGCCGCAAAGCGCAGCGCCC
>Ga0164294_10004987_pt1 | contig 11454 bp, 8 predicted proteins | sample GEODES005metaG_FD_111479 | JGI IMG/M metagenome (GOLD analysis project Ga0164294, IMG submission 111479) | Oligotrophic lake water microbial communities from Sparkling Lake, Wisconsin, USA - GEODES005 metaG | ecosystem: Environmental > Aquatic > Freshwater > Lake | place: USA: Sparkling Lake...
CAGAAATAATGAAACTATTAGATGTTCCTGCCGACTTCTTTGAAAAGCTAAATAAAGGCAATGAAATCATAAAGTATTACAGTGGTTCTTCGTTAATTTTGGTAAAAAAACTAGGTATAAAGGCAACTGGCGAACTGGCTCCCTACGATAGAGTAGAAGCAGACATCAATCAAATATTAGTAACCAAAAGCAAAACGACCATTCTAGACCAAATTTATAAGGAAATTTATGAAGAGGGTGAAACTAAAAAAGAGTTTGAAGTACTGAACAATATCAAAAAATAATGCAGAAAATAATCATAGCAATACTTGGGATTTTATTGATAACACTCGGTGCAGAAGCACAAGAGAAGGTGATTGTAGACAAGATAATTGGTGTGGTTGGTGACAATATCATCATGCTTAGTGATATTGAATCGCAATTACAACAAGCCAAATCGCAAGGAGAAACCATCAACGACGATGTAAAATGTTTGATTTTTGATCAAGCCTTACTCGAGAAGTTTTTTCTTGCACAAGCCCAACTCGACAGTGTGTATGTGGCAGAAGACGATGTAGAGGCTGAGCTAGACAAACGAATTAGATATTATATCAGTAATTCATTTGGTAGTCAGGAAAAGTTAGAAGAGTTCTATGGGAAAAGTATAGGTGACCTGAAGGATGATTTTAGAAAGGATGTAAGAAATCAGATGTTGGCTGAAAAAATGCAGGGCAAGATTTATGGCAATATTAAAACGACCCCGTCTGATGTAAAATCATTTTTTGAGGGCATACCGAAAGATAGCTTACCTTATTTTAACGCAGAAATTGAATTATCGCAAATCGTTGTATTTCCCAAAGCTAGTCAGGAGGCTAAGGATTATGCGCTGATGAAATTAAAAAAAATCAGACAAGACATTATCAATGGTGCTGATTTTGGGGCTAAAGCCCAATTGGTATCTGAGGATCCGGGATCGAAAAGAGAAGGAGGCGATTTGGGTTTTATTACGCGTGGCCAGATGGTGCAGGAGTTTGAAGCAGCTGCTTTTAGGTTAGACGAGGGACAAGTGTCTGACATTGTTGAAACACAATATGGCTATCACCTTATTCAATGTTTAGAGAAAAAGGGGGAGCGAATTCATGTGCGCCACATTTTGATTACCCCTCCTATTACCAGCTTCGACGAGATAGTTGCAAAGGCAAATCTCGATAGCATTCGTACGTTAATTATTACTGATCAAATTCAATTTACAAATGCTGTAAAAGAATATTCTGAAGATGAACAATCGAAAAGCAATAGTGGGTCTTTGATTAATCCTCAAACGGGGAATTCGTATTTTGAAATGAATCAAATTGATGGTTCTTTGTTGTTTACCATTAGTGATTTAAAAAAAGGACAACTTTCGCAGACTTCTACTTTTACGGCAGAAGATGGCAAAAAAGGTTTCCGAATAATTATGATTAAGAGCGAATCTGAAGCGCATATAGCGAGCTTAAGAGAAGATTATTCGAAAATACAAGCAGCTGCCAGACAAGCCAAACAGCAAGAAGCGTTGGTGAAATGGATTAAGGAAAAAAAAGGGGATACTTATATTATGATTGACGATGACTATAGCAGTTGTGATAACGTTCAAAAATGGTTAAAGGAAAAACAATAATCGTCATCTAGTTCGCCAAACACAACATGCGTATAAATAAACCTTTACTTTTGTAGGTATGATAACTACTTTACACCTCTCCAATAAATTATTTAAAGTCGATTTTTCGAAGCCACGCGATATTTCTATTCGAATAAAAAATGGTATAGAAAACCCCTCGGCATATTATGCGCCACCGGTAGAAATTACGCCTGTGGTGTTAGACAATTTTATAGGTGATATCAGTCAGGGGGGAATTGTAAATTATAAAAACATAAAAATTAATCCGCATGGCAATGGAACGCATACAGAGTGTGTGGGGCATATTGCGAAAGAAGAATACCTGATTAATCAATGTCTGAAAGAATTTATGTTTTTGGCCGAATTAACCTCGGTGATTCCTACAAAAATAGAGAATGGAGATAGGGTAATTACGCAACAGCATGTGAATCACTTAACGAATTCGAATGGTGCCAAAGCCATTGTGATACGCACACAACCAAACGATATAGATAAAGAAACGCGTAATTATTCTGGCACCAATCCTCCTTACATTTTGGATGAGGCGGTGGCTTATTTGGTGTATAAGGGCTATGAACAACTATTGATAGATTTGCCTAGTGTAGACAGAGAAGAAGACGGTGCCAAATTTTTAGCACATAAAGCCTTTTGGAAATACCCTGGTACTGTGCGCAAGAATAGCACGATTACAGAAATGATATATGTAGATAATGAAATTAAAGATGGTTTGTATCTGTTGCAGCTAAATGTATTGAATATAGAATTAGATGCCAGTCCAAGTCGCCCATTACTATATGATTTAATGGAGGTATAATTTATTTTTTGCCGAAGCTATTTATGCTGTCAAAGAAGCCCTAGCCCTGATAGCAGCGATTATCCTTTTTTGATCGCAACATGAATTGTAACCGCTTTTTCTATCTTAAGAAAACATGTTTTTTAATCGTCGGATTTATACAAAAAAGATAGGAGCGAATAGCAGGTTAAAGCTCCACTTCATCAAACATTTGCAAGCCTCTTTAACAGATTTACAAACAGATTTTCTATTTTTTACATAGGTTTGTAGACTAAACATTTTATTTGATATGATTCGTTTGAAAAAATATGACATGATAGCTCCTGAGCTATTTACATTTAACCGAAAAAATTATACGCAACACTTGAAACCGAACAGTATGGCTATTTTCCATGCTGCCGATTTGATGCCACGAGTGGGCGATGGCACGCATAAATTTCGTCAAAATTCTGACTTATTTTATTTAACAGGTATCGATCAGGAGGAGACGATTTTATTATTGTGTCCGCAAGCTCCTTTAGCCAAGTATCGAGAGATTTTATTTATTCGTCAGACCAACGAAACCATTGCTGTATGGGAAGGTCGGAAGTATACCATTGAAGAAGCTAGGCAACAATCGGGTATCGCCACGGTGTTATGGCTATCGCAATTTGAACAAATTTTTGAGATGTTGATGTATCAGGTGGAGCATCTTTATATTAATTTAAATGAGAACGACAGGGCGGCGAGTGATGTTGCTTACAAGGATGTTCGATTTGCCAAAACATGTAGAGAGCGATTTCCGTTGCATCATTTTGAAAGGTCGGGACCCATTATGGCCAAGCTACGAATGGTGAAGCATCCCATTGAAGTTGCTTATTTGCAAACCGCTTGCGATATTACTGAAAAGGCATTTCGTAGGGTACTTAATTTTGTGAAACCTGGGGTAACTGAGTATGAAATTGAAGCAGAAATAATTCACGAATTTATAAGAAACAAAGCAACTGGACATGCGTATGAACCGATCATTGCGGCTGGACTTAGCAGCTGTGTTTTGCATTATAACGACAATAACAAAGCGTGTAATGATGGAGAGGTGCTATTGATGGATTTTGGGGCAGAATATGGAAATTATTGCGCCGATTTAACGAGAACTATTCCAGTGAATGGCCGATTTAGCGAGCGACAAAAACAAGTGTACAATGCTTGTCTGCGTGTGCATAGAGCCGCTTTTAATATCATGAAGCCAGGCATCACTTTAGCAGAATTGAATGATGAAGTAGCGGTAGTGATGGAAAATGAATTGATTGGATTAGGCTTATTTACAAGAGAAGAGGTGGCCAAGCAAGACCCCGCCAATCCATTATTTAAGAAATACTTTATGCATGGTAATTCGCATTTCTTAGGATTAGACGTACATGATATTGGCAATAGATATGCCAAACTACCTGATGGGGTGGTGCTTACCAATGAACCTGGCATTTATATTCCTGCGGAAAACATCGGTATTAGAATCGAAAATGACATTTGGGTGTCGTCGAAAGGAAATATCGATTTAATGAAAAATATTCCGATTGAAGTAGACGAGATTGAATCGTTGATGAACCCTTCATAAACAATTTAACGATAGCCCTATCCTGTATGAAATTGAAATTATTTAGTGTAGCCAATATCCTTACCTTAACCAACGCTTTTTTTGGGTGTTGTGCGATGGTGATGTTTTTTTCTGGCAACTATAGTATAGCCGTTGCGTGCACCATTATATCGTTATTGGCTGATTTCTTGGATGGGTTTGCTGCGCGTAAATATGGCAGCAGTTCAGACTTGGGTAAGCAATTAGACTCGTTGGCAGATGTGATTAGTTTTGGCGTAGTGCCAGGTGTGGCAGTTTTTACCTTATTAAATGGCAATCGGATTTTAAATGCTGAAGAGTTAATTACTTCATTTGGCGTTTTCGATCTCATCCCCTATGTAGGTTTTTTGATTCCCGTTTTCTCTGTTTTAAGACTAGCCAAATTTAATATTGACGAAAGACAGTCGGACCGGTTTATTGGACTCGCTACGCCAGCGAACACCTTATTTTGGGTATCTTATTTTTTGCTCAACCAACTTCACATTTTTAAATACACAGCGAGTATTTTTTTGGTGATTCCGCTCATCATTTTATCCTGCTATTTATTGATTGCCGAAATACCTATGTTTAGTTTTAAGTTTGCGCAGTATGGTTGGAAAAAAAACGAGGTAAGATATTTGTTTCTCGTCGTTTCGATCATTCTATTATTGCTCTTAAAGGCTGAGGCCGGTGCGGTTATTATTCCCTTGTATATTCTTGTTTCTGTGGTTGAAAATGCGCTCACAAGCCATCTAAACAACAAAGAGAAACTGTAAAGGATGTAATACATTAGTTGAATTCTTAAACATTCATTACTTTTGCTTTGTATTTACCCACTTAAATTAAATCGAATGGAATTTATTGCAGAAATTGATATCATGCCACACAAAGAATTACTCGATCCTCAAGGTAAGGCGGTATTAAATGGCTTGCATTCTTTAGGATTGGATGGCGCCAATGATGTGCGAATTGGGAAGCATATCAGTATTAAAATCACTGCAACAGATGCTGTTGATGCCCAAACAAAAATAGAGGAAGCTTGTAAAAAATTATTAGCCAATCAGATTATGGAAGGATATCAAATTGCGATTCGTTCCATGTAGACTCGCGTGCTCAGGCATTTTTGGTGCTCCTCAGTTTTATTAAATTATTCACCCCCTTTTTGCACAACCATTGTCTAAATTAATTCTTATTCCCACACCTATCGGAAATCTTGAAGATATTACCCTTCGAGGTCTACGCATGTTAAAGGAAGTAGATGTTTTATTGGCAGAAGATACGCGGCAGACTAAAAAACTATTACAACATTTTCAAATCGACCGTGTGGTTGTATCGCACCACCAACATAACGAACACCAAACAACCGAAAAAATTGTTCAACAAATATTATCGGGTACTACCGTAGGTTTAGTTTCTGATGCAGGAACACCAGGTATTTCTGACCCCGGATTTTTTTTGGCAAGAGCTTGTATTGAAAAAGGGATTGAAGTAGAAACCTTACCTGGCGCTACCGCATTTGTTCCTGCGCTAGTTAGTAGTGGCTTGCCCTGTGATAAATTTTGTTTCGAAGGATTTTTGCCTCTTAAGAAAGGTCGACAAACAAAATTTAATCAACTGAAAGAAGAAAACAGAACCCTTGTTTTTTATGAATCGCCTTTTCGACTTGTTAAAACTTTAGAGCAGATCGCACTCGTTTTTGAAGAGGATAGAAAAGCATGTGTGAGTAGAGAGATTTCGAAAATGTTTGAAGAACATCGCAAAGGAACCCTTACAGCGCTGGCCTTACACTTTACGAATAAACCACCGAAAGGCGAAATCGTTTTAATTGTTGGGGGTAAAGAAACCAATTAATAAAAGACCATTATTACACTCGCCGTTTAGCCGATTCATTTTTTTGATTAGCCAGAAATACCCCACTAAAAATGAGTATGGCAGCTATTATAGTGAGCCGACTCAATTCCTGCTTACCCATTAAAATACTAATCAGCGTGGCAAAGATGGGTTGCGAATAGATATAGATTCCCACTAATGATGAAGACGTATTTTTAAGCGCATAAATATTTAACAAATAAGCCGTAAACGTGGTGAATACGACCACAAAGCTGATACTATACCAGACGAGGGGTGTAAATTTTTGCCATTGAACTTGCGCAAGATCATGCCCACCCACCAAACAAACCGGAATAAACCCAGCCATAAACACCCCACTAATCACCGTAATTGGATGGTATTTTTTCATTAACTTTTTAACTAATACCAAATACAGACCATACGAAACGGCATTAATAAAAATAAATAAATCTCCGGTGAAAGTAGCCGAAGAAAAAGTAAAGAATGCACCCTTTCCTTTTATAATAAGCAAAGCTCCAGCTACGCCTAGGGCTATGCCCAGCGTTTTAAACATAGAAATTTTTTCTTTGGCAATAACCGCAGAAAAGATGATAACGAGAATAGGCGTGGTAATCATCAGCAACGAAGCATTGATTTCTGTGGTTATACTCAGCCCAGTAAAAAAACAAATTTGGTTAATCGCCACACCAAAAAAGCCACAAATTAAAAACCATACCAAATCCTTTTTATCAATTTTTTCTTTCACTAATAGCAAATAAAGGAGCGAATAAAATATAACGCCACAACCCACTCTTAAAAGGATAAACGCGAATGGAGAAATAAATTCGGGCATCGCCAATTTTGCAATCGCGTAATTAGCGCCATAAATTAAGTTAACAGCGAGTAATGATAAATGTACCTTCAGTTGTGTTGACATATCGAAACGTGGCACAAAGAAAAGACAATAACCTTACAATTTTGTTTGAATAAAAATTATAGCCTAAGGTGCTCAACATCGAAGTAGAATAAAGCCATTGATTATTTTGTACTTTTGTGAACATGAAGTTTTCTCAATATCATATCGCTGAAAAAATAAAAAAAAATCTTACGTCTTTAGGTTTTTTGAAGCCCACAGATATTCAGTATAAAGCCATCCCATCGATTATGGATGGTGAGGATGTATTGGCGATTGCGCAGACTGGTACTGGAAAAACGGCCGCCTTCGCCATTCCGATTATCGATAAATTATATACCCAACGTCGACATCGACTGAATAAAAGTGTAAGATGTTTGGTGATGGTTCCCACGCGTGAGCTCGCCGTTCAAATTACTGAAGTGTTTTGTAAAATAGCTGATTCGTTGCCTTTAAAAATTATCACCACTTTTGGAGGCGTTGATCAAACACCCCAAATAGAAGCATTAGAAGCCGGGGTAGATATTTTAATAACCACCCCTGGTAGAATGTTCGACTTGCGGAGTCAAGGATATATCGATTTTTCGGCGACTGAAATACTGATCCTAGACGAAGCCGACCATATGCTCGCACTAGGGTTTATCAAAGATATTCGTGATGTAATTAAACATCTACCACGCAAGTATCAAACATTATTTTTCTCTGCAACTATTGACGAAAAAATTAAAGACCTCGCCTATTCTATTGTCCGAAACCCAATTAGAATACAAGTTTCACCTAAAGATCCCGTGTCTAAAAACGTAGATCATCAAGTAGCTTATATCGATATGGACGACAAACGTTTTTTTCTTGAACGAATGATTCGAGAGAAAGAAGAGAGTAAAATTTTGGTATTTGTTCGTACCAAAGTGAGGGCAGAAAGAGTAGCTAAAGCGATGGAGAGAGTTAATATCCTATCGCTGACGATGCATGGCGATAAGGCACAAGAAGACAGGTTGGCGGTGATGGAAAAATTTAGAACAGGCGAGATCAAGGTATTGATTGCGACTGATATTTCTGCCAGAGGGATTGATATTCCGGGTGTGAATTATGTGATTAATTATGATTTACCTGACGTGGCCGAAAACTACGTGCATCGCGTAGGAAGAACTGGCAGGGGAACTGAAAAAGGGCATGCACTAAGCTTTTGCGCACCGGAAGAAAAAACTGTATTAGATACCATTCAAACTTTTTTAGGGAAAGAAATCAAAGAGATGCAAATCGATAAGGTCGATTATCGTATGACCCTTGCCATGACAGAAGAAGTAAACACCAACTGGCAACAATTATTAGACGAAGCGGAGAAGGGTAAAAAAGAAAATAAACGAAAGAAAAAACGAAAATAATTTTTCTATTGGTTATTCCTTTTCCTTACTTACCATTTAAAAATCTAGGTTAAAAGAAAAATGCAATTTGGGGGAGATGATTTTATTTCCATCATAACCCCATGCCAAATCTGCTCTTATAAAATAACCAAAAATACTGGTACGCAAACCTGGACCAAACCCTACCACAATTGGATTTCTGTATTGATAAACAGTAACGATAACAGGAGAATTTAATGGATCTCTAATCACGTTTTGATACAGTGGATTAGTCTTGTTAAATGGACTTTTTCCCTCCCACGCCGTGCCGACATCGCAAAACCCAACTAATTGAAAATTCTTTAGAAACTGACTTCGAATAGGTGTGTTAGAAAAAGTAGACAATAGTGGAATTCTTACTTCAGCATTGATTAAAATCACCGAATTTCCATTCCTAATATTTTGATCGAAGCCACGCATATCGGTAGCCAAACTTTGAAAAGCATAGTTATTATTACTGTTGATCGGTGTTGTTCTATTAAATTTCGGTGAAACACCACCTTCAACCCCACCCAAATAATAAATCATCTTACGGTTACCAAAAGAAGTATTCCAAGATAACCGAGTGGCGACAATGATATTACGGTATAACTTTTCATAATGACGAATATCGGCCCCGACAATCCCAAAATAAGCATTGTTCCAGCTTGGCAACTTGGCAATAAAAGTATTGGTAATTCTCGTATCCTTTGTCGGAATTTCTTTGTGTGCTTCGCTAAACAATCTAAAACGTGTTCCCGATCGTATATTGGTGCCTAATTCAAAGGTATTGTCAAACACATATTCTACCTTAAAACTAATCCAATTAGTCGAATAATTTTGCAGACGAATGGTTTGTTCGTTCGTAGCGCGATACATATATCGGTCATTTCTTAAAGCAAATCCGAATCGAAGTCCTTGCAGTACATCGAAGGGATATTTTAATAAAATTTCGCCGTAATTCGTCTTAACATCATACCTCAAGGGTAGGTTCTCCGGCTTTAATATCACCGTATCAAACGGCACGGTAAGTAAGTCTTTTTGATTTTGTGAAAATACAGATCGATAATAGGTGTACTTTTTATCCAATCGTTTTTTTAAATTTTCATAACTCAGATAATATTCAGAGGTGGGTGATGATATTAGCGGAATTCTAAATCCTCCTGTAACTCTATAATCCTCCATTAAATCAACAACACCCATATTAATCAGCCCTCCTATTACTTGCGGCAAATAAGATGGATTACTAGGATTAAAAGGAGCATACCTTGTAATTAGTAAATTATTATCTAACTGGGCAGCAACTCGGTCGACCATCATTTTTACTAAATAAGGTCTATTCTTCGAAAACTTATAACCACTGGCTGTTTGCGGCGCTGCACTGATGGTTGAATAACTTAAGCTAGTGATGCTTTGGTTATCGTGCGAATGCAACGTATCGCTATACACATCAAATTCTGTTTGAAAAAAAGGTGTTAGCACCACCTGTATCGTATCTCTAGGCAAGTGAATCCAAATGGCGCTATCGGCACTTTCAAACTCTTGCACCACCACCATACTCACCTCTTTAACAACCGTATCAGCTGGTTTCGAATCGTAGCTATAAGAAGGAAGATTCAATTGATTTAATGATGTTAAATTGGTATCGATTTCATTCAAATAAATTTCGTATCTCTTTCCCGTATAATGCAACTCCGCTACTTTTAACTTATCTAAGCTAATGCTCTGTTCTACTATAGAAGAGTTTTCGTTGCTTACCACAAATGGAAATCCTTTCAGCTTATATACAGGAAAAGTTTTTGTTGAATCGATGGTGATGCCTGTCATGTCCTCAAAAAAAGAATCAATTGGCAGGTCTGCATGCAGCGTTATCGAGTCATTCATTTCGTTGATACTATCTCTGATATAATATCTTGTAGCCATATACCAAAAACTGCGATCTAACTTTGCGATATATCGATTACTCACGCCCGATTCATTACTTACGTAAGAGAAATATTGACTATTAAAATCCTGCACGCCCGATGCTTTTGTCCTGATTTCATGGTCAGTAATCTTTGCATAATAAGAACTCGACTCACTAGGACTATAAAAATATAAATTAAAACCACCTAAGGGTAATTCTTTATCTAGCTTCTCATTCCGAATAGTATCACTGCGCCTATTACTCAAAAAAACAACTCCTCTGTATTCATCAGTATGAATAAAATGAGGATTTAAATCATCCCAAAAATCATTGGTAATTTGTGTGGTGGTGGTATTATTAATTTGATAAGAAAAAATATCACATTGGCCTTTTTGTGAGGCGGATAACAAGAGTGTGCCTCGATCGCTACCATAACTCATGCTGTATACTTTTTGGAACTTGGTAACCCGTTTAACAGATTTATTATGCTTAAGCACATCATAAAGCATCAATTTTATCTGGTCGCGTTTTTCGTACATCACGGCCAATTTATTTCCACCAGGCTCCCATGCAAACAGCGGATACGAATTATCGGTTAGCAGCGTATTGGTCCGAAATCCATTGCGTAGAATAACTTGTTTTTTCTTTTTCTGGATGTCGTACACAAAAAGTTTTTGTCGCCCATACTGATTAGATGCATACGCTAACTTATTCGCCTTATCATTTAACAATAAGGAAAAATAATCTGTTCTCTCCTTGGTTTTAATGGGTAATAAATTAGCTTTATTAAGCGGAGTTGAATTATTTTCTATACCAGCAAATCTGGCTACATAAAACTTAAAACTAGCATTTAATGCTTCATTAATCCCTTTATTCAAGGCATAACTGAAAGCGTTATCTAAATTTTTGGGATTAATTCGTGTGATATACAACAAATTCGACATGGCATCTTGGCCATATTCAATCATCACATAATTCCAAAATGATTTTCCAATAAAATTGGCATCTTCTGTCGATAATCTTTTAAATTTTCTGAATCGCTTCGACTTGATGCCCATCCTTAATTTATCATCATCTTCGGGCGTCCATCCCTTGGCAATAAATTGCGTTAATCCTTCTGTATACCATGTCGGCAAGTTCGGGATCACCGCATTTTGAAGCAATTGCTGAAAATTACCCCCTTGAGACATTTTATCAATATAAATTCTCGTTAATCCCTGACGAATTTGTTCTCTTAAATGATTGTGATTCCCATCGAAATAAAGAAACATTTTATTCTCGATAATTTGCACGCGCCCACCTACATTTCTGATATCTTGATGAATACCAATATTCGTCATGTTGGCGTCTGTAATATCATTATACACCATGATGTCGATCTTCATTTTTTGATGCAAATCCAA
>Ga0164294_10004988_pt1 | contig 11454 bp, 19 predicted proteins | sample GEODES005metaG_FD_111479 | JGI IMG/M metagenome (GOLD analysis project Ga0164294, IMG submission 111479) | Oligotrophic lake water microbial communities from Sparkling Lake, Wisconsin, USA - GEODES005 metaG | ecosystem: Environmental > Aquatic > Freshwater > Lake | place: USA: Sparkling Lake...
ATGATGATCAGCGAGATGCCGTTGCCGATGCCGCGGCTGGTGATCTGCTCGCCCAGCCACAGCAGGAACATCGTGCCGCCAATAAGGCTGACCACCGCGCCGACGCGGAACAGGTAGCCGGGTGCGACAACTGCCTGCAGCCCGCTCGAGGCACCGAACGCCTCCAGCCCGCTGGCAAGGAACCAGCCCTGGATCGCGGTCAAAAACACCGCGCCGTAGCGGGTATACTGGTTGAGCTTCTTGCGCCCGCTCTCGCCTTCCTTTTTCAGCGCGGTGAGCGCGGGATGGAGCGATGAGGCCAGCTGCACCACGATCGAGGCGGTGATATAGGGCATCACGCCCAGCGCGATCAGGCTCATCCGCGAAAGCGAACCGCCCGAAAACGCGTTGAAAATGTCGAGGATGCCACCCTGCGTCTTGTCCGCCAGAGTTTCGAGGATCAGCGGGTTGATGCCGGGCAGCGGCACGAAGCTCAAAAACCGGAAGACAATCAGCGCGCCGACCGTGAACCAGATGCGGCTCTTGAGCTCCGTTGCCTTGGAAAAGTTGGCGAAGCTGATGGTGCTGGCGATGTTATCGGCGCGTGATGCCATTGGTGGAACTCAAGCCTTGTTGTTGGCGCGGCGACGAGACGAACCCGCCTCGCGCTGCAATCCAAGCCATATAGGGATGGTTCGGCAATGTCGAACCCCATGCGGCGTAAATCCGGGCGGAGAAATGCAAATTTCCCCCACCCGGATCAGCGCATCACTTGCCCCGGGCTGCTTTTTCGGCCTTGTTCACTTCGCGGCGCGCGGTCTTCTTCTCGTGCTCGCTCGGCTGCGCTTCGGGCAGCACGACCGAACCGCCAGCCTTGGCCACTGCCTCGATCGCGCCCTTGCTGGCACCGGCAACATGGAACGTGACCGCCGAGGTGATCTCACCCTTGGCCAGCAGACGCACGCCATCCTTGCCACCCCGGCCAAGGCCTGCGGCCTGCAGTGCGGCATGATCGAGCGGCTGCGAGATATCGAGCTTGCCCGCGTCGATCGACTTCTGGACCATGCCGATGTTCACTTCGGCGAAATCCTTGGCGAAGATATTGTTGAAGCCGCGCTTTGGAATGCGCATGTGGAGCGGCATCTGGCCGCCTTCAAAGCCGTTGATCGCGACGCCCGAACGCGCTTTCGCACCCTTCTGGCCGCGCCCGGCGGTCTTGCCCTTGCCCGAGCCAATGCCCCGGCCGACGCGCATCCGGCCCTTGCGGGCACCGTCGTTGTCGCGGATATCATTCAATTTCATGGTTCTACACTCGCTTTCGCTTTGAGTCGCGCTGATGGAAGCTGAGGCCCTTAGGCGAAGCGGTGGGGAATGTCACCCCCTTGCGGATCTGGCTCCGAGCAGGCCTTCCGTCCACGCCGCCAGCAATTCGCCAGAATGTCCCGCGCCGAAGACATAGCGGTCGGGGCGTACCAGCACGGCGCGCGCTCGATGGGCGGCCAGCCAACCATCGAGCGCCGCCCGCCACGGCGCCAAGCGCGCGTCGTCCAGCGGCAAGGCTTCGATGTCCGGCGGCACGGGCGCATCGGCAGGGCCTTCGCCGATGAGCCAGCCACCCTCGCCGAGCGCGTCATCAAGGCGCGCGCCATTGTCCGCGATGAACTGCGGGAAATAGCTGCCCGCAGCAGCGCTGCCTGTGTGGATCGGGCCCTGCGCCACCGGGGGGAAGCTGACGTTGCCATCGGGCGACTGGCCCGCCGCGCGTGCCGCCAGCATCTGCTGGTTGCGCGCGGCGGCGGCCTGCGGATCGGTGATGCACACCGTTTTGCCCATCATCATGGCGAGGCCGATCGTGGCGCGCACATGGGGTTCGCGCTCCTGCTGGTAGGTTTCAAGCGCGGCATCGGCGGCGTGCCCGCTTGCGATCAAACCCAGCTTCCAACCGAGATTGGCCGCGTCGCGGATGCCCGCGCACATGCCCTGTCCAGCAAAGGGCGGCGTCTGGTGCGCGGCGTCGCCCGCGAGAAGCACCCGGCCCTTGCGCCATTGCTGCGCCACGCGCGCGTTGAACCGATAGACCGCCTTGCGTTCGAGCGTAATCGCTCCATCCACATTCCACGGCGCGAGAAGCTGTGCGATCATCGCATCATCGGTAATCTGCGCCTCGGTCTCGCCGGGCAGCATCATGAATTCCCAGCGGTGCCGCCCCTCGCCCATGAGCACGCAGGTGGTCGGGCGCGCGGGATCGCAGATCTGCAGGTTGACCTTCGGCAGCCGTTCGAAGTCGTGGACGATGGTGTCGACGACCAGCCACGGCTCGTCGAATTGCAGGTCGTCGAGTTCGATCCCCGCCAGCGCACGCACCGGGCTGCGCGTGCCATCTGCGCCCACCAGATAGCGCGCGCGCAGCTCCTGGCGGCCCTCGGGGGTGGCGAACGTGGCAGTCACGCCATCCGCATCCTCGGCATAGCTGGTGAGCTGCCAGGACGCGCGCAACTGCGCGGCTGATTTCTGCGCCAACTGCGTGCGCAAGGCGCGCTCGACCGAAGGCTGGTGGATCATGTTGGCGCCGGGCCAGCCGCCGGGGCCGAGGCGGTCGGCCCCCTCAAAGCGCACCAGTATTTCGCCGTCCGCCGTGAGGAAATCGTAATGCGAAGTCGTTCGGCTGGTGGCGGCAATCGCCTCTGCCGCACCGACCGACTGGAAAATCCGCATCACTTCGTGATCGACATGAGCAGCGCGCGGCAGGGGATAGATCGCCGCTTCCTTCTCGCACACGATCACCGCTGCGCCGTGCTGCGCGGCGGCCAGCGCCAGCGTGATCCCGGTGGGGCCGCCGCCGATGATGAGGACATCGCAATCAAAATCCACCGTTCAACCCTCCGCGACCATCGTGCCTTCAATATGGCCCAGTCGATCTATCTCGCAGCGCACGACATCCCCGGGCTTGAGAAACCGGCGCGGGTCCATCGCCGCGCCGATACCGCCGGGTGTGCCGGTAAACAGCACATCGCCCGGCTCGAGCGTCATGCCGGTCGAGAGATGTTCGATCTGCTGCCACACATTGAAAACAAGATGTGTGGTATTGGAATTCTGGCGTTTTTCGCCGTTGACGAAGCAGCGCAGGCCAAGGTCGTGCGGATCGCCAAGTTCGTCCGCTGTCACGATCCACGGCCCCATCGGCGCATGGGTATCAAAGCTCTTGCCCAGCGACCATTGCGGGGTGGCGTGCTGCCACATCCGCTCGGTCACATCGTTGCCCACGCAATAGCCGAAAATCGCAGCGGGCGCGTCGGCGGCCGCGATATGCTTGCCGCCTTTGCCCACAATGGCGACCAGTTCGACTTCATAATCCGCGGTCATCGTCGTGCGGGCGATTTCAATCGGATCGAAAGGACCATTGACCGAAGTCTGCGCCTTGGTGAACCAGACCTGCCGCTCTGGCGTGCCCATCTTCGATTCCGCGATATGATCGGCATAGTTCAGCCCGATCGCAAAAATCTTGCCCGGGCGTTGCACCGGGGCCTCCAGTTTGACCGATGCCAGCGGCACGCCGCCGCCCGCCGCCGCCTTTGCCTCAAGACCGGGCTTCAGCACATCCCAATCACGGATCAGATCGATCATGGAGCCCGCAATCCCGGTGTCGATGACCTGATCGCCGACGATAATGCCCGTGCGGGTCTGGCCGCCGACGGTGAAGCTGCCGAGTTTCATGACGATAATCCTTTTGGTTTGCGGCGGAACAGCCGCTTGAAGCGCAATTGCAGCGCGGTGATGAACGCGATCAGGCCCGGTGGCGGCGCAAGCTTGCCCGCCAGCATCGGGTGGGGACTGCCCCATTGCACCGCGAGCAACGCACTCATCGGCAGTTTTTGCGGCGGATCCGCGGCTGTGAACAGGTCGCCGTCGGTCCAATGCTCCAACTCGTTGCCAAACGGGTCTTTCCAATAATCGAACACCTGGCTGCCCATGATGTGGCGGCCCACGCCCCACGCCGGCTGGCGGTGTTTCGCCCGCAAATGCTGGTGCCCCAGCATCAGGTCATCCAGATTGGCCACTTCGAAAGCCGCATGGAGCAAGCCCAGTTTGCCAGGCAATTGCGCGAGAAACAGCGTGTGATGGTCAGCCGGTTGGTCTCCCCGGTCGCAGCGCATGAACGCACCGAGCGGGACATCCTTGGCGGCCTCAACCTCGTCGGACGTCAAAAAGCCGAAGCGGTCCTTGCACCACTTTTCCGAGCGCCGGAAGTCGCTCACTTTCAGCACGGCATGGCCGATGCGCTGGACATGCGCCGGTGCCGCCTCAAGCCGCACGGGCATGCCGCAGCGCGGACGTGCTGCGGCGGTGTTGCGCAGCGGGTCTGCATGCGGCAGCGATCCAGCGCCGAGGGACTGACCTGCGATCACTTCGACCCCTTAGCCATCGGGATCGGTGAGGCGGACCACTTTGCCGCCGCCCGGCTCGCCCACATCCTCGACCGCAACGCCTTCATGCGCCGCAAGCGTGTGCAAGTCCGCGATGCTAACGGCGCGGAAACCCACCGCAAGGAATGCAGGATCGCCAAGTTCGGTGACATGCAGGAACGGCCGCCCATCAGCACCTTTGGCGTATAAGCGCCCGCTCTGGTCGAAACAGGTCATCCCGAAATCTTCGAGGAAGGATCGCATCGCGCCGAGGTCTGGCGCAGCGAAACGCACATGGGCAATATCCTCGATCCTGATCACCGGCATGGAAGCGACGCCCCGACTCGTAAATGACTATTTGGTCAACTTTGCTTGCAAATGACCGTTTGGTCAAGTAAGAAAGCGCCGTGGCCTGCATCACCGAAACGAGCCCCTCCCCGCGTGCGCTGCGAACCCGCGCAGCCTTGATCGCGGCGGGTTTCGATCTTCTGGTAGAGCGGCCCATCGACGCCATCCCGATCGACGACGTGGTCGCGCAGGCCGGTGTCTCCAAGGGCAGCTTTTTCAACCACTTTGCGGATAAGCAGGCCTTCGCCAAAGCCATCGCCGCGGAAGTTCGCATGGAGCTGGAGGCGCTCGTCACAAACGCAAACGCCGGGGTAGCCGATCCAATCGAACGCATTGCGGGCGGAATGCGCAACGGCGCAGACTTCGCCTTGAGCCAGCGACGGCGAAGCGCGGTGCTGCTGCGCGGCCAAGGATCGGCGACGGCGCGCGACCATCCACTCAATCGCGGCTTGCGCGAAGATATCGACGCAGCGTGCGCGCAGGGCCTGCTGCGTCCCGAAGCGCAGCATGGCGGTGTGCTGTACTGGCTCGGGCTGTGCCAGATACTGATGATGAACCTGGTCGAGCGGCGGCCAAGCCGCTTCGAGGCGGGTCAGCAGATCAGGGACATGCTGGTTCTTGGCCTCACCGGCCTTGGCGTTCCGGAGGAACGGGCGACCGCGATCGGCAACGAGGCTCAACGCACACAGGATTAGAGCACTGCAACAAAAAGGCCCCGGCATTGCTGCCGAGACCTTTCGTGCTGGTTTAGCGACAGTACCGACTTGCTCAGTCGATGATCTGAACCATATGTGGCAGCTTAGCGATCGCGCCGCGCACTTCGGCGGTGTCCTCGCGTTCGACAATGCGGTGCATCTTGCCGAGGCCGAGGCCGATCAGCATCTGCATCTGCTTTTCAGGGCGGCGGATCGGCGAGCCGATCTGTTTGATCTTGATGGTGGCCATGTTGCTTACTCCACAATGGCTTCGGCGGCGACGTCTGCCTCCGCCGCAGTGGCACCGCCCCGGCCAAGCAGGTCGGCGACCTTCTTGCCCCGGCGCTGCGCGACGGACTTGGGCGAGGTCTGCTCACCTAGCGCGTCGAACGTGGCGCGGATCATGTTGTAGGGGTTCGAGCTGCCGATCGACTTGGTCACCACGTCGGCAACGCCAAGGCTTTCGAACACGGCGCGCATCGGGCCACCGGCGATGATCCCGGTGCCGGCCGGAGCCGAACGCACGTTGACCTTGCCCGCGCCAAACCGGCCCTTGCCGTCATGGTGCAGGGTGCGGCCTTCTTTCAGCGACACGCGGATCATCTGCTTCTTGGCAGATGCAGTTGCCTTAGTGATGGCTTCGGGCACTTCACGTGCCTTGCCATGGCCGAAGCCGACCCGGCCCTTACCATCGCCGACCACGACGAGGGCTGCAAAACCGAAGCGCTTGCCGCCCTTCACCGTTTTGGACACGCGGTTGATGTGAACCAGCTTTTCGATCAGCTCTTCGCCGCCGGCATCGTCGCCGCCGCGACCGCCGCGACGATCGTCGCGCCGACCACCGCCGCCGCCACGATTGGGGCCGCCGCGATCGCCGCCGCCCGGGCCGCCGCGATCATTGCCGCCGCGACCACGGCCGCCGCGTCCGCGCGGTGCTTCGCCGCCGGGTGCGTCAGCGCCAGGAGCGAGGGCTGCGCCATCGAGGGTGATATCATCCGCCATACTCAGAACTCCAACCCGCCCTCACGGGCAGCATCGGCCAGCGCCTTGACGCGGCCATGGAAAAGGAAACCGCCGCGATCGAACACGACAGCTGTGATGCCAGCGGCAACTGCCTTCTCGGCAATTTCCTTGCCGACTAGCACCGCGGCATCGATATTGGCACCGATCGCCTTCTGGCCTTTGACCAGAGTGGAGGCGGCGGCCAGCGTCTTGCCAGCAGCATCGTCGATGATCTGGGCGTAGATGTGGCGGCCCGAACGGTGGATCGAGAGGCGCAGACGACCGCGTGAGCGGGCCTTCAGCGCAGTCCGCACGCGTTGGCGGCGACGATCGAAAAGCGATAGCTTGGCCATTACTTCTTCTTCCCTTCCTTGCGGAAGATGAACTCGCCGCGGTACTTGATGCCCTTGCCCTTGTAAGGCTCAGGCTTGCGCCAGCGGCGGATCTCGGCCGCAACCTGTCCGACCTTCTGCTTGTCGATGCCGATGATCTCGATCGTCGTGTTGTCCGGCGTCTTGATCTCGATCCCTTCGGGGATCGCATAATCAACGTCATGGCTGTAACCGAGCTGCAGCTTCAGGTTCTTGCCCTGCGACGCCGCGCGATAACCGACGCCGGTAATCAGCAGTGTCTTGGTATAACCCTCGGTCACGCCGATCATCAGGTTATCCACCAGCGTGCGCTGCATGCCCCAGAACGCCCGCGCCGCCTTGGTGGCATTGGCAGGCTTCACGAGCACGGCTTCGCCGTCCAGCGTGTAGCTGATCTCTTCGCGCATGCTCAGCGTGAGCGTGCCCTTCGGGCCCTTCACGGTGAGAACGTTGTCCGCAATATTGGCGGTGACGCCCTTGGGGATCGTCACCGGCTTCTTACCGATGCGGCTCATCAGAACACCTCCGCGAGGACTTCGCCGCCGACATTGGCGGCGCGTGCTTCGGCATCCGAGAGCACGCCGCGCGGCGTCGAGACGATGGTGATGCCAAGTCCGTTGCGCACCACCGGCAGCTCTTTCGAGCCCGAATAGACGCGGCGGCCCGGCTTGGACACGCGGGCTACATGCTTGATCGCAGGCTGCCCTTCGAAATACTTGAGCTCGATGCGCAGCTGCGGGTGCTGGCCAGTCGCGTCTTCGGTGAAGCCGCGGATATAGCCCTCGCGCTGGAGCACTTCGAGAACGTGCAGGCGCAGCTTCGAGGCCGGTGAGATCACCGAGTCCTTCTTGGCGCGCTGGCCGTTGCGGATGCGGGTGAGCATATCACCCAGGGGATCGGTCAATGCCATCGGGTAATCCTTACCAGCTCGACTTGGTCACGCCGGGGATCATCCCCTTGTTGGCGAGATCACGGAGTTCGATGCGGCACAAGCCAAACTTGCGATAGTAGCCGCGCGGGCGGCCGGTGGTGTTGCAACGGTTGCGCACCCGGGTCGGGTTTGCGTTGCGCGGCAGTTCGGCCAGCTTGAGCCGGGCCATGATCCGATCGCCATCGTCGAGCGATTCATCGTCGGCGACAGCCTTCAGCGCGGCAAACTTTGCCGCAAATTTGACAACGAGCTTCTTGCGACGCTCATTCTTGTTGATGGAACTCAGTTTCGCCATGGACTTAAGCTCTCTTCTTCATAACGCTTGCAAGCCCCGAGGGGCTCCAGCCTATCTTCAACTCAGGCGGCCTGCTGCTCTTCAGCAGCTTCACGCGGGAACGGGAAACCGAACAGGCGGAGCAGCTCGCGCGCTTCGTCGTCGGTCCGGGCGGAAGTGGTCACGATGATATCGAGGCCGCGCACCTTTTCGATCTGGTCGTAGCTGATCTCAGGAAACACGATCTGCTCCTTGAAACCCATCGCATAATTGCCGCGCCCGTCGAACGACTTGGGGTTCAGCCCGCGAAAGTCGCGGATGCGGGGCATCGCGATGGTGATCAGACGATCGAGGAACTCGTACATCCGTTCACGGCGCAAGGTAACCTTGCAACCGATCGGCATGCCCTCGCGCAGCTTGAACTGAGCGATCGACTTCTTCGCCTTGGTGATCACCGGCTTCTGGCCCGCGATGAGCTCCATCTCGGCAGCGGCGGTGGTGACTTTTTTCTTGTCCTGGCTCGCCTCGCCCACGCCCATATTGAGCGTGATCTTCTCGATCCGGGGAATTTCCATCACGTTCGAATAACCAAACTTGGCCTGCATCGCTTGCACGATCTCAGCGTCAAACTTGATCTTCATCCGAGGAATATACTTGCCAGCTTCAGTTGCCATCGATCGTCTCCCCGGACTTTACCGCCACGCGGACCTTCTTGCCATCGATGGTCTCGAACCGGACGCGGGTCGGCTTGCCGTCCTTGTCCGCGAGGCCCACCTTTGAAATGTGCATCGGAGCCTCGCGCCGGTGGATCCCGCCTTGCGGGTTTTCCTGGCTGGGCTTGCGGTGACGCGCAGCGATATTCACGCCGGCGACAACCACCTTCTCGTCCTTGGGCAGAACCTGCAGCACCGTGCCGGTGCGGCCCTTGTCCTTGCCCGAACGCACGACGACAGAGTCGCCCTTCTTGATCTTAGCAGCGCCCATTACAGCACCTCCGGCGCAAGGCTGATGATCTTCATGAAGCCGCGGCCGCGCAGTTCGCGCACCACCGGGCCAAAGATGCGGGTGCCGATCGGCTCTTCATTCTTGCCGACGAGCACAGCGGCATTGGTGTCGAAGCGGATGACGGTGCCATCGGCGCGGCGCACATCCTTGCGGGTGCGCACGATAACCGCGCGGTGCACATCGCCCTTTTTGACGCGGGCGCGCGGCTGCGCCTCTTTTACCGACACCACGATGATGTCGCCGACGCCGGCAAACCGACGCTTCGACCCGCCCAGCACCTTGATGCACTGGACGCGCTTCGCGCCGCTGTTGTCCGCGACTTCGAGATTGGACTGCATCTGGATCATTGATCCGGTTCCTTCTCACTGGCTTGCCGAAACCCGTCCGGCAGTTCCAAAAATTCTAAAAGATCAAACGTCGGCTTCGACTGCGGTGGTCTTGCTGGCCGTAACCCGGTCGATCACCTTCCACGTCTTGAGCTTCGAAATCGGCGCGCACTCTTCGATGCGCACGATCTCGCCCGGCTTGACGACGTTCTCTTCGTCATGCGCGTGGTACTTCTTGGAACGGCGGATGATCTTCCCGTAAAGGGGGTGCTTCACCTTCCGCTCGACCGAGACCACCACGGTCTTGTCCGTCTTGTCAGAGACCACGGTCCCGATCAGAATACGCTTTGGCATAGTGTTTTCCTTACGCCTTCGCAGCCGAAGACGACAAATTCGTCCGCTCGGTCCGCAGCGTCTTGATCCGGGCGATGTCGCGGCGAACTTCCTTGATGCGCGCGGGGCGCTCCAGCTGGTTTGTCGCGGCCTGAAACCGCAGGTTGAACTGTTCGCGCTTAAGCTCAGACAGATCCGCCGAAAGCTGATCATCAGACTTGAGACGCAGGTCTTCGAATTTGGCCATCATTCGCCTCCGAGGTGCGAGGTATCACCCAGGCGGGCGACGACCTTGGTCTTGATCGGCAGCTTCATCGCCGCGCGGCTGAAAGCCTCGGCCGCGAGCGGACCGGCGACACCGTCGAGCTCGAACAGGATGCGGCCCGGCTTCACCCGTGCAGCCCAATATTCGATCGAGCCCTTGCCCTTGCCCTGACGGACTTCAGCAGGCTTCTTCGACACCGGCAGATCTGGGAAAATGCGGATCCACAGGCGACCCTGGCGCTTGATGTGACGCGTGATCGCGCGGCGAGCCGCCTCGATCTGGCGCGCGGTCACGCGGTCAGGCTCCAGCGCCTTCAGGCCGTAAGACCCGAAGTTCAGATCAAAGCCACCCTTGGCGTCGCCCTTGATCCGGCCCTTGAAGGCCTTGCGGAATTTTGGCTTTTTCGGTTGCAACATGGTTTTATCTCACCCTTAGCGCGCAGGCCGGACGCCGGAGGTTTGAGCCTCCATCATCAGCCGGTCTTGCGCCATTGGATCATGGCCAAGGATTTCGCCCTTGAAGATCCAGCACTTGATGCCGATGATCCCGTAGGCGGTCAGCGCCTCGGCATCGGCATAATCGATGTTCGCGCGCAAGGTGTGCGCCGGAACGCGGCCCTCGCGGTAGGATTCGATGCGGGCGATTTCCGCCCCGCCAAGCCGGCCGCTGCAGGTGATCTTGATCCCCTCGGCGCCCAGACGCATGGCCGACTGCATCGCGCGCTTCATCGCGCGGCGGAAGGCAATGCGGCGGATCAACTGATCGGCAATGCCTTGCGCCACAAGCTTGGCATCGATTTCCGGCTTGCGGATTTCAACGATGTTGAGCTTCACGTCGCTCGGCGTCATCTTGGCGAGGAGCGAGCGCAGCTTTTCGATGTCTGCGCCCTTCTTGCCGATGATGACACCGGGGCGCGCGGCATAGATCGAAACGCGGCACAGTTTGGCCGGACGTTCGATCACCACCTTGGAAATCGCCGCCTGCGGCAGGTGACCCATGATGAACTTGCGCATCGCAAGGTCTTCCTTGAGCAGCTGCTGGTAGTTGCGCCCTTCGGCGTACCAACGGCTGTCCCAGGTGCGGTTGATCTGCAGGCGCAGACCGATGGGATTGCTTTTATGACCCATGATCAGGCCTCCCCAGCTTCTTCGGCGACTTGCCGCACAACGATCCGCAGCCGGCTGAAGGGCTTGAGGATCTGGGTCGATTTGCCGCGACCACGGGTGTGGAAGCGCTTCATCGTGATCGACTTGCCCACCGAAGCTTCGGCCACGATCAGCGCGTCAACATCGAGGTTGTGGTTGTTTTCAGCGTTGGCGATGGCCGAGGCCAGCACCTTGCGCGCTTCGACAGCCATACCCTTGGTCGAGAACGAGAGGATGTTCAGCGCCTCTTCGACCGGGCGGCCACGGATCAATGCCGCAACCAGACCCAGCTTCTGCGCCGATCCACGGATCTGCGTGCCGACCGACAAAGCTTCGTTGTCAGCCACGCGGCGGGGGGACTTTTCCTTGCCCATCAG
>Ga0164294_10004989_pt1 | contig 11453 bp, 7 predicted proteins | sample GEODES005metaG_FD_111479 | JGI IMG/M metagenome (GOLD analysis project Ga0164294, IMG submission 111479) | Oligotrophic lake water microbial communities from Sparkling Lake, Wisconsin, USA - GEODES005 metaG | ecosystem: Environmental > Aquatic > Freshwater > Lake | place: USA: Sparkling Lake...
GCTGCCCGCGCCGCCGCCGCCGCCGCCGCCGCCGCCGCCGCCGAGAAGGCCGCACACGCCGCCGCCCTCGCGAACGTGCACCCCTCGTCGGCGCTCACCGCCGGCGCCACTGCGCGCAGCCTGACGCCGAGCTCCGCTCTCGAGGAGGAGACTCGCAGCCTCGAATGCTCGTACCATGGACTGTTTGCCAACGGCGTGTGCTACTGCATGGAGGGGTGGCGCGGCCCGGCGTGCCAGCTCAAGGCGTGCCCCAATGAGTGCCACGAGCGCGGCGCGTGCGTGGCGGGCCTGTGCCGGTGCAACGCAGGCTTCGAGGGAGTCGACTGTGCGGTGGTGCAATGCCCAAACAAATGCTCGGGGCTCGGCCGCTGCTATGACGGCGTCTGCCTCTGCGAGCCGGGCTACGGTGGCGACGACTGCTCGCATCGCCACTGCCCGTTTGACTGCTCGGGCCATGGTGCGTGCGCGCACGGCGTGTGCGTGTGCCACCCTGGCTGGGGCGGCGTGGGCTGCTCACTCGCGCTCTGCCCGAACTCGTGCTCCGGCCGCGGTAGCTGCGTCGCGGGCGTGTGCAGCTGCGTGAGCGGCTTCGGCGGTGTCGACTGCGCACTGCCCGCCGCGAGCGCCACGGCAGCCAACGGCACCTTGGTCGAGGACCCAGGGAAAGACACGTGCCCGGGTGGCTGCGGAGCGCACGAGCAGCGGGGCGCGTGCATCGGCGGCCACTGCTACTGCGCATACGGCTGGACGGGGCTCGACTGCGCACATCGGCTGCACGAAGAGACGCCACCGCCCGCGCGTCTCACGGTTCGGAAGCCACCGAGCCAGGAGCACACGAAGGGAGGCGGTGCGCGGCCTGCACACGTTGGGCCCGCGAGCTTCCTCGAGCTCGACGAGGTGTCGGAGCAGCACGTGCTCGCGCCGCGAGATCTGATGCTGCACGAGGTCACGGTGCACGAGGAGGGCGAGGAGCCGACAGAGGCGGGGTCAGGGGGCGCGGGCGCAACGGAGGCGTCGTGGGAGAGTGCTTCATCCTCGTCTCTCGAGCTCGCGAACCGTCGCCCCTTTTCAACCCCACTCATGGGCGTGTTCTTGGAGCTCGACGAGGTCGCTGCCTCAGCGGGCGCGCCAGTGCACCGCACGCCTCGTCCTGCGTGTCCCGGTGGATGCGGACTGCACGGCATATGCATCGCGTCCTCGTCGTCTTCTGCCGGTTCGATGGTCAACCGACTGCTCGCACCATCCGCCACGTGTCGATGCTATCCCGGATGGGCGGGCGGGCGTTGTGAACAGCGCGTGGGCGAACCATTCGCGCTCTTCGGCGGTGCGAGCGAGGGCGCCGGCGCCTGCGGCGCGGGCGTGGGCGCGACCGGCGTGTGCAGTGGGCACGGTGAGTGCTTTGAGGGGGTGTGCTCGTGCGAGGATCTATGGGGAGGCATCGACTGCTCAGCACGCCTCTGCCCCTCAGGCTGCTCAGGCCACGGTTACTGCGTCGACGGCGAGTGCCGCTGTGACCTTGGCTGGGAGGGGACCGACTGCTCGGGTGAGCCGACCCCGTGCCCGTTTGACTGCTCGCGCCATGGGCGTTGTGACGGGGCGCGCCGGCGGTGCACGTGCGACGAGGGCTGGGGAGGCGAGGCGTGCGACGAGGACCTGACTGCGGCTTGTCCTGGAACGCCGCCGTGCTCAGCGCGCGGGCTGTGCTACCGCGGCCGTTGCGCATGCGACGACAGCTGGCGCGGTGAGGCGTGCCACCTGCCCACGTGCCCCAACGGCTGTTCGGCCCATGGAGCATGTACGCCCTCCGGCTGCGAGTGTTCCGAAGGATGGACGAGTGAAGATTGCTCCGTGCCAGCGTGTGCCGGCTGCCTGCACGGCGCGTGCCGCGGGGAGCAGTGCGTCTGCGAACCCGGCTGGGACGGCAGCCAGTGCGAGCGACGCGCGTGCGACCCGCTCTGCGTGAGCCCGCACGGCCGATGCGTCAACGGCACGTGTGTCTGCGCGCCGGGGTGGGAAGGATCCTACTGCGAGCGGCAGGTGTGCCTCAACGGCTGCTCAGCCCATGGGCAGTGCGTCGCGGGGCAGTGCAAGTGTGCCGCGGGCTGGGGCGGCGACGACTGCTCGATCGCCGACTGCGACGGCGGCAGGAAGTGTCACGGGCGCGGCGTGTGTCTCGGAGGCGTGTGCTCGTGTGCTGAGGGCTACGCGGGCGTCGAGTGCACGCTGCGGACCTGCCCGCGCGACTGCAGTGCCCACGGCACGTGCGACTCGGAGACAGGGCTGTGCAGCTGCGCGGTCGGGTGGGAGGGGGTCGACTGCGCGAAACGCTCGTGCGACGGCGGCTGCGGCACGCACGGCGTGTGCGTCGACGGTCTGTGTGCGTGTCGGCCCGGATTCGTGGGTAAGCAGTGCGAGGCGCCCGCGTGCGCGCCGGGCGGCTGCTCAAGCCACGGCAAGTGCGTCGCGCACGCGTGCGAGTGCGCCGTCGGATGGAGTGGCATCGACTGTGCCATACCGATGGGCTGCCAATCGCATAACTGCCATGGGAATGGGCTGTGCACCAACGGCACGACATGCGTGTGCGCCCCAGGCTTTGCTCCGCCGACGTGCGAACACCCGGCCTGCCCGGCCGAATGCAGCGGCGCCGCCAACGGCGCGTGCGTGCTCGGTGTGTGCTTTTGTCGGCCGGGTCGCTTGGGTTATGACTGCTCACAGGAGGGCTGCCCGCACGACTGCAACGGCAACGGCGCGTGCCGCGACGGCGCGTGTGTGTGCTCAACGGGCTTCAGCGGCGTCGCGTGCGCCGAGGCGGATGCGACGACGCTGCTGCACCACCAGCGTCGCCACCACGCCGCCGTCGCTGCGGCCGCGTCGCCCGGCCTCGGCGCCGTCCTCGCATCCGCCGCCACCCGGCCGCAGCCGGTTTCGCTGGTGGAGTCGGATCGTTTGGCGCGGCTCGCTGCAGCGCAGCACCCGCTCGTCGAAGCGCCGACGGCGGCCGCCGCCGCCGCGCGCGACCCGATGGTGAACCTGCGCCAGGGCGCGAGTCCGCAGCCGGTGCCGCGTCGCTACCTGCCCGTACCGTCAGGCTCGAACGACGCAGCTGCACTACACGACGCGGCGCGCACGCTCGCGGTGCGCTGTGCGACGCGCTGCGCCGCCGGGTGCGCGCACGCCTCGTGCCCGCAGGGAGGCTCGCGCACCGCGTGCCACTCGAGCTGCGTTCTCGAGTGCGTCCCCGAGTGCCTTGAGACAGAGAAGTGAGACAAACATTGCAGCGTGTCACGCCCTCGGTTGGCGAAGTTTTGGTGCGAGGAGACTTTTTGTCAATCTCGGTGAGGAGAGTTGCGGAATTCTTCGCGGAAGGCGGACAGTGGAAGGCGGAACTGCAAGTTGCATGAACTCGCGACCCCCAAGACACCGGACCGGCGTACATACACGCCGCCAGTGATGATCCCTAACGCACTCGCTGCATGCGTGGCTGGAACCGGTGCTGTGTGCACAGTGGGAGCCACCGCAGTGGGTGCACCTTTCAAGGTGGCGCTGGCCTCTTACATGACCGCCTCGGTGGCCAGCTACTGCTTGAGGCGCGGCATTTTGCATCGATGGCCAAATGGCAAGCCACTGGGCGCCGCAGAGGTGCTCCGTCGACACATTCAATACGAAGACGAATGGCACATGCCCAACAAACCGGTGCTGCAGGGTCGGCTTTGGCACTTGGCGCACATCGGGGCGTGGATCTTGTTTTTTCAACCAATTTACCCGATTCTTGAGATGGCCTTATATCCGTGGGATCTTGCGGCCTTTTGGTTCTATTACCCGTCTGCGCACGGCGCAGGTTTGGTCATCGATAGCCGCGAGCTGCGGCGTCGCGGTAAGCGCGGATCTCGCGCTCAGGTTTTCCGTCTGGACTGGCATCGCTTCGAGCTCAATGTTGGCAAAGCGTACCCGCCACCCAACACGGGGCGCCACCCACCGAGCATCCTCTGCAATTTGCCGCACGTAGATTTGCCGCAGCGCAGCGTACGTCACTGGCCGTGGAGGCAGCATACGGGCCGTCTCATGCAGCTGCTACCGCAGCCTTGCACTCCTGCTCCGAGTGCCAGCACAACAAACCAAGGGACTGGGAGAGAGGCGGCTGGGGTTGCGGCTCTCCAGTGAGTGTACGTACAACACGGCAGTAGTGGTCTAGGCTCTATTCTAGTGAAGAGCTTTCAGATTCGGCGGCGGTGTACGGTACGGTTGTCGGTCTTGCGCATTATTATTGATCTTAGCGCGCGTAGCAGGATTCGTGACGTGCCGTCAGCGGCCCCCGCGCTCGCGCCCACGCGACACGCGAGTCCGCCTACCGAGGTCCGCACGTGGACCGGTGGAGGTCGGGCATGAGGTCGGGTCGGGGTGGCTTTCACGGCCGTTACGGTTGCTGGGTACGTTTTCGAATCCGAGACCCAGAGGCAGAGCGGACCGAACGGAGGACTGTGCGCGTCCGACCACCGCACTTTCCGACGACCTCTAACCGCGCACCGCACTCTGAGCCACGGACGCCAGAGATCTCTGCACTCTGGGCTGGTCTCGTGCCCTCCACGGTCCACGCTTGGCTAGGGGCTAGGGCGCAACTCTTTCACCACCCCACACGCCCCAGCCCCACCCCACCCGCCCGCCACCGGATGTTGTACGGGCCTCGTGCGCACAAAAGCTTTGTGCTCCACCCTCCGCCACACGCAATCACGTGCGAGGATCCGCACGAATGCCTTTGTGCATCAGCAACATGGCACATCTGCCCCGCCGACAGCGCCATGCGCATCCACGCTCACGCCATGGCCTCGTCCAATTTCCCGGTTCCTCGCTCCCACGACCCGCCGAGTGCCTTCCCCTGCCGCTTTCGGCTCGCCTCTCGACGCCTCGCGCGAAGAATGCCATGGCCGCCGGCGGCAGAGGCGCCTCGCCGAGCGCCTTCGAGAGCGTTGCCGTGGGCGCCGTTCAGGGCACGGCACCGGCCGCGCCGCCCTCCTCGGGCGCCTGTTCCTCAGCGATGACTGCCGCGTACCGCTCGGCGAGCTTACCCGTCTTGAGGTTTGTGCGCACCATCTCGCCAAACTTGGCGACCGTCTCGGCGTCGGGCAGCTTCTCGAGAGCACGCACGGCGCGCATGGCCGAGCGCACGAGCTCATTGTGACGCTCGATCTGCTGCTTGACAGCGTTCTCCTTGAGCGTCGCCGTGAGCGTCTTCAGCAACGGATCGACCATCGCCTCGAGCGTGGAGATGACCACCGGAGCTGCGGGAGCGAGCAGCGTGAGGTCAATGAGCATGCGGTGGCACAGGAGCTTGATGTCACCGTCGTCCTTGAGCCCAGTGACCAGGTGGGTGAGGAAGGCGGAGAACTCGAGACGGTCGGCGCACTTGGCGAGGAGCGTCTCCATCGTCTCAAAGGCAGCCTTGCGGATCTCGAGGCCGTCGTCCACCGTGTGCTTGAACGGCCCCAGGTCGACCTGGTGCACGAGCTCGGGCCTCATCACCGTTTCGATATAGAGCAACGGCAGCAGCTGCGGCAGCAGCTCCTTGATAGCGAGCGGCTTGTTGTGCGCGAGGCAGTTGAGTGTCAGCACGGCGCCGCGGCGCACACGCAGGTCCGTGTCCTTGAGGGTGAGCAGGAAGCCGAGCAGAGATGCCGGCAGCGGCGGTGGCAGCGGGCCCGTGCCCAGCTCGGTCACGGCGCACCGGATGCACCCAATCACTGTCGAGCGCGTGGCTGCCGAGGGCGAGGGCAGCAGCGCCTCGAGCTGTGGCACGACCACCGCCGGCGCCACCGCGCACAGACGTCCGAGGCACTCTGCCACGACGTTGCGAACGCCCTCCTCGTCGCGCTCGGCGAATGCGAGCAGCTTGGGAAGCAGCTGCGCCGCGAAGCCGGCAAGCGCGCCGCCGCCCGCGCCGAGCATCTCCTTGAAGGCGTGTAGCATGAGATAGTCGTGCTCGGACGCGTCCACTTGCGCGAGCAAGTGCGGCACGTACGCGCCCAGGTTGCCCGCGGCGATCGATCCGAGGGCGAACGAGGCGGCCGAGCGCGTGTCCTCGTCCTCGCTGGTGAAGGCATTGGTCACGGTCGCGAGCAGCGACGAGTGCGACGAGAGGTCGGTGCGCTTGCCAATCTCGCCCAGGCAAAACAGAGCGAACGCAGCGTTGGGCGCGCTGCCGCTGCTCAGTTGCCCGACGAAGCGGTCCACCATCGCGACCGACTTGGCGGGAGCGCCCTCGCAGCAGGCGGCGATGGCTTGCGAGACAGCCGCGAGCGAATGGCGCGGCACGTCCGAGGCCTTAGCCTTGGCGGGAAGCGCGAGCAGCTCAGCCGTGATCGTCTCTAGCGTGAGGCCCGACAGGTCATGCGCCACGAGCTCAGCGAAGAAGGCAAGGAGCGAGCGCAGCGCGACGCCCTGCAGCAAGGACGACTGGAGCAACAGCAGCACCTTGGGCAGCAGCACCTCCCTGAGGGGGCCCGCCATCTGCTTGGATCGCTGGGCCACGACCGTCCTGCCCAGGACGAGCGCTAAGTGCGCCACGTGCAGGTCTGCGTCCGTCACAAGCGCGGCGAGCTCCGACACGACCGCGGCCACGTCATCGTCCGTGAGGGTCTTCGCGTGGTGAAGCAGGAGCACGTTGAGCGTCGAGAGCGAGGCCTGCCGGAGCGGCCGGTTGGACTTGCGTAGGAAGGTACACAGCTCGGCAACGGTGGACTGAAGCAGCGTCTGGCCAGAGTGAAGCGCCGTGGTGAGCTTCACATCGAGCTTGGCGACGGCAATGGCGGCGAAGGTCTTGACGGCGGTGATACGCGTGATCTCGTTGTGCATGCGCTCGAGCAAGATGGGCAGGATCGTAGGCAGCTGCACCGCCGGGTGGTCGGCCAGCCGCGTGACAATCGCGCCCATGCACACGATCGCACACTCCTTCACCTCCTGGTCCTGGTCCTGCGCTTGCAAGCGCTTCTCGACGACAGCGTACAGCTTGTTCACGTGCGCGTCGTACGCGAACGACTTGTCGGGCGGGTTCGGGCGCAGGATGCAAACGAGCTCCGTACACACGCGCAGCGCCTCGGCCACCGTCTTGTAGTAGCGGTCGTCGGCGAGCGCGAGCACCGAAGGGAGGACGGTGGCCACGTGAGGCTGGAACGTAGACGGCTTGTGCGTGGCGAGGCACAGGCGCAGGAAGGTGAGAGCCTCGATGCGCAGCGTGTTCGATGAGACGTCGGCGAGCGCCTTCGCAATGCCCGGCACGACACTCGCCGCGTGCGCCTCGAGGCAGCCGGGCAGCGTCGACGCGAGCTGGCGCACGCAATGGAATGCCGCGACGCGCGTCTTCTGCGACTTCTCCTTGAGCTGGCGCACAGCAGCCTTGACGACGCGGGGCACCTCCGCGAGCAGCAGCGCCGCCGCCGTCGCGCCCGCGTCATCCACCGCCATCGCGTCCACCCCCATCTCGCCCTCGGGCGAGCGCGTCACGGCCACCTGCATCATCAGATCGTTGAACGTAGCGAACACATCCATCTTGACATTCTCCTCGCGCTCGGCGAAGCGTCCAATGAGCGCGGGCGCGTACTTGGGAAGCAGCTCCTCGAGCCGGTCGGGGCGCGAGAGGACGAGCGACGAGAGCAGCTTGGCCGCCGCGCGCCGCACTGGGGGAGGGGCGGGCGAGGGGGGAGGGGGGATGGACAGTCGGGAGGATAGCCGAGGATAGCCGAGGAATGGCGAGGGCGGGCGATCCCAGCTTAGGTTGAGGGGGTAGCTAGCTACCCCCTTTTCCATAGGGGCGGATGCGCACCCTTCCACGAGACATCATCATCGTCCGAGTAGTTCCCGGCGTCCTCGTCCTCCTCATCCTCCATGTCGTCGGCCTCCTCCATCTCCTCGTCGCCGTCGGCCGCATAGTTGGGGTCGTACGACAGGTAGGCAAGCGCCGCCTCGCCCACCCTGTCGTGAAAGGCGCCCACCTCCTTGGGGCAGCGCGCCACGAAAGCCTGGCACGCGACGACGCACAGGACAGGAATGAGCGCATGGGGCACGGGGGCACCGAACCGGAGCTCGCCACTAGGTGATGGCGCAGCGGGTGGGTCTGTCGAGCAGGCCAGTGAGCTACTACGCTCGCTCGCACGCTTGCGCCGGAGGACGCACCTCGAGCGCCTGGAGGCACGACTCGATCATCTCGGCGTCGTCGGTCGAGTAAGCGGGCATGCACTGGTCCAGCACCAGAGGCACGACCTTGCCGAGCTGCTTGCCCAGCCGGTAGCCACCGGACCGTGAGATGGCCGCCAGTGTCGAGATGTACGTGCGACGCAGCTCAGGCTTCAGACCGACGGTGCCCACCTGCGTGAAGATGTTGCCAACGAGCTGCCCCTCGAGCATGCGGTCGGGCAGCGAGGCTGAGAGCGATGCGATGCACGAGATCGCCCGCTTGCGCGCCGCCGCGCGCGTCGACGTGAGCTCGCCGAAGAGCGCGGCGAGGCACTCCTTCGACTCAGCCTCGGCCAGGCACGAAGCGAAGCGGCGGAGCAGGTCGCTGAGCACCTCGAGGCACTCGAGTTTTACTTCGAGCTTGTCGCTCTGCACGCCCTCGAGCAGCCCGGGTGTGACTCGACGGATGGCCGTGCCCGCCATCGACGAGGGCATCTCGACCACCATCGTCTTGAGGCCGATGGCACAGATGTCGCGTTGCTCCTCCGAGCCGGTGAGCACGCTCTTGCACAAGCTCATCATCATCTCATCGACGTATTCCTCGTGCACCTTACGCACGAGCGGCGTGAGGCACTTGACGGCGAGCGACTGCACATCGGAGGACTGGTCGTTGATCAGGGCAAGCAGGCTCTTGCACATGCGGCGCTCACCGTCCGAGTCGGGCTTGAACGAGTCCTTGGAGAGCTCTGCGAACAGGTCGGAGGTGGCCATGTACCGGAAGTCCTTGTCGCGATTCTCCGTCTTCTCCAGGAGCGAGCTGAGAGCGAAGGAAGACGACATCGTGTTCTGTCGCCGATGCCGCCGCGAGAAAAAGTTTGCGAAAGCGAGCGAGCACGCAAACGCGTGACACGTTGGCAAAGCGCAAGGCTACAAAGTAGGGGGGTGTCTGTGGTGTCTGTGTTTTCACACCTCAAGTCGTGAGGACTGAATTTCACACCTCAAGACAAATGTTGAACCTTATGCTTGCCATCACAGCGTGCCCCCCGCCCGATTGCGACCGCCCCGATTATGGTTCCTGCGGCGTTGCGTGCTGCAAGCTCTTGGTCCACTTTCCGAACCTTTCGTCGGTCGCACTCATGCAGAAGCTGAACACCTCCCTCGCCATGGGAGGTCCGGACGCACACTTCACACTAAAGCCGACGGCCGAGTCGCCCTACGGTTTCGGCGATCTGCGCCCATACCACCCCGATGCCGCCTCTTTCATTGGTCAGGCGTGGCACCTCACGGAAAAGGCGACGTACAATGACACGCTCAACTTCCTCATCCTGAAAGACTCCCCAAATGCAACGATGCGCGCGTTCTCGATCAGTCAAATCGGAGGCGCGTACGGCGACGACGGCCAAAATTACAAGAATATTGCGGTGCTTCTCAAGAGCCTCAACGAATCGTACACGGAGCTGGAGCACCAGGGCTGCGATCCGGCGCCCAAAGCCCACCAGATGTGATCTTCTTACAGTAACTCATACTCTAACGTACAGCAGAATGATCAGTATGATCAGCAGTTCACGGCGCATTCACGTTCAGCTATCGTAATTTTTTACAATTTTATACCACTCTCACCGACCCAAGCGATGCGGTCGTGATGTGCGCTGCACTCGAGCGCGCGTGGCGATCGCCGATCGCGCACGCACACACCATAGCCACTCGCACGGGCGGTGGCAGCGACCAGCGTGCTGGCAAGAGCCCTTTCGCACAGACGCACACGCGGCACACCACCACACCGCGGCACCCTCTCGGCTTCTTTGAGATGCGCGCCTTGCAAGCGCCACAGCCCACACCTAGCCGCCATCTCTACGCCCTGCTTCGCGCACGCCGCGGTCTAAAGCAACATGGGCTCTTCCCCCCTCGCGCCCGCCGCCTTCTGCTTTTCCTTTTCGAGCCTCTTCTCATTCTCCCTCCTGGCCTTCTCTGCAGCGAGCTTCAACTCGTCGCGAAGGTCTTTGGCGCTCATCTCGTGCAACGCCATGCCGGAGGCACGCGCCATGGACACGCGCGCCGCATCCGCGAGCAGCTTACCATCAGCCTTTTGGGCCTCGTTGGGTATCAGCGCCGGCAGGAAATCGACCTCGATGACCAAAGACGGGTTTGCGAAGAGTGAGAGTAGATGCTCTGGTAATGTTGAGAGGAAGGCATGCATGTTGAAGTGCCTGTACTTGTACTGCAGCACGACCGGCTGGACGCTCGAGCCGCCCTCGAAGGCGCCCGGGAAGAAGCCGAGGATCGTGCGCCCGTTGTGTGTGATGCCCTCGGGGAAGAGAGCGATCGGTGCGTCGTCCACACCTGGCTGAAACGTGCGCTTGTGCTCCAGAATCTTCTCGCGCACGGCCGCGGTGGCCGAAGGCGCCTTGGGCGCGTCGGAAGCGGCCGTGGTCGCGCGGGTGGCTTTCGCTCCCTCCGCGGTGCCGATGGTGCTCGCGCTCGGTACTGGCACCTCAAGCGCACACGCAACCCGGAGCAGTGTCTTGACGACGGGAATCTTCGTGTACGCCTCCATGATGATAGGCCGTGGGAATCCGAGCACCATCCACAGGTAGGCATCGGTCATGCCCACATGCGGCGCACACACGATCACGGGGCACGTCGGATCCCACTCGCCACGAACAGTCAGGTTGCCCCACCAGCAGCCAAAGGTGGCGAGGCACCCGCGTCCGATGATGCCGACGGCCGCCTTTGAGAAGCTCCGCCGCCAGCCGCGGACCGGCTGGCCTTTAGGCAAGCCCAACAGGGCCAAGTTGCACGGCACGAGCAGCGCGAGCATCAGCAGGAAAAAGGAGACCGCCCGTAGCATCCAGAGCACGACGAGGAGCGGCGATAAGAGTGGCACAAAGATGTAGAAGCAAATGCGCTGGCAGAGCGTTAGGCGTTCCTCAGCTTTGGCGTACGGGTGCGGTTCACGCGTCGTGCGCACAGTGGACATCAGCAGCGTGTCGTCGCGCGGCGGCGCGCATGTGAAGAGGACTCCCCGCATTCGGGGAAAGCGGGTGAGAGTATCGGCCGCCTCTCCACGTTCCACCGAACTTCGCGAAAATGGCGTCTGAAAAGTCGATGGCGAATCTTTTGACGTGATCGACGAGACATCAGCCCCGAGCTTTGGGACAAAATTGTAATCAAAGCCTCGACGGCACAGAAAATACGGGTAGAGGCGGGGCTGCGCGCATGGCAGAGAGTGTGGAAACGCTCCGCCCCGGCGCAGCGGCCCCGACAGTGTCCGAGTCCTTGCCCGCCACAGC
>Ga0164294_10004990_pt1 | contig 11452 bp, 11 predicted proteins | sample GEODES005metaG_FD_111479 | JGI IMG/M metagenome (GOLD analysis project Ga0164294, IMG submission 111479) | Oligotrophic lake water microbial communities from Sparkling Lake, Wisconsin, USA - GEODES005 metaG | ecosystem: Environmental > Aquatic > Freshwater > Lake | place: USA: Sparkling Lake...
TGCATGCATAAATTGCTCACGATCATGAATGCCGTCATCAAGTCTGCTCAGCCATGGCAGGCCTCTTATCCACAGCCCAACAATGTTTGAAAAAGACTTGACTTTGAACACAGTTGCTCTCTCCCCCAGCGGGCGAGAGAGGGGGGCCAAACAGCCACATTTGATTTTGTCGCTTCGGCTAGCCTTCTACTGGCGTGGCGCCCGCCCGTGCGCGAAACATACGGCTGCCGACGAGCGGACCACACAAGTGGCCAGTGGTGCCCCAGCCGAAGCGACGAAATCAAATGTGGCTGTTCGCTCCCCCTTTCTACCCCGCCGGGGTGGAAAGGGGGTTGGGGGATAGGGGGGAAAGAAAAAGCTGGCATGAAGCCAGGCCCAACGCAGCTTGGAAAAAGCTACCCCGACAACACCTCAGCCCGCCCCGCCTCCACGGCAAACGCCGCTAGCGTGCGCACCGAACTGTCCTGCCGCTGCACATCGTCCAGCACCCGCAAGCGCACATTCAACTGCCCGGGGGTGAAATCGGCCAGGCCGTAGCCGCGGTACTGCGCGTTGGCAAACACAAAGTGCGGGTTTTCTTCCAGGAGCGCCGCCGTGGAATCAGCCTTGCCCGCCTTGGACGTGATGCTGGTCCCGCAAAACTCTACGCCCACTTTTTTACTATCCGGGCGCGAGTAATCCGCCAGCACGTGGCCGACCCAGTTTTCATGCACATCACCGCCCAAGATCACGGGGTTGGCCACGCCGGACTGCTGCAGCGCGGTGGTGAGGCGGGTACGGGCGGCGCTGTAGCCATCCCAGCCGTCGTTCCACAACTTTTGCGCAGGGCCTAAGGCAAAGTCGCGTGGGCCGAACAGGGATTGCTGGCCCAGCACGTTCCAGCGCGCGCCACCAGCCGCCGATGAGGCTAAGGCGCCTGAGAGCCACTTTTCTTGTGCGCCGCCCAGCAGGCTGCGCGCCGGATCGCTCCAAGCGGGGCAAGCTTCGGGGCGCACGATGGACGAGCCAGTTTTGCCGTCTGGCTTGCAAACCTGAGGATCCTTGTACTGGCGCGCGTCAAGCAAATACAAACCAGCCAAATTGCCGTAGGCCAGGCGGCCATACAGGCGCATCTCGGCGCCCTGCCCCAGACCGCCCAGGGCCTGCGTGAGCATGCCAGCGCGAAGGGGCATGTTCTCGTAATACGCCTGATAAGCGGCGGCCCGGCGCGCGGCAAAGTCCGCGGTGCTGACAAAACCATTACCCGCTTTTAGACCGGCGTAGTCGTTTTGCACCTCGTGGTCGTCCCAGGTCATGAGCCAGGGGCAGGCAGCGTGCATGGCTTGCAGGTCGGGGTCACTTTTGTAGAGCGCGTAGCGGGCGCGGTAGTCGTCCAGCGTCAGCACCCAGCCGCCCGGGCGGCGCAATTTGCTGCTGGCGCCGGGATACTCGTAAATGTAGTCGCCCAAAAACAGTACCAGGTCGGGCGCATCGGCCAGCAGGTGACGCCAGGCGCTGAAGTAACCGTCTTCCCACTTTTGGCATGAGGCATAGGCCAACCGCAGGCTCGCCACTGCGCTGCCGGGCGCGGGTAGGGTGCGGGTCTGGCGGGTGGCGCTCGTGGCATCACCCAGCAAAAAACGGTAATGGTAGGCGCGCGCGCTCTCCAAGCCGACCAACTCAACGTGCACCGACCAGCCCAGCGCGGCACTGGCCAGGCTCTGGCCGCGTTGCACCACACGCGCAAACTGCGCGTCGTGCGCCAGTTCCCAGCGCACGCTGGCGGTTCCCTCGGACGTTGCGCGAAGGGCTTTGGGGCCCAGGCGGGTCCACAGCACGACGCCATCTGCCGTGGGTGAGCCGCTGGCTACGCCGCAAAAGAAGGGATCATCCAGTGCGCGGGTCTGGGTCTGGGCGCTGCGCGGCAGCCACACCGGGCTGCTCACCACAGCGGCCCAGCGTAACAAATGGCGGCGGTCCAAGGCCATTACAGGCGGTCGCGCAGACGCCAAGCATGAAAGTCAAACAACACCGGCCGCACCACGAGCACCACCAGCACCAAGGCCAGTGGTACGGTGGCGATATAGCCCGCCGCCTTAAAGCCCCAGGCGCCGGTCAGCGCGCCCAGCAAAAAACTGGTTAACAGCTTCAGGTAGTTGCCAATCTTGGTGCGGTTGGCCCGCACCTTGGGCGCGTCCCGAAAACTACGGTTGACATAAAACAAATTGCCCAGCTCAATGCCTAAATCCGTAACCAGGCCGGTGATGTGCGTGGTGCGGATTTCGGCATTGGAGCGCTTGGTGATCAAGGCGTTTTGCAGGCCCATGATGAAGCACAACAACACCACCGCATACGGCACCAGTGCCACGCTGCGCGCATCGATGGCCGCGCCAAACAGTCCAAACACCAGCAGCAGCAGGGCTTCAACCAGGAGCGGGCGGCTGTAGGCGCTGCGCAAATTACGCCGCAGCGCCCAGCGCACCATCAGCGCCGTGGTCATGGCGCCGCCCACAAAGGCCAACACGCTCCACAAGCCGATCCACACCGCCAGCCATTGGCCCAGCACCGCGTTGTCGGCCATGGACGAAACCACGCCGCTCATGTGGGAGGTGTACATGCCCACCGCCAAAAAACCGCCCGCGTTGATAGCCCCGGCGACAAAACACAGAACTGCGCCCAGCTCCACATGGGACAGCACGCGCCACCCATTTGGTGAGCCGGACGCCCCCGTCACAGGGCAGCGCCCAGGCGGGCTACGCCCTCTTCAATCTTGGCCACATCGGCAGTGGCAAAGCTCAGGCGCAAGGTGGCGGGGTCCGGGTCATGGGCATAAAACGGTGCACCGGGGACAAAGGCCACCAGGCGGTCAATGGCGCGTTTGGCAAATTCGGCAGCGTTGGCTGGACCGCCGTTGGCGCCGGTCAGGCGTGCCCAAAAGAACATACCGCCCTGGGGCGCGTCAAAAGCAATGGCGTCGCCCAGCGTGCGCTGCAAGCTGGCCGCCATGACACGGGCGCGCTCGGCGTAGGTGCTGCGCACCACACCCAGCGCGGCGTCCAGCCTACCCAAGGTGAGGTAATGCGCGCCTACCGCTTGGGTAAGGTTGCTGGTGTGAGCGTCGCTAAACTGCTTGCACATGGTGGCGCGCGACAGCAACTCGGGCGGCGCAATCATCCAGCCCACGCGCAGGCCCGGGCTCAAAATCTTGCTCAGACTGCCACAGTGCACCAAATAGTCACGGCTGCCCGGTACCTGATCGCTCAGCGCCAGCAGGCTCGACGGAGGTGCCTCGTCAAAGTACAACTCGCCATAGGGATCATCTTCCACAATCAGCGTACGGGTGCGCGCGGCGATTTGCAGCACGCGCAGGCGGCGCTCCAGGCTCAAGGTGGCGCCGCTGGGGTTGCCAAAAGTGGGGATCAGATACACCAGTTTGGGCTTGTGCTCGTCCATCAGCCGCTCCAAGCGGTCCACGTCCACGCCATTGGCGTCAATTGGCGCTCCGATCAAATGTGCGCCGTATAGGCGAAAGCACTGGATGGTGGCCAAAAACGTGGGCGCTTCGACAATCACCTTGTCGCCAGGCGAAATCATGGTCTTGCCAATCAGGTCCAACGCCTGCTGGCTGCCGGTGGTGACGATCAGACCGTCCGGGGCCACCGTGGCGCCCTTGCCTGCCATGAAATGGCTGACTTGCTCGCGCAACGGACCCCAACCTTCGGTGGCGCCATATTGAAGCACCGGGCCGGGATTGTTGGAGAGCACTGCGTCTGCAGATATCTTGAGGCCTTCGACGTCAAACAGCGCGGGATCAGGAAAGCCTCCGGCAAAGCTGATGATGCCTGGCTTGCCCAGCAGCTTGAAGAGCTCGCGGATGGCGGAGGTTTCGATGCTTTGCAGGCGGTCGGCGAATTGCAGGGGCATGGTGTATCTTGTCCGAGTAGTTTTGCAGCTATTGTCTTCTTTTCAAACCACCCACTCCATGAACGCCACCCAAATCGAGACCTTCTTCGCCACCCTGCAAGCGGCCAACCCGCACCCGCAAACCGAGTTGCACTACGCCAGCGTGTTTGAGCTGCTGGCCGCAGTGCTGCTGTCAGCCCAGGCCACGGACGTGGGCGTGAACAAGGCCACGCGCGGCCTGTTTGCCGTGGCCAACACGCCGCAAAAAATCATCGCGCTGGGCCTGCATGGCCTGGAGGCGCAGATCAAAACCATCGGCCTGTTTCGCAGCAAGGCGCGCCACCTGTTGCAAACATGCGAAATATTGGTGGCGCAACACGGCGGCGCAGTGCCGCGCACCCGCGAAGCGCTCGAAGCCCTACCCGGCGTGGGCCGCAAAACCGCCAATGTGGTACTCAACGTCGCTTTTGGCGAGCCCACCATGGCGGTAGACACCCACTTGTTTCGCCTGGGCAACCGCACCGGCCTGGCCCCTGGCAAAACCCCGCTGGCGGTGGAGCTCAAACTGCTCAAACGCATCCCAAAGAAATACCTGGTCGACGCCCACCATTGGCTGATCCTGCATGGCCGCTATGTCTGCCAGGCTCGTAAACCGCAGTGCGGGCAGTGTGCGGTGGCGCAGGTTTGTGGATTCAAGGGAAAGCTGAGCACCTAGGGCATACCCCTACACTTGCCGCTATGGAAATTTTTGATGTGGTGGTGGTGGGCGCAGGCGCGGCCGGATTGTTTTGCGCAGGCGAGGCGGGGCAGCGTGGCCTCAAGGTGCTGGTGATCGATCACACCGAAAAAGTGGCCGAAAAAATCCGTATCTCCGGGGGCGGGCGCTGCAACTTCACCAACCTCGACACCACCCCAGCCCACTTCATCAGCGAAAACCCCCGCTTTTGCCGATCGGCCCTGTCACGCTACACGCCGCGCGATTTCGTAGATTTGCTGGAAAAACATGGCGTGGCCCACCACGAGAAGCACAAGGGACAGTTGTTTTGCGACCGCTCGGCCGAGGACATCATCCGGGTTCTGCTGGCAGAGTGCGCGACCGGCGGCGTGACCCGTTGGCAGCCCTGCAGCATCACCGGGCTGCATCCCACAGCCTCAGAAAACAGCGCCGATGGCACACCAGCGGCACGCTATCTGCTTGACACCAGCCAAGGGCCTGTCGCCTGCCATTCGGTCGTCATTGCCACCGGCGGCCTATCCATCCCCAAAATCGGCGCCACCGACTTTGGCTACCGCATTGCGCGCCAGTTTGACCTGCCAGTGGTGCCGACCCGACCCGCCCTGGTGCCTCTGACCTTTGGCGAGACCCAATGGGCGCCGTTCGCCCCACTCTCGGGCCTGTCCTTGCCCGTGCACATTTCCACCGGCAGCAAAAAGGCCGCTATTTCGTTTTCCGAGGACCTGCTGTTTACCCACCGGGGCCTGAGTGGCCCGGGCGTGCTGCAAATTTCCAGCTACTGGCAAGCCGAAACGCCGATTCGCCTGAACTTAGCGCCCGGCCTTGATGTGGGGCAGCAACTGCTGCAAGCCAAGACCCGCTCACGAAAGCTGCTGGCCAATGAACTGGCTGCCATCGTTCCCAGCCGCCTCGCGGAAACCTGGCTTGCCCAAGGAGCTTCCACGGGCCAGCCCTGGGACAGGAATGTTGCCGACACGCCCGACAAAGCGCTGGCCGCACTGGCCGAGCGCCTGAGCCGATGGGAAATTACGCCCAACGGCACCGAGGGCTACCGCAAGGCCGAAGTCACCGCCGGCGGGGTGAGCACCGCTGTGTTGTCGAGCCAAACCATGGAGTCACGGCAACCCGGGCTGTATTTCATCGGCGAGGTAGTGGACGTTACCGGCTGGCTGGGCGGCTACAACTTCCAATGGGCCTGGGCCAGTGCGCATGCCTGTGCCACCGCTTTGGCGCAGGCCAAATCTGGACAATGTGATAGGTGAAGTGACGGCGAATGTCATAGGCAATGCCCTGCGAAAGATCAAAGCTGGATGAAAAGCTACATGTTCTGGCGCAGCTATAATCCGTGGCTTTGCTGGCAACCCCCCGCTGCCTGATCAACTTTTTAGCGGGGAACACGCTGCACCTGGCACGGGAGGCTCGATCTTCCCCCGTTACCGGCGTCGGCACATTTTGGACACCCTTACGTAATGACAACGATCCGTGTAAAAGAAAACGAACCCTTTGACGTCGCGCTGCGCCGCTTTAAGCGCACCATCGAAAAGCTCGGCTTGCTCACTGACTTGCGCGCCCGCGAGTTCTACGAAAAGCCCACTGCCATTCGCAAGCGCAAAAAAGCTGCCGCGGTGAAGCGCAACTACAAGCGCATTCGCAGCATGCAGTTACCGAAGAAACTGTTCTAAGTTTCTTCTGCTACCGAAACTGTTCTAAGTTTCTTCTGCCCGGAGGCCTAACAGCTTCCGAAGTGCAAAAAAGCTCGCCCGGGAACACTCAGGCGGGCTTTTTTAACTTCTACTCCCCAAACCGCAGGAACCGCCCACCATGTCACTCAAAGACCAAATTACCGAAGATATGAAAACCGCCATGCGCGCCAAAGACAGCGAGCGCCTGGGCACCATCCGCCTACTTCTGGCGGCCTGCAAGCAGCGCGAGGTGGATGAGCGCATCGTGCTCGACGACGCCGCCGTGGTCGGTCTGGTGGATAAACTCATCAAGCAGCGCAAAGACTCGATCGCCGCTTTTGAGTCCGCCGCGCGCCAGGACCTTGCCGATAAAGAAGCCGCCGAGATCGCCGTGTTGCAAACCTACCTGCCGCAACGCATGTCATCCGATGAGGTGCTGGTGGCCGTCACGGCCATCGTTGTGGAACTGGGTGCATCGGGGCCTGGCGATATGGGCAAAGTGATGGGCGTGGTCAAGACGCGCTTGGCGGGCAAGGCGGAAATGTCTACCGTTTCGGCGGCGGTTAAGTCTGCCCTGGCGGCGTAAGGCTTACCCCCCTATCCCCCCGGCCCCCTTTCCACCCCCACCGGGGTGGAAAGGGGGAGCGAAGTCCACATTTGATTTTGTCGCTTCGGCTAGCCGTCTACAGCCGATTCACCCGAACCGCTGAGTGCGCAATGCCCGACGAAATAGTGGCGCTAACTTTCATGAAGGTGCTTGGTACCTCTCAATCATGAAAGTTCTTTCACGTTAAACCAACGCAAATACCGACTGCGCGCACTGGATAGCGGTCAGTGGCGCCCCAGCCGAAGCGCAGAAACCAAATGTGGCTGTTAGCTCCCCCTTTCCTCCCCGCTGGGGAGGAAAGGGGGCTGGGGGGATAGGTGAGGCAAATGCAAAAAGCAGGCCGCCGAGGCTACCGGCGCAAAAGCTGCAGCCCCTAAGACCCCGCCACCTTCATGCGATTGACCAAAATTGAGCCAACAGTTTTGGCCCCATAGTTATAGACGTCCGCCCCCACCGCCTCAATGCCACGCAACATGTCTTTCATATTGCCGGCAATGGTGATTTCATGGACGGGAAAGGCGATCTGGCCGTTTTCTACCCAGAAGCCGCTGGCACCACGTGAGTAGTCGCCAGTGACGTAGTTCACGCCCTGGCCCATCAGCTCGGTGACCAGCAAGCCGGTGCCGAGTTTGCGAATCATGGCGTCCAGGTCGTCTTCGGGACGGGTACGGCGCGAGCGCAAGATGAGGTTGTGAGAGCCGCCGGCGTTGCCCGTGGTTTGCATGCCCAGTTTGCGCGCGGTGTAGCTGCTCAAGAAATAGCCTTGTAAGCGCCCGGCCTCCACCACCTGGCGGGGCTGCACGCGCACGCCTTCTTCGTCAAACGGCGAGCTGCCCTTGCCGCCCATTACAAACGGGTCTTCAAACAAGTCCAGGTGCGTGGGCAGCACCATCTTGTCCAGGGAGTTGAGCAAAAACGAACTTTTGCGGTACAGCGCACCGCCACTGACCGCTTGAACCAAGGCGCCCAACAGGCCAGCGGCCATAGGCGACTCAAACAACACCGGGCACTCGGTGGTGGCAATCTTGCGCGACTTTAAGCGGCTCAGGGCGCGCTCGGCAGCGTAGCGGCCTACCGCCTCGGGGGATGCCAGGTCTGCCGCTTTGCGCATGGAACTGTACCAACCATCGCGCTGCATGTCTTTGCCCTTGCCCGCAATCGGCGAGACTGAAAGTGAATGCCGGGAACTGGCGTAGCCGCCGCGAAAGCCATTGGTGTGCGCGGTAAAGAAATGCGACTGCTGCGCCGACACCGCCGAGCCTTCGCTGTTGGTAATGCGCTTGTCCACCGACAAAGCGGCGACCTCGCATACGAGCGCCAGCTCGGCCGCTTGGGCGCTGCTGATGTCCCAGGGGTGAAACAGATCCAGATCTCGGTTGCGCTCGTCCACCGGACAAATGTCATTCGCTGCGGGGAGGCTGGCAAACGGGTCTTCGGCAGTGAACCGGGCAATGTCATAGGCCGCACGCACGGTTTGGGCAATGGCAGCGTCTGAAAAATCAGAAGTGCTGGCGTTGCCCCGGCGTTGGCCCAGGTACACCGTCACGCCCAGCGATTTGTCGCGGTTGCGTTCGACGTTTTCGAGTTCGCCATTGCGCACCGAGACGCTCAGGCCGCAGCCCTCGGACACCTCGGCAGCAGCGGCTGATGCACCGAGCTTGATGGCGGCGTTAAGGCTGGCGTCGACGCGGGATTCAAAAAATGCGCGGCTGTAGGCAAACCCGGGAAGGGGCTGGGCAGCGAGCGCTTTTGGGGAGGGGGTTGGTTTCTTCATGCGAAGGCTATGATACTTGGCTATGTCAAGAAAATTAAAAAAGGGCTACTTCGTCAAGGGCCAGTTTGTGGCGGAGGGCAGCGCACTGGACCTGGAGTACAAGCGCGAGCTCAAAGGAACGGACGAAGCCACCCGCACCGACTTGAAGCGTGAAAGCACCGAAGTGCAAAAGCTCGGTGAAGACCTGCTGACCTTGCGCGCAGAACTGATTACCCGTTTGGACCTTCCCGAGAAGCTGGTCGAAGCCCTGGCAGAGGCCAAGCGCATCAGCAACTTTGAAGGCAAGCGCCGCCAGATGCAATTCATCGGCAAACTCATGCGCAAGTTAGAGCCCGAAAAACACGAGGCCATTCGCACCGCCTTGGTAGAACAACACACGCCATCAGCCCTAGAGACGCAAACCCTGCACCAGGCCGAAATGTGGCGCGACCGGCTGCTGGCCGACGATGACGCGCTGGGACAGTGGATCAACCTCAGCCCGTCTACCGACAGCCAACAACTTCGCGCTCTGGTGCGCCAGGCACGCAAAGACGCAGTGCCCGAGCGCCCGGGCGAGGCCCAGCGCCATGGCCGTGCCTACCGCGATATTTTTCTGTTAGTACGCGCCCAGTTAATGGGCGAAAACAATGTTGATGACCTTCAACTGCCCCCCACCAACCCCGGAGCCGATGCATGAGCAATGCCGCACCCCCTGATGCCGTCAAGATCGGCATCGTGTCCATCAGTGACCGCGCCAGCAGCGGCGTCTACCAAGACCTGGGCTTGCCCGCCCTGCAAGATTGGTTGCGCAGCGCGCTGATCAACCCCATCAGCTTTGAAGCCCGGCTGATTCCGGACGAGCAGGACGGCATCAGCGCCGCACTGATTGAACTGGTAGACGCTGGCTGCAGCTTGGTGCTGACCACGGGCGGTACCGGCCCCGCCCTGCGCGACGTGACGCCTGAGGCCACTTTGGCCGTAGCGCACAAGGTGATGCCCGGCTTTGGCGAGCAGATGCGCCAGATCAGCCTGAACTTCGTAGCCACCGCCATTTTGTCGCGCCAAGTGGCCGTGATTCGGGGCAGCAGCCTCATCATCAACCTGCCGGGGCAGCCCAAATCGATTGCGCAAACGCTCGAGGGACTCAAGGGCGACGCGGGGACGGTGCAAGTGCCCGGCATATTTGCTGCCGTGCCGTATTGCATCGACCTGATTGGCGGGCCGTACCTGGAAACCGTAGACGCGGTTTGCAAGGCGTTTCGACCCAAGACGGCGCAGCGTGCGCCGCGCCTAGCCTGAGTCTTTACTTGCCCACCAGCTGATTCAGCCGTTCGGCCTCAAAACATTCGCTGCGAGCCGCGTCACCGGGCATTTGCACCTGCTGCTGCTGGCACAACTTTTCTAACGCCTGCCATAGCAGGGCGATCTGGTGGTCTTGGCTGGAGGCACTGTCGATCAGCCCGCGCAAAGCTTGGCTGACGGGGTCATCTTCCTGGGTAATGCCATAGGCGCTGAACTTGGGTTGCTGCGCAGCCACATCGGCGCTCTCACCTGCGTTGCTTTGGATGATGCGCGCCGGAATGCCAACGGCGGTGGCGCCAGCGGGCACGGGTTTGATCACCACCGCGTTGCTGCCGATCTTGGCGCCATCGCCCACCTCAAAGCCACCTAGCACCTTGGCCCCGGCGCTGACCACTACATCTTTGCCCAGGGTGGGATGGCGTTTGGCGCCCTTGTAAAGCGAGGTGCCGCCCAGGGTGACGCCTTGGTAAATGGTGCAGCCGTCGCCGATTTCGGCCGTCTCGCCCACCACCGTGCCCATGGCGTGGTCAAAAAACACGCGGTCGCCGATCTTGGCGCCGGGGTGGATCTCAATACCAGTCAAAAAGCGCGCGATGTGCGAGGTAAAGCGCCCCAGCCATCTGAAGCCATGGGTCCAGAACCAGTGGGCCGGTCGGTGCAAGACCACGGCGTGCAGGCCGGGGTAGCAGGTAATGACCTCCCAGGTGCTGCGCGCAGCCGGGTCGCGGTCAAGAATGCATTGGATGTCGGTGCGGATGCGAGAAAACATGCGTTCGAGTCTATCGCTTGGCGCCACCGTCCACAGCAGGCATGGTTTTGTCCGCGCCCACGGCGGCCGACTGCTGCAGCACCGCCTTAGCAATGCCGCGCAGGATGTGGATTTCTTCCTCGGTCACGGCGGCGCGGTTGAAGAGCTGGTTCAAGCGCGGCATCAGCTTTTTTGGGGCTGCCGGGTCCAGAAAACCCAAGTCGACCAAAGCCTGCTCCAGGTGCGCGAGCATGCCCGCAACCTGCGCCGCGTCAGCCAAGGCTCCCGATAGTGGCTGCGCGCTGGAGCGCGCAGGTGTTTGGGCATGGGCGCCAAAGCCACCGAGCGCCAATCGCCATTCATAGGCGATCACCTGCAAGGCCGCACCGATGTTCAGCGAGCCAAACTCCGGGTTGCTGGGGATGCTCAGACAGGCGTGGCAGCGGTACACGTCCTCATTGCGCATGCCAAAGCGTTCTGAACCAAACAAAAAGGCCACGCCTGCAGGTTGGGGCGGCGCAGCGTCGGTGGTCGCTGCGGGCGCGGCCATCAGCTGCGCAAAGTGCTCGCGCGGCCAGCGCGTGGGCGGGCCAAAGTCGCGCGGCGTCATGGCGGTGGCGCACAGGTGGTCCACGCCGACTAGCGCCTCGTCCAGGGTGTCGACGATGTGGCACTTTTCCAGCACGTCCAGGGCGCCGCTGGCGCGCTGTATGGTTTCTTCGCGGCGCAGCACATTGGGCCA
>Ga0164294_10004991_pt1 | contig 11452 bp, 8 predicted proteins | sample GEODES005metaG_FD_111479 | JGI IMG/M metagenome (GOLD analysis project Ga0164294, IMG submission 111479) | Oligotrophic lake water microbial communities from Sparkling Lake, Wisconsin, USA - GEODES005 metaG | ecosystem: Environmental > Aquatic > Freshwater > Lake | place: USA: Sparkling Lake...
CCCGCACACTCCCTTTCTTTCTTTTTTTTGTGTTTGTTGTGTTTTGTTTTGCCCCCCCTCTCTTCACCACCTTCCCTGTACTTGTGAGTTCGACCCAATGAAATGCACATAGATTCGTACTGTATGTCTGATCGCGAGCTGGACACGTGGGCTCGTACCGTGTCGCAAGTTTGAAGTCTTGGTCCGTGAGCCATGAGACGGTGCACACGGTTCCAAGATGGGTCCATGTTTTATGGGGTCTCGGCCCACACAAAGGACGTCGCCAGTACGTTTCTGGGGCCCTGCGAGGACCTGGTGGAGGGGTTGACCCTGGCGCCCACCCCTCGCACAGCAGTCATGGTCAACTGCACTGTGTGGGAGGAGGTTCCACAGCAGGGCAACACGTCCATTAGTGTCGTTGCCCCGTCCTTCCTTGTGTTTGGCAAGAAGTTTCGCAACGGATGGGTGGCCCCTGACATGTTCACCGAGGACGGGGCTGTTTGGAACCCCAAAGCCCGATGGGGAACCCTGCCCGTGTTTTTGGCGCGGGAGTCATCGGGGCCAGGACGTCCTCAAATCACCACCCTGTTGGTAGACAACCACAAGTTTACCATCACAGTGGAGGACCCTAAGGATCCCGTTTTCGCCACCACCACGTTTTCCGTGCCCAACACTCTGTGCGCCGAAGAGGAGACGGAGACGGAGGCGGATGCGGAGGCGGATGCGGATGCGGGGACGGCAGTGAAGCCCAAAGCCACAGTGGTTCTCCGAAACCCCGGCCCCTTCTCAACCCCGTTGCAACACACACCCGTGATGCACCTAAGGGTGTTGGACAGCTTGTTTTTCGCGGAGGGTTTGCCCAACACCCTGCCCAACGCCCGGGCGCTATCTTTGCCCCCAGAAACCAGTGGCGGTATGCGGGCTCGGAACGACGGCCTCCGTGGATTCCGAAACACCATGCGGACCTGTTTCCCAACCACAATTATTTCCCTCGACACCCCCATGTGGCAATTGCCCATGTTTGAGGAGGCACCGTGCACTTCCCTGGTCATTGACTTCTCTAGGTCCACCTCCACGCACATGGACCCCGACGTGGCACCGAACAGGGGTACTGGCTATGATTTGTGTAACTACCCCAGTTCCGTCCTGCGACACCAAATCTCCTTTGGGGTTGACACCCCCATGGAAGACACCTCCAGCGCCGATGTTCCCACAAGGGCCGCCCCACGCACTGACCCGCGTGTCGGTGTAAGCATGCTCAGAGGCATTTCTGTGCCCTCTTCTGGGACAGGAGCTGGGGCTGGGACAGGGACTGGGACTGGGACTGGGACTGGGTCCTCCAGTGACCTTGTTACCACTGATGCGTGGAGACAGAGCCCCCTGTTGAAATGTGCACACGTCAAAACATTGATGATGCTGCGGACGCCTTTGGTCGTCAATTTGAGTTACACCCTTTCCACCGCGTGCAAGTCGTTGGTGTCCTTTACACTTGACACCTTGGACACCCCACGGGACGTCATTGTGTTGCCTGGCATGCCCAATCTACTCACGTGCACCTTGGGCCTCCACTGTTCTGGGTTGGTGAACCTGGGCCATCTCCCCTCCTCTGCCCACTTGACCATCACTGCCACCCCAACCAACGTGGACCGCGTAGTGGCCAGTATCAACAACAGTCCCATCGCCTCCTTTACTATTAACGCCCTGGGCCACGATGTCCCCCTTTCTGTGCCCATCTTTACCAAGTGGCACAGCGCAAGACGTTCCGTGGTGGTGCTCGTGAACCCCACCCCCCTTCGACGCGCGTCCGAGGCGGTGAAACTGACCTATCTCACTGACATGGCCCAGCATGAGATCCAACCTTACCTGGAAGATCGCTACCTTGAGGACTCCGCGTTGATTACCAACCTCATGCAACTCTTGGCGAACATCAAGGACGCCGGGTCCGCTGCTGAAGTTGCCATCTATCGATTCAAGGACACCGACGATGACTTTGTGTAAGCTTTTTTTTTTGTGCCAAGCCACGCCACCACCCCTTCCCCGCACCCCCCCCCCTCCACCCTCTCTCCGCTCTTCGCTCTCCGCCCTCCCCTGTGCACCCTGTTCACATTTCGTCTTGTCCTTGTTTGGTCCCCAAGAAATGTACACCATTTTTGCAGCGGGGTTTTTAGGGCCAGGCAGGACACCCGCAGTGCCAATCGACCCGTGGAACCCAGAGAGCCCACTTGGGCGTCGGGTGCACGTGGCTCCGGTGGTACACATTCGTGGTGGGTTTGGGGAGGAGGGGGTTGAGGAGGAGGAAGAGGAAGACCGCGGCCCCGTGCCCGTGGCATTTGAGCTGATTCGCCCCGAGCAAATGGAGAACGCCCGGGAAGGTATTCTGCCTCAAATTCTACAGGGGTCCCAATTGTTGTCGTTCCAAGAGGTGGTGACCCTGATGCGCACCGCGCATCACGTGAAGGAGGGGGATTCTACAAACCACCTACCTACGTGTGTGAGTGACACCCTGGCCAAGGCCAGCACCATGACCAAGAAAGGGGTCCCACTGGGCTGCCGACCACTGCGGGAGTTGGAGGCCGCCAAAGAAGCCCTGGGCACTTGGGTGTGGGTGCACCCCTCCTGCGGTATCGCGGATTGCAAATGGTGGCAGGCCGACCGGGAACACGCGGAAGCTGCAGGAAGTGCACACCCGGGTACCCAGCTAACCCTGACCCCCTTTGAGGTGATGTCCGTCATCGACAAGGCGGCTCTGGTGAAAACCCCAGTGCTTTTCTTGGACCCGGAGGTCCCCAGAGTACGGCTCACCCTGTATGATCTAGTGCCGGGCTTGTGCAGGGTGCCCCCCATGCACCAGGAGGAGGTGGAGGCCGGGTTGCTCACTGCCGCCTTTGGGTCGGAGGAGTGGCGGACGACTGTGAAACGAGAACTGTGGTGGCGACCCCCACCCCCACCCTCTCCCTAGTTGCTGCCTGCATGCTACACACGGCACACCCATTTATGGATTCACAGCAGAAATCCACAGGTTGATGGAGGCACACACGTGCCCCCCCAAATAAATCCATGAGTGGGCAAAGGACAGGGTGTGGAAAAAGGTGAACATAGCAAAAAACGAAAAAATGGCCCACGCCGCCAAAATGGCCACAAAGTACCACAGGCAAGAGTTGTGGTCCCGGGCGTCCTCGTCGGTTTGTTGTTTGAAGGGCATGGCCCGGCCGTTGCGCGAGGCAGACAGCACGGGCACGACATAGATGGAAAACCCACACACAGCTGGCAGAGCGTGGTTGTGTGCCAACCAGGAAGCCACGGAAAACATGACGATGGACCCCACCCCAAACAGGGCCGACGCAAATTGCCTCACATCCATGTTGGGGATGACACACAACTGCCCCGTGATGACGAACATGACTGCCCGGGTGAGTGCAGCCAACAGGGACACCACCAATTCAGCCAAGGAACCCAAGGCGCGGCCCGAAAACACCACGGCCTCCCCCATGGCACGCACACCTCCAGACAAACAGCTGACAGTCGCAGACCCACACCCGGCACAGCAATGCACACCAGCCTCCTTCACAGTCCTACAGCATGCCCAAATCTGTTTCATGGCTCCTGGCGCAGGGGGGGTTGCAGGGGTCCCGTCCCCCTCTCCGTCCCCCTCTCCGTCCCCCTCTCCGCCCCCCTCGCCGCCTCCTGCTTCGGGGTCCCTTGAGCCTTGGTGTCGCGTTGGTGTGGCTGTGGCGGTGTCTGTGGGCCTGGGTGCAGACACACCTCCGCCCCCGCCCCCGTGCCTGTCGTCCACTCGTTTGGGCTTTGCATCCAACTGCAGCCCGCCCGTGGTGCTGGGCATCAACTGCAGCAAGGAGTGTGGCAAGACTGTGGCCACGAGGGCATCACCCACATACTCCACACCCACCACGGGCGGCGGGCCGGTCACTGTCCATTCCGGTGCAAGTGCTTGCACCCTGGCATTCACCTTGCTGGGGTCTAGAATGAGGGGCAGCAACGCCCCCGCAGTCCCCGGCATCTTAGTGAACACGTGTTCCGGGTAAAAGGCACCGGTCAACCGGTCCCACAGCACCACCGCCACCAGGGACGGAGACCCAGGGGACCGCACAAAGTCCCCCAACAGGCGTAACATGGACGTGGGTGCCCTGGTGTCCCGCACCACCACGCTGCAGGCATCCAAGAAGCAGGTGTCCCACTCTTGGTCAAAGAACACAAAATGCAGCCCTGAGGGTCGAGCGGGCCTCGAAGCCAGCCTACCTGTTGTTGACTTGGGGACCCAGGTGGGCGGGGCCTGGATGCCCAATTTTCCCGTGGGGTGGCCGCGCAGAGTGGGTGTGGCCACAGAGTGGGTGCACGGTGGCCCTGTGGGCGCCACCGGGAAACTGGGCAAGGGTTGGTGCGCCTGCAATTGGCTTCCCCTGCCGAACCCCTTTCCCGGGGCGGCAGTGACGCCTCCCCGTGCCTTCACCAATGGGGTACTGTCCTTTTCTTCGGATGCACAAGCCTCCATGGCTCGCCTGGGTGCACAGTTTGCGTATAGTCACATGGGTGCACGCAAATTTATATACACCATACATCCGGACACGCGGCACACGGCACGCGGCACACGGCATGAGCAGCCGCCCAAGCCAGGTTCTGCTGCGCAGCATCGAGGCATGCGTGTGCTGGTCGCCCAACCCACACACCGCCTCCAGTCTAAAGCCCTTGGTGCGCCCCCTGACCAAACGCCTCGAGACCCTGGAAGCCACGCAGGACCGAATGAAGGTGGCCACTCTCAATGATTGCGCAACGGTAGTCCTGGCACTCTCCCATCTCGCCAAGGGGCAGCCCAATGTTGCCCTTCCGTCCATCTGGAAATCGGCCTTTGCAGCCCACGTCCTTAAGGTCCCCGTGTTCACGGACCTGCCCGATGGAACCGTTGTGGTGTCCGTGGATGTCCCTACCATGCACCTCCTAGTTGCCTGGAAAGTGGCCGCAGCAGCTGTGTGCTACTTGACACCCCACGGAATGAACTTCGACCCGACACGCTTTCCGGCGTTAGTTCTACCCATGCTAACAAAGCCTGGAACCACCATTTCACGCTTGGTTCAACCCACTCTATCAAACGTGTTTACAACGCACTCGGGGGCGCATTCTGTACGTAGAGTGGACCCTCTTACCGTCCAAGATTTCATTCCATGGGAACGAGTTCCTGTCCAACTTAGAATTCGAGAAGGCGACAGTGTGTTGGATGATGTGCCATGTGCCCATGTACAACGGATTTTACACAATGACGGATTCAGGCCGGACGAGTTGGACCGTGTACACGCCTTCCCATTGCCAGAAACTGACGTGCCCACGGAAAGCCTAACCCACTCGGCCTTTTTTATCACGTGCAAGCTTGCGGGGGACGAAGGAGGCGAAGGACGAGACCCCTGTTGCACCCTGACCCTGTCCCACGTGCCGTCTTTGTGCAAGAAGCCGCGCCTTTTGATGGGCGCCCCCAGTGTGTTGGCAACCACCATGCACATTCAAGCCAAGGAACCCGCCCTGCCCAAGTCTCTGCATCTGGGCGCGGGGGTCTGTCCCACTTCCACTGTGGAAGTAACACAGTGGGCGGTGGTCTCCACGACGTTGCCGCCCATATCTGTGCACGGGAACCCCCACGCCCCAGCCCCTGCATTTGTGTGCCGCATCAGTGACGTCTTGGAGATAGCCCCCGAGTTGGAAAGTGTATTTGTGGTGGCACGGTCAAGGAGCGAACTTATGGCCGCCTGTCCCCGTGTGAACCTCTTTGTGTGTTCCATGTCAACACTTCGCATAGGCCGTGTGACTGTGCAACTGGACAAAGATGAAAGTGTCACCTCTGTCAAGTATTTCACTGCCTTTGAAGAGATGAATTCAGCCATCTTGAATGCGTGGGTGTGGGCCGTCAACTCGAAACCAACCCCGGATCTACCTGATGTCATGCACCTTTGCATGAAACTGGTGTCCACAGACGGCGCCACGTCCTACCTAAATTGTACATTTCAAGTGGAGACGAGCACGAAACCATGGGGTCCACCCCCGTCCCGCCCAGTCGCCATCTCCTACTAGACAAACTACCCCTCGCCCCCTCGCCCCCTTGCCCCTTCGCCCCCTCGCCCCCTCCCCCTCCATTTTCCCTCACAACCAAACCTAACACAACCCTTGTGCTTATTTTTGAAATGGCCATCGCTCTTACCCTCGACCCCAAACACGACCACACCGTGCACAAAAAAGGGGAAGAATGCACAGGAACCCTGTCCCTGCCCCTCCGAGTCGACCTGCAAACGGAACCAAGGCCGTCCATGGCACCCGTCACGGTCCAGTGTCCAGCCCTGCAGTGCACCCTCTCACTGGGGTACCGGCCCATGTTCAGCCCCTGCAGCCATTTGATGGTTGCCCCCACGGTGCTCACCAGTCGGAATCGAGCCCACTTCACAGTGGTTGGTAGCCCCTTGGGTGACCGTGCCACCCCAAACCACGTTCTGTTGCCAGCCCGAACTGGGTTGCCCCCTTGGCTCCTGCGCGCACTGCCACGTATTGTGGAGTGTGCACCTCGACCCTGGCCCGAGCTCGGGCCCGGGCCCGGGACCGGTCCCAAACCCGAAGACCCTCCCCTGTATGCAAGGGAGGCTATAGCAGCCTCCCGCGCAGCCCACACGTTTGCGTCCCTGGGACTTGCACATCGACAGGCATCCGACACCTGCATGCAGGCGTTGCGCACAAAGGTGGCAGCAGCTGTAGCAACTGTGCGCTCCCCGCCCCCCTCTGAAGACCACCCGTGTCTGTACATTTCCTTCGCCAACTTCACGGTGCAAGGGCACCGCCCCGCCAAATGCGACGGCTTTGAAGGCAGGGGTGCAGTGGGCATCACCCTGACTCCCACCTCCGCCCTGTCCGATGCATCAGTGGAGTTGGACCACGGGGCAGCCCCAACCCCAGCCTTAGCCTCAGCCTCCGTGTCAGCATGGACCCCCTTTGCACACACCCTACTCCGGGAAGGGTGTGTGTGCGTCCCCCTGGCTGCATGTGCCGCCTGGGACCAAGAGGTACCCCGAGCCGCCAAACACCTCATGTCCCAGGCTCATGCAGTGTGCACCTCTGCCAAGCCAGGGGCCCCTCGAGTGTCGGTGGCCACCCTGGCCAAAATGGACACGTGCTCTGCTGCGATGGCCGTCCTGTCCCGGGCCCTGGCTTCCCTGGCAGACTGTGTCACCCTGTTGGCCCAGGAAACCCTGGGCCCCGCCATGGACCCCTCAACCAGAAACACCCACCCCTTGTTACCGGACGCTGGACACCGGAGTTACACGGCAATGCAAGACACGGTAGTGTTGTTTTCACCGGGGCTGTTGGGGGTCGGAGTGGACCCACTACCTCCTCGCGGCCCCCACGTGGACACCGGGGCGCCCGCCCCCACTGCTCGGGTGGACTGGTCCACCATGCGTCGTGTGTGGGATCCATTGCCCACCCACACGAACGTCAGCGTTCCGTGTGGCAAACCTCAGGGCGTTCCGTGTATACCCTGCGGCCCCAGCACCAAGGTGAAACCCCCTGCCCCGCCCACGGTATTGCACACACTTGGCACCTGGTCAGCTACCAGAAGGTGCGGCGAGTACCAAGGGACGTCCCGTGCAATGACAACCAAGGGCCCGCCGGGGACCCACCCCCGCAAACGAAAGTTTGAAGCTGTAGAGGTGTAGGCGGCAGGGGGTGGTGCGAGTATGGTCGACGATGGGCTTTGACACAACCAAGCCAACACGATCGTCATGTCTACCAAGGCTACCATGGTTGTGTTCACTGCCTCCACTCCACGCATGTGGTCCTACTCGTCCATTGGAGAGTTCCAGTTTGAAATGAAAACCTCAGACGTTACTGTTTTGGTTGACGGTGCTGGTGTTGGTGTTGGTGTTGGTGTTGGTGCTGGTGCTGCGGTTGGGGCAGGGGCAGGGGCAGGGGCAGGGGTTGGCACACCCCCCGGGCTGCTGAAACGCGTGTTTTCCAGGAAATCTCACACCCCCAAGCCGCCACCACCACCCCCCCAACAATTTTCGGCGTTGGTTTCGTGTTTCAAAACCCGGCGTAACAAGTTCCCGTTCCCCACAGGCATGGTGTACAACGGAGACGTGTACATTGGGTCCATCGGTAGCATGATTCAACAATCACACAGGGCCTTGGTGTCTGCCTACTTTGTGCCCACCACTCAGCCACAAGAGTCTGTAATCGACCACCTACCCTCCGTGGCCAGGGGCGTCGGAGTGGATTTTTTACGAGACCTCAACATTGCCATCACCGATGACGCTTACCGGAGGTTCTTGAGTGAAAACCCTCCAGCCAGCGCGCCCTAGTCCTAGCCCAACCCCCTACCCCTACCCCTACCCCTACCCCTCACACCCTCTACTGAAATATGTGTGTGTAATACACAATCACGCAACACCAGGTGATGAAACGCTACCATGGATCTTTTGGGGATTGAACAGTCTGTCAGGCCCGCCCCACACACCTTGCCCATTGACGTATTCAACAGAGAGGCGGTGGCCCAAGTGGGGGCGTCCTTTCAACTGGCCTACGAAACATTTTTGGAAAAGGGGTACTTGCCCAACACGGACGCATGCGTTGTGGGCAACAGTCAAGGCTGCTCGGATGCGCTGAAGTTCATATCCAGCATCGCCACGGACTCCGCCATACCATTGGCGGACTCCCGGACAGAGTCACAGCCAGTGTCCACCTCCCTTTCCAACAAAGTGGATTTGTTGGAGGGGCCACGGAGCAGAAAACGCGCCAGGGATGACTCTGCGTTGGACATAACCACATCTGGAGCCCGGGGTGGAGCAGGGGCTGGGGCTGGGACCGGGGCCCAAATGCAGGGGTTCCTTTCCACCATTGAAGATCGCGCACAAAAGCTTTTTCGTAAACTGGATGAATTAGAGTCCCCCGTTGAAACAGCGACACAGTATCTCAGTGCCTTCCTCGATCACTTAAGTCCGGGGGCCGGGGCTGGGGTTGGCCCTGGGGCTGGGGTCGGAGCGGGACTAGTGCCAGGAATGAATGCGAGTGCTGTCAGAACGACCAGGCGGGATCTGCTGGACAGCCTTGCTGCCGTCAAAAGCTTGAAGGCAGACTTGAAAATGGCGTTGGAATCTGGGACCTCGGGGGTTGCTTCAGGCATGCCTTGGGCAATGGTACCTACGGGTGGGTGGGGTGGTGGCCCCTCTGGCCCCTCTGGCCCCTCTGGCCCCTCTGGCCCCTCTGGCCCCTCTGGCCCCTCTGGCCCCTCTGGCCCCGACGATATTAGGGATGCCTTGGCCCTATTCTCTGGAGATGGGGAGGGCTCCAAGCGCCGCAACCCTGCCATGCTGAAAATTAACCCCACCATCATTGGAGCCTTGGCTGAAATTGAGACCCAAATCCGAGAAGAGGGTGGCGACTTTGATACGTGTGTGGCAACACTGCCCGGTAACAAATCCAATGTCCGGAAACCATTTGGGAGGCTGCTGTCAGACCGAAACGTCCGAGTCAAAGTGGCAAAACTGTGTTGTTCCAACATCGCAATCAAGGTCAGGAACTCCAGCAACAGCAGGGCCTACGCCAAACAGTACGCAGCCGACGACAACAATTCCATGGCCTTCTTGGCCATGGAAGGTCTTGCCAGAGCCATTTTGGCGGCAAATGTTTAAGCTAGTCTGCGGGAAAAGGGAAAAGGGAAGGGTGGGGGTGGGGGTGGGGGTGGGTGTAGGTGCGCGCGTTGTTCTTTGAATCGTGGAATGTATGATACAAACACCCCAAGTGTTCACGTTCACGAGCCAGCACCCACAATGTTTGGTAGATCCAGCACTGCCGTCCCTGAACCCCACAGTAGAGGCGATGACAGTTCCGTCCCAAGAGACAAGACCACGTGGACCCCACTGCCCCGCGACCGCGTCGCTGCCACAATGTTGGTTACGCACAGTGGGCCCCCTCAGCACCTTCGCCATGAACTTGCCACCGTCGTGCCGGAAGTGGGCCAAGAGGAAGACATAGACCTAACCGAAGCCATTGTTGCGGGCAAAGTTACCCTTGTGGCAGACGTCCGCCGGGAGCACGGACTGTCATTGGAGGCCTCCCAACACATCAACCCCATCGGCAACTCCATCATATCAGAGCTGTCGCTGACGTGTTGTTTGGATGGCGCGCCTTTGGACCCGGGCACCGTTGTCACCATCACCCTCTTCCGGAACATACCTCGGCCCAACTATGTGCAAACAATCATAAACGCCCTTGAGTCGATGATGACCGCATCCACGTCCTCCACTCCCCAACACCGCATCATGGCCAGTTACATGGCCACAGCGATGGAAGCCGCGGCGTCGGGCGTCGCACTGAACCACAAAACCATGTGTGGTTATTTGAACGCCATGAACACCACGGCCATACCCGTGGGTGTGCCCAGGCACGGCATCACGGTTCACCAAACCCTGGAAGAGGCCCGCGGGGACACTCCCACGGGCCAGACCTGCAATGTGCACTGCACCCTGTCCAACCACACCAAGCAGGCCGAAGTGGTGGTGGTAAGCATTCCCGACTCCCAGCGCAAGTCCACGTACTTCCACGGCAACATGTTCATGCACTTGGGCATACAGGAGGGGACGGTAAAGGACTCGGAGGGGTACCCCACGTACAAATTCACCATCAACCTGTCCCCTGGTAGTGTGTGGGCCACCCATAAGCGCAGAGATGGCAGCGCTGCCCTGCAACCCCATGCGGATCACCACGCTGTGGCTCGGGCCTTTTGCGAAATCTGGCGCCAGTATGTGCTCAGCAGCATGGCGGCGCCGGATAGCGGTGTCTGCCTCACCGCGGGCATTTTGGATGACAGTGGAAAAAAGCTGAGCGCAAAGTACCCCCGCATTGTCACGAACACAAAGACCGCAGAGGCGTTCACGTTCATGGACAAAGCCATGGACTCCCAGTCGGTGAGCCTGGCTTCCACTACCGACGGAAGGACGGGTGGTGCAGGCGGAGGCGTGGGCGCTGCCGATCCCAGCAGCACGCCTTCCCATGGCACCTTATTCACGCCTCGCATGGACATCATCACCGCCGCAAAGTTTTGCATCTTTGCCATCAACAACGCCATTGAGAACGGGTACCCAATTTTAAGCACTGGGGACATGTTTCTGCGAGTTGGGCACCGCAAATTGTACACGGGCAAGGTCGTGCTACCGGAGCCCGCAAAGACCTTTCGAGAAGCAAAGAGCCATTCCATGACCTCCGACTTCCTTCCAGAAATACGCGGGGACGACACCTCCAGTGCCCCACCCACTTACTTGACCACAATCATAAACATGAAAACGCACTTGCTCAGCCCCGGTAACACCCGGATGGGGCCACAGCTTGCGGGGTGCCTCCCCAGTTCCCGCTTGCTTGTAGAGCCCGTGAGTCGAGAGCTCAAAGCAGACACCTCTTCCTTTTCCCCTGCCTAGTGCGTAGTGTGTAG
>Ga0164294_10004992_pt1 | contig 11451 bp, 10 predicted proteins | sample GEODES005metaG_FD_111479 | JGI IMG/M metagenome (GOLD analysis project Ga0164294, IMG submission 111479) | Oligotrophic lake water microbial communities from Sparkling Lake, Wisconsin, USA - GEODES005 metaG | ecosystem: Environmental > Aquatic > Freshwater > Lake | place: USA: Sparkling Lake...
CACTTCGCTGCCCGGATAAGGGGTGCCGAGCGAAAAGGTGAAGCCGCCCGATTTCGAACCGCGGTTGTAGCTGACATACGTCAGGACATCGTCGTTGACCTTATAGTCAAGCTCGGCGCGCGCGGTGAAGCCTGTGAACGTGGGCCGGGCATCGGCGGTGGTGACATTGAGGCCGGGCAGCGCGATCGGCACGCCGCCGTTGGTGGCCGAAACTTCGTTGCGGTTGAAGATCAGGCCAACCCCGGTGCTCGGCTCGGTTCCCACGTAGGAACCCGTGCGCTTGTCGCGCCAGTAGCGCGCGCCGAGGATCACTTTGAACTTGTCGCCCAGTTTCCATTCGTCCTGCGCAAACAGCGCCCAAGACTGGGTCTTCTGGGTGAAATTGACCACCGGAATATAGCCGAGGAACGGATCGCCGAAGCTGCCATAATAGCTGCCGTCCATCAGCATGCCATAGGCGCCGACGGTCAGTTCATTGTTCGGCAAATGCGCGACCATGCGCAGTTCCTGGCTGCCCTGATCGAGCTTCGAACCCTGGCTGAAACTCGTTCCGCCGTCGGGCGTCGAGTCCTCGTCGTCGGTTAGGAATTTTTTGCCATATTGGTAATCGGTGATCGACACGATATCGATCACGCCGAAATTGGCCTCGAGCCGGAAAGACGCCCCGAACAGCGTGCGGTCGACATAGCCGGGATCGCCCGCGGCCGTCTTCCACGGATCGCCGCCGAATTGCGGCATGATCGAATCGTTGCGATAGCCGGTTGCGGTCGTGCCCGGGCCGACACCGGGCGAGGCCGCCCAATAGGCGCAGGTCTCGTTGGGGCCGGTAAACTCGCCTTGGAACTTGGCATTGGGGCAGGCCGATGCCGGGCCATAAATGCCCGCCTGCCGCTCATTCGGCGCGCGCGTATAACGCAGGGTCAGCTTGGTATCGACATTGCTGGCCGGTTGCCACGCGATGATCCCGCGCAGCGCATAGTGATTGCTCGCGCCCTGGTTGGGCTTGCCCGGCAGGATATTGTCGAGATAGCCCGAATCGCGGTCGCGGATGCCTGCGAGGCGGACCTGCACGGTGTCGCCAAGCGGCCCGGTAATCGCGCCTTCGGTGATGATCTTGCCGTAGCTGCCTACGCCGACGCGCAGATAGCCGCCAAACTCCTTTTGCGGCTTGGCCGAAATGAACTGGATCGCGCCGCCGGTGGCGTTGCGGCCAAACAGCGTCCCTTGCGGCCCGCGCAATACTTCGATGCGCTGGAGATCGAACGTCGGGAAGCTGGCGAGATTGAGCGACGAGCCGTAGCTGTCGTCTTGATAGACCGCGACCGGCGGCTCCTGCTGGTCGCCGAAATCGTTCTGCGAGATGCCGCGAATGTTGAACACCACCTGGCTCGACCCATACGAGTTCATCTTGAGCGAGGGCACCGCGCGCACCACGTCGGAGGCGTCGTTGATGTTGAAATTGCGCAGGGCGACCGGGCTCAGCGCCGTGACCGCGATGCCGACATCCTGGAGCTTCTGCTCGCGGCGCTGCGCGGTGACGACGATATCGTCGCTGACCGGCGCGGGCGCGCTGGTGGCCTGATCGCTCGCAGGATCGGCGGCATGCGCTGCCATAGGGAGCGCAAGTGCCGCAGCGCTGCTCAGTGCTGCAAGCCGGATCATCGTGGATTTGAAACGCATTGGAAGCCCCCATTGATTGGAAGAATGTCGCCCCGCCTGCAGAATTTTTTTGTTTTTCTTTCGTCTTTTCAATTCGGACCGGTGATTCAGTCACCGTTTTTTGGGCTGCCCATTGCCGGTGCATGCCGATTACTCACGACTTGATGCGCGAAAGATATCGAGACGCCCGGATGGTGACAAGCACAAACCCTGACCTCAGGGAAAATAAAATTCTCACGAGGAACGTTGAGAATTTGGCGATCCGCTGCCCGAGCGGGCCTGCAACGGGCTTTGGCCGAACCGGCGGCGAAAGCTGCGGGAAAAGTGGCTGACGTCGGCAAATCCGCAGGCCACCGCCACATCGAGCCGGCTGAGACCGGTTTCGCGCAGCAAGCGCCGCGCCGCATCGAGCCGGAGCCCGAGGTAGTGCTGCCCGATGGTTTGCCCGATGTGATGGGCAAACAAGCGCTCCAGCTGGCGCAGCGACACACCCGCCCGCGCGGCCAGTTCGCGCCGCTCCAGCGGTTCGGCGATATGCGCCTCCATCGCGGCGAGCGCGGCAACGATGCCGGGGTGCGACACATGGTAGCGCGCCGCCAAGGCTTGCCGCTGCGCGCCGCTGCCTTCGCGCGGCTGGGTGCGGATGAACCATTCGCCCACGCGCGCGGCGATCACCGCGCCATGGTGCCGCCCGATCAGCTCGACCGCCAGATCGAGCCCGGCGGTGCCGCCCGCGCAAGTGATGCGCGGTCCATCGATCACATAGAGCCCGCCCTTCACCTCAAGCTGCGGAAAGGCTTCGCGAAATGCGGGCTCGTGTTCCCAGTGCACCGTGCAGCGCCGCCCGGCGAGCAGCCCGGCGCGGGCGAGGATGTAGGGCCCGCCCGAAACCCCGGCGATCACGGTGCCGCGCGCCGCCGCATCGCGCAGCCGGGCGAAGGTATCGCGGTTGGCAAAGGCAGAAGGGTTGCCGCCGGCGCAGATGAACAGGATGTCGCACGGCTCGGCCCGGGCATCGGGAATGCCATCGACCACGATCTCGACGCCGTTTGACGCGCGCGCCGGCGCGCCTGCCACCGAATAATGCCGCCAGCGATAGAGCGCGCGGCCCGAGAGCGTGTTTGCCGCGCGAAACGCCTCGACCAGCCCGGCATAGCTCATCAGCGCGAAATCATCGATCAGCAGGAAGCCGAGCACCAGCGCGTCGGCGCGCTTGGTCATCGCAGTGTCGTTCAAGGTCATGGTTGCGGCGGCAGCGGCGGGCAGATAAGGGGCGCGCTTTGGCGCGGCGTCTGCTGTGCTTGTTTTATCCGGAGGGACCATTCCTGTGTCGTCCAGCTCGTTTGTGGTCACCCTGTCATGCCTGAACCAGCCAGGCATTGTCGCGCGCGTTTCCACGCTGCTGTTTTCGCATGGCGGCAATATCGTCGAGGCGCACCAGTTCGACGATATTCTGACCGGCAAGTTTTTCATGCGGATGGTTTTCAATCTGGCCGATGCGGATGCGTATCCGGCGCTTCAGGCCGAATTTGCCGAGGTTGCCGCAGGCTATGGCATGACCTGGACGCTGCGTCCGGCCGAGCAGCGGCGCAAGGTGCTGCTGCTGGTGTCCAAGTTCCACCATTGTCTTGCCGATCTGCTCTATCGCTGGCGGCTCGGCGAATTGCCGATGGAGGTCGTCGGCATCGTCTCGAACCATCCGCTGGAAACCTATGACGGGCTCGATTTCGCGGGCGTCCCGTTTCATTATCTGCCGATCACCAAGGACACCAAGCCGCAGCAGGAAGCGCAGATCAAGGCCATCGTTACCGAGACCGGCACCGATCTCATCGTGCTGGCGCGCTATATGCAGATCCTGTCCGACGATCTCGCGGCGTTCCTCTCGGGCCGCTGCATCAATATCCACCATTCGTTCCTGCCCGGGTTCAAAGGCGCCAAGCCTTATCATCAGGCTCACACCCGCGGGGTGAAGATGATCGGCGCGACCGGGCATTATGTGACCGGCGACCTCGATGAAGGCCCGATCATCCACCAGGATGTCGAGGCAGCGACGCATGCCGATACGCCCGACGATCTGGTGCGCAAGGGTCGCGATGTCGAGCGGCGCGTGCTGGCCGAAGCGGTGCGGCTCCATCTCGAAGACCGCGCGCTGGTCAATGGCGACAAGACGGTGGTGTTCCGCAGCTAGAGCGCGGCATCATCCAACAGCGGTGCGCTTGGTCTTCTTGGGATCGTCGAATGGCAAGGGCTGCGCTGTCGCCGACAGTTCGCCGCCAGCGGTGACGAGCGTCAGCGGGGTTCCGGGGACAGCCTTGTCGGGCGCAAGCCGCACGATCGCGAGCGCGCGGCCGGTGATCTTCGAGACCATGCCCAAGGTCGCGACGCCCACTTCCACGCCGTCTGCCATGAGCTTGTCGCCCGGCTGCGTCACATAGTCGCTGGCCACTTCGAGGCCGTAGATGCGAAAACGCTCCTTGCCCTTGAGCCGGACATGCGCATCGGCCCCGCGAAACCCGGTCTTGCCCGGGCTGACCGTGAAATCGAGGCCAAGCTCCCACAGGCTGTCGCCCACCGAACCATCGGGGAAGGGGAAGAATTCGGACATGTCGTAAGGATAGAACAACAAGTAGCTTTCCACGCGCAGCAGATCGAGCGCGGTGAAGCACGCCGGGCCGATCCCGAACGATGCGCCCTTGTCCAGAATGGTGTCCCAGATCAGCGGCGCATCGCAGGCGCGGCAGAAAATTTCGTAGCCGCGCTCGCCGGTGTAGCCGGTGCGCGAAATCGTCACCGGCGCGCCGAACAGCGTGGTGGCGATATGCGCGAAGTAGCGCAGATCGCGGATGCCGGGGACATGCTCGGCGAGGAAATCGACCGCCGCCGGGCCTTGCAGCGAGAGATCGTGGAGATCATCGTCGAACAGCATCGCGACATTGCGGCCCACCGCGGCGGCGGCGAGCATTTCGTGGCCGGTGCCCGAGCCATGGACCACCATCCAGCTGTTCGGCCCCATCCGGTACAGCACGCAATCGTCGATGAACTTGCCATCATCGTTGAGCATCGTGGCGTAAGCAGAGCGGCCGGGCGCAATTTTGCTCACTTCGCGCGTGGTGACCATATTGAGCACGCCGGTGGCGTGGGGACCGATGAGGTGCACTTTCTTGAGGCCCGAGACATCCATCAGCCCGGCCTTGGTGCGGATCATCGTGTGATCATCCTGCACATCGTGCGCGTAAGTCCACGCCGTGCCCATCCCGTTCCAATCTTCCAGCGCGGAGCCGAGCGCGATATGGCGGCTGGCAAGGGCGGAATGGCGCCAGGGCAGGGGCATGGAAGACCTCTCTTATGCTAATTTGGAACGCCTGCGCGAATTACCAATCCGGGCCGGGAGTGTCGAGGCGCAAATTACCTCGTTGACAAGTTTCTTTCCTCTTGGGAAAGTCTGTCCGGGGCGCCTTGCGGAGTTTGTCGATGTCTTTTGCCGTATGTTTCCCCTTGCTTTGCAGGCATAAAGCGACGCGATGAGCGGACAGGATATCAAGAGCAGGCCGATCTACACCCCACTGGCGCGCGATCCGGCGGGCCGGGCGCATCTGCTGATCAGCGATGGCGCAGCGCCCTCGCCGGAGGCTTTTGCGCCCGGCACCAGCGCCGCCGATTTCGCCGAAATTTGGAACGTGATGGGCCACTCGCAGGCGCTGCCAGCGCCGCTTGCGGGCAGCGGTGCGCAGGCGTTCCGCTCGGCCAGCCATCTCCTCGACATGTTGCGCCACCGGCTGGCGCGCGAGACCATGGGCCTGCGGCTCTATGCCGTGGGTGCGGAGCATTTCTGCTGGGATGTGGCGGGCTGCGCCAGCGCGGCGGGCATGGGGCGCGAGGAGTTTTTCCTTTTCGCCACCGGCAAACCGTCGCGCCGCGTGGTTTGCGTCCATTGCCGCACCTTGAACGCGCACGTGCGCACCAACCTGATCACCTGCGCCGGATGCCACGCGCAATTGTTCGTGCGCGATCATTTCTCGCGGCGGGGCAATGCGTTCATGGGGGTACAGCTCGATGCCGAGGCGCCGGGCGAGACCATCGACCTGGAGGAGCTGACCTCATGATGGATCAGCCGGTTCTGGCCTTGTGCGTCGCGGCGAGCGAGGCACTATCGCCCACGCTGCGCCGCCTGACCTTGGTCGCAGCCGATGGCGGCCGGTTGCCCCCGGCGGCTGCGGGCGCGCATGTTACGCTCACGCTGTCGGTCGCCGGCCATGCCCGCCCGCTCAAGAATTCCTACACGCTGGTCAGCGCCGATCCCGAGCGCGGCTACACCCTGATCGTGCGCCGCACCAATCCCTCGCGCGGCGGATCGCAGCATATCCATGAGGCGCTAACCGTGGGCGATGGGCTCGAGGCGAGCGTGCCGCACAACCTGTTTGCGCTCCACAGCCAGGCGAAGAAGGTGCTGCTGATCGGCGGCGGCATCGGCATCACGCCGCTTCTCGCGTTCGTCGCGGCGCTGCGCGCGCGTGGCGGGCGGTTTGAGCTGCACCAGATCTGCAGCGCCGAGGAGCAGGATACCTTCGCTGCGTTGATCGGCGCGCAGCCAGGTGAGACCGTGCATCTCCATGCCGGGCGGGCAAGCTTCGATGCCGCTGCGGTGCTGGGCGCGCAGCCGCTGGGCACGCATGTCTATTCCTGCGGCCCGGCGGCGCTGATGGATGCGATCGAGCGCCAAGCGGCGGCGCTCGGCTGGCCTGCCAGCCACGTTCACCGCGAGGATTTCGGCGCGGCAGGGGGCGAGCCGTTCACGCTGACCATCGGCTCATCGGGCGCACGGATTGCTGTCGCCGCCGACCAGACCATGCTCGAGGCGCTCGAGGCGGCGGGCATCGACGCGGGCTCGCTCTGCCGGGGCGGGGCCTGCGGCGTCTGCGCGGTGCCGGTGCGCGCGGGCGAGCTGGAACACCGCGACCATTATCTGAGCGCGCAGGAGCGCCAATCGGGCGGACTCGTGATGCCCTGCGTCAGCCGCGCGCGCGGTGACAGCCTCGTGCTCGATATCTGAAGGACGGCACCCCGATGACCATCGCGTTCAAACCCGACGAGACCTTTCGCGGCGATTTCCGCTATGCCAACAGCCCGGCGGCGATCCTGCGCTTTCCGTTTCCGTTCGATCAGGACAGCTACATGTACGGCATCAACATGGAGCCGCACACGCGTAGTCAGAAGGGCGGGGGCCAGATGGGCGGAGCCTTCGCCGTCGCGTTCGATGTCGATGAGCATTATGTCGCCGAATGCGCCGAGCGCGCCGCCGTGCTCGCCGCCGATCCGGGGCGTTGTCAGGTCTTGCCGCATATGATCGAGGCCGAGTGGGACACGCTCGAGCTGATCATGGAGAGCCTGAGCGCCGATTATCCCGAGCACTTCGTGCTGGAGCGCCAGGGCAACGACTGGACCTGGACCAACCGGCCTTTGGGCCTGCACCAACGCTTTCGCTTCGGCGACGTTTCCAGCCTGCCGCACGGTCCGTTCGAATATATCACCCGGCAGGCGCAGGGCGATTTCACCCTGCAGGACCAGCGTGACGGCACGCTCTATATGGACGGCGGCATCGCGACGACGCAGGCCGACTGGAGCCTGTCGTTCGATCTAGGCATGACCTTCCACGAATGGCACGGGCCCGTGCCGCTCGCGCACCAGAAGGGCGTGTTCGAACGCGCGCTGAGCTATCTGATGCGGGTGCGCTATGGCCATCCCGCGCGGCGGCTGAACTGGACGATGACGGTGCATCCCCGGCTTGACACTTCGCCCGAGAACTATCCGGTGTGGGGCCCGGACCGCACCACCTTGACCGCGGACAACATCGGCGAAACCTTGCACTTGCGGGTGGAATTGCAGACATTCTATCGCCTGCCGCGCTCGAACGGGCTGCTGTTCGGCATTCGCGCCTATCTTGCCAGCATCGATGAACTGGCGCGTGTGCCCAAATGGGGCCGCCGCCTCCACCGCGTGCTGCGCGATCTCCATCCCGAGATCGGCGCGTACAAAGGCACTGACCGTTTCCGCGCGCTCGCCGTGGCGCATCTGGCCAGAGTAGACGACGGCGCGCCGACTTCGCCGGGCATTCAGCCCGACATTCAGTCTTTGCCCGCGTAACCCGTCAGCGCCACCAGCGGATCGCTGCTGCGTCCGTCTGCCAGCAGGTCGACGGTGACGCCGGTAAATCCGCTGCGCTCGAGGTAAAGCTTCACCAGCGCCGCGTGGCCGGCGGTATCGAGCCTGCGCCAGATCGCCACGGCTTTGGTGGGAAAGCAGCGGTTGGAAAAGCTGACCACGAACGGCGCGCCGGGGGTGAGCACGCGGCGGACATCGGAGAACACTTCGTAGGGGCGTTGAAGGTACTGCACGCCAACGCAGCACAGCGCCGCATCGAACGCGTGATCGTCATAAGGGAGCACCGGAAAGTCATTGAGGTTCTGCACGAACCAGTCGGTGAGGCGCGGATTGGCACCGAGCTCATCCGCGTTCATGCCCTGGCCGACGACCTCGCTGTAGAAGTGGTCTGCGGGCAGATGGCTGACCCAGCTCGACATCAGATCGAGCACGCGCGTGCCAGGCTTCAACGTTCGGCGATAGCAGGCGGTCAGCGCGGCCACGGCTGCTTCGTCGATATGCGTGACCAGCCGGGGCGGCGCATAGAACAGCAGGTCGTTGTCGATGTCCTGCTTCGCGAAGGCGTCTTGCGGCAATTCCGGAAACGGCTCGGTGGTCATTGTTTCTCCTGCCCGATTCGGTCGGGCGGCTGCCGGGGAACATCTGGGCGGCTCCCTTGTTTCAAGGCGCAGGCTGACGTCAATGGTGCGCGAGGACATTGGTCATCGATGGCGTGAGCGCGTAGGTCGGCGGCTATGATAAAACGTTCTCTGCTTACCCTTGCCGTTGTGGTTGCCCTCATGCTGGGGCTTGCTGTTACAGGAGTATTCGCCTTGGCCACCGAAGAGCCGCCGTTTGCCGTCAAGTTGTCCGAAGGCGCGTTCGAAGTGCGCGATTATCCCGCGTTGGTGGCGGCGGAAGTGTCGGTCGGCGGTCAGCGCCGCGATGCCGCAAGCAAGGGCTTCCGGCTGCTCGCCGGCTATATCTTCGGCGGCAACACCCGCAAGCAGCGCATCGCCATGACCGCGCCGGTGACGCAGGCGCCATCTGGCGGCGAAAAGATCGCGATGACCGCGCCGGTCCTGCTGAGTGGCGGCGGTCCGTGGACTATCCGGTTCATCATGCCGCGCGGCTCGACCGTGGAAACGTTGCCGACGCCAAACAGCCCGGCGGTAAAGCTGCGCGACCTGCCGCCCTCGCGCGTGGCCGTGATCAAGTTCAGCGGGCTGGCCAAGCAAGCCGATGTCGATGCCAAGACGCTGGAGCTGTCGCGGTTCATCAAGGCGCAGAATCTTGTGGCCACGGGGCCTGCGACGCTTGCGCAATATGATCCGCCGTGGACGCTGTGGTTCATGCGGCGCAATGAGGTGATGATCCCGGTAACAATTTCCGCAGCGGGCATTCCCGAACCAAAATGAAGCGTTGTCCGAAGGTTAGACGCGGCTGTTGATATACGAGATCATCGACTGGGCCTCTTCGACGTGCTTGTCGATGCGCGCGCGCACCACATCGCGCACGCTGATGATCCCGACAAGCGCTTCCCCATCGACCACCGGCAAATGGCGGAAATAGCCGCGGTCCATCATTTCCATGGCATCGTTGATTGAGGTTTCGGGCGTGACGATGGTGACGTTCGGCGTCATCACATCGCGCGCGGCCAGCGTATGCAGCTCGGGGCCCTTGGCGGCGAGCGCCTTAACGACGTCGCGCTCACTGACGATGCCGACAAGGCTGCCTGGCCCATCGCAGACGAGGACAGCGCCGATGCGGCGCGAGGCTATAGTTGTGACAATCTCCATCAGCGGCGTTTCGGGCAGCACGGAGACGATGGTGTTCCCTTTGACCTGCAGGATGGATGCAACATTCATGGCTCAAACCTCTAAGAAACAAAGTTTTTGTGGCTGCGTACCGCTCAAGCAAAATTGGAAAGGAGCAAAGACTCGCCAGAACTTTTGCATACCGCCGCCAGCAGCGTCAGCAACAATAAATCTACCTTATCCCAAGGAGCGCGGATAATCGCGAAAAAATTGCGTGCCTGCACTTAAGCGCCTCGCGACCGCAGAACCGCCGATGCCGTTGCCGTCAGCATCAGCGTGCTGCTTTGGGCGGAACGTCGCTTTCAGCACTTTTGGTGGCGTTAATGGTCATAACGCCGGACTGCGACGAGCCTAGCATCCGGGCGTGCGGTATTCCGTTTTCTCGCTCGCGCGGCAGGCGCTTGGCGGCCACAAGGGTTGGGGCCCGGCGTGGCGCGATGCCGCGCCGAAAGCAGCAGGCTATGACGTGATTATCGTCGGCGGCGGCGGGCACGGGCTGGCGGCGGCCTATTATCTCGCCAAGGTCCACGGGATAACCAATGTCGCGGTGGTCGAGCGCGGCTGGATCGGCGGCGGCAGCGCGGGGCGCAACACCACGATCATCCGCTCGAATTATCTGCTGCCCGGCAACGAAGGCTTCTACGAATGGTCGATGAAGCTGTGGGAAGGGCTTGAGCAGGAACTCAATTACAACGCGATGATCAGCCAGCGCGGCGTGCTCAATCTGATCCACAGCGATGCGCAGCGCGATGCCTATGCCCGGCGCGGCAATGCGATGCGGATGCACGGGGTCGATTGCGCGCTGCTGGGGGTGGACGCGGTGCGCAAGATGGCGCCGTTCCTCGATTACGAGCAGGCGCGCTTTCCGATCCAGGGCGGGTTGCATCAGGCGCGCGGCGGCACCGCGCGGCATGATGCGGTGAACTGGGGCTATGCGCGCGCCGCGTCGGCGCTGGGCGTGGACATTATCCAGAATTGCGAAGTGACCGGCTTTTTGACCGACACTACGGGCGCGGTGACCGGGGTCGAAACCTCGCGCGGGCCCATTCGCGCGGGCAAAGTGGGGATGGCGGTGGCGGGGCGTTCCTCGCAACTGGCGGCCAAGGCCGGGCTGCGGCTGCCGATCGAAAGCCATGCCTTGCAGGCGTTCGTCTCCGAAGGATTGAAGCCGCTGATCCCCGGCGTGATCACCTTCGGCGCGGGGCACTTCTATGTCAGCCAGTCGGACAAGGGCGGCCTTGTCTTCGGCGGCGATATCGATGGCTACAATTCCTATGCCTCGCGCGGCAATCTGCCGGTGATCGAGGATGTATGCGAGGGCGGCATAGCCTTGATGCCGATGATCGGGCGCGCGCGGCTGCTGCGCGCATGGGGCGGGATCATGGACATGACGATGGACGGCTCGCCGATCATCGATCACACGCCGGTGCCCGGGCTCTATCTGAATGCGGGCTGGTGCTATGGCGGGTTCAAAGCGACGCCGGCTTCGGGCTGGTGCTTTGCGCATTTGCTCGCCACCGATGGGCCGCACGAGACCGCCAAGGCTTATCGCTATGATCGCTTCGCCACCGGGCATCTTCTCGACGAGAAGGGCATGGGGGCGCAGGCCAATCTGCATTGACATGAGGGGCTGACGCCATGCGCATTCCCTGTCCCTTCTGCGGCTCGCGCGATTCGCGCGAATTCGTGACGCGCGGCGATGCGGCGCCGGTGCGCCCGGCGCCAGAGGCAAGTGAAGCGGCGATGTTCGAATACGTCTATCTGCGCGACAACCCGGCGGGAGAGATCACCGAGTGGTGGTACCATGCCAGCGGCTGCCGCCAATGGCTGCGTGTGA
>Ga0164294_10004993_pt1 | contig 11447 bp, 6 predicted proteins | sample GEODES005metaG_FD_111479 | JGI IMG/M metagenome (GOLD analysis project Ga0164294, IMG submission 111479) | Oligotrophic lake water microbial communities from Sparkling Lake, Wisconsin, USA - GEODES005 metaG | ecosystem: Environmental > Aquatic > Freshwater > Lake | place: USA: Sparkling Lake...
TCGAGGTTCGTCTGAATCGTCATGGCGAGCCGCGACAGATTGGCGGCGCGCAGGGAAAGAAAATCATGCATGGCACATTCCTTGGTGTTGATGGCGGCCAATACCAGACGGCCGCTCAAGGAATATGCCGTGATTTGGGAAGATATTTAGATGCCTAGGGCAAGGCGTGGCCTGCCTCAATGCGAACGCAATCTGCGCTCCACTGAAATGCTTCTTTCCTATCTGAAAGACCCACCCTTTTCTGGTGATGCCAAAGGAAGAAACCCTAACATCCCGGATGGATCAAGAAATGGGGGGAACGTCGCTTTACGGAAGAGCCGTCTTTTCGATCCAGGGGATGCCTTCGAAGAGCTTGTTAATGTCAGCCTCACCGAGGGCCGCACCGATGACTTCGACCTCGTCGATTTCTCCTGTGAATCTGAGCCCTTCTGCGTCCGGCTGCCGGAAGGCGATGTCATTGGCCACATGGGTGCGCTGGTAGACGGGAGGCACATCGTCCCGGGTGCAAATCAGCTTCCCATCATGCCACAGTGAGACGGCCGCGAGGTCGTACACGAAGACAAAGTGGTTCCAGCCTTCGTGGAGCGGGGCCTGTCCGAGAAGCTCGGCTTTGTTTCCGGCGAGTTCGAATGCGAGGTGGATGCCGCTTTCTCGACGGAGCTCGAGCAGGAACGGGTCTGCACGGAGGGATTTCCAACTGGAGGCCGCTCCAGCGCGCTTTCCCATTTTCACCCAGACGCTGAGGGTGCGAGGGCCTAGCGGAGCGGACTTGGAGCGGAATTGGATGCTGGTTTTTGCAGACAACTGCACGGCTCCGCCGCGGTGCCCGCCATCGCGGAGCCACTCAAAACCGTCTGCCGCATAACCGGCGCGGTGCACGCGCGGACCATCGCCGATCCATGCGCGGCCGGACTGGTGCTCAATGCCGTAATCGTTGAGCCGGACGCCTGCGCCCTCCTCGAATCCGAGGTGGAAGTATGGCAGGCGGTTGCGGGGCACTTGGGTTTTCTTCACCTGGCCGGCGGTGAATGGATTGAGGGACCACATGCTGCCGCTGGAGACGAAGTCGTCGAACGAGCCGTGGGCTTCGATCCAGTCGAGCGAAGCAGGCTTTGTTCCCTCTGGCGATTCGACGACGACGGCAGGGGAGTAAACTATTTGTCCGGATTCTAGCAGCGCGGCCGCGGAGACGACGCGGAGTCCCTCGGGCTCGGGGAAGAGGGGGACATCACGGGTGAACACGCCGGTCGCTGGAAGCGGGAAATCAATGTTCGGATCGGTGCCATCATGGCAGAGAATGAGCGACAGGATGACCGGCCGGCCCTCGTGTTGGATCGTCCGCGTGAGGCGGCCGGAGCGGAGATCTTCGAGCGTGGTTTCGATGGCTGCATCCACGTTTCCAGCGGGGATGAGGCGGATGACGGCATCGCGGGGGGCATCGATGCGGATCAGCCGGTTGCCTTTGCCGCCATACGAGGCATTGTGGGCCGCGAAGGATGAGAAACGCACCGGAGCGGGGCCGGCCTCCATAACGCCAATGTGAGGGCAATGTGCCGTCGTGTAGAGGTCGATGACTCGGCCGCCGACAACGGACAGCTCGAGCGGGATGGCGGCCGAGCTTTGCAGACGAATGAAGAGGTTGCGAAGGAGCTCGGGCGAAGGCCTTTCGGCATCGCGGAAGACGCCAAGGCTGCGGGTGCCGTCCTGCAGATGCAGCCTGCGGATGGGCGAGCCAGCTTCGGCATCCACGGTCACACGGGCGATGGAGTCGGAGGAAACGGCAAGGCCGAGTGAACCGTCGGGAGAAACCTTGGAGAGGTTGATCGCGTAGCCATTCGGGAACCGCACGAGATTCGCGCTGAGCCGCACCGGCGGGAGCAGCAGGTCGTCATGAAGTAGCCTCCATGCTTCCGTGTCAGAAGATCTGACCGAAACCGTGACCCTGGGCTGGACGGCATCGAACTTTCCCAGCGCACTTCCGCTCTCCCAGTTCATTTCGGCGAGGATCCGGCCGTCGGCCGCACAGGCGGAGGTTTCGCTTTCCAGGAGAATGGGATCGCCGCCGCCGACGGGAGTGAGCACCACCTTCACGTGGACGGCGAGGCCATCGCCGGTGGCGGGCAGGCCGAGGATCTGGAAGTTCAGACGGTCGCCGAAGATGCATTCGACGGGATAGGCGACGATGGCCTGCGGCGAGGCGAACGGGCTTTTGCCGGTGGCGGTGTGTTCGCGGATGTATTTGATGATCGTGTTGTAGCCCCAGACGTTGCGGCTCGAGGGAACGAGCTGGGTTTCGTTGCAGTCGTTCCATGTGACGAAGCCGATCTGCCGGTAACCGAGCTTCGTCCAGGTGTCGAAGGAGTCGAGCACGGTGCGCAATCCGTTGTAGGGAACTCGGATGGCCTGGGACGGACGGCTCGAACTGTCGTAGCCGGCGCCCATGGAGGGCACAAAGTAAAAGCCGGGCGCGTCTTTGCGGAGCCGCTGGTCAATGGCCTTGGCGACCGGCGGGCGGGCGTCCATCTCGAATGTGGTGGCGGCCTCCCATCCCATCTTGAGCCACCCGAGATGACCGGGCTCGAAGGGCTTCGACCAGACTTTCCGACCCAGCACCGGGAGATCGAGGATCGTGGCCTCGGTGATGGTGGGCGCGAGCAGGGTGTTGACCTGGCGGGCCTTTAGGCCTTCGTTGAAAGCGCGGACCGCATCGGCATTCCGTTCCCACTTGCCGGAGTAGTAGGTGAAATGAACGGGACGTCCGTCGTGGAGGAAGACGTGCGGGTTTCCTTTGAACCTCTCCGTGAACGTGGCGACGGCGTCAACCGCTTTGGCAGGGTCATCGCCGAAGCCGTTCCACTGCGGCGCCACATAAAACATTTGGCCGGTTTCCGCCCGGATCAACCTGGCGGCCTCGAACATTTCGGGACAGGTAACACCCAGCATCTGGAAGCCATCCAGACCGCTGTCGATGGCCATCCGGATATGCTCCTCGTACTCCTCCAGCGTGGAGGTGGACTGGGAACTGAAGGGCCAGGCCTCGCTGTTTCCTTCGAAGTGGGCGTGGATGTTGCCGTTCGGAATCATCGGCATCATGTGGGCCCAGAATACGACCCGATCATCGGCCTGCAGCGCGGCGGTCGAAGCGAGCACGAGAGCCGCGAGGAGCGTGAGGGCGGGTTTCACTGTGAACTCTGCTGCTGGGCGGGGCCAAAGGCCCGTGGCATCCACGGGAGGTCGATTCGCTACTTTCGCAACAGCCCCCGCTCGAAGCCGCGGGCCACGCACTGGGCAGCCGTGGCGGCGTCGAGCTTCTCCTTGATCGCCGCAACATGGGCCCGGGCGGTGCGTTCCGAGATCGAGAGCTTGCGGCCGATTTCCTGGTAGGAGAGCCCGTCGCGGAGATGGCTGAGCACATCGAACTCGCGGGGCGAGAGCGGGGCCCCCTTCTCGGCTGCGGCGAGCCGGCGGGCCAGACCTTCTCCGAGCGGACGGCCGCCCGCGTGCACCTCGCGAATCGCCGCCAGGAGGTCTTCGAACCGCACCGTTTTCGTGATGTAGCCAGCGGCCCCGGCCTCGAGGGCCGCGAACACATCGGCCTGCTCCTCCGACGAGGTGAGCATGAGAACCCGTGCAGCCGGCGCCGTCTTGACCAGTCGGCGCACCGCCTCGATGCCGTCGACGCCGAACATGCTCACGTCCATGAGCGTGACGTCGGGCCGATGGCGATGCCAAGCTGCCAGAGCCGTCTCTCCGTCACCCGCCTGGGCCACCACCTCGAATTCCGGCTCGTCGGCGAGCGTGTGGTTCAGGCCATCCCGAAAGACGGGATGGTCGTCCACGATCAGCAGGCGGATGCGGGAGGATTGCAACATAACGCACACTATGACGGGAGACGCTCGAACAGCCTATTGACGGAAGCGGCATATGGCCGCTGAATGCCGCGGATGATCAGCCAGTAGTTCGAGGTACGAGCGTCCCTTCGAGGGTAGCGGGTCCGTTGCCCATGGCGAGCGTCACGCGGGTGCCCAAGCCGGAGCTGCTGTGGATCGTGAGACGGCCGCCGATCCGGCGGGCACGTTCCTGCATGCCGCGGATGCCGAAGTGGCCGTCGGCCGCCGCTCGCGCCGCAACGTCGAAGCCGGCGCCGTCGTCGGTGATCTCGATCGTGAGGCCACCGGCATCGAGCCCGGAGAACCGCACGTCGATCCGGCTCGCTTGGGCGTGCCGCACCGCGTTGGCCACCGCCTCACGCACAATTCGCACGATCTGGTGCTTGGCCTCCGGGGGGAGTCCCGCGGCAGGGTCGGCGCCGGCGGGAGGCTCGAATACCACGGTCGTCGCGGAGGGTGCCACGATGAAGTCGAGCTGCGCCTCGATGGCCGCGGCGAGCGGCGCGTCGGCGTGGACGGGATCGCGGAGGTCCCAGATGAACTCGCGGGCCTCCGACTGCAGCGTGGCCAGCAGCCGCCGCTGCCGCTCGAGCACGGTTTTCGACCGCTCGTCGGTCACCCGGTAGGCCGCCGCATCGAGCCGCAGCGACGCTGCCGCGAGCCCCTGGTTCACGGAGTCGTGAAACTCGCGGGCGATCCGCCGCCGCTCCTCGGCTACCGCCTCTCCCTGCAGGTTGCCCTCGATCACGGCGAGTTGCTGGCGAACCTGCCGCCTAAGCACCACGATCCACGTGGCCGCAAGTCCAACGATCACCGCCAGCGTTCCGAGGCCCGCCGCCACGGCGACGAACATCCGGCGCAGTGTCCACCACGGCGGCGAGCGGAGGACAGTGAAGGCGGCCGGAGTCTCGAGCAGGAGCGTGTAGGCCCGCGGATAGGCTTGGTAACTATTTCCCTCGACGGCAGCGACTCGGCAGATGCCGGCGGCACGCACGAGCGATGCCACAGCAGCCACGATCTGCGTGCCCGCCGGCGGCTCGATCGTGTAGTCGATCTCACCGTGACGCACGACCAGCCGCGGCTCGCCGCTCGTGTCGATCACAGGTCCCTCGACCACCACGAGGTCACCATCGGGCCGGTCCGCCCAGTTAAGGAGCTTGGCGAGCGCGGGCCGCGGCGGCGGCGATGGGCCGGTGCCGGTCACGCGGAGCACGGCATCGGCCAGTTCGACACTGAAGATTCCCATCTGTGGAAAGCCGGCAGCCTCGACGTGGTCGCCTGCACGCACGCCGTCGGTTTCTCTGGCCGTGACCACCCGCAGACTGCGGTCGCCATCCCGAATGTAGACAGCGCCGGCCAGCGGCCCAACGACCGCCGTTCCCCGCACGAGCACCCGGTGATCGTCGAGCGCCCGGCTCACAAGCGCGTCGAGCGGCGTGACCGGGATGCCGAAGGCATCGTCCGGCGGTGGCTCGAGCACCTCCACATCGGACAACCTCTTGACGCGTATGAACGGCTCCACCACCTGGCGGCGGTCATTGATGTTGCCGACGACGAGACCCGTCGCCCGCACCCGCGCATCAATCAGGCTCTTCGCCGTGGCAGGAGCCTCGGCTGCCGCTGCTTCGGCCTCGATCCGCACCGGCTTGCCCGCCGCATGCAACATGATGGTGAGCGAGGCATCGTCCGCCGGCGTCACGCTGCGGATCACGCCCTCGATCGCGACGCGGCGGTAGTGATATCGCCCCGTGGCCAGGTCGGCGGGCTCGACCGGCGCAGCGACTGGCGGCTCGCCCCGGCCGATCACCTCGATCCGCTCGGGCTTGATGCCGCCGATGATCAATCCCTGATGTGCGGATCCCGTGACCCTCACCATGTCGCCGGGCTGCACGGTCGGGTTGGTGACACCCAACACGAAGGTCACGCCCGTCTCATCGGTGAGAAAGACGGATCGCTGCAGATCCTGGTAGGAGACGGGACCCTCGAAGACGACCCGGGCCGGCACCGCGTCGGGCCGCGTGATCTCCGCGGCTATCTCCGCGGCCGTGGTCAGCACCCGCATCGCGGAGGGCGGTTCGGCAGCCGCCCAGGCCGGCAGGCAGATCGCAACGGCTGCAAGAAACCGCGTTCCAGGCATGGAGTGCATCCTCTCACCCTAGCATAGGCTCTTGCGTCGGATGCCGCCCGCACGGCACGAGCCCGCCACTCGTCGTAGCGGCATGCTCCGATCTCATCGCGAGTCGCCCACCGCGTTGCATTCCAGCGCCATCGGCACGCCGGCCGGGCGGTCGAGACGTGCCAATCGGGCCATCTCCTCTGGCCCGAGCGGCCGGGCGTAGACGGCGGCCCCACCGAGCCAGGCCGAGAGCGTCGGATGGCGATTGCTGAAGATGAACCGGCCCAGCGTGAATGGGCTGCCAACCTCCGCTGACGCGGGCGAGAACAGATCGTGACCAAACCAATAGGGGTTGACCTTCAAGGCCACCAGTTCCGCTTCCGGCAGTTCCTTCATCGTGCCATCCGCCGCGGGAACCAGCGTCACCCGCACCTTGGTGAACTCGTAGACGCGGAGGACCACCCGCCGGTCGGGTGCGTCAGCTTCCACCCGCTCCTCGAGCGGCGTCACCTCGGGCGGGCAATACCGCTGATCGGTTGGAAACGTGGGATCCTCGCCGGCCTGCTCGCCCTGAAGCCGCGCATAACGGCCCTGCTCCCAGGCTCTGACGGCGAATGCGTAGAAACCTTTCTTGCCTGGCTGCTCGACCCAGTTTGGCGTTGCCTGGCCGTCGAGGTAGGCGGTCACGGTCTTTGTGGCGTTGTCATAGACGAAGCCGACCGCCGACCAGTCGGCGTCGTCCTTGCCGTCCGCATCGGACCCCTTCACGGCGACCATTTTCTCCGGCGTGACGGCGAGGTGGCGGGCGTAGCGGTCGCCGAACGAAGAGAGGCCGTTTTCCGAGACGTGCGCACTCGATGCCCCGAGGTTGGCCCCCAGCCCGGCGAACATGCCGTATTGCCGCTGGCCCCTCACCCGCACGACCGCCGGTACACCAGCGGGCGTCGTGTCGGTGCCCTCGTGCCAGATGCCTCCGATGGCGTGGTTCCCTCCTTGATAGACCATCCACACCACCATCGACACGCTCTTGCCGGGGCCTTTGACGTCGAGCGGCGTGTCGTGCAGCAGCTTTCGCGGCACCATCAACACCGGCAGGTCGTCGACCCGCCTGGGATCGCGGAACTGCACCGCCTGCCCGAACGGGCCGCGGCCGAGGAGCGGGAAGTCGGCCATCGTCGCCTCCTCCCCCTCGTTCCAATACGCACGGGAAATGTTCCAGGGCATGAGCGGATACCGGCGTTCTCCCGGCACCGCGGTGCGGGCCAGAAAATGACCGGTGCCGCCGGACCCGCCGTCCCGCTCGACGAAATCCCAGAACGCCGCCAGTCCGGGAATCCCCCTGACGAGTTCGACCCGCCGCTGGTACTCCGCGGCTGCGGCCGATGGGCGTGCCGGCACCTCGGCCGCCGGCTCTGCAGCGCGGGCCACCGCTGCCACCAGGCTGATCATCACGGTCAGAATCCAAGGCGAGTGGCCTAGAGTGTGGCTCATGTTGGTCGTTTTCCAGGGGGCGAATGGGAGGTGCGGTGGGGTGGCCGGACTTGAGTCAGGGCATTCCACGGGGGATCGAACGTGATCGTTGTCGTCATAAAAGCATCGTGGCATCACGTATGGTGCGACAAAATGCCGTGCTGGCAATCGCCACGCTGTTGCAAAACACTCCGAGAAGGAGATGCACGAGGATGCAATGATGGTGAAGACTTCTCATGGCCGACTCAGAGCCAAGGAATCGTGCCGAGTGGAAAACGGCCTCATAGCACATGTTCAAACCGATCCGTCGAGCTACCGTGACTTCTCTCCGCGCTCCTTGGGGATCGCCACGTTCCACTCAGTCGCACTCTTGGGAAGCTCAACCTTCTCCTCGTAATCTCTCACATACGTCCTCGCAGGCGATGACTCGTCGTTGAGACTCGTCGGCTTCTCATGGCCGTTTACCCGTACGATCATGGGGCCTCCGATGCTCCCCTTGCCGTTCTTATTCGTGTCGAAGCGACCCTCGACGATTTCGGCGTACCCCGACGCGCCGCTGTTGCCGCGTGACGAATCGGGCTCGAAGTAGATGCGTCCGGCTGGCAGATCTTTCCCGTCAAACGTGGCTCGCCCGGAGACCCGGAAACGGCGGACGTCGTTTTGCTGGCAGCCGCTGAACACCGCCCCGCTGAAAGCGGAGAGGGTCACCGCCACGAGTGCATGGTGTGAAATGTTCATGATCGCAGAGTTTCACCCCGATGATTTCTCGTCCGAATAACCCCGCGACAGCAAAAACGAGAAGGGAAACCAACAAGAGACTCATTCCGGCAGCCTGACCTGCTCGCCACCGTTTCGGCTGGACAGTTGCTTCAGGATATCGAGCGAGACGCTGTCGCTCAGGAACAAAGTGGCACCGTCTCCCATGCCAAAGACCGCTCCCCTCATATGCTCACTGCCGAAACTCACGTCGTTCAAGTTGTTGCTCCCGTTGAATGGTGTTGATCTGATCGGGTTGTTCATGTTTTTCGCACTCGCAACGGTCCAACTCCCGTCGGCTCCGGCCAACCCCCGCATCCACTTTCGCAAGCAATTGCAGTCTTTCCACGACATTTCGGCGCACATAAACGTATTGGACAAGCCATCGGTGACCTTGCCGAACGATGTCTTAGAGTTCACTCCCATCATGCCCTGCTCGGCGATGTTTCCGTGGCTTGAAGTAAGCAGGTTGGTGTAGTTCGCAGCCGGACTGCTGCCCGGTATTTGCCCCTTAGGCCCCAGAACAGCGAAATAATGGACGGTCGCGCCGTCCTCATTCGTTGCATTCAGCTGAGAAATCCTCACCTCGCTACTCGGACACAACAACGTAGATATGGTTGCAAACTTGACAGATGACGTTGCATACACGCCGTATCTGTAGTCTCCCGACAAGTCAGCCTTGGCAAAAAGCGCAGCCTCTTCGATGAAAGGCAGGATCCTGACATGGAAAGAGATTCCTTTAGCGCCCGCAGGAAGGTACGCAGGTGTCGTCAGTTCATTACCAGTGGCCGCAGGAGGCAGCACCTTGTTTGCGTCATGAAATTGATGCAGCCCTAGGCAAATCTGCTTCATATTGTTGATACACGTGCTCCGTCGGGCCGCCTCTCGCGCCTGCTGCACTGCTGGGAGCAGCAACCCCACGAGCGTGCCGATGATGGCGATCACCACCAGCAGTTCAACGAGGGTGAAACCCCAACGCGGGCTGGACGAGCCGCCCAGCGAAAACTGGGAACGTGACGGATTCATTGGACACCTGCGAGAAGATGAGAAGATAAAACATGAAATGAGAGATCAGCCATCGATACCGGCGTGAATCACAGAATCGCCCCGACGGCTGGGGAAAATAAGGGATTTCGCCAACAGAGGAGGTTGGGCCTTGATCGTGAGTTGCTTCCCCGGTCCATCGACATCCATTCCGGTCTCCCCCGCATAGAACTCCTGCTCCTCGACCTACGCCACTTCCACCTTGGCAGTCGGGGAGTAGACCCAGCGCATCTTCCTGATCTCCCCGGGAGCGAGCAGTCCGGCATCTGAATGATGGAACCTTTTCAGAGCGTACGTCGCAGTTACGAGGCCCGCTATTGACGGAACCGTCATGAGGCCAATTTTTGGGCTGAAAACCCGGGGCAGCGGCGTGTGGCAGCCCCTGATCCGGCTTACGTCGAGTAGTCCCCCACTTGAACCCACGGGCGCGGCGCAGGGCGGCCGCGCCCGCATCGAACTTCCTCTCGATTGCCGCCACATACGGGGCGCAGCGGAATCACGGGCCCCCTATAGTTCTTGACCACGAGCTTGATTTCATTCATGGCCGCGGGAAGGCCTTGCCCAGCATGATCCAACGGTCACCATGCAGGAACTCCCACATGGTGACCGTTGGATTATCCGCCCCGGCTGCGCCTACGGCAGCCGGAGCGTCTTGTTTCAGGCGTCATCGCCGGGATAACGCAGCTGCTATTGCTCGTCAAGCCTCCGATGCCGCCTCAGCCGAACCATAATCTCGACGCGGCTGCCCGCCGCCGACGCCGGGGTGCCGTCCAATTCCTCGCGGATATAGCCCCACAGCGATGAAGCACCACCGGCGGACTCGAGGTCGGGCTCCCGGCCAATCAGGGCAACCGCGGGTAGGGCGTCGATCGTGAACCGGGCGAACATCTGCGGCCTCGTATGGCCCTCGACAACGCGGGACTCGATCACGACATCTCCGACAAGTTCTTTGAGCACCGGCGCCGCCAGCCCGACGTCTGACTGAAGAAGGTCTCGCAACTGCGTGAGGACCGCCGTCACGTCCTTCTCCTTGATCCGTTGCACGGGTGGCCTGCGGTTCAGCCTCTGCTGCTCCGCCAGTTCCACTCGCTTGGCTTTCAGTTCACGTTCCATCTCCGCGACCTTGTCGAAAATCGCATCAAGGCCGCCCGCGTCGCTCACCTTGTCGAGCCTGGCCGTCAGTCGGGCAATCTGTCGTTCTCGATTGGCTATCTCCTGCTCGAGCTTCTTGGTGGCGCCCACCGGCCGCTTGGCTGCGGCGGCAAGGATCGCGTTTACATCCGTTGTCACGACGGCGACGAAGCGTTCACTGAAGAGCTCGGCCGCCACCGCACGGAGCACAGCCTCGTCGATGATTCCGGCGGTCTTGTAGCCCCGATTCTTGCAGCCCTTCATGCCATGGAGGGCATTGTGGCAGACGAAGCTCTGGTACTTGCCCGACGAGCGGCCGAGGATCATCGGCGTGTTGCAGCCGCCGCAGATCGGCCGTATGAGAACCTTCGGGTAGAGGTCGGCTCGATACACCGACTTCCGAAAATCCTTCGCCTTCCTGCCAAACGCCTGGGCCGCCAGGTTCAGCTTTCCGCGAACTGCCGTGGCGAGATCATCGGACAGAATCCGCAGGTGCGGCGACTCACGGGTCAGCCATTGGGCCTCAGGTAGTTTTTCGTACCGCACCTTGCCCGTTCTTCGGTCACGGACCTGCTTCGTCGTGCGAAACACTTCGCGGCCCACGAGTCGTTCGCGGGCGTAGAGCTTACGGACTCGGTTGTCTGACCACGTCTGCTTGCCGCCGACCTTCTGCTCGTTGAAGAGCCTTGCGACATCGATCGGGCTCTTGCCTTCATTCGCGATCATCTCCGCGCCCCGGCGAATCCATTCGGCGGCTTCAGAATCGATCTCGGCCCGCTTCTCAACGGTGTTCTTGTGGGTGAACACCAGGCTGCCGTCGGGGTTGGTGACCGGCACCATCCGATACCCGACACCGGGCGGCTGGATGTTGTCGCCCCGCCTGAAGGCGTCATCCATTCCACGTTTCACCTTCGAACTGAGCTGGTCGATGAAGACCTCGTTGAACGAGCTCATCATCGGCAGCATGATCTTCGACTGCTGTCCGGAACTGTCAAAGCCGTCGCTGGCGCCGATGATCCGGACGCCCGTGATCTCCGCCA
>Ga0164294_10004994_pt1 | contig 11447 bp, 6 predicted proteins | sample GEODES005metaG_FD_111479 | JGI IMG/M metagenome (GOLD analysis project Ga0164294, IMG submission 111479) | Oligotrophic lake water microbial communities from Sparkling Lake, Wisconsin, USA - GEODES005 metaG | ecosystem: Environmental > Aquatic > Freshwater > Lake | place: USA: Sparkling Lake...
CTGACGAAACCTCCGTTGGTTTATACAGGGTTCGCGGCACTATTGATAAAAACTCATCAAAATACGACCGCTTTTCCCGTTCTTTTGAAAATGTTTCAGGCAAAAATACCATGTATTTCAAGTTTGATGATGAGATGTTTGTAAATGGTAAACCTAAGAATTTAAAATTTACTATAACGTGGCTTGATAAAAATGCTGGTTCTACTTGGGCATTGAGGTACAGCAATGGCAAGCAGATAAAAACTGCTATAGAGGTAAAAGGGAAAGGAGATAGTAAATGGAAGTCTGTAACAGTTGATGTTGCAGATATGCAATTGAATCATACCGGTGAATTGAAATCTGACTTTGTTTTAGTTAATACCGATAAAGTAGATGATATTTTTAATGGGATTGAAGTGGATATTCAACGAAAATAAAATAGCTCACATTGCAATTGAAATAAGGATGAGCGCTAGGGGAAGGAAATAATAATAATAGTTTCATCGATAACTTTTTTTTGAGATTTCCTTTTTTATATATCGAAACAAACCAAGTAATTGAGTACAATAAAATGCAAAAAAAACAAGAATTATTGTTAACACCTTTCTTGTGATTCTTATATCGTGCTGTCACTGTTTTGCTCAAAAAATTGAAAAGCCAAATATTATTTTAATTGCCGTAGATGATCTGAATACTTGAGTGGGTGCAATGGGAGGCAATCCCCAAATGTTAACACCAAATCAGAGTAGAAAATAACGCTGATATTTTTATCCGTAAGATGGAAACGGTATAGCGATATTTCATTTGATTGAGTTGAACAAAAAGGTTTAATCTTAGAAGCATTTATTATATTGAATTTTATCAGTAATGCATATATCAGGTATAAATAAAATAATGAAAAATAGCTATGTATTTTTCGTGATTATATTCTTATGTTATTTATTTCCATTCACCCTATCTGCCCAACAACCAATCGTACCGTTAAGTGGGTATGGTGTTTGGGATCGGTCAAATGCAAAAGACCCTAGAGATCCCAAGTACAATTATTTATTGGGCCTGAGAGCAGAAGCTTCTTGGGCAGAACTGCAACCCAATGATTCCAGTACTTATAATTGGACATCACTGCTCGATGTTTTAAAAAAATCAGATAGCACCAATCAATTTGTCAAGATAGGAATTTTTGTGGGTCCTGATTGCCCCGGTTGGTTATACTCAAATGGTGTTCCTGCTGTTAAAACAAATAGTGTTGACCACCCGGGGTGGACGAGCTATCCATACTATCTGGATGAAGATTATAAGCGGCATTTTTTCCGTCTGCTTAACGCCTTGTCTGTTTTCCTGAAAGGCCAACCAGAAAATTTATTAAAACATGTTTGTTTTGTTCAGGTAATGACCGGCTGCACAGGTGATGAAGTAGCGTATAAAGGGACTCCGCTACCTTCCTATTCAATGTACCAAATTTCAGATGCACAATGGCTTAATTTCCGCTTGGAATCATTTTCAAAATTTACATTGAATTTTAATCAGGGCAATGGAAGAAAAATTGGATTACTATATAATAATGTAGACCCTGTAGATCAACCTGTCGAGTGGCAATGGGTCAATAATAACTCAGACCCAAGCATCGGTTTTGGCTTAAAAGGAAGTGCTTATATGAGGGGGCATCATTTATCAGATGAGATGACGTTTAAGAAAACGTATTTACCTTTTTTAGTTAATCCTCAAGGAATGAAACTGTTCTCTGCTGCCGAAATGGATCAATCATGGACAAAGCCATTGTATCAAATTAATGTTCCCCTTGGATTTTATTGGGGAATGTTAGGAGGACTTAACACCGGTCTTTCGATTTGGGATATTTCCGCTACTGCTTTGAACTATTCCGATAACTCTGTTACTGTTCAGAATGTCTTTCGTTTTTTCAATAAATATGCCCCACAAATTTATCCTGCTACTGCAACAGCGGCCTATTCGGTTTTTCATGAAGGGTTAAATTCAGCAGATACAGTCAAATTCAAAGTAAGTATGTATGGGGTTGCCAAGCAAAGTAATCTTGCCCGTTATAGTGCTATTTGTAATGATTCAGTATATAAAAGTCATGGAGCGAAAATGGATGACTTGCCATCGGCAGCTCTTGGTCAAGTTGCACAACGTGATCAACAAACGGGGTACAATGACGCTGGGTGGTATATTCAGGATGGCAATTACGAAAGATGGATAAAACAACTTAGACCTGATTCAACTTCAATTGGTCTTTTTCGCATACGGGGCACTATTAACTCGAGTTCATCTATTTATGACCGGTTTGCCCGTTCGTTTGAGAACAAAACAGGCAGAAATGCAATGTACTTTCAGTTTGACCCTACTGTGTTTTCTCTTACAAAACCCAAAAGTTTAAAGTTTTCGATTATTTGGCTCGACAAAAATGCGGGTTCAAAATGGTCTCTGAAATATTATAATGATAAAGGGCTTCAAACTGCATTCATTAAAACTGGTATTGGAGATAATCAATGGAAAAAAGACACGATTAGCGTTACTGATGCAATTGTAACAGGTAACGGGTTATATGGTTCTGACTTTATGCTGGTAAATGAAGATACCATGGATGATATTTTTAACGGGATTGAAGTGGATATTGAAAGAAAAAATCCGGAAGTAACGATCCTTAATCCCGGTCGAATTGAAGTGTTTCCTAATCCCACGAATTCGTTTATTTCATGGAGTAAAAGCTATGCTGTAGATGAATTGGTTATTTATAACGTCAATGGATCTAGAGCTATGGTTTTAATACCAAATGCCGGTTCTGCAAATTTAACAGGGTTGCAAAGTGGTATTTATTTCGTGAGCTTTTTCAATCAAAAAAATCATATTCAAACTGTGAAAATTATAAAACTGTAGCATTATCGAGCTTTCTTTTAAAATGCAAATTTCTAGACCCAAACATCTTGCTAATGAAACATAAGTAACCAAAATTGAGACGATATGAATCGGTTCTGTAACTGCCAGTTGTATATTTTCACGTTCAAAATAAATTTTAATATATATGAAAAAAATCTGTTTTAGCATTTGTTTAATTTGGACAGTAAGTTTTGGATTTGCTGGTGTTAATCCCACAATAAAATATCAAGACAATGATGCATCATACAGTATCCAATGGAATAATCAATTCGCACAAATCAACAACCTGGTTCCTGAAATTAAAATAAATGGACTTTGGGTATCTGCTAATCAGTTTAAAACAATAAAATGGGAAAAAAAGGAGGGCACTCGTTTAAGTGTCAATAATCAATATGCAGGAAAAGTAGAGTACCTCTATTTAATTTGTGAGGGACATCCTTTTATTGAAGAGTTCAAGATTGTTTTTGAACTGATGGAAGGACGCCCTTATTTGATTATGAATTCTAGTTTGCAAGCTGCCAAAAATTTTAAATTGGGGGGTGTCAGATTATTTAATTCCAATAAGGAAAATATTGTATTGCCGGGGAACAGTAAAGATTGGGTTATTTTTAATGAAAGTGCCTCCGCTCCTCATGTTGGAGCAATTATGTATCCTTATCAATTAAATTCAAAGAAAGCCAAACAAGGTACTTTTTCCAAAGCTCATACTGGGGTTTGGTTAAGTATGCTTATTAACGATACAAAAAATTATGCTTTTTCATTTGCAAGCATAGCTAGTGAGCTTTGGCCAAATAACTTTAAATGGGAGTTGCCCGAGGACAATAATTTTAATAAACTTAGAGTTTCTAGTCGCAGCGGGGCCATTTTTGAAAAAGAAGAAATATGGGTGACGGCAGGTAAAAAGATTGTGACCGACGCTTTTTTGGTAGGTTTTTGGGAAAACAAGCGTCCTACAAAAGTATTATTAGAAACGGGAGTGATTATAGGTGAAAATGTTCGAAAGGGAAAACCCATGCGTTCTCCTGAACCGGGTTGGAGCTCATGGCACTCTTTCGGTCGTATGATTACAGAAAATCAAACGATCCTTTCTACAGATTTTATAAATAAAAATCTAAAAGAATTTGGTTGGAAAATGATTCAATTAGATGGTGGGTGGTGGACTAATCCAGGACTGTATAGTGTCAATGACTCATTTCCTAATGGTATTCGTTATTTATCTAAATATATAAAAAAGAAAGGGTTGGATTTTGGTCTACATGTTAGTCCGTTACGAACTAACACTCAAGATCCAATTATAAAGCAACACCCTGAATGGGTCTTACGCTCTTTAATGAAAATAAAAATAGATCAGAATGATGACGAGATGGTTACGTCTCTTGGTAATGTTTATTTAGATGGTAGTCATCCCGATGTTCCACCATTTTCTGCAGGCCGTTATCAACAGATGATTGAAGGGTATCGACCTTCTTTTATGAAGTGGGATCACCATTACGGTGGACTTGAAGAGGCAATACGATATGATTCTACAATGACATTTCTACAGGCTCATAACCAAACAATAAGAGCTATAAGAAGTGCATTGCCAAGTGATTTGATTGTAACGCGCAGTATGGGATATTTATTTGGTGCACTTGAATGTTATGATGCTATTAGGATAGGACAGGACATAAATCATCCTGGAATAAAATCAAAAGAAGAGCCTTATACGAATATTACTTTTGGTAAAACACTGGGAACAATAGAAGATGATCAAGTAGAAAAGGGATTAGTGCGATTTGCACGTACAGCTTCTCAAAACTTTTATGTCCACAAAAATATCGCGATTTGTGACCCCGATGCATTTTTTGTTTCTCCTCAATACACAATTGATGAAGCAAAATGTCATATGACATTGGAAGCGATAATGGGTGGATTATTCTTTTTCGGTGATAAAGTTGAATCCTTGCCAAAAGAACGTTTAGAGATTTTGAAAAACAAAGATATCATAGCTGTAAATAAGCTTGGAGAACATGCTATTCCACTTGACCTTTTTTCAGGTGTTGACGTTCCAACGATATGGAAATTAGAGACCAAAGACCGACTAATTATTACCATTTTTAATTGGCTTGATAAAGACGTGACAAAATCATATGATCTCAATGCCGACTTTGAATTAAATAGTTCAAAATATAAACTTACTGAATTGTGGACTAAAGAAAATTACAACATAGTGACCGGTAAGTTAACATTAAATCAAAGGCCACACTCAGTTAAAATTATAGAGTTTAAAAAATTATAAATCTGATAGCCAATGGCTGAATGAATTTAGTAATTATTTATCCCGTTTAATAAAATGTAAATTATTTAAAAAGAAATTTCAGAAAATGAATAAACAATCTGCCAAGAAGATAAAATATGTTTTTCTTTTATTTTCTTTATTTCTATCAGTATCACTAATAGGGCAAAATAAGCGACCGAATATTTTGGTTATTATGGCTGATGATATTTCAAGAACGAGTATGGGAGTGTATGGTAGTAAGTATATTAAAACTCCCAATTTCGATCGTATTGCTAATGAAGGCGTTTTGTTTACCAATGCGTATGTTTCCAATCCTAAATGTTCGCCTTCACGAGCTTGTTTTTTGACGGGTCGATACTCTTGGCAACTTGAAGAAGCCGCTAATCATATTCCAGTGATGCCGCCTAAATGGAAATTTTATCCAGAATTGCTAGAAAAAAATGGGTATTCTATTGGATTTACGGGAAAAGGTTGGGGCCCTGGGGTGTATTATGGGGAACATAATCCAGCGGGATGGGAATTTAATAATATTAATTTAAAGCCTCCTCACAGTGGAATTAGTAATAAAGATTATGCTTCCAATTTTGAGCAATACCTAGACACAAGGGATCAAAATAAGCCATTTTGTTTTTGGTTTGGAACTCACGAAGCACATCGCAAATACGAACAGGGTTCATATAAAAAAGCCGGTAAGGATTTGAGCTCGGTGAGTGTGCAGAAATTTTTGCCCGATAATGAATTGGTAAGAGGAGATCTGGCCGATTATGCGGTGGAAGTTGAATATCATGATATGATGATTGGCAAAGCCTTGGAGTCATTAGCAAAAAGAGGTATGCTTGATAATACAATTATCATAGTTACTTCTGATCAAGGAATGCCATTCCCACGAATAAAAGGTCAGATATATGAAGAAGATTTTCACGTAGCTTTTGCAGTGCGTTGGGGAGATAAAATTAAAGCAGGAAGAACTATTTCTGATTTTATTAATTTCCCAGACGTAGCTCCTACATTAATGGAAGTAGCCGGATTGAAACCGCACACACAGATGACAGGTAAGAGCTTTTTAAATCTATTGCTATCCGAAAAATCTGGGAGAATTGATAAAAGCCGACATTTTTCCTTAGTAGGTAAAGAGCGGCATGATATGGGGCGGGTAGAGGGCGACCAAATAAATGTAGGATATCCTTCAAGAGCCATAAGGACCGATAAATACTTTTACTCCCACAACTATAAACCCAATAGATGGCCTGCAGGTGATCCGGAATACGGTTATAATAACACAGATAATTCTCCCACTAAATCTTATGTAACCGGCTTGAAAGAAACCGATCCTGATTATAAGTATTATTTGCTCTCATTCGGGAAAAGACCTGCCGATGAACTGTACGATATAGACAAGGATCCAGATTGTATAAACAATTTAGCCGCTGATCCGAAGTATGCTTCCATTACAAAAGAATTGAAATTAAAAATGGATAGGGCTCTAAAAATTCAAAATGACCCAAGGGCTTTAGGGAAAGGAGACATTTTCGACTATTATCCACAGCTGAGGGAAGAAAAGATGAAAAAGATGTATAAAGGAAAGTATTATGACATGTATGAAAAATTCTTAGAAAAATATGGAAAACCCTCTGTTCCAGTGCCGTCAAACTGGATAGAAAAAGAAGGTGAAAATTAAAATTTAAAAAATTGATTAATGAAAACACATAACTTATTTACAGCATTAGCAGGTCTCTTAATCATATTATTTTGCAATAATGTAAAAGGCCAAAAACCAGTAAAGAAGAATTCTAGGCCGAATATCGTTTACATATTAGCAGATGATATGGGGTATCATGAGCTGGGGAGTTATGGAGGAAAAGTTATTGAAACCCCAAATCTTGATAAACTAGCAAGTGGGGGATTAAAGTTTACTAATTTTTATTGTGGGTCAAATATTTGTGCCCCTTCAAGAGGTTCATTAATGACCGGAAAACATACAGGGCATGCATGGATCAGGGACAATAAACCGCTTGCTTTCGAGGGTAATGAACCCATTCCTGCAAGTGAGATAACCGTTGCTGAATTGTTGAAGAGTGCAGGGTATACCACAGGGGCGTTTGGTAAATGGGGATTGGGTTACCCCGGCTCTGAAGGATCGCCCAACAAGCAGGGCTTTGATCAGTTTTATGGCTATAACTGTCAGCGACATGCACATGATTATTTCACCAACTACCTGCGTAACAATGATGATTCTGTTACGATCTATGGCAATATTAGTGAACCCCATTCGGTGTATAGTGCCAATAACATTAAGGATGAAGCATTGAACTTTATTGACAAAAATAGGAGCAGCCCGTTTTTCTTATATTTTGCCCCCACATTACCACACGAGCCTTACCACCAACCAGACGATGCTGTGTTGGCCTATTATGCAAAGAAAACAGGCATTCCGGCTGGTGATCCTAACTCTGAAGAATTTTCAGTGCCTAAATATGCATCTTTAACTTCTCGGCTTGATACTGAAGTTGGAGAAATTGTTGCAAAACTGAAGGCGTTGAACTTATTGGATAATACCATAATCTTTTTTGCAAGTGATAATGGAACTGCACTTACTCCAGATGAAGATAATTACCTGCATACCGGAGGAGAATTACATGGAAGAAAAAGCGAAGTATATGAAGGCGGAATAAAAAGTCCTTTAATTGCTTATTGGAAAGGTAAAATAAAACCTGGTACAACATCTTCCCATATTTCTGCTTTTTGGGATTTCTTACCAACATGCGCCGAAATTGTTAATGTAAAAAAACCGGATAACATCGATGGCATTTCTTTATTGCCAACATTATTGGGGAAGAAAACCAAACAAATCGAACATGAATACCTTTTTTGGGAACGTGATCAATGTCAGGGCATAAGAAAAGGTGATTTTAAGGCCGTTATCAAATACGTTCAAACACCAAAGAACCCTTCTGTTGAAATTTACAATTTGGCAATTGACCCTTTTGAAAAAAATGATTTATCTGCGTCAATGCCTCAGCTTAAGGATGATTTTCTGAAAATAGCTAGGTCAGCACATATTGATTCGGAACTCTTTCCGCTGATTAAAAAAAATAAAAAAACTAAAAAGAAAGAGTAAACAATGAGAACATTTAATGCTTTGTTTTTTCTGCTGTTTATTTTTATTACAACGGGATTTTCACAAAATAAATCGCCCAAGGTAAAGAGCAGGCCCAATATTATAATTATATATCTCGATGATTTGGGTTATGGAGACTTGAGTTGCTATGGTGCAACGGCCATAAAAACACCAAACATAGACATGCTGGCTAAAGGCGGAGTGAGGTTTACAAATGGCTACGCATCTTCAGCAACCTGTACACCCAGTAGATATGCCTTGCTTACTGGTGTTTATCCTTGGCGTAACAAAGATGCAAAAATATTACCAGGGTCGGCGCCATTATTGATTGGTACAGAACAGCAAACCCTTCCAAAAATGTTAAAACAGAAAGGGTATAAAACTGCAGTAGTAGGTAAATGGCATCTTGGTTTGGGTACAGGAATTGTTGATTGGAATAAAAAAGTAACTCCTGGACCCAATGAGGTTGGATTTGATTATTCATATATTATGGCAGCTACACAGGACCGCGTGCCGACTGTTTATATTGACAATGGTTTTGTAGCTGGATTAAGTGCTACCGATTTGATTGCTGTTGATTACGAAAAAAACTTTGAAGGAGAACCTACTGGAAAAAATAACCCTGAGTTACTAAAAATGAAATGGCATCATGGACACAATGGTTCAATTGTGAATGGCATACCCCGAATAGGTTTTCTAAAAGGAGGTGCAAGTGCAAATTGGAAAGATGAAGATATTGCTGATCATTTTCTTGAAAAAGCAAAATCCTTTATCATTTCTCACGATGAAAATCCATTTTTCCTTTATTATGCCATGAATCAACCTCATGTTCCCCGTACACCTCATCCTAGGTTTGAAGGTAAATCGGGCTTAGGTCCGCGGGGCGATGTTATTCTTGAAGCAGATTGGTGTGTAGGGGATATTATCAAAACATTGAAATCTGAAAATTTGCTGGAAAATACGATGATAGTTTTTTCAAGTGACAATGGGCCGGTTTTAAATGATGGATACTACGACGATGCGGTTGAAAAGCTAGGCAACCACCAACCAAATGGACCGCTTCGTGGCGGGATATACAGTTTATTGGAAGCGGGTACAAGAGTTCCTTTTTTTATTTACTGGAAGGGAAAAGTTAAGCCATCTGTTTCTAATGCCATGGTTTGCCAAATGGACTTATTTGCTTCAATCGCTTCACTTGTAGGTGAGAAACTGATAACGACGGATAGCCAAAATATGATTGACGTTTTTTTGGGTAAAAGTAGTAATGGACGAATAAGCCTCGTTATTGAGGCGAACACCAAAACAGCTTTTAGGAAAAGCGATTGGCTGATGATTCCACCTTATGGTGGCGACGCCTTACTAGAAGAAGTAAATATTGAAATGGGGAATTCAGCTGATTATCAATTGTATAATTTGAAAGAGGATATTGGCCAAAAAAATAACCTGGCAACAACACGCCCTGACTTATTAAAAGCAATGATCAAAGATTTTGAATTGATTCGAGGTAAAGATTATAAAAAAGTTGAAAAAATAGAATTGAAGTAAAATAAACAAGAATGGTAAAGCCTTTTCTACATTTTACTAAAGGCTGATTTAATTGGTAATTGTTTTCAAAATACTAGTGATAGACGGGCAATGGGTATGAAATATTTTAAAATTAAAAATCTGGTTCTGATAATTATTTTTCTCTTTGCCGGCTATTACAAAGTTTGTAGCCAGCATGCTAAAAATGAAAAATATTTATTATTAAAAGTTGAAAATTTTCAAAAAAAAGTAAATGGTAAAAATATCAGTTTATATTTTTTGAAGAACGGAAATATAAACATGGCTATTACTAATTATGGTGCAAGGATAGTCAGTTTGTGTGTGCCGGATAAGAACGGCGAAATAGCGGATGTAGTAATCGGTTTCAAAAGCATTGATGAATATATGAAGGCAACAGGTGTTTATCACGGAGCAATTATTGGAAGAGTCGCAGGACGAATTAAAAATGGCATGGTTAACCTGAATGGGGCTACTTATCCCCTTCAATTAAACAATGGGAATAATCACCTGCATGGCGGTTCAAATGGTTTTCATAACCAGGTTTGGGAAGTCAAATCTTATAGTGATACTGCATTGGTATTAACCTATCTGTCTGTAGATGGAGAAATGGGTTATCCTGGAAATCTAATGACAGCAGTTACGTATAAATTAAATGCGAAAAACGAATTAATAATGGAGTATAAGGCTTCAACAGATAAAAGCAGTCCCGTTAACCTTACGAATCATGCATTTTTCAATTTAGCAGGTGAGGGTAATGGTTCCATTAATGACCATTTACTTACAATAAATGCTGATTATATATGTCCGATAAATGAAGAAAAAACAGCAACCGGCAGCAATTACAAAGTAAAAGCAACGCCATTTGATTTCAGAAAATCAACAACAATAGGTAAGGGGTTGAGTTTTGAGAATGCCAACGAACAATTGAAAATTGCAGGCGGTTATGATCATCATTTTGTTGTAAATAAAAAGAAGAAAAATGAAATGACGCTAGCAGCTACGGTAGTAGAACCGCATAGTGGCAGAAAAATGGAAGTACTGACATTCGATCCATGCATTCATTTTTTTAGTGCAAATTTTTTTAAAGGTGCAGATATAGGTAAAATGGGGAAGCCAATCAATTACAGGGAATCGTTTGCTTTGGAAACACAACGGTATCCTTATTCACCGGATCAAAAAACATTTCCAACTATTGTACTCAATAAGGGGGAGATATACGAAACAAAAACAATTTACCGATTTACTAATGCGAATTAGAGGTAACACACCCAATAGAAAGGAGATAAAGTAAATACTATAACTGAAATAAAATATCCATGTTGATTGCACTGTTTGGTTTCGGAATTCTTAACACTGTAATCCGCCGGCAATGAATATGGCGAAAATCGATCACAAGAACTTGTAAAAAATGCTATAAAAATATTAACGATTAAATGCTAATTTTTATGAAAAATTCAATAAAAAAAATCATGGCGCCCACTAAAAACCTTGCTGCAACCATTGCCTTGCTTGGTCTTTTGCTTTGCTGCGCCAATACAAGTTGGGGGCAGCAAGTTATCGGCTCCTATCCAGTTATGGATGGAGGTTTTGAAGCGCAATCAGTCGGGCTTCTCCCGGCCACCGTTACTGGTA
>Ga0164294_10004995_pt1 | contig 11444 bp, 13 predicted proteins | sample GEODES005metaG_FD_111479 | JGI IMG/M metagenome (GOLD analysis project Ga0164294, IMG submission 111479) | Oligotrophic lake water microbial communities from Sparkling Lake, Wisconsin, USA - GEODES005 metaG | ecosystem: Environmental > Aquatic > Freshwater > Lake | place: USA: Sparkling Lake...
AGGGCATTGCTGACGTGGACCAACCCCACCAGCTTCACCCGCGGCGACAGCAGCGCCGCGTAGGCGTCGAGATCGAGGGTGCCGTCGTCTATGATGGGGACCGGGCGAATGACCGCGCCGGTCGCGGCGGCGACCAGCTGCCACGGCACGATGTCGGCGTGGTGCTCCATGCCCGACAGCAGAATCTCGTCACCGGGGCGGAGCACAGAGCGGCCCCAGCTGTTCGCGACCAGGTTGATCGCCTCGGTGGTCCCCCGGACGAAGACGATCTCGCGGGCGTCCGTCGCACCCAGGAAGTCCCGCACGGCGGCGCGGGCGTCCTCGAAGGCGGCGGTGGCGCGCGCGCTCAGCGCGTGCACCCCCCGGTGCACATTCGCGTTGTCCCGCCGGTAGTAGTCGTCCATCGCGGAGAGTACGGCCACCGGCTTCTGGCTGGTCGCACCCGAGTCGAGGTACACCAACGGCTTTCCATACACGTCTTGGTGCAGGGCCGGAAACTGCGCCCGGACCGCGTCGATGTCGATCATCCGACCTCCGCGCCGAGCCAGTCGGCGACCCGACCTTCCACCTCACCCTGCAGCGCCTCGGGCAGCACCGACACCACCTCCCGCGCAAAAGCGAGGGTGAGGAGCGCGCGCGCCTGGAGCGCATCGAGTCCCCGCGCTTGCAGGAAAAACGCCGCCTCCGGGTCGACCGCACCGATGGCTGCACCGTGGGTCGCCTTCAGGTCGTCGCACCGGATCTCGAGCTGCGGGCGGGCGTTGGCCACCGCGCGCGGCGAGAGCAGCAGGGCGGGGGCCGACTGCGACGCGTCGGTGCCCACCGCGCCCGGAGGGACCACCACGCGGCCGGTGAACACCCCACGGGCCACCCCGTCCAGGATGGTCTTGAAGTGCTGCCGGCTGGTCGCGTGCGGCCCGTCGTGGTGGACGGTCGTGTGCACATCCAGGTGCTGCTCGTCCCGCCCGAGGGTGAGGCCGTGCAGGCGCAGCGTGGACCCCGCGCCGAGCGACGCCCGAACATCCGTGCGCGCCACCCGGGCGCCGATCTGCACAAAGATCCCGGTCACCGTGGCGTCCCGCCCCACGCGCGCGCCCCAGGTGTGCACATGGCGCACCCCGCCCGGCTCGTCTTGCAGCTCCGTCCACCGAAGCTGCGCGCCGTCCCCGACCTCGACCTCGGTGACACCCGAGACGAGCGCCGTCCCAGCGCCTTCCCACACCGCATACACCTCCGCCGACGCGCCGGGCGGCACCACGATCCGATGCCGCACAGGCACGAGGACCCCGTCCGCGGCGGTCCGATGCACGAGGAGCAGCGGCCGCGACCCGGACGCCCGCACCGTCCAAACGCCATCCGACGCCGTCGCGAGGTTCAAGGCGTCGAAGCCTCCCGCGGCTGCATCGACCACCGCCCCGAAGGCGCCGTCCGCCGGAGCGCTCGACCGCGCGCCCCACGCGAGGTCCACCGTCGAGGCCGCGCGATCCACCCGGCCATTGACGAAGACAATCCGGTCTGCGTCGATCGCCGACCACCAGCGCGCAGCGGCGGGCAAGGCGCCCCCGCCGGCCACCGGCAGCGCCGGCGACGAGAGCGATCGGCCCGGCGTGAAGCGCCACGCCTCGTCCCCCGGTCCCGGGAAGCCGAGGGTGGCGAGCGCCGTCCACGCCATCCGACGCGGCTCGGCCATCCAGGCCGGACCCGCCACCGACGCCGCGTCTCGCCACGCCGCGACGACCTCGAGGTCGCGCCCCCTCATGGCGACAACTCGGCTTCCACCCAGCCGTAGCCCCGCTGCTCGACCTCGAGCGCCAGCTCCTTGCCGCCGCTCTTCACGATGCGGCCGCCCACCAGCAGGTGCGTGAAGTCCGGCACCAGGTGGTCGAGCAGGCGCTGGTAGTGGGTGATGACGATCATCGAGCGCTCAGGGCTCCGGAGCGCGGTAATGCCCTCCGCGATCGTCCGCAGCGCGTCGACGTCGAGGCCCGAGTCCGTCTCGTCGAGGACCGCCAGCGCCGGCTCGAGCATCGCCATCTGGAAGATCTCGTTGCGCTTCTTCTCGCCCCCCGAGAAGCCTTCGTTCAACGCCCGGTGCAGCAGCGCATCCGGCATACCGACCAGCCGCATCTTCGCCTTGGCCGCCTTCAGGAAGTCCATCGCGTCCAACGGCGGCAGCCCGCGGGCCTTGCGCACGGCGTTCAGCGCGGCCTTCAGAAAGTACGAGGTCGTCACGCCGGGGATCTCGACGGGGTACTGAAAAGACAGGAAGATCCCGGCCCGCGCGCGCTCCTCCGGGGCGACCCCCAGCAGCGACTGCCCGCGAAAGCGGATGTCCCCACCCGTGACCACATACCCGGGGTGGCCGGCGATCACCTTCGACAGCGTGCTCTTCCCCGACCCGTTCGGGCCCATGATGGCGTGGACCTCGCCGGCGCCGACCGACAGGGTGAGCCCGCGCAGGATCTCTTTGCCCTCGACCCGGGCGTGCAGATCAACCAATTCCAACATGACGAACCTTCCAAACGGGTGCGGGGATCAGCCGACCGCGCCCTCGAGGGAGACCTCGAGGAGCTTGCGGGCTTCGACTGCGAACTCCATAGGGAGCTCCTTGAAGACGTCGCGACAGAAGCCGTTCACGATCATGGAGACCGCGTCTTCGGCGGACAACCCGCGCTGCCGGCAGTAAAACAGCTGGTCCTCGCCGATCTTGGCGGTCGAGGCCTCATGCTCCACCGTCGACGCGCCGTTGCGCACGTCAAGGTACGGGAAGGTGTGGGCGCCGCACTCCGACCCGAGCAACAGCGAGTCGCACTGGGTGAAGCTGCGCGCCCCCGTCGCCTTCGGCATCACCTGCACCAGCCCGCGGTAGGTCTGCTGGCCCTTTCCGGCCGAGATCCCCTTCGAGACGATGGTCGAGCGCGTGTTGCGCCCCAGGTGGATCATCTTGGTGCCGGTGTCGGCCTGCTGGTGATGGTGGGTGAGCGCGACCGAATAGAACTCGCCAACCGAGCCTTCTCCCGCCAAAATGCAGGATGGGTACTTCCAGGTGATCGCCGAGCCGGTCTCGACCTGCGTCCACGAGATGTGGCTCCGCGCGCCGAGGCACGCGCCCCGCTTGGTCACGAAGTTGTAGATGCCGCCACGGCCTTCCTTGTCGCCCGGATACCAGTTCTGAACCGTCGAATACTTGATCTTGGCATCGTCGAGCGCCACCAGCTCGACCACGGCGGCGTGAAGCTGGTTCTCGTCGCGCTTCGGCGCGGTGCAGCCTTCGAGGTAGCTCACCGACGACCCAGCCTCGGCGATGATCAGGGTCCGCTCGAACTGACCGGTGTTCGCCGCATTGATCCGGAAATAGGTCGACAGCTCCATCGGGCAGCGCACGCCCTTCGGGATGAAGACGAACGACCCATCCGAGAAGACCGCGCTGTTCAACGCCGCGAAGTAGTTGTCGTGCACCGGGACGACCGAACCAAGGTACTTCTTCACCAGCTCCGGGTGTTCGCGAACCGCCTCGCCGAAGCTGCAGAACACGATGCCGAGATCGGCGAGCTTTCCCTTGAAGGTGGTCGCGACGGACATCGAGTCGAAGACGGCGTCCACCGCCACGCCTGCGAGGGCCGCCCGCTCATGCAGCGGAACGCCCAGCTTCTCGAAGGTGGCGAGGATCTCGGGGTCGACCTCGTCGAGCGACTTCGGCTGCTGGCGCGGCGCCGCAAAGTAGCTGACCGCCTGGTAGTCGATGGGCGGAAAGTGCACATTCTGCCAGCTCGGGGGCGTCATCGCCTGCCACGCGCGGAAGGCGGCCACCCGCCAGTCGGTCAGCCAGACCGGCTCCTCTTTCTTCGCCGAGATCCACCGAACGACCGATTCGTCGAGGCCCGGCGGCAGGCAGTCGGCTTCGATGGGCGTGACGAAGCCGTAGCGGTAGTCTTCCCGCGCGGCGACGGCGCCCGCGGCGTCCAACGGTTGACTCATGTGCGAACCTCGACCCGCGGACGGGACGGAAGGGCAGGCGGCGGCGTGCCGCGCAAGAGGTCGGCGAGGGTCACCCGCGCCAACACGTCGTCGATGGCGGCGCCGACCCACTGCCAGACCCCCATGACGCCGCAAGCACCCGCGTGCACACAGGTCTCGCGGTTGCCGGCGTGCGCGCCACAGGCGTCCTCTGGCCAGAAGGGCTCGTCGAGCGCGGACAAGGCTGCGGCGAGGGTGATGTCGTCCGGCGACCGGGCGAGCGCGTAGCCACCCGAGGATCCCCGAGCGCTCACCAGCACGTCGGCCTGCCGCAGCGCGCGCAGCAGCTTGGCGGCATAGTCGACCGACAGGCCTTCCGCCTCGGCCACATCGCGGATCGAGGTGGGCGCTGCCTCCGGACCGGGCGAACGCCGCGCCACCTGGACCAGACACCGCAAGCCGTACTCCTCTGGCGAGCTCAACCGCATGCGCAGCCCTATCCAATCTGTACTTCAGAGTCCAGATTGAGTGACGTCCCGTGACGTGCCGGGCGACCGCCACTGGACGGCCCCTCCCGGACGCGCGACCGGAGCGCTTCGGTGGCTCGGCGCAGGCGCAGGAAGGTGGCCCGGAGGGGTGGCGCGCGCCGCGGATCCGGGGCCGCATCGGGCCAGGCATGCTCAGTCGCCTCGAGGTCCGCGAGTCCGTCCGAGAGGTGCGTCACCAGCCCGTAGGCGTCGTCGATCGCGCGCGCCAGCGCGGCATCCGGCGCGCCTTCGAGGGCCGCCTCGGCATCGGCGATCGCCCGCTCTGCCCGCACACACGCCACCACCGCAGCCCGCAGAAACCCAATCCCGAGCAGACGCGCCACCGCCCCCTCGGGCGCCGAAACCACCCACATGCAACCTCCTGTCGCAGGTGCCTCCACATTGCAGGGCGCATGCCAACCGGGACGAACAGTTCGACGCCTTGAATTCACGGATCCGCCCGCCAGCCAACCGGCGAACCGACCGACGTCCGTCAGCGGCCCCGCCCGACGCCCGCCCTTCCCCTTGCGGCCGGACCCGCGGGCGAGTACGGTGAATGACCATTCATTCAGCAACGCGGAGCACACACCATGGGCGGCCTACCCTTCCAAGTCGACCTCGAAGACATCCGGTTTGTCCTGTACGATCAGCTCGACATCGACCAAGCCCTGTCGGCCATCCCGAAGTACCAGTCCTTCGGGAAGGACCTGTACGACTCCATGATCGACGAGGGCTACCGCGTCGCCCGCGAAGTGCTCCACCCGATCAACGGACCCGGCGACCGGCAAGGATGTCGCCTGGACAAGGAGACCGGGAATGTCACCACGCCCGATGGCTTCAAAGAGGCGTGGAAGGTGCAGGCCGAGGGCGGCTGGATGGGCTTGTCGGCCGACCCCGAGGTCGGGGGCATCGGCCTGCCGAACTCGGTGACCATGGCGGTGACCGAGATGTTCTGCGCCGCCGCCATGGCCTACCAGATGTACCCGGGCCTCTCCGGGGCCGCCGCCCGCGTCATCCACGCCCACGGGCCGGAGGCGTGGCGCCAGCCCATCGCGCAGAAGATGTTCACCGGGCAGTGGGCCGGCACCATGTGCCTCACCGAGGCCGGCGCCGGCTCCGACGTCGGCGAGAACCGCTGCAAGGCCACGCCGGTCGCCGGTGAACCCGGCGCGTACCTGCTCGAGGGCGAGAAGATCTTCATCTCCGGTGGAGACTCCGATCTCGCCGAGAACATCATGCACCTCGTGCTGGCCCGCACGCCGGACAGCCCCCCGGGTACCAAGGGCCTGTCGCTGTTCCTCGTGCCGAAGTTCCTCTTCGACGCCGACTTCCAGAACACCACCCGCAATGGCGCGCATGTGGTCGGAATCGAGGAGAAGATGGGGATCCACGGGTCCGCCACCTGCACCGTCGCCCTCGGCGCCCGCGGGCCGTGCAAGGGCTGGCTGGTGGGCGGCGAGCACGCCGGCATCGAGATCATGTTCCTGATGATGAACGAGGCCCGCATCGGCGTCGGTCTGCAGGGCTTGGCGATCGGCGGGCTGGCCTACCAGTACGCCCTCAGCTACGCCAAGGACCGCCTGCAGGGTTCCGCGGCCGACAAGTGGAAGGACGCCAGCGCGCCGCGGGTGTCCATCACCGAGCACCCGGACGTCCGCCGGATGCTGATGACCATGAAGGTGCAGACCGAGACGCTCCGCTCGCTGACCTACCGGCTCGCCCACCGCTTTGACGTCGCCGAGAGCGACCCCGCCCAGCACGACCGGCTGATCGGACAGGTCGAGCTGCTGGTGCCCATCCTGAAGGCGCACGGGACCGACGTGGGCTTCGACGTGTCGGTGCTCGCGGTCCAGGTGCTCGGCGGCTACGGCTACATCGGCGAGTACCCGGTCGAGCAGCTCGTGCGCGACGCCAAGATCGCCAGCATCTACGAGGGGACCAACGGCATCCAAGCGATGGACCTCATCGGTCGCAAGCTGCGGATGAAGGGTGGCGCCCTGTTCATGGAGTGGATGGCGGACGCCCAGAACGAGTGCAAGCTGGCGAAGGAGGCGGGCTTCGCCGCCGAGGCCGACGCGGTCGAGAAGGCGGTGATGCAGCTGGCCCAGACCAGCATGCACCTCGGCGGCCTGGGCGCCCAGGGTCGGCTCGACCTGGCGCTCGCGCAGGCCTACCCCTACCTGAAGCTGTTCGGGACCATCGTGCTGGCCGTCGAGGCCCTGGTGCAGGCGCGGGTCGCGGCCCGCGTCATCGCCGAGCGCGGCGAGACCCCCCACTTGGTGGGCAAGGCCCTGAACCTCAAGTTCTACGTCCGCAACCTTCTGCCGATGGCCGTGGCCTACGCGAAGGCGGTCCAGACGAGCGACGACTCGGCCCTCGACAAGCGGCTGTTCGCCTAGGCCCTTGGAGGGGCCGGATCGGCGCCTAGATTCCTCTCAGTCGAGGCCCCGCCGGGCCTCTCCACCGGAGGCTTCATGGTCCGCGCCTGCCCCGTCTGCAACGCCCCGAACCGCGTCCCTCCCCGCCATTTTGCCGACACCGGCAAGTGCGGGGTGTGTCAGGCGGCGCTGCCGCCGGTGGACGCCCCGCTCGACGCCGATCCCGCCCTGTTCGACGCGGTGATGGCCGAGGCGCGCGTGCCTGTCCTGGTCGACTTTTGGGCACCGTGGTGCGGCCCGTGCAAGGTCGTCGCGCCGCAGGTCGCCCGCGCCGCCGCCAGCCTCGCGGGGCGCGCCATCGTCCTCAAGGTCGACACCGACCAGCACCCCGCGCTCGCGGCCCGCTTTGGGGTACAAGGCATCCCGAACTTCGTCGTCCTGCGCGACGGGCACAAGGTGCTGCAACGCGCAGGCGCCACCGACGCCGCCACCTTGGTGTCGTGGGTGGCTTCGGCCCGCTGAACCCCTCAGGGCAGCGGGTTCCAGCCCCACCAGCGGCCGATCCACGGCCCCCAGTACAACGCGACCAACCACAGGGCGCACCAGCCCGCGAAGGCGAGGGCCGGAGGTTGGCCCCAGCGCGGCCGACCGGTCACCAGGCGGCCCGCCCCCACGACGCCGCCGGCGGTGATCCACCAGAACAGCACGGCGCCGCCCGGGTTGTAGGCGAGGGCGCGCGCGAGATCCAGGCGGGCGCTCCAGACGAAGGCGCGCGTCATCCCGCAGTTGGGGCAGGGCACGCCGACGGCCTCGCGGAAGGCGCAGGGGCTGCCAAGCGGTCGCCCGAACGCCCACAGCTGCTCCCCCACCGGTGTGATCGTGGCGCTGGCCACCCAGGCCCCGAGCGCGAGCGCCAGCAACGCCACCGGCCAACCCCACACGGGGACGGCCGAGAGGCGGGCGTCCCAGGCGTGGAAGCGCGCCCGCCACCGGCTCATGCGTCCACCGCGGCGGCGGCGTCGAGCCAGCCCGGAAGGGCAGCCCACACCGCGCCGAGATCGTCGGGGATGGGGCAGCGGGCGCGGAGCGGTTCGCCATCGGGCAGCACCAGGTCGAGGGCCACGCAGTGCAGGCCGAGGCGGTGCAGACCGCGCGCTTCCCGCCACCACCGGTTCACCCGCGAATCGCCGTGGACCCCGTCACCGAGCACCGGATGAGAGAGATCGCGGAGGTGGCGACGCACCTGGTGAAACCGCCCGGTGTGCGGCTCCGCGAGGACCAGCGACGCCCGGGGATCGGGGGTGGCGGCGAGGCAGCGCGCGGTGGTCCGGGCCGCGCGCAGGACGCCGAAGCTGTCCTTCATCGGCGTCTCGATCACCACCGGCGGACCGATCGCCGCGCAGCCCCGCACCATCGCCAAATAGCGCTTGCGGCCGCCCGCCAGCGACGCCGCGAGGGGCTCCACCGCCTCGGCCGAGAAAGCGAGGAGCAAGCAGCCCGAGGTGGGGCGATCCAGCCGATGGACCGGCCAGACGTACCGGCCAAACTGCCGCCGCGCCTCCTGCACCACATAGGTCGGGTCGTTCAGTTCGGGGCTGCGGTGGACCGCCAGGCCCGAGGGCTTGGCCACGACCACCCAGTCGTCGGCGGCGGCGAGGACAGGGAGCACCGCCGCGTCGTATCCTCCGGGACCGCGGAGGACGATGTGGAGCTGGTGATCATCCGGACCTGGGACGGCATCCCGGTGACCGGCGCCGAAGAGGCCCGGCTGACGCTCTCCGGCGACGACGAGACCTTTCAGATCGACGTCCGTGCCGCCTTTCACGGCGATCCCGCCCCCGAGGGTCCACCGGGTCCCACGCCGCGCCTGTGGTGCCATGAGGTGGTGGAGCTGTTCCTGGTCGGGAACGACGCGCGCTACACCGAGATCGAGCTGGGACCGCACGGGCACCACCTCGTGCTGCAGCTCGCCGGCGTCCGCCACATCGTCGCCGAGGGGCTCCCCATCGACTACCGGGCTCGGATCGACGGCGACCGCTGGACGGCGACCGCCCGGGTGCCGCGGTCACTGCTGCCCCACCCCGTCCGCGCGATCAACGCCTACGCGATCTGGGGGACGACGACGCGTCGCTACCTGGCGTGGTCTCCAGTCCCGGGCCCGATGCCGGACTTTCACCGCCTGCACCTGTTTCCGCCCCTTCCCCGGCCGCTGCCGTAGCGGCGAGGTGGCCGAGCACGGCGTCGGCCACCTCATCGGGCGCATCGCGCAGGACCCAGTGGCTCGCATCCGGCAGCCAGCGGACGGTCACGGCGGACGCCGAAGCAACCGGCGGGACCGCCAGCGCCGGTCCCAGGTACCGATCGCGGGTCCCCCACAGGACGAGCGTCGGCGCAGGGACGCACCGCAGGCGCGCCCGCACCGCCGACGCGCGACGCCGGGCCGCCCGGTAGTAATGCAGGGGGCCCGTGAGGCCCTTCACCGCGAGGGCGGCCACCGCCGCGTCGACCTCGTCCGCAGAGGGCGGGCGCAGGGGGTCGCGCGCCAGGACCCACCGCCACAGCGCGAAGTCTCCCGCGGTCAGCAGCCACTCGGGCAGCGCCGGCAGCTGAAAGAAGGCGACATACGCGCTCCGCAGCCACTGGCGAGACGGGCGGGACCACGCCGCCAACAGGGCGCCCGGGTGCGGGCCGTTGCAGATCACCAGCCGATCGACGCGGTCCGGCGCGTCATTGGCCACCATCCACGCCACCACCGCGCCCCAGTCGTGCCCCACCAGGTGGGCGCGCGGCGCGCCGGCGGCGTCGATCCAGGCCACGGCGTCGGCGACGAGGGCCTCGATGGCGTAGGCGTCGATGGCCGTGGGCGCGTCACTCATCGCATACCCGCGTTGGTCGGGCGCGATCGCCCGATACCCGGCGCGCCCGAGCTGCTCGCCGAGCGACGCCCAGCACGCCGAGGTCTCGGGGAAGCCGTGGAGCAGCACGACCACCGGGCCGTCGGACGGTCCCCACGCGCGCGCGCCGAGCCGCACCCCGTCGCGCACCAGCGCGAGCGTCTCCAGCTGCATACCGCCACCCGTCCGGGAACCGCCCCGCCGCCGTCGTAGCCACGGGTTCACCGGCGGCAAGGGCCCGCGTGCGGCGGCGCCTGCCCCGCGCTAGACGGACCCATGTCTGGCTGGACCTTCCTCCGCGAGTTCGTTCGCGATCCCACCTCGCTCGGCGCGGTCGCGCCCTCGGGCGAGGCCCTCGCCCGGCTGGAGATCGACGCGGCCGACGTTCACCCCGACCACGTCGTCGTCGAGCTCGGCGCCGGCACCGGGCCCATGACCGCCGCGCTCCTGGCCCAGCACCCCGCGCTCGCACTGCTCGTCCTCGAGCCGAACCCCGCGCTGGCCGCCGCGCTGCGCGCCCGCTTTCCCCACGCGCGGGTGGAGACCTCCTACGCCCAGGAGCTGCCCGAGCGGCTGCAGGTGTGGGGCCACTCGGGGGTTGACCGGGTGATCTCGAGCCTTCCTTGGGCCATCTGGCCGGTCACCCTGCAGAACGAGATCCTCGACGCCATCTTCACCGTGCTGCGTCCGAACGCGCGCATGGTGACCTTTCAGTATGTGCACAGCCAGTTTCTCCCGGCTGCCCGTCGCTTTCACGGCGTGCTCGAGTCGCGGTTCGCCTCCGTGCAGCGCACCGAGATCGCCTGGGCCAATGTGCCGCCCGCCTTTGTCTACGTCTTGGACGGTCCGCGGGTCTGACCGCTACCAGAGACCCGGGCGGCACTGCACGGCGAGCGCGAACACCCCTTCTTCGTTGCGCACGCCCTCGACCGTGAGGTACCAGCTGGCGCGGTGCTGGGTGGCGAGCACCAGGCGCTCCATTTGGCGCCCATTCACCCGGTTCATCTCGCAGCGCGACAGGGGCGCGTCGACCGTCGGACAGCGGTCGTCGTCTTGGGACAAGTAGGCCGACACATCGAGATCCGCGCAGGGCGTGTACAGGGTGACAAAGGCCACCTGATCGCCGTCGGGCACATCCAACCGGTAGGTCCGCTCGCCGCCCCCATCGTGGTTGGTGAGGCCCGGCGTGCACATGTGCGCGTCGTACCACTCGGAGTCATAGCGCTGAGTGCCACCGCCGGTGTGGCCCACGACCGTGGTGTTGCACTGGAGGACCGCGGTGACGCAGTCCGGGCCCGCGATGGGCCCCCCGTCCGCGAGGTCGTCGCAGGACTCTTCGCCGAGGGGCGACGGCGGCGGCTCGGGACGGCTGTCGGCGACGGGCGCCCCGCCGCCGATGGGCTGGGGAGCGGACACCCGCACGCGCGGGGGCTCCACATGCGCCGGCGGGGGCGGCGGCGGCTCGACGTACCGCTCCCACGCCCAGTCGACGACGCCGCAGCCCATCAGGGCGAGGGCGAGGCTCACCACAGCCCCGGGCGGCACTGCACCGACAAGGAGAACGCTCCTTCTTCCCCGCCTTTCCCCTCGACGAAGATGAACCAATAGGCTTCGTGTTGGGTGACGAGCGTGAGCCGCTCGCGCTCGTGCCCGGGCTTCGGCCACATGTCGCAGCGGGTGATGTTGGC
>Ga0164294_10004997_pt1 | contig 11437 bp, 3 predicted proteins | sample GEODES005metaG_FD_111479 | JGI IMG/M metagenome (GOLD analysis project Ga0164294, IMG submission 111479) | Oligotrophic lake water microbial communities from Sparkling Lake, Wisconsin, USA - GEODES005 metaG | ecosystem: Environmental > Aquatic > Freshwater > Lake | place: USA: Sparkling Lake...
GCCGCAAGGCTTCGCTGGAAGGCAGATCTGACGATTGCGGTTTACTCGGAAAAGCCGCCGCAGCCACCCTCGGAATGGAATGATGCCGCCATCCCGGCAAACTTCTGGGAGGCTGCGCCGCGCACGGCTGCCGCTGTGCTGCAGCAGCACCTTGCTGACAGGTTCACGGTGCCGTCTGCGCCCCGCCAATCGACGGCGAAGCCAAAGCTGACACAGGGGCCGATGCTGGGCCGCGGTGCGATGCTGTAGAGGTTTAAGTTGTAGGTATTGAGAGTAAAAAAAGTGCTAACGTAGCAGATCGGCCTCAGCATGAATCCGATCCTATCATGAAGCCCTGTGTATTATTACCTAACAACGCGCATAAGGTTACATAAGGTCGACTATAAAACCACGCCGAGTGACCACCGCCGGCCGCTACGCGTCCGCAGCGCGTGCCTTCATCTCGACCCCGACCGCCTTCGAGCAGACGCGGGGAGGTGCTCTGGGAGCGGGAGGGGGCAGGGTTGGGTTCGCAGGGGGCGGCCTCTTCTGACGGTCGGCCGCTGCGGGTTGTCACCGGGGCGTGACCTCTGGTTTTGCTCGTGCGTCGGTAGGTCGTCTTCCCTGGTCGTCTTGGTTGTGAGATTCGACTTCGACTGTATGTCCTACTCGTGTGTGACTCGGTTTCCCCCGGTGTTTTGAATCTGAGTTAATTAATTAAGTGATGTGGTGCCGGACTGCCGGAAGGATTACTTATGAATGATAAAGGCCGCGAAACGGCGTTCGACAACATCCAGTGAAATCAAGTCACTACCAAGGGTCACTACATAATAACAACGCACTCTGAGCACGTACGAGAAAGAGACTTGACTTGACTTGACTTTACACGTACGCAAACTAGTACATACTGGTCAAGTACTAGAGTTGGTACCAGTACATGTACGAGCGAGGCCGAGCGGAAGATCGCAAGCCCGCGGAGGACGCTCTCTCTTGTCGCCCCCCACGCTCTCTCTTCCATGGAACATATTGGCAAGCGCGTCGAGATTCAGTTCCGCGGCGATCCTGGCATGCCGTGGTTCGCGGGCAACATCTGCAAGCTGAACTCCAACGGCTCTCATATTGTTCGCTTTGACGATGGGCAGAAGCTCAACATCAACCTGCAGGAGCACATCGATGAAGACATCGTGCGATGGCCAGCTGAAGGCGAGGCCGCCAAATCATTAGTTAAGACCCCTGTATCGGAGGTGTACGAGCCCCTCGCTTCAAGCAAGTCAAAGCGGGCGGCAACGCCGGCGCCCAAGCCCGCGGAGGTGTCTCCCGTGCCCGCTGTGACCGCAGCCAAGGGCGGCAAGAAGCGCATGGCCGCGGACGTCGAGGTCCAGAGCCAGCTGTCGCTCATTAAGAGGCCGTATCGCGCCGCCGCAGCCCAGGCGGTCAAGGCATGGCAGGCGGAGTCGTCGGTCAAGGTCGGGGAGGAAGAGGACGAGGAGGAGGGGCGCATGGGTGGCAAGGGTGGGTCGGCGCCCAAGGAGGAGGACGAGGACGCGGAGATGGCCATCTCCGCGAGCGAGGAGGACGAGGACGTTAAGGACGAGGACGAGAAGAAGCCCAAGCGCAAGGGCGCCACCAAGAGCAAAGGATCGCCGCTCTCGCGCCGCGCAAAGCCCATCGGCTCTGTCGCCCCCCTCGGCGCACAGAGTGTCGCTGCCCGTGGCCTGCCAGAGGGTGCCCTCGCGCGCGGCCGGGGAGGGTTCGAGGTGCGGGCGCTGGAGCGGGTGGCCAAGCTAGATGCTAGCGGCGGCGGCCGCCCCTCGGACCCGCTCCCGTGCCGCCTCCTAGTGGTGAGTGCAGGCATTGGTGTCGCCGAGACAGGCCAGCCGCTCTGCCCCGCGCATCTAGTTGACCAAACCTTTGCCAATGGGGAGGAGCTGCATGGGCACACCAATGGCGACATCTGCACGTACGAGATGGCGACCACGGCTGATGAGGCGTGGATGGGCTGGGACGCGATGCGCCGTCGGCTGCTCGCGGCTGGGATCCTAACGAAACCCGCCTCGGCCGCCTCACCATCAAGTAGCGCCTTGGTAGTCGCTGAGGGGTTCGAGGCGGTCGTGACTGTGATCACGTGCACTGACGACGACAACGACGACGGCGCACCCGTGGCGACGACGCGACTGCTCACGCAGGCAGTGCTCGAGATGGCCACGGACCGGCCGGACGCGCGCTGGGCGCTGCTCGAGGGGCGCTCCCGGGATGGCGCCGCGGTGATCCTGTCGGCTCCCGCGTGGCTCGTCGACCCCGTCTCCTCCTCCCCGTCCCCCGCCTCCTCCTCCCAGGCGCTCGTCGCTAGCTCAGAAATGCCGCGTGCCGGCGCCGGCGCCGACGATGGCGACGGCGAGCGACGGCAGCACGCACCGTTGTCGACGGCGCTGCTTCCGCGTCTCTCGAACGAAGCGCGTCACGTCCGGCTGCCCGCGAGCCTTGTGCAGAAAGCCATCCGCCGCCGTGCAGGCGTGCTCTGCTCCGCTGCACCTCTTCTCGAGGCTTGCCGAGCGCTCCTCCTTCCACCAAGCGGTGGTACATGCGACGGCGCTCGGCCGGCGCGCGGTGCGTCTGCCGCCTTCCTCCGTGCAGTGTGTAGCTCGATGCTCGCCGAGGCGATGCCGGCGGCCACATCAGCAGGAGCCCTCGGCATCGACTCCCTCCTCGCGCTCTGGGTGGTGGCGCTGGCTGACCCTGAGTGGATCATGCCGCCGCGCCTCGCGCGTCAGGCCGTTGCTGCCGCTCTGCGTGCTCAGGGGCGCGACACAAACCAGTGGGTAGGCTTCATGCGCCAGTCTCGTAAGGGAGAGGCGGTGTCATCCCTCCGCCACATCGAGCTCGAGGACGCCAGATCGCTGGAGGACGCCGACACGCCGACTGACAGCGTCTGCCATCCAGAGGGTGTGGGCAAGGAGGACACGCGCCGTCTTGGGCGCCGTCCAGAGGGTGTGAGCGAGGAGGGCGAGCGCCTCGGACGGCGGGTACGCAATACGCTGCGCGTGCTCCACGCGGCACTCGGACTCAATTTCACATTCGGGCACTGGGGCAAGTACACTGGCGATCGCGAGAATGGCGCTATGTACGTGACACTTCAGCAGCCGGGGTACGATGCCGTCTGGCTACAGCACGAGCGGCTTATCGCGCCGGTGGTTACCGAGGAAGCGAGACTGCTCGATGCGTGGGCGTCGCCCACAACGGCGCTATCGGCCGTCACGGCCGGCTTGGACGCGCGGCTGCTCGCCCTCGACGATGAGACTCGCCGTGCCGCGTTTGACGCGCACCTGCTGCCGTCCTCACTGCTGTTGCTGCAGGCCGCGCTCTCATCGCCCCCTATGCGCGCGTCCAAGCACGGCCTGACGATGCTCAGTCGACAATGGCGCAAGCTGTCGTCCGAGATCAACCCGCGTGATGAGCAGCGAATGCTTCTCGAGCGTGTGCAGGCAAATACGGGAACTGGAAGCACGGCAGGCGCCATCGCGAGCACGGCGACCGAGAAGCAGACCGACCAGAGCGCCGTCGTTGGCAAGGCAGCCAATGACTGTGTGGGAGACAAGGGCAAGGGCAAGAGGCGCAGCGAGGAGGGGAGCCAGGTGGACACGTTGGCAGAGCTCTCCAAGTTGAGTTCGGCGCGCGAGCTCTTTGAAGGCATGAGTGACAAGGAGCGCGAGATCATCGAGATTGTGGAGGAGGTGCAGCAGTGGCTGTTGCGCACGAGCGCAGCAGCCTTGCAAGGCGCAGGAGCGCAGCCTTTGCCACCGGCCCGCCGCCGCGACTCATCGGCTAGTGCAAACGCGATGGCGCCAGGCCGCATCGCCACTGGCGACGCCCCAAACGGCGCCCAAGACGGCATGGTCGACGGCGCACCGCGCGGGCGGCGCTCGAGCGCCGGACGCCCCCGGTCCGCGCACGAGGGTCGCACCGCTTTTGTGCTCGCGTTCGGACGTGCCATGCCTCTCAAGGTCAAGGTGGACGAGCACACAACCGAGTCCGTCACGGTGCTCTTTTGCGGAACCCCGGACGCGCCTCTCCTCGTACAGCGCACCGACCATGCGGCGATCGAGGAGGCGGCGGGTGTGAGTGGTCACGGCGGGGGCGGGGGCGGGGGCGGGAAAGGGGCGTCGGGCGGCATAGCGGGCGCGAGCGGCGCCGCTGCGGCCGCCCCTCGCCTCGGCTACGTGCTTGGGAACCGATCGCTGGACGGATTGGATGACGAGGGACGCGCCCAGGCCATCGCCGACCAGAAATTGTACCGAGCGGCAGTGAAGGCGGCGGCGGCGGTGTGGGAAGGTGGGAAGACCGTCAGTTTGCCCATCCCACCGCGTGGGCTGCAGTGGAGCCTGGGGGCGGCTGCGGGCGACGAGGATGCGGCCGAGCGCTCGTGCTACCTGACGGCGACCCTCGAGGATGAAGAACAGGGAAAGTGCCCGCGATGGCGCTTCGCGATCGCGGGCACGGCCGTGGCTCCGCTCGATGCGCGCGCCGTCCTGAGCTCATGCTACTTGCCGACGACCATCAAAGCCCTCACACCGGCGGCAGCGGAGGCCAGGGCGCCTAACGATGCACACGACCCTAACATAGCAATGAGGCTCGCTCTGCTGCTTCGACGCGCCTTTTACGCGCACTCGAAGCCCGCGGACGTCGCCGACGACGACTTCGAGGCAGACGGCGGCAAGGCGGCGATGGTGCAGCTCGGGCTGAGCTCCCGACTAGAGCTCTTCGAGGAGCTGCATGCAATCGCGACCAACGCCCGGCGCGGCGGCGCCGATGAGGGCGCTGTGTGGGGTGGCTGGGCAGAGCTCGCAGCAAGCGGTGTGCTGCGCAGCGGCGTGTGGCGTGATGTGCTCCTTAAGATCACAACTCGCGACCTGGACCACGTGGTCATCGGCCCCGTCGCCGCGGATGGCTCGGGAACCGGTAATGACCTCAGCGAGGGCACCATCCTGCGCCTCATGTATGCCATGGAGGCTCTTTACCCGGCAGTGATGTTCAAGGACGGGGCGCTGCGATGGCGCGTTGTGCCGCGTGGCGCAAGCTACCATCACATGCTCACGTGCCTCGAAAGGCTTGGCAGGGCCGAGGTGCTCACCACGGCGCCCGCCGAGGTGCTCACCACGGCGCCCATGGCGGCGCTCACCGCCGAGGGCGCGCTGGCGGCCTGTGCCTTGCCATCTGGCTATGCGCGTGTGCCGGTTGCAATGGCGGAGACGGAGGCCAAGGCGCTTTCCCTGCCATCGCTCAAGGCGGCGCTCACTGCACGCGGGCTTCCTACGAAAGGCAAGAAGGCGGACCTCGTGCTGCGCCTATCTGCCTCGCCGCTCGCCTGCACTGTCTCCACCGCTTCCGCCGCCTACACCACCTCCGCCGCCTGTGCCCCGGCAGCAGTCAAGGAGGAGCAAGAGCAAGAAGCAGCAGCAGCGGTGAGGCGTCCTCGTCGAAGCAGCGCGGCGGCCGCATCGCAGGCGGCAGCGGCCATAGCAGTCTCGGAGGCGGCGGCGGGCGGCGGCCGCGACGACGGCGACTTTGCGGCTCCGCATGGCGCCAATCGAGGCGCCAAGCACTCATCTGCAGCCGATGTCGACCTATCGGCCGAGTACCTTCCATTACCCACGATCACATCGACGCTGTGGGAGCACCAGCAACGCTCTGTGGACAGCGTGCTCGCGGGTGTGCGAGAGGGCAAGCTCGGATTTGCGGATGCCTCCGCGGTGGGGGCGGGCAAGACCCTCACCGCCCTCGCGACAGTTGTGGGTGTGGCGAAGCATCTGCATGACAGCGGCATTGCACGGCGCGGCTCGTTAGTCATGCTGCCGCAAGAAGCGCTGCTACGGGAATGGCTGCTCGAGCTGGCAAAGCACAGCGGAGGCTTCCACGTCGTCGAGCAGCGCGCGGACGGCACACTTTTCTCTCTGACGTACGGCAACACTGGTGCGCCCATCGACGGCAACACCATCGTCATCTCGACACTGGACCGCGTCGCTAAGTCGCCGTTTGTGCGCCAGGCCGCGTGGGACTTTGTGGTCATTGACGAATGCCTCGCCGTGCAGAACGCCGCCGCCAAGCGATGCCCGTCCGCATGGCGACAGATCGAGGTGAGCCGATGCGGCTGCCTGCTGCTGAGCGCCACATTTTTTCGAAGCAAATTCCACAACCTCTTCTATATGGTCCGCATGCTGCGCTCGCCGCTGCCGCGTACCGTCGAGTACCTCCCCGCGCTCGTGCATGAACACATTGTGTGTGAAGTGCCGATCACCGATCGCTCATGGCTCATGGAGCCAGGCCACGTCACCCTGCCCAACGGCAAGCTCTTCTACAGCTCCGAAGGCTCCGTGCCACTGGCGGACTATTCCACGTACAGGCGTCGCATTAGCCAGTGGGAGCGTGACGGCCTCAACCGTGGCGACCCGTCGGGCCTGAAGCTGCATGCCGACCTGAAGCACCTGCTGCGGGGCGAGCTGTGGGAAGGCGCCAAGGGAGCTCGCACTTCGCCGCTCGCCGAGGCGATCGCGATGCAGGTGCTGCGGCTTCGAGACGAAGGGCGGCGCCCCGTTGTCTTTGCCAACACCGAGGACGAGAAAATGCGCTTCCGTGCGGTGCTGCGGGCGCGCGGCCTGACCGCGCTGTCGTGGGCGGAAATCAACGAGAAAACGCGCGCCATGGGCTTCGATGTCATCCTCGCCACTATTGGCTCCGAAGCGCAAGGCATCAATATGCAGCACGACGCAGACGCAATCGTGTGCCGCCCAACGCCTGGCGACGTCCTCGAGCAGATCAAGGGGCGTGTCGACCGGCCAGGGCAAACGCAGAGCGAGCTAAAGCTCGTCATCGTCTTTGCGCAGGCAACTATCGAAGAGGCCGAGGCTGCAAACATACGGCTCGCGGGCTCCTTTTTCCGAACGTACCTTGCTCCGAAGGCGACCAAGTATAAGGAGGCGCTGCTCCAGGTCGACCTCGCCGCAATGGTCGCGGTGCACGGTGGCGGCGAGAAGAGGGGCGCCCACCGACCCAAGGCCGGGGCGGTGCGCGACGCGTGGCATTCGGCGCTCGAGGAGCTCACGAACGCCAACGCGCTACAGGGCCACGGCTTGGACGTGCCGGCTGGCAGCGCCGGCTCTTCGGGAGAGGTGATGGACGTGGAAGACGACGACGAGGAGGAGGCAGTGGAGAGGCCGGTGGCCGTGGAAGACTGCGACGACTTGGACGAAGGAGAGGACGGGCCGGCGAGCAAGCGCGCCCGTGGTAGTGCTGGCAAGAGGGGCGCGGCGGCCAAGGCGGCTACGGGCAAAGGGAAGGCGTCTGCTGACGACAACGACGCCGAGGAGGAGGCGGGCGTTGAGCCCGAGCTCAAGACGATCAACAAGACGAAGCGCAACCGGCGGAGCCACGAGCAGTACGCGGCGGCTAAGGCGGCGGCACGCAAAGGCCAGGCGAGCCTCGCGGTCCGCCGTTGGCTCTTCAAGACTGAGGAGGTTAAGGCGGAGTGCCTCACGCCACCCGAGAAGGATAAGCTGTGGGAGTTCTCGACGGCGAGCCCGCCCATCACGCTGACGCGCAACTCCGTCGAGGCCGGCGTGCGCCAGCTCTGCGCGAGTGACCCGAAGCTTGAGCGCATTATCACGCGTGTGGGCGTCAATGCGATCTACATGCAGGTGGCGAGCTTCGCGGCGAAGCGCCCAAGCAAGGAGCGCCTCTTTGACTACCTGCTGCACGGCATCACCTTCTCTATGATCTCCGTTGACGCGGGCAATGCCTTCCTTCGAAAACTCGCCATCAAGGCGGGCACGCTCATCGAGGTGATGCCGGCCGTGCAGCGCCGCGCAGCTCTCGAGGCTATTGCCACCGAGATGGCCGAGAGCGGAGATTATGAGGAGGGCAAGGCGCCGACCGCATCTGAGCTGCTCGACGGAAAGGGGGGTGGATTGCTGCTCGAGGCCAACACCAGCCGTCTCATGTTCCCGCCTGCGCTCGTCGGCGTCATCGTCGACGCCTGCGATAAGTGGGGCCTGCCTCACCTGTGCGCTCCCGATGACGACGCGTACGTCAAGGTTGGGTGCGGCAAGAACGAGGGCACGCAAGGATTCCTGAACGCGTGCCGCGCGCACCTTAAAGGCACCGGCGGCAAGGTCAGCGTGCGCTACTCGCTCGGCGCTCTCACCAAGAAAGGCGATCGCAACGGCAAGGGCAAGTTCATCATCGAGCTCGTGAAGCGCGCACGCCGACCCGATGGGCTACCCGACGTCGCGACCATGTCGGACCGTGACGCGGCACGACGGCTCATGGAGATTGACGGCATCGGGCCGTGGGTGGCGGGCGAGTGCCTGGTCTACCATCTGGGGCGTGCCGACGTGATGGTCTCCGGCGACCTCACGCTGCGCAACATGCTCAACGACCTGTACAACATCGACCACCGCGAGTCCGAGACGCTCGTCGAGAGCGCGGCCACGTTCCCAGACTGCGCGCGATCGCGCATCCTCCTTGATCGGCTCGCGCGGTCCAACGGGTGGCACGGATACCGCACCCTCATCCTATTCCTGAGCTACTTCCTGCAGGAGGACAGCTTGGTTCTGCTCTGAGGGACTAGTGTGGTCACGGAGGAGTGTAAAGGCTCTACGGGTGCGGGCAGGGCGAGGGAGCGCGCGGGGCTCTGAGCGCAAACGTGCCGGCTTGGCATCAGCATTCAGCTTCTTCCTCTTGATGCGCCGTGCGTTCGGCTCACGACGCCTCCTCTCGTCCCAGACGCTCTTCTTGCGGCCAGCAGCGCATTGGGTGAAGTGCCAGATGAACAAGGGCTCACAGCCTGCCAGCATGTTAATCAGCATGTTTATCAGCATGTTTATCTGGCGGTGATGACGTGGTGATTATCGGGGTCGTGGCGTGCTCGTGCTCGTGCGTCGGTGAGTCGGTTTGGTTGTAAGCTTCGTCTGTGTGATGCCGTGCTGTTATCCGTTTCTCGATTACCCGTGTGTGCGTGTCTCCCGGCTCCCCCCGGTGTTTTTGAATCGTGTGTTCCGGCTCCCCCCGGTGTCTTTGAAACGAAACGGTAAAAAGAGCCGGGACACACACCGGTATTGCGATCGGCCTCCTCGGGTAGAGGACGACCGGCCGGCACGAACCTGCCTAGGGGCGACCTTGGAGGCATCGGCTCCGTTGAGCCCCAAGCGTCACGGACAGCGTGGTTAGACTCAACAAGGTCTCACAGTGACTCTTGACTCTTCCCATGAGAATCCCCTCCGGACCCTCCGGTATCTCGTCTCATCTCCGACGGATGTAACAGGTCTAAGTATGGTTCCGATAGCATGCCTAAAGGACCCACACCTCACCTATGACGTCAACATGACGTCATCCCCTCTCTCCCGCTCGCACTACTACGCTCGCACCCCCCACGCTGGAGGCAGCTCGCGCCGATCAGCGAACAGAGCGGTAGAGCTTAGGGATGGGCGGTGCCTCCGGGCACAACGAGCCTCCCTTGGGGCGGTGCCTCAGGGCACAACTAACCCCCTACGATTTGGACGCCTGGTACCGCCGTGGTCCCTAGGCGTCTAATCCCCCCCATGATTCGAGCCCGTTACCGACGCTGCTTTCGGGCGCATGGCCAAGGGGCCCGCTCGATGTCGTCGCCGTGTGCACGAGCTCTGTACAAGGTTTGTAGTATTGTAGAGATGATCCGCGGCGCCGGTGTCAGTCGACGTCCTCGTTCTACATCTTGTCAGGGACAGCCTCCTCGAAGTCCTCGACGTCGAAGTCCTGCGCCGCATTCCATGCGTATTCCATGCGTGCCTTAACCTCTACGTTACATGTGTGAGCTGTAGGTCAGCCTCAGGTGTTCAGTAAGGGCGAACAGGAGTATTTATAATGAAAGGGGGGTGGTCGAGCCGTAAACCTGCGCTAATTATGTTTTAGACAGTTCCGAATCGAATAGTTTCGACTTTCCGTTCGATTTGAACTGCTGGGTGATGCCCACAAGGGTGGGCCGGGTGTAAATTGGGTGACCGGCGCGAATATTGAAACGGCAGGCCGTATTGTGTTTCCTGATATTAAAAAGTAAAAGAAAACGCCTTCCCCGATCAAGGGTCATTCACACGTTGGATCACTGCGTTCACAACCGAGTAGGGGCCGAGTATTAACAGCCAATTCACACGGGGTTACGTGAACGTTAACACGACAGACGCGACAACCGGTGCTACGGCACTGTTACGTGTACAAAAAGTACCGGTACCGGTGTGTCCCGTGTGTGTCCCGGCTCACCCGGTGACTTTTTACCGGTAACCGGTAAGCCCGTGTGTGTCCCGGCTCCCCCCGGTGTCTTTTTACCGGTAAGAACACACACCGATCGTGAAAGGCTCTGCAAATGTGATGCACACCCCGACGCGAACTCCGATGCAAGTGCATCAGCACACGCCCGAGAGGACGAGACCTTCGTCGCCTCGTGTCGCCTTTAAGCCAGGAGCTGGCATCGTGTTGATGAGTCCGTCGTCACCACCTGGCAGGACATCCTGGAAGCCAAATCACCAGCCATTTGCGAATCACCAGGTGCTCGATGTTGTTCTCTCACCCTGCACCTCGGCACGCTCCTCCTTGAACTTCTCGTCCTCCGCCGATCCGGTTTCCAGCTTCTCCCACGGCTCATACGGCTATGCAGTGTCCCGCCAAGGCTGCATTCAGCGTCTTCCGCTGGTTTGGCAGCCCTCGGGGAGTGATTTTTTTCCGGTTGCGTGGCACGACTCGCAGCAGCTCCGCGAGCCGCTCAAGTCGCCGAAGCTGGTGCCCTGCCTCCGACCCAAATCGGCTGCTGTGCCTCGAGCACAATCGCCGCATCAATCGCCGCCCAGGCTCAGAGCCTACCATGAAGCGCCGCTCAGAGACTCTGAACGTGCATGGCTGTTCGCAGTTCACGACCAAAGTTTAGCACGGGCACGCAACGGGCACGCACGCTATGCAGAAGATCACACCCATGGTCATGTCTTCAGCGTCCACCACCCGGGCCGCATCTCCGCCACCAGAAACTGATTGTGATTAATATTGTACGGGCGCCAACAACCAACAACCAACATGCAACACAACCGACCGCGAACAGTTACGTAACGCACGGCACATTTTAAGTGAAGTGACGATCGCGGCTGCTCGACGCGGCTGCAACACAACCGACTCGAACAGTATAACGTTGCAGCCGCGAGTCCTTCACCCTTTGGTAGCTTGATAGCACCATGGGTAGTACCGGCGCTTAGCGCTTCTCTAATATTGCTTCGCAAGACGCGGTTATTCGGATCGGATTCGAAACTCTCGGAGTTCGGGATAGAGTGGCGCTCGATCTCCTCACGCGCGTGCTTCTCGGCGTGTACGATCGCCATCACTTCGGCCACGTCCTTCGCAGCCTCGGCAGCAGTGATGGCGACCGCATCGTTTGCCGCCGCCACAACAA